>Ga0187843_10000012_pt1 | contig 164484 bp, 150 predicted proteins | sample SpaLakP09_SKY_43_FD_134516 | JGI IMG/M metagenome (GOLD analysis project Ga0187843, IMG submission 134516) | Oligotrophic lake water microbial communities from Sparkling Lake, Wisconsin, USA - SP09_SKY_43 | ecosystem: Environmental > Aquatic > Freshwater > Lake | place: USA: Sparkling Lake...
CAGAATATCTTCTATCTTCGCAAACTGTTCTCTACTGATGTCGCTTGGGTAGGCTTTTCTCATCACCTAAGTTTACGCAATATTCCTTTTGTTTACAATAAGATCTCGAACAGCCTCTAAGAAATGCTTGAATGATTTTGGCTTGCTTCAAATGCCCGCACTGCCCTGCTGACCGTGACGTAGTGGACAGAGAAAAAAGCGGCAATCTCCGCCATGGAATAAGCGCCTGAGCGATAAGCCTGGGCCATGGCCTCATTGCGATCACTGAAGTTTTCCTGATAGGTATGCAATGGTAAAGATATTGCACGTCGATGTGCAATGGAGACGTCTCTGAGGTCTTCAGGGCGTAATTGATGCTGGTATTTTTCGACGAACTCATCATCCCCCAGCAGCAATTGGTGCCGGGTAGCCAGCAGGGGTGAAGCCAAGCCTATTCCATCCAGTACAAATTTGGCATAGGCCACCCTGGCCTGCTTACGTTTACTGCCGAACTGTCCCAATAACCAGTCAGTATCCAGCCACGGCGGCGCGTGCTGGTCACGCACGCAGTAGTCATAACTACTCCAGTGCCATTGCTCCGGCAATGCCACCATCCCGGCACGCACTGGATTGAGAACTATGTAGCGCGCCAGTTCCGATAAATGCGCTTCTTTTTGTACCAGGATAGCCTTATATCTGCCCTGGAACAAATGCCCCACTTGCTTGTGCCGACGATTGAAACGCTGGGTATATAAACCATTGAGTTGACGCATGCCCCGCGACAAATTGCCATCGATAGTTTCGACCAACAGGTGGTAGTGATTACTCATCTCGCAGTAAGCATGCACCACCCAGTTAAAGCGATCACATACCTCAGCCAGCACCGTCAACCACTCCTGCCTGTCCTCGTCATCCAAAAAGATATCCTCACGCCTGTCTCCGCGAGAAGTGACGTGATACAAAGCACCCGCAAACTCTAATCTTAGTGGCCTGACCATGCTTTAAGCATAGCATATTTTTTAAGCAATGTATGAATGTAAGACCTGACCCCGGCTTCAGATCTGCCCATCACTTGGACGCAACGCGGTACTGAGATGCTTCTGGAGTAGCTGTGCTACTTGGGCGAAATCCAGCTTTATGTTTCGCTAGATCCACATGGGTGACTGGTGCGATTCACGCAACCACACGTTGAAGCAAAAGGCACGACGGCATTTTGAAACAAGCGTGTGATGGCGCAGTAAATATTATCGCGGAGTGTTGCGAGTATGTTGTTCGACTGCTTGACTATCGGGGCTAATGGGCGCCCCCGGCCTTTTGACAATTCCGCACTTCAAACCGGGTGACTATCAGATCGGGGCGCGACTACTACAGCTAATGGGTGACCCAACCTTCCGCGTTTACTGCAGGATACAGCTTCTTAAACTCTTGTCCGGTTCTACGGGCCCACTATACCACACAAGAAAAGATAACAAGCCTGGTTAAAAATAATGCGCCCATTTTCCAAGAGCGTTTAAATAACAAAACCAAAATATAAATAAAACAAAAAAAGATGTTCTATTTCTTTTACGCCACAACAAATAAATTGAAGTAGATATCCCGAAGATTGCACCCACTATAAAAAAAATCATACTTTCCTTAAACTGTAAGTCCCAAACCTGCAAGACAAGACCATACGGCATAAATTAGTCCAATAATAGCAACGGCTAAAGCTGTCCCTGCCAAACCCGGAATAGCTAATAATGCTAGCGTTAGACCCGACCAATCACGGAGAGCTGCAAAATCCCAATTTCCAGTTTCGGCAGCAACTACAATTGCACCGCTCACTACCCAGAAAAATGTCCAGAACACAAGCAACCAAGCGCCCCAGTAAAGACCAATCACACACAGCAATGCCCCGGTAAAGGCTAATATTAAAGCCCCACCGTTATTACCACCTGATATTTTATAGGCACCAGCTCCTGTTTCTGGGTCAAGAATAGTATATCCAACACCCACCCATCCATTAACATTTACTTCCTTCTCAGAAACCATTACTTCCTTACCTGCAGCTAGCGCATTTGCAATTTCAGTCTTGACCTCGGTATTTACCGAAAGTTTTTGCAAAATTGTATTGTGAATTGACTGATTATTAATTTTAAGATTATAGATTCTTTGACCTTGACTTGCAGCTAACGCTAAGGCCTTTACCGCAGAGACACCTTGTGGCTGATTAGGGTCATTTACAGGCAAGTTTGAAATCCTAAATATCGCTTCGATTACAAGATGCTCAAAAACAGAACTCCCGTTGCCAATTTTTCGCATGAAACTTGAAAGTTTTATTTTGTCCGCATCCTTTGACTCAGTGCCGTAACGTAAATAGTTAACGTCCATTACCACACCAGGAAAGCTAACGTTCCGTGTAAGGCCAAAAAAATAATGCGGTTGCACCACTGCAAAGACTCGTCCGACACTCGGCAGCCTGTAAGAAACGACTGAGGCATCTGATCTTGCTACGATGTGGTCGTTAAAATCCACTTGTAAAAAATATCCTAATATCCCCGAATACAGCAAATCCCCAGTAAGATCCTCTTTACTCATTCCATCTATCATCGAAATGTCTGTTGGATTTCGTTGAAATTGTGTAAGCCTAGTTTTTGTAACGTCAAGCTTGGCTTGAAGAGTCTTCAGTTGCTTAGAGCCGACACCTTGTAAATTCAAACCAATCGCATTGTATTCTCCCACCGTAACGTCATTATCCGCCCCTCCAATCCAAGAGCTTGTACTTGGATTGAAATATTGATTAGACTGTTTGACTGTGCCTCCCATTACAAAACTTCGACTAGTCGTCGCCGCGAGCTGTCCGTCCACTCTGATTTCGGCTTTCAAATTTAGCAAATAGCTCGGCAAGGAAGTGGGAATTTCATTTAGCTGAATTGGCGTTCCATCTGTATGTTCTTTAGGCAAATAACTAAGGAGCAAATCTTGATCTGCCTGTGTTGCAGGTATAAAACTCAAAGTAATTTTCTTGCCCGCCAATTTAGCAGTACTCTGACTTAGTTCAATTAACGCATTGTCGCTAGTGCTAATACCATCGGCTGGATATAAATTTGTCTTAAATTTCCAACGCAGATTGTCCGGTAAAGTCTGAAAAGTATTACCTATTGATACCAATCTATACGGTAAACCACCAATAAGTATGCTTTGCATATCTTGCTTGATATTCTGTGCACCAAAAACATCGCCAACAGTTGCATCGTTTTTTCGATCATTAATGAAATTTTGCACTTGGGTCTGGTAACTATTAATCTGTCCCTGCAAATTACCCAAATTCAGGTTTTGCACGTACCCCTCCGCTTCATTGACGATAGCACCGATCTGTATCTGGGCTAACAAATCCTGCCCGCTGAACGGCACGTTTTTCTTGAGGTCCATGCCAACGGTAAACTCATACTGTTTAAAACTCGCATCCATAGGCACCCAGGTATTCGGGTCCTTATTGATCGCACCCCGACTAGGCGTGTAATCCACAAAGGCCTCAACCCACACGTGCTCCATGCGGATAGCTGCGATCTTGCCACCACTACTAAGGCCAATGTTGGGAATACCGCCCTGCCCTAACAGACTTTGCGCTGCTTCAACTTTGGTCACGCCACCTACCCAGTTCATGACCTTGTCTGATGGCACGTCAATCTTGCCGTAAACGTATCTGGCTGGTATGCCTGCTGACCTGTACAAGGCGATGAGCAGGCTGGCGGTATCAAAGGCATTGCCTCGCTTGTTTTGCAGGGTGAGCTCACTGCCTTGTATGCTGCCGTAGCTGGGGATGAAGCTGATGTTGTTCCTGACCCAGTTATAAATCTGGACTGGGTTGTTGTTCAAGGCTGCTGCCTGAGCCTTGATGGCTGGGGTCAGTTGTACATCCTCTGTCTCTGCTGTGTCTTGTGCAGTGGGGATTACTGGTAAAGTTGCCTGGGCCAATTGCAAACCATCCGGTATTTTACCTGCCAACATGACTTTGTCATACTTGGGTGGAAACAGGCTGGCCTGGTATTGGGCTTTGCTTTCGTTGGGCTTTCTGACCTTGTTGCTGGGGCTGCCAAATGGCAATTTGTTGGGGTCTGTATATTGATGCGGCTTGGCATTGGGGTACTTGTCCATGAAGCTGCTCAGCTCTGCCAAGGCGGACTGACGGTCAGTGGTCTGGCGCTTGTCATCGGCCTGGACGACTCTGTCCATGATTTTGTTGAACTCTGCCTGGCGGCTTTGATAGCTGGCAACTGCCTTGCTGTGACGCGCCAGTATCTCTGGCGAGAGCTTGGCATTTTTGAGGTGTTGTTCTGTGTCTTTGAAGCTTTGGTCTATGTCGCTGTAGAGTGCTTTGATTTGGCTGTTGGCACTGCGGATGGTGCTGACTCGTTGGTTGAGCAACAAAGTCTGCACAAGCCCCAGAATGGGGCTCTGCAGACTGATTGCGTTTGACTTACCAGTCGCCTTCCCAATATTTTACGTTAGACCCATAACAATAAGTGCCGAAATGTCGTAATGAAAGAACTGACCCTCGATTTCTCGGGTAAAATGGATTCATCTGGCGTGAATCATTTTATCCTGGGTATTGTGGACCATGGCACGCGGATGAATTTGTTGTTACGGCGTCTGGAGCTGGCGACGTCAGCGACGATACTGGCATGCATCAAAGAGGCGATGCAGTTATTTGGTCAGCCTGCAATTATCCGCACGGACAATGCCTCGGTGTTCCGTAGTAAAAAATTTAGGCGGGCTTTGAAGGAACTCGGTATTCGTCAGGAATTCAGTGAACCTGGCAAGCCTTGGCAAAACGGGAGAATTGAGCGTTTCTTTTTAACGCTTAAAGAGATGTTGAATCTGACCTCACCTGTCAATGGCTTGACACTTGATTGTTTGCTGGGCGATTTTACGACCTGGTATAACTTGGTCAGGCCGCATCAGCATTTGCACGGGTATACACCTGCTGAGGTGTGGGCTGGTGTAAATCCCTACACGTCAGCACCAAAATCTGTTCAGTATTTTAGTGCCTGGGATGGTCTGCTGGCTGGCTATTATTTGCAGCGTTAGCGACACCCTAATAAAACAAAATAGCTGTCGATCTTGAACATTTTTAGGTGTTCAGTGTGGTGCTCGTCTCCAGCAAATAATTTGCCTGTATTTTAATCAGGCGGACAATATTTTTTTACTCGCCTGATTAAAAAATGATCAGTTCTGTGTTCAACTGAATCAAAATCTTCGTCAGATTTTGCAAAAAATGCTGATCTGGCGGAGGGATTTGGTCTAACTGAACACTGAACAGGGCAACTGCCGTTGCACACAAGCTGGCAAGGCTTATCTACATGATGCTGACAAAAGGTGAAGAGTACACTGATCAAGGACAGCAATATTATGAAGAACGCTATCGTGAACGTGTACTTCATCATCTGGCAAAGAAAGCCGAAAAACTGGGTTTAAAACTCGTCAGCAATGAAGACTGCGAATTTAAACCCAGTTAAATCAAGGACTTAATTTTGTTTCTTAAGAGAGTTGACCCCTGCTCGTTAGGTGTCTGGCAAAAAAATCATGCCACCCCATCAATCGCCACCAATGGAAGTGACGAGTTTCTCCAATATTCAATATTTTTCTTGTAGAACTCAAGACCGCGATCAGCGAAATCAGCATAACCGAATTCCATGTAAATAGTAAGAAACTCGGCTATACAAATCCGCTGTGAAAAAGTCATTTCTTTATAGGCTACTATTCGTAAATCCGCGCTATCCGAAAGCGAAGATTGGATGGAAAGTTCACTAGCAATATCCTCAAGTACGTCTTCGTCCAAGCACGGGGGCAAAATCAATGTTTCCATTACACTCCAATGGTAAGGAGTTTTCACTTCATAAGAGAACAATAATGAAGCTAAAATTAAATGACTCGGAAGGTAATACTTATAGATTTTAATGGGCAGAAACTCCAACCAAGTTGAATGATGTACATACAACACGTCTGAATTTAAACGTCTCCCAATCACTTCACTCCAATTTTTTCCCGAAAGTAGTCTTTGGCATCCTTGGCTAAACTGCGTAGTGAAATCTTCAATCGACTCTGGAATTGGCTCAAGTGGAAAAGCATCATACACTGCCTGTTCAAAGGCTAAAATCCTAAATATATCTTTACCAGGCAATTAACTCTCCTTATTTTCGACATTGCCGTTTCGCCAAATTGCTCACACAATCTACACATTTATTCATACCTGTTAGAAGCTTTTCAATTTGCGTCCAATGTCCACCATCGCCACCGTTGTAACATAATTTCATATGAATAAGCCTTTTTTCTATACAAGCATTAAAGTTTGAAGCTTTTTCTTGAAGAATATTGCTATCGCATTCATTCTGCTTACACGCGTCGACCTTACTACATGCATCTCCTTGATCTTTATACGTAGATTTATATTCGCTATCAGAACACAGTTTATCGTCAAACTTAATTCCATCACCTGGGTAACTCGGCCCCTTAGGAAAATCTCCATATACTCTCCCAAAACCATTTTCCCAAGACTGGATTATTCCGCGTGGCAAATTGCCACCTGGCTTACGCGGCCCCGCGGCGGCCGGAGCGCTTACCGCCATTATAGAAATTCCCGCAACTGCCATAGCAATAGCCGAGGACACGATGAATGGCCAAGCAATGTACATAAATATTGCAAAGGCAATCAAATCTGAAACCCTAAATTGCGACTGTGTAGCCTCTGACGTCACCGGGGCCGTCGCGGTTCCTTCATCGCAATCTATATCGTCAACACCACCATTGTAGCCTCCATTGATCATGTATGCACCTGCTCCGGTAATTGGGTCTGTGATGATATATCCAATTCCTCGCCAGTTACCTCTGGTCATAATACCCTCTGGAACGATTGCCTCTTTTCCTGCAGCAATCGCATTTTGAATATCGGTTTTCACTTCAACTGGAATCGACAAAGTCTGCAACAAGGTTTCATTGTTAGACGTGATTTTCAAAATAGCCAAGCCACTATCTCTTGCTTGATTGATTAAACGCGTCGCAGAACCAGCTGATCCGCCAACTCGATTAAAACTAAAATCGAACGCAAGCCCTTCAAAATCAGAGCCCTGCAGTCCACTTTGCTTCATAAAGGTGACAGGAATTAATCCATCGTTAGTAGTAGCTGCGACCAAAACCCTTTTAACGTCAGCGTAACGGCCTTTATAAGTTGCTGATCTTGGTATGCCAAAAAAGTAACTTGTTACTAATGGCGAGCCAAATGCACCGACTGAAGGCAGCCTAAAGGCAGTTACTTTTTGCGTTGCAGCAATAAACTCATCGCCCATATCATGCAAAAACCAAAACATCAACCCAACTGTTTGCAAATTTTCAGATGCATTATTTGACGCAAATTTTGCAAAACGGTCGTCCAACGTAGCTTGAGTAACGCCAGCAGAATTAACCGCAAATACGGTTTCATCTCCAACTGTAATATCGTAACTAATAGGTTGTCCGTTGATTCCACTTGGGCTCATCATATTCAGCACAACAGTTTGCCTGGTACCAAATTGAGTGGCTTGTCCAGCAGCAATGGATGCGCCATCCAGTGTTAATTTAGGTATCCCGTGCACAAGATAAGCTGGAAGACTTGCGGCATTTTCTGCGCGCAAACTCTGCAGCAATACAGCATCTGCATTGGTTGCTGGATCAAATGTCAAACCGAGTTTTTGATTTCCCAACTGAGGTAATGAAATCACCTTAGAAAATACTGGACTTTGCAAACCATCGTTTTCGCCTGCAAAATACTCAACGGTAATTCCCCATCTTAAGTTTGCAGGTAAATTCTGAAATTCATTTGCCTGCACTACAATCTGATAAGGCAAAGACCCATACAAAATGGGTGAAGAAATTGACCTGATTGTCTTCTTGCCCTGCACTTTATCTAATGCTTCAGCATCTCCGATAGATTTCCTCCACGCGATTACCTTGTGTTGCAATTCCTCTATTTGATGCGCAACGGCATAAGTGTCTCCACCAGACACCTTATTTCCACTACCATCAATCACTGCCGTTTTCAAAAAGGCTTGCTGTAAGGTAGTATGATCAAATTGCAACGTATTCGACAAATCAACTTGTGGCGTAAAGTCGTACTGCTTAAAACTCGCATCCATCGGCACCCAAGTATTCGGATTTTTATTCACTGCCCCACGGCTAGGCGTGTAATCCACAAATGCCTCTACCCACACATGCTCCATACGGATCGCTGCAGTCTTGCCGCCACTACTAAGACCAATGTTAGGAATACCGCCCTGCCCTAACAGACTTTGTGCTGCCTCAACCTTGGTCACGCCACCTACCCAGTTCATGACTTTGTCTGATGGCACGTCAATCGTGCCGTAAACATAGCGTGCGGGTATGCCGGCTGACCTGTACAGGGCAATAAGCAGGCTGGCCGTATCAAAGGCATTGCCTCGCTTGTTTTGCAGGGTGAGCTCACTGCCTTGTATGCTGCCGTAGCTGGGGATGAAGCTGATGTTGTTCCTGACCCAGTTGTAAATCTGAACCGGGTTGTTGTTCAAGGCTGCTGCCTGTGCCTTGATGGCTGGGGTCAGTTGTACATCCTCTGTCTCTGCGGTGTCTTGTGCAGTGGGGATTACTGGTAAAGTTGCCTGGGCCAATTGCAAACCATCTGGTATTTTACCTGCCAGCATGACTTTGTCGTACTTGGGTGGGAACAGGCTAGCCTGGTATTGGGCTTTGCTCTCGTTGGGCTTTCTGACTTTGTTGCTTGGGCTGCCAAATGGCAGTTTGTTGGGATCAGTATATTGATGCGGCTTGGCATTGGGGTACTTGTCCATGAAGCTGCTCAGTTCTGTCAAGGCGGACTGACGGTCACTGGTCTGGCGCTTGTCATCGGCCTGGACGACTCTGTCCATGATTTTATTGAACTCTGCCTGGCGGCTTTGATAGCTGGCAACTGCCTTGCTGTGACGTGCCAGTATCTCTGGCGAGAGCTTGGCATTTTTGAGGTGTTGCTCTGTGTCTTTGAAGCTTTGGTCTATGTCGCTGTAGAGTGCTTTGATCTGGCTGTTGGCACTGCGGATGGTGCTGACTCGTTGGTTGACCAGCTCGGTGTTGTTGCTGTTCGCAGCAGACAAGGCAAGCAAGCCTGCCTTGGCCGGGGCGTTACTTGGCGTATTGGTTGCAGGGGCAACGGCTTTGACTTCATCCTGGATTTGCTTGAGCAACTGGCTCAGGCGTTCTTCTGAATTTGTTGGTTTGGTCGCTGCACTGGTGCTGCTTGCCAGGAGCGGGTTCAGTGTTGACACTTTCCCTTGTGGCGTTATCTGACCAACTTTTAGTAAACTGTTTGCCTGATCTGCGGCTGCGCGCACCTGTGCTGATACGGCACAAGGGTACAGCGTCAGGCTGCTAAAGGTGACTAAAACCAGGCTGGATATACTGCGCTGCACGATGTTGTTGCGGAACATAATTTAACTCTTGGTCATTGGTACTGCCACTGGCAGCACTTGGTATTTATATTGAATGATTCAATCTATCTGTCGCTGGATGGCGTCGCTTTTTGCGCTAATTGCTCGGGACGAACAGGGTTGATCCGACAGCCATATTGGTGTCCCAACTGGCAGCAATGACGGTGCCTTCGATCTTGCCAGCAGAATTCTTGATGCAGGCATACGGCGCGAGGATGCTGCCAAATACACCGGCATTGTTGAAGTTGATCAGTTCTGCATCGTACATGTTGAACAGGATCTTGCTATGCCGGTTGATGAACTCGGTCATGGTGATGCCAAATTTGAGAGTGCGCTGGCTGTCACTTGCCACATTCAGAATGATGTAGGCACTTGGCTTGATGTTGACAAGCGCAAAGTCATGGGTGCTGGCGGCGTGGTCTGCCGTCAGGTTAAAAATCTCAACGTCTCTGTTACTGCCAGTCAGGGTGACCCTGGCATAGGTCTGGCTGACGCTGCCTGTTACAGGGGTGGTTCGCAACTGTTGCGACAGGATGCTGAGGTAAGTACGTTCTGCTTCGAAATCAATGGGGTTCACTGCTACTTTGCGAAAATCAAGGTAGCTGGCAACTTTGGGGGATGTGCCAATTGTGCTGGAGTAAACAGCATAGCCATTGCTATTACTATTGCCCAGGTTGCCGCCGTAAGCTGCCAGTTTGCCTGCGACTACCATGACAGGATTGCTGTCATTGGGGCTGATGCTACCGCCTACCGTGCCGCCGGGCGTATTCAACACACCTCCCACGGCCAGGCGGCCATCGACGTTGGTGATATTGCTGACATTGCCAAAGAAGAAGCCGGCATATTGGCCTGCTGCCCCAAGATCAATTTGCTGCGCCTGGCATACGGCGGCAGAGAACATCAATCCCAGTGCGAGACACAAACGCGTCGCGCTATGTGACAGCAAACCAGCGCTGATGTTGAAAGAATGTTTTAAATTTGATTTCATGATCATTCAATTATTCTGTTTTATGCATCGTCGCGCATCGTTGTGTTTAGCGGCCAATTTGTCGTTCAACCACGGCGATGAGGTTGGCCAGCGATTTGCTGGCCGGGCCAACGCCGGTTTCTATGTTTTTCAACTTGGCTTGCACGGTGATCAGCAAACGCAGGGCTTTGTCCATGTTGCTGCTGCTCATCGCGCCATTGACCTGGTTAAGCAAGTCTACGATGGCGGTACGTTGTGCGAGCTGCGCTGGCGTTGACAGACTGAGACCTTGTATCAAAGTGATGGTTTGCGCATGGATCTGGCTGGCACTTTGAACTTTGATGGCCTGGTCCTGCGATTTGTATGGCGTGGCGTTACCACCGCTGACCATGCTGACAGCCAGGTTGGCGTTGTACGTGCCAGCATATACCGGTGCTTGCCAGCGTACTGATACCACGGTGTCAGCGGCAGTTGCGGCAGTCAAATCCCAGGTGGCAATGACGTCGCTGCCATTGTTGCTGACGATGGCGGCTGGCGTGGTGGACTTGATCACCGATCCGGCAGGCAGGCTTTGGACTATGCGCACAGGCTGGGCGGCACCGGCATTGGTGATGGTGCTGGACAGGTTACTGATGTCGCCTGGGAGCAGTGCATTCAAATCTGCGGCTGCTGGGGTCAGGTAATCCAGACCTTGCTTGATCATGAGCGGCCAACGGCTTTCGCTGCCTTGCGCTTTCAATGTGTCATTCCAGTCAAAACCAAATGCCAGGGTTTTGCCATTGCCATAGTTGGCACTGACAATGCCAGGGCTGGTGGCTGTGCCTTTGAGGGTGGCTTCTACCGTGCCGCCAGCAGTTGCCAATTTGGTCTGGGTAGCTGGGCCAGCCAGATCACCACCGTTGTAGATGCCACCTGCCAGGCTGAGTTGTTGCAGGGCTGTGGCATAGGCACCGTTATTGGCAACGCCTGAGCATTGCGCCAATTGCGGGTTGGTCGCAGTCACCAGGCTGTCAAGCATGAAGCCCTGCCCGCGCTTGATGGCGGCCAGCAATTCAGAAGCTGCCGGTTCTGGCAAGGCGCTGGCGCCATTGCTGATCCAGTAGGTGCTGTAGTTGCCACTGCGTAGCTGGGTCAGGAAAGTCGCTGCATCGGTGCTAATGGTGTGGCTGATACCCTGGTTGGCAAGGGTGGTATCAAGCAGGCTTGCCCTGCCTGCATCACACTGGGCCAGAGTCGCCGCATTTTCTGCCGGGAACTTGGTGGCGGCACATTTGCCCAGCAATTCGTCCGCAGCACGTTTGCAGGCGCTGTAGACGAGGACGTTTTGCCAAGGCGTTGCTGCCTGCTTGATGCTCAGGCTGACGACGGACGAAGTCAGCGTGAACGTCACCTGGCCCAGCGTCAGGGTGTTGCTGCCCACTTTAGCGCTTAACACAGCAGTGTATTGCGCGCCTGCTGTACCAGCACTGGTCCAGTCAGTATTGCCGACAAACATGCCTGCCATTGGCAGCGTGGTTTTGTAGGGGAAGCTGGCAATGACTTTTTGTGTTGCGTCAGTGATGCTGACGGTTAGTGGCAAATCTGCCAGCACCGCATTACCTTCATTGGTGACGCTAAACGGGAAACTGATGAGGTTGCCAACAGACACCTGCGCCGCAGAAGCAGTAATACTGCCTTTCAGGCCGCTGCCAGTATTTGCAGTGGATGTCACAGTAAATACACCATTGGCTTGCGAGATGACAGTGCTGCCAGCGATGCTGACCACGACTGAAGTTGTGTATTGCCCTGCTGGAGCCGCACTGAGACTAATGCTGTGGTTATAGTCTTGGACACCATTGATTGCCAGGCTGGCCAGGGTTTCTGTTTTTGTGAAACGTGTACTGCCATCCGGGTTTTTGACGGTCACCACAACCTGCAGATTATTGACTGCCTGGTTGGCGGTGGTATTGGTCAGGCGCTCATGCAACTTGACGATATCTGTCGGCGCGTAACTCGCTTTGTCAGTATCGATGACGGTATTGAGCTTGAATTGTGGTGCGCTTACAGTAAAGTTGGCTTGTGCCAGGGTCACAGTGTTAGCACCGAACGTTGCAGTCAAGGTCGCAACATAGCTTCCACCAGTATTGACAGTGGCTGTCCAGGAGGTGCTGCCACTGTAGGTACCGCCTATAACAATAGTGCTTGTATAGGGGAACTGGGCCAGGACTTTTTGACTGGTGGGGTCAATGATATTGACGCTCAATGCCTGATTTGCCAGGGCGCTGTTACCCTGGTTATTGGCGCTGAAGTTGAGTGTCAAGGCACTGCCCGCTGCGACCTGTGTCGGATTAACGGTGACAGTACCAGTCAGGCCGCTGCCATTGCTGGAGGATGAAGTAACCACAAAGCTGCCGTTAGCCTGGACGGAATTTGCACCAGAAGTAGCGACGATTTTGACGCCATACTGTCCTGGTGCCGCACCCGTCAATGGCAGGCTATAAACATAGTTTTTGGTATTTGATGCGGGCAGTTGCGCCAGGGTCTCGGTTTTGCTGAAACGTACACTGCCGTCAGGGTTGGTGACAGTGGTGACCACTTGTACATTATCAAGCGCCGCGTTGCTTTGCGTATTGCTTAGTTGCGCACTGATGCGCACTGTCTCTGCAAGGGTATATTGCTGTTTATCCGTTGTCATTGACACCTTTGCACCAGTGCCAGCGGCAGCCTTAATGGTGAATGGGGTCGATCCACTGCCAACGACCATACCTGCCGTGTCGATGACTTCTGCAACGACTTTGTAATTACCCGCATAGGTATTGCCGGTCGAGAAATTCACTCCAGAAAATACGCCAACGCCACCAGCTGCGATACTCTGGGTCGATGTGCTGCCCAGCTCTGCGACCAGAACGTTGCTGGTATCTCTGATCGAGATTTTTACTGCGCCGTTTCCAGTCACGCTACTCAGGTTCTTGACGGTACTACTGATCTGGACCACTTCATTGGCTGCATAGACTTGTTTGTCTATTGCTGGAGCAATCTGGAATGTGGATGCATGTACCGTAATGTATTGTGGCTCCAGTTCGGCTGTCACTGGATTACCGCATGTGTCGTCATAAGACATGGTCGTTTTATAGCTGACCAGACGCTTTTCATTGGGTACTGGATTCTTCAAGATGATATCAAAACCCAAATCATCCGCCGCATTAGAAGCATACGTGTCGAAGCGCCATTCGATAAGCTTCTGGTTACCGACATCGGTAATGCTGAATGGTTGCTTGGTAAAGCTAGCTTGATCTACGTCGATATTGACATTCGATATGGTTTTCACTATGCGCACGTTGCGCAATGACATATTTTCGGGTGCGACTTGAAGCGTAATCATCCCGGTGTAATCATTCAGGCCGTTGGCGCTGTTGTCCGCCGCGCGGGTCAAATCCGGGTTTAATGGCGCCACCACGGGATTGCGGAAGTCGATCCAGTTAAATGCAGTCAATGTGACCTTAGAATTGTCCACCATAAATGAGAGCGAATTTGCCCCTAGCGAAACTTGCCCACTCGGAATACCAAGGCCATAATTTGAAAGTGGCGTGAGTGCGGGAATTGAAACATTGAATGCGGCGGATGCGGAAATTCCTGGACTAGTACTGTTATTGAAGTAGAGGTTCAGGCCAGCAAAAGACGTGGGCCAGTTAAAACCGCTACCATCGGCCCTTAGAAGAAATGTATGTGTACCTGGCACGCAGAGATTGATATTCGGCGACGTTGCTGCACCATTGCCTGCGTTCAGGAACATATAGGATTCTGTCAGCAAGTAGAGGTTATGCACCCAATTTGGGCCTACGGTATCCCAACCATTGCCTGTGTACTCCCCCTTTTGATCAATTGCATAAACTGTCGCGCCGGTCAAGGTGATAGTTTTGGCAGATACCGGGCCGAACGCACAAATAGCAAAGGCAAGCGCCATGACTAAGGAGCCGATCCAGCGCTTCATGCTGTACACCGATTTGATATTGATGAACATTGCACATACTGCCCGCATTCCCATACAAACAGATTGGTAGTTTATTTTTTTCATTTTCCTTCTACCCCTTTGATCTGGGTATTGACCCGGATTCGTTTATCCCCATCTGGTGTCACGATCGCTGGCGTGACCTGCTGGTTCATATCTATGCGTATGCCAGGTGCCACGACAATGGCGCCGCCCATAACGCTGGCCGGAATTGGCCCATTCGATATTTGCACCAAGATAGGATGAGGCCCGCTTTCAGTAAACTTGAATGAGATACCGTCCAGAACAAGCGATTTACTAGCATCCGAAGGCAACAAATCAATCTTGCTTGTGCCACTGTAAATGACGGTGCCGCCCGGTGATTGCAACTGAAAGGCCACGTCAGCGCTGACTGGAACGTTAGAGCGGTTGAGTACGTCCATGCCAAATTGAATCGGCCTGGTCTCACCAATATTGGCATAACGCGGTTTGGGCGCTACCGTCACGTTGCCAAGCGCCTTCGTGGGATCAATCACGATACTTGTCTGTCTGTCGGTGGCTTCAAGACCGTCCGAAACCGTCCCGATCACGGTATAGGTGCCCGGTGGATTCGCATTGGTGCTCCAGGGTATTACCAGACTGGTTTCACCGACAGGAAAGTCCAACAAGCGAACAATTCCACCCTCGTTATTGACTGTCACCGCCTCGATGTTGTCGACTACCTTGGCTTGGGCATCGAGAATAACCGCCTTGAAGGTGCCCATACGCAACTGCGTCCCTTCATTGCGCACCGTGATATTGAACAGCACTGACTTGTAAGCACCATAATTGCTCTGACTGGTCGTGATGTCCCCAACGGAAATGGCGTTGGCTGTTTGCTTGGACAAGGTAAAATTTTGTACCAGATCTGATGGTGCTGACACTTGCAGATTGACGGTTTGCGAGTTGTACCCTGTAGCACCGACGCGCACCGAAAAGCTGGTGCCAGCAATATTACTGACGGTGTAACTGCCATCTGCCGCAGTCACTGTGCTATTAGGCGTGCCCACGATTTGCACCGATGCGCCAGCAAGAGCGACATTCGAGGCATTGACAACCTTCCCTTTTACGCTTGTACTGGTCATGGCTGGTGACAGGGCGACGGTCCCTGCATCAACAGTCGTGCCAGCAGATGCGATAAAAGTCTGGGTGACAGGTGCATAACCTGTGAGCGTGAAGGTGGCGCTGTAACTACCTGGATTCAGGGTTTGATCAAACTGTCCGTTTGCCGTTGTCACGGCATTGCTATTCGTCGCACCGGCAATCTGGATGGCGACACCAGGCAACGGTGTGCCTTGGCCAACAGATATCACCTTGCCTGTATAACGGATGGTGGTTGGCGTGGTCTGGCTGTTGGTGTACAGGACAGGGGCAAAGGAAATCGTTTGGCCCGCAGCGATAACGCCGTTGGAGGTGGCGGTTTTATACCCGGCAAAGCTGGCAGAAATAGCGAACGCGCCGGGAGTAGCAACAACGAATTCGTAACGACCATTAGCATCGGATATGGCGCTCATTGTTGTCGCGCCAGACAAGGACATGGCAACGCCAGCCAACGCTGCGCCGTTTGTCGCTGTTACCTGGCCACGAATAAGCCCGGTGTTTGCAAGCTGCGTCATTCCGACGACACCAGCATCCGTTGTCTGACCAGCGATGATACTGTAGCTGGCTGATTTGGAACTGTAACCAGCACGACTCAAGGTCACTGAATAACTTCCGGGGGCAATACTACTGAAGGAAAACTTGCCTGACACATCGGTTGTCGCCACTTGATTCGGCGTACCTGCCACAGTAACGGTCGCACCAGACAAAGGTGTATTCGCCGCACTGTCAACCAGTTGCCCTTGCAAAATGCCAGTGGTACCCGTCGATCCCGATTGACCAGACAACACGCGCAATACCAGGGAAGTCAGGAAAGGGTCAGAATTCCAGCTACTGTCTGCACCCTGCTTTGAAAGCAGGAAATTGCGCGCATTGCCACGAACGGAGGCATCCGATGCCACAGGTGCAAAACCCGCCATCACGAATGCAGTGAGATAAGTGTTGCCGGACCAGCTGCCATCTCCAGCTTGCTGTTGTTGCAGCCAGGACGCGAGCGCCCGAATAGTATTCGTATAACTACCATCTGTTACGGTTTGCAAGGCAAGTAAGATGATGGCGCTGTTGTGCTTGCGACTCCAGTCGCTTGATCCCGGCGCGCCACCATCAGGGGCAAGCTGGGTAATGAGATACGCTCGCGCACGATTGGCGGCGTCGCTCGCTGCACCGCTTGTTTTCGCCAATGCCAATACCGCCCATGCGGTATCTACGACGTTGCTGGAATAATCACGGGCCCCGCCAAAGCCGCCGTCCGCACTTTGACGTGGGAGCAGCAAGTTAAGGTGATTCGCCGTATCCTGGCCATTGGCGTTCAGCGAAATAATCTTGCGTGATAAGTATTCAGTATTATCATCAGTATCAGCGGCTATGCTTGACACCAAACTGGCCGGTAACGTTGCAAGCAGTTTCAAAGTCTGTGCAACTTCTGAGCGAACCTGCAAGGGGGTTGCAATGGATTGCGCTTCGCCACTTAGTTTTCCGTCCGGCTGCACCTGTGTATTGAGCCATTGCAAGCCATTACTCACTGGCCCGGTTGTTTGTGCATGAACGCCATGAACCACCATGACCAGCAAAAACAAGGCGCAAACCATCAGGTTTCGCGCAAAAGCGCAGACACATTGAAGCACAGAAGACCCCTGTAATAAACGTACTGAGCCCTTGCATCAACATTGGAGCACTTGGGAACGCAGATTTACGTTAAGAAAATTGAATGCCGAATAGTAACGAATGTAAAATAATGTGGCAAGAATTATTTTTTCTATAACTGATATGCGATGTAGTTATAACTCACCAAGCCCCATTCACCGTTCATGGCACTTTAAAAACCCATTCCTGATAGCTTTTCTTTCCCTCAAAACCCCGCAAGGAAGCAGGAAACTGTGCGATCTTGATTGGTGTACGCTCTGACTTGCTGTAAATGCCGACGATGCCTTTTCCATCTGGCGACAACACCAAACCCCAATCACCTTCCAGGTTCATTGGATCAGGATAAAGCTGGCGTAAATGGCGGCGCGGTTTGGGGTAGCGCGGGTCGCGCAACAAATCATTGAGTGATGGTGGCGCCCTCAACGCTCCTGATGGCGTGACATTGGCATAGCTGGACAAGGCTTGCTGGAATTGCTGACCGATGAAGATCAACTCCTCTTCTGCCGCACGCCTTTGCATGAAGCTATGTACTTGCATCGTCGCCAGTGCAGCAATCGACAACAAAGCCAGGCTTAGTAACAAGCCCAGGTAGGCCATGCCTCTTTCAACTCCTTTGGAACGGGCTTGCCGGATGTTTAGCCTGGCACACATGGGCATTGACTCATAAGGAACGATAAGGGGTGCCATCGGCACGTTGACCTGGTGCGCCGCTGAAGATGTTATAGACTTGGCCTTGCTCCCCATCCACTGGAGCTACGATTTGCCAGCTTGTGGCAGTTTCGGTGATGGGATCTATAGGCAAATTTTTTAGGTATTTACGCTCAACGAGTTCTTCGAGATTTTCTGGATAGCGTCCAGTGTCTGCATAAAACTTGTCTATACTTTCCCTTGTGGTGCGCAGGTTTTCCACCAACACGGTTTCTTTGCCTTTATCGACGCTGTGATAATAGCGCGGCAAAACCAGAGTGCTGAGCAAGGCGACAATGGCCAACACCACCAATAGCTCTATGAGGGTAAAACCATCAGCACGGGTACGCAGTTGAACATGGCCCGGTTTGTGTTCTTGTTGCTTCATTATTGATCGCATGTATTTACCATTGCCTGTAAGCGATACCATTCAAACCTTGCTGGCTGCTGTTTGAGTAAACATCGTAGACATCATCGCCCTCTTGTGGATCATTCGCTTCGCTGACATAACTGCGTTTGCCCCAACTGGCGGCTGCATCGAGATTCGTGTTATTTTGCATGGGGTCACGTGGCAGACGACGCAGGAAAAATATTTTCTTATGACCGGGATCTCTTTGATCAACTACGCCTTCCACCAGCAATTCGAGCGTGGCAGGATAACCGGTAGTATTAAAATTTCTAGCGATACGCCCTTCATCGCTAAGGCGCTTATAGTGGTCTATGGCAGTGCGTATTTCACGCAGGGCCAGCTTCAAGTCCTGCTCTTTGCTGCGCTGTACTGATATACGTGCGACTGGGACAGCAATGCTGGCAAGCACCCCTAGAATTGCCAGGGTGATCAGCAATTCAATTAAGGTAAAACCAGCTTTGGATGCGCGTTTCATTTTGTATGCTATCGTCTTATGTCACTTCAAGGCTGTATTTCCACACCAAAGGGCTGCAATGCCTGAGCACTCAAGTTTCGACCAGCTACGCTTACTGGTGACACGGACAATACTTTGATGGGTGTTGATTCTGACGCTGTCATGGCCCGGAAATTAATGGTCATTAAATTGCCCGGGCTACTGGCACCACCCGAAGTGCGCGCACTACTGACTGTCACTTGTCCCTTGGGGTCTATTTGCGCGCTAAAATTGGTCGCTACCCCACCCTGCTTCAAGAATATGCCCTCATTAACATTCACGACTTGCAACATTTGTGGATCGAAACCAAGGACAAGAGGCACACTACTGATAGGCTGATCTGATTGCATAATCAATTGCAGTGAGAATACGTCGCCTACTTTGACGCTGCGCGGCCCTTGCCACTCCATTTGTGGCAATCCTACCGTAGCGACCCCTCCACCAATAACGCCAGCACCACTGCCAATTGCACCAGCTCCGTTGGCACTCATGTTGTTATTGCCGTTTGCAAATCCGTTACCTGGGTTAGTATCATTTCTAACTGCGGTCTTTGCCACCTCGCTAGGCACATTGCCTGAGTTGCTAGAGTTAGGCATTGTTTCAGAGCGTTCTGACCTGACCCTGAAACTGCTATCTGTTCCTGACTGAAATTCTGCATTGCGCAACTCTGGTTGCTGGATATTGCGTATCAGGTGCGGAGTGATCGACAGGACGATCTCCGTTTTTTGATTATCGTCAAGTTGACTACCAAACAGACGGCCCACGATAGGCATTTCTCCAAGGCCAGGCACTTTGTTGCCAGAATTACGCTCTTCATCATTGATCAGGCCCGCCAGTATTTGTGTTTCACCATTTTTCAAACGCAGCACGGTGCTGGCTGTTCTGGTTCCAATTTGATAGGCAACCGAGCCTGACTGTGTTTTCAATTGATTTGTCAGACTGCTGACCTCAAGTGCTATCTTGATGCCCACGTCATTATCCAGATAGATAGTAGGTTCAACTTCCAGCTTCAAACCCACCTCGATATAGTTGATGTTTTCCGAGACAAAGCCGGTGGACGTGGCTGTGGTGGTTATATTGGGTACACGTTCTCCAATCAATATCTTGGCCTTCTCACGGTTCTTTGCACGTATGCGTGGATTGGCCAGGAGATTGGTGTCCCCCGTCTCGCGCTTGGCTTTGATCAACACTGGCCCGACTGTAGCACCAATGGTAGATGGATTCAGATTGCTCTTCAGGTCGCGCAAGGTCAAAGCGCCACCCGACGCCGATGGTATTGGCGCCAGGCTCAAGGTGTTAGGCCATTGAATTCCCATCTCAAGCAGACGGGTGCGTTTTATTTCCAGTATCTCTACTTCGAGCATGACCTCAGGTTCTGGCAAGTCTTGCAGGGCGATTATTTTTTCGGCCAATTTGATCGCGTCTGGACTATCCCTAAGGATAAGCATATTCAGCTTTTCATCAACCACAATGTCACGCGTCTTGACCAGGGTCTTGAGTGAATTGGAGACGTTCTTGGCTTCGGCATTAGTCAGGTAAAAACTCTTGACGACCATTTCCTGATATTCTTTTTGCTTGGCGCTGGTATTTGGGTAAATCAGAACTGTGTTTCCGTCCAGGACCTGCTTCTCCAACTGATTGGTCAACAACACAAAATGAATAGCAGATTCAACGGTGCTATTCTTCAAAAATAAGGATGTGCGCTGATCAGTCTTTACGTCGCGGTCAAATAAGAAATTAATGCCGGAAGTACGTGAAATAACTTCAAACACCTGCCTGACGGGTGCATCCCGGAACTCTATATTAATCGCTTTTCTGTAGCTGGCATTGAGCCTGTTATCTTGCGACGCCGGAGCAAGGACTTCCGCTACCATCCGGGCCAATTTGTTCGCAGCAACACTGCCAGGGTTTTCAGCAAGGACCTTTGTGACCAAAGCCTGGGTGCGGCTATATTCTTTTTTATCAAATGAAGCCTGCGCCTCAGTTAACAATGCAGCGTGCTGATCAAGCTGGTCCAGTTTAAACATCCCTGCCCTGGCCTGTTCATTGGCAGGGTCTATCGTGAGTATCCGTTGGAAGCTGCTTCTGGCGACAGCCAGCTTCTCTAGCTTCACAGACTGGTCAGCCTGCTCTTGCAAACGGTAAATAATTTGCTCGCGGGTCCGCAAATAGGCTTTGCGGTATTCGAGCTGATCGGGGGCGCTAGTCGTAGCCAGCTTGAACTTCTCCAGGCCATCTTCAAGTTTGTCTTGCGCGATTAAATCTTTGCCATCCCGATACGCCATCTGTGCGGCACAACCAAACAGTGACAGACAAGTGATCATCAAAACCAGCAACCGACGATACGGCTTATGTTGAAATAGAATCATAAATACTCAATAAGTTAATCTGCGCTACCGATTTGCAAAGTCTGCACCTGATTCAAAGGCAGATAAGTGATGCTCATCGTCGGGGGCTTAATACTATCCACACGGTACATGTTGTCTATCACGGTTTTCTCTTGAACGATGTAAGTACTATCACCACTGACCAGGTACACCTCTATCGGGCCGTCATCCATTTTTTTTCCTATGTAGCGAAATGGTAAAGGAGGCGCGGTTGGTGCCGGTGGCGGTGGCGGTTTGGCAGCAGGAGGTGGCGGCGGTGTCCAGTTGTGCGCGCCAAAATAGCTTTCATTGCCTTTATAATCGCCTGCAATCAATTGTTTTCTGTCGATGATACTGATGATTTCCTGCATTTCGCCTGATTTGCCAGCCTTTAATTTTCTTTCTTGAGATGTGGCATTGTTGCCACCTGCAGTAGCTTGTGAAGGTACAGTGCCCGTCTTCTTTGCAGGTGGTTTTACAGCTTCAACTACATCACTTTCTGGTGTCTTGTCCGCAAAAAAAGCGAGCCATGCTGCCAATAACAATCCACCACCTAGTAGTACCATCCGTTGGTTCATTCAAATCCCCCAACAGGACCGGTCACTGCAGCCATATCACTGGCATATAAAGCAAACACTATTTTTGATTCAATGACCGCACCGTTGATTGCCTCGCGCTTGAAGGATATTTCATCCATAGCTGCGAACGGGACAGTCAACAATACCTGTTCAGCAAATTTCCGGATTTGTTGATAGCTACCCCGAACTGGCAATTGTATTTTGTAGGTAAAGTATTTTCCTGCATGGTTTTCGACCAGTTGGTATTCGCCAGCTTTAAGGCTGACACCTGATTCGTTAGCGAGGTAAAGAATGGTTTTGACCTGTTGCTCCAGGTGTCTTCTCTCCCCAAGTAACTCGTAAAAAGCATGCAGACGCTGCGTATTGGCATCAAGCGCTGGACTTGGCTTTGTCTGGTTTAGTTGAAGGTGTTTAGCCTGCAAATCAGTTAGTTGTTCCTCAAGCAGATAATTTTGTTTTTGCATATAGGGAACGCCACGCCACCACGCCGCACCTATTGTCAATATAAGGCAGAGCAGTAGCAGTCTGCCCCACCCCAATTTGTGTACAAAAAAAACCAAGCCAAGCCTGAATTGTTTTTGCGACTGTGTCACAGTCTTGAATTGCGCTGCTCTCATTGCCTTGCACCATTGCGCCATTGCACTTCAAATTGAAACCGGTATGGCTTGTTTGGATCTTGTTCGTTGATTTCGTGTTTCTCCAACACTATATCGGTAAAGAATTTTTGCTGTTTCACACCTTCAAGGTAAGCAATCATGTCATCGCTACTTTTTGTCTCTGCCATCACTTTCAAACTGGCTTTTTGACTGTTTGGAGACACTTGCAGCAAGGCCACCCTGTCCGAACTTGCCTTTTCCAGTGCATCAAACACATCTGACCAAGGCAAATTGAGTTTGGTAACTGCCTGGTTAATCGCGATCACCTGATCTTGCGGCAATTTGACTACCGGCGCCTTCACTTGCTTTTTTTCAATTTTTTGAATGTCTGCCTGTAAGTCTTGTACTTTTTCTGAAAGTTGCACGTGACCTTGAAACAATTGATTGCCACGCCAAAACGATCCGGCACAGATAACAAGGACGACGATCGACAGCATCACTGTTGACGGTGCGGTGTAATGCAAACGTTTTGCCATTGAATCCGGGGCAAATTCTATGTGTATCGCTTTCATTAAGCCGCCCCTGCCCTATTATTCAGCGTTGCCTGAGTGGTGATATGTTTGTTCGCCAGGTCTTTTTTGGCAATCTGATACAGGTAAGTCTGATGTACTGAAGCGCATTTCCAGGCTACAGGAATTTCACCCACCAGCAGCAATTGCCCAGGCGGAGGCAGTTGATGTAATATCGCCGCTCTTTGCAATTGAGTGCATAGCCATGTTTCATCAGTCTCCTCTGGCAGCAGGATAGTTTTCAGCATGCACACGTAACCATCTTGCACAGCAGCCAGTGTCATCGATTGCTTCTCGACCGAGACAAACCATGCTTCAGGCAAGATTCTTTGTTTGCACTGATTCCATCTCCAGACGAATCGAGGTTGCAGACTTAATATGTGCTGGATAGTTTTTTTACTGGCATGGCTAATTTTTTTCAACAATGCTTTAGGCATCGCACAGACAAGTGACGGTTTGCTTTTCTGCCAATCAGCACTAATCTGCCAATCATCACTGGTAACACCGAACAAAGTTTCCAAGCGCATCAAGGCCGCAGTGTGAAAGTCTTTTAAAGAGCGAGCATTTGCCGGAGGTGTCAGTAAAAAATATTTGACGAGGGTGTCGTCAAGGATGATCTCCAGAAAAGCTGACTTGCTTCCACTGTTGGCAAATACCGCCGCCCATTGTTCGGCGAAGTCATGAGATTCTGATTCCCCATCAATCACAAATGGATGACTCACTTCCGGTTGACTGGATTTTCGGAATTTTGCAGGTTGGAGGCTGGTGCGAATTTCTTGAGAATTGATATCAACAAGCAAAGATGAACAAAAGAATTTAAGCATGTAGCGTAATCCGTTTAATTTCTTCTAGTGTCGTATCGCCCCGCTTGACCATTGCCAGGGCAGCATCGCGCAAGGTCGTTGTGCCATTTCTGCGCGCCACATCCTTGATTTGCCTGATAGGCCGCTTTTCAATAATCATTTCGCGAATTTCATCTGTCAATGTCAATATCTCTGCAATGGCGCGTCTGCCTTTATAACCCGTGCCACGACAATCACCACAACCGGAGCCCTGACGGAAATTGAAATCGTGAACATCCTCAGCAGTAAGATTGACTCGCTTCAACATAGACTCATCAACCGTGATTTCGCTTGAACAATGCGGACAATTGATACGCACCAGTCTTTGTGCCCAGATACCATTCAAGGCAGAGACGAATGCATACGGATCAATGCCCATATGTGCAAATCGCCCGAACACATCAAATACATTGTTGGCGTGCACGGTGGTTAACACCAAATGACCGGTCAACGCAGACTGCACGGCAATTTCAGCGGTTTCCTGATCGCGAATTTCACCGACCATGATTTTGTCAGGATCATGTCGCAAGATAGAACGCAAACCTTTGGCAAAAGTCAGTCCTTTTTTTTCATTGACTGGTATTGCAATATGCCTGGCAATTGATATTCAACGGGGTCTTCAATAGTGATGATCTTTTCCCGGCCGCTATTAATCTCCGATAGTGCCGCGTACAGCGTGGTGGTCTTGCCTGAGCCAGTTGGACCAGTGACCAGCAGCATGCCATAGGGTTCTTCGGTCAACATGCGCAGGGTAACTAATGAGGCAGCATCAAATCCCAGTGCTTCCAGGCTAAGTGCGCCATAGGCTTCTACCATAGCCCGCTTATCCAGAATACGGATAACAGCATCTTCACCATGGATGCTGGGCATGATGGAAAGTCGCAAGTCAATTTCCCTGTCATTGACCTCGATGCAAAAACTGCCGTCTTGTGGTACGCGTCTTTCAGAAATATCAAGTTCAGCAAGCACTTTAAGGCGAGAAATCACCTGTTCGGCATCTACAACGCCTGTTGTGGATGTGATGTGATCAAGCACGCCGTCAATACGGTACTTGACGCTCAAGCCATGAGATGTGCTTTCCAGATGGATATCTGAGGCACCCGCCTTCAGTGCATCATACAGGGTCGCATTGACCAGCTTGACTGCAGGACTGGCCGCTTCCGACACTGATTCGAAGGACAGTCTGGTCGCTGCCTTGCTTTCGCGCTTTTCTGTCAACTCGCTGGTGCTTGTATTTGCAAGACTGTCAGTGGTGCGTGTTGACTCTTCCTGACGGGATAAAAATGCCTGTATATCTGTGCTCAACGCCAGCCGGAACTGTATGGCAGATTTGGCGATGGAGCCAAGCCAAATTTGCACATCAGGATCAAAGGGGTCTGAGATAACAGCAAACAAGGCATGATGCTGATCACGCAAGATCAAACATTGTTTCTGCATTGCCCGGTTTAAGGGCAGCAAATCAAAAGCTGGCACGTTGACTTGCATTTCCATCGTTTCCATCACGGGCATTTCACAATATTGGCCCAGAATGGAAAGCAATTTCCTTGCCTCAAATTTAGTCAGATGCAGTAACGCAAGCCACATGCTGACATGGTGTTTATTGGCGTACTCCCTGGCTTGCTGCAGGAGCTCCGGGGTGACTGAAATGGGTGGCAGGTTTTCGAATGGGCTATTCATGAGAGACCATCCGCCAAGTCAAATATAGGCATATACAAAAGCACAACAATGGTGCCAACAATGAGTCCAATGACGGCCATCAAAATAGGCTCAAAACTACGTATGAATCGATCTATCCAGCGAGTGATTTCACCTTCATAAAAATTTGCAGATTGCGTCAGCATTTTGCCCAACTCACCAGTACGCTCACCAACCCTTAGCAGTCGCTGCGATATCGGAGTTGTCAGTTGATTGCGTTCAAAAGCATCTGACAACTTGATACCAGACTCAATCGTCGTAGTCGCTTGCCGCAATGCTACTTGCATGCTGGCACCAAGCATGCTTTCGGCCGTGCTTAGTGCCGTAACAATAGGTATGCCACCATCAAGCAACATACCCAGAGTCATATACAACCGGGACAATGTGTAAATGCGAATGGACTCTCTGAATCCTGGCAATTTGGCAATCAGACCCAAGGCGCCATTTTTTTTCCATATCCTTGCCAGGGTCACGGCCATAACAGTAATGGCGGCTACGCAAACAAGGGTAAATGCAGTGCCGTGCTCGGCTATCAGGCCACCCCAATTTAAAAGTAGCTGCGAGGACCAAGGCAATGAACGCCCAGTGCCGCGATACACTTCAGCAAAACGTGGAACAACATAAATCAGCAAGAAGAAGGTCACCGCGCCACCAACAACAAACAGGATCGCAGGATAAATCAGGGAACTGATGATTTTATTGCGCACTATATCTATGCGTTGCTGGTATTCGATAAACCTCGCAAGAGACGGTGCCAGACTGCTGGTACGCTCAGATGCCTGCACGATGCCGACAAACAAGGTCGGAAAATTGTCCTCTTGTTCGCTCAGAACCTGGGAAAAGCGCTTCCCCTCCTGTAAATCTTTCAGCACCTTGGATAACACATTGCGTATTTCCTGACTTTGCTCTTTTTCCAGCAAGGCTTCCAAGGCTTCCACGATGGTTAAACCTGCATTCAGCAAGGCAAGTAACTCCTGACTGAATAGGAGTAAAGAAAATTTACTGGAGCGAGGACCAAAACCACCAATGCGCTCAAGCGACCAGGCATTGCTTTGCTGAATCGATGAAATCATCCAGCCGCGCGACTTTATCGCCTGGCGTGCATCGTCTTCGTTACACGCATCAATGGTTTCTTCGACGATTTGCTGATCTTGTGTCAGTGCTCTTACTTTGAAGCGCATAATGTAATTTGAAAAGTTCGCGCTTAATGCACCTAGTTGCCAATATCGGCATCGTCACCTGTGCCGCCAGGCTGTCCATCTTTGCCGTAAGAAGTAATTTCAATCTCCTTATCCTTGGCTGGCGATTGATAATGATACTTGCGCCCCCACGGATCAAGCGGAATGGACTTTTTTAGATACGGCCCATTCCATTTGGTATTCGCCGCCGGGTTTTCCAGCAAAGCTGCCAACCCTTCTTCCGTCGTCGGGAATCGACCCAAATCTATACGATAGGTATCAAGGGCTTTTTCGAAAGCCGTAATTTGCGCCTTTGCCACTGCCGATTCTGACTTGCCTATTTGCGCAAAGTATTTGGGGCCAACATAAGATGCGAGCAAACCAATGATCACGACGACAACCAATAACTCCAGTAACGTAAAGCCTGCATTTCGTTGCAGCAAATATCGCCGTCTTGTACCTTTAAGTATGAAGTTCACTTGATGCCTGATTATCTAACTATTACATGGAATATTGCTGCAGGGAGTCGACACTTTTACACACTGCCAACTACTTATCAAAAACTCTTTCTACCAACTCATTAATGTAAAATAGTGTGTCTAAATTTTAAGTAGTCGCGGAGATTAACATAATTTACTGCGCAAAGAAAGAGCAATATAGCAACAATGCATTCCATTGCGCCCTATTTATATTGGCATGAAGCGTCCAAATAACTTCCCAATTCTGCTCTTCAAGGCACTCTTAAGTCTCGTGAGTAACTAATTGAATTTCAGTGGAAGGGACCTGATCAAAAGAGCGTGGCCCATCGCTCTCTTTGAGGGACTTGAGCGCCTTACTCTTGTGATTGCAATATTGCTTACCGGTCTTGAATCCTTCGGCCTTGAGCGAAGCAAGGGAGGCAGTCGGACCGTTATCACTATTGCGTTGTGTTAAGAAAAAGGCTGCAAATCGCAGCCTTCTATTTTCACACTAAAATTCAATATCATCTGCAAAACTCTACAAGTTTTTGGTAAGCAAACAAAACTGAAGTATCTCCACGCTACGCATCAATTCATAGATGGGACGGTTGGACGCTTACAGTTTTTGCGCATCCTTACACGATAATAAATGCTGAAAATAAAAAAGCCCTTGATTATCAAGGGCTTTTTCGTATTCGTTGGCGGAAGCTGTGAGATTCGAACTCACGAAGGCTATAACACCTCGCCAGTTTTCAAGACTGGTGCATTCAACCGCTCTGCCAAGCTTCCGAGCCTGATAGTATAGCCTGAGTGACGGGCATGAGCAAGGCTCAAATGTCGAAATGGAAGTTTTTATCCAGCAAAGCAATCAATTGCTGGGGGCTGACGGGGCGGGAATAGAGGTAGCCCTGCACTTCGTCGCAACCGGCGTTGATGAGAAAAGCCAGTTGTTCGCGGGTTTCTACGCCTTCGGCGATGACTTTGTGCTTGAGCTGCTTGGCCATCATGATAATGGCGCTGGCGATGGCGCAGTCGTTCTGGTCCGTCGGGATGTTGAGGATGAAGGAACGATCTATCTTAAGCGTGTCTATCGGGAATCGCTTTAGGTAGGACAGGCTGGAATAGCCGGTGCCAAAATCATCGAGCGCCAGGATGACGTTCTGGGCGGTGATTTGCTCCATGATGGCAATCACGCTCTGCGTGCTGTGCATGAGCATGCTTTCGGTGATTTCCAATTCCAGCCATTGAGGTGAAATCTGATAGCGTTGCAATGCTTCCTTAATGCGCATCGGCAGGCTGTTGGTGAACTCTCTTGCTGTGACATTGACTGCGATGCGGAATGGCGCTATGCCGCTGTCTTGCCATTCCCTGGCCTGGGCACAGGCGGTTTCCAGTACCCAGGCATCTATTTGCAGGATCAGGCCGGTTTCTTCTGCGACGGGGATAAATTCTGCCGGGGAGATCAAGCCTTTTTCCGGGTGTTGCCAGCGTAGTAAGGCTTCAGCACCGATGATTTTGCCGCTTTGAATATCAACTTTGGGTTGGTACTGTAAATAGAATTCTTGGTTTTCCAGGGCCTTGCGCATGCTGGATTCAAGATACAGCCTGCCCGCGATACTCTGGTTCATGCTGTCACTGTAAAAAACAAAGCTGCCGGATACATTGCCAGCACTGCGCTTGGCCTTGTACATGGCAATGTCGGCTTTTTGCAGCAAGACATTGGCGTCGTTACCATCTTGGGGGAAGACGCTGATACCTATGCTGGCACCGACGCGCAACTCATGTCCAGAGACGATGAAGGCATCATTCAGGGTGTGCAAGAGTTTTTGTACCACCAGGCTGGCATGAAAATGCTGGTTGATGTCTAGCACGGCAATGGCAAACTCGTCGCTACCTAAACGGGCAACGATGTCGTTCTCGCGCAAGGTAAGCAAAAACCTGGCGGCGACCTGGCTTAGCAATTCATTGCCAATATCGTGGCCCAGGGTGTCGTTGATGAGTTTGAAGCGGTTCAGGTCCAGGAAGATGATGGCGGCACTGGTGTTATTTCTTTGTGAATGCAGTAGCGCATTATCAACCAGTTGGCGGAACAGACTGCGGTTGGGCAAGTTGGTGAGGCCATCGTAATAAGCCAGGTGATTAATCTTTTGTTCTGCTTCTTTGCGTGCAGTGATATCACTGAGGTAGCCTATAATGCCTATGGGCAAACCCTGGGCATCACACAAGGGAGAAAGATTGAGGCTGGCCCAGAAAACCTCACCTGATTTTTTCTTGCGGCGCACTTCCATTTCACGGCCGCCGTGCTCGAGGAAACTGTCATACATTTGCATACCAGTCTCATCTTCACTGTCATACAGAAACAGGATGTTCTTGCCTATCACTTCTTGCGCAGCATAGCCAAACAGCTTTTCTGCACCACGGTTCCAGCTCAGGATAAAGCCTGCCAGATCCATGGTCACAATAGATTCATGGATTTGATCGATGATCTGGGTCTGTTGCCATTGGGCCTGGGCAGATGCCTGCATTTCCTGGTCAAGTTGGGCACGTCTGGAAAATAACTTGGCCGTGAGGCTGGCAAGTGTATTTAATTTTGCGAGGTCGGCTTCGTTGATGTGCCCTTTTTTTCCGGACAAGATGTAATAGGTTTCAGGCGATGTCATGCATAACACGTCGTCGCGTGCTTTTTGCGCATCGATCTTCCCGTGTTTGAATGCAGCATCAGCACCATGGAAAACTTCTTTGACTATGCGATTTAAAGCGGCGTCCAGCTCTTCACCTTGCAGGCACAAGACTGCCTCGCCAAGGCTGGCACCGACTTCCAGTTCATCTATCGCAGGCAGTCTGGTCATCTACATGTCCTGACAAACCTGATTAACCCACGCATAGGCGGTGATCACGCATTCATAGTAATCGTCGGCACTCAAGCCGAGTTCCTCAATCAAGCCTGGAGTAAAGTCCTTGTATGGCCTGTCAGCCTTCTCGACCAGATCCAGGCTCTTGCCCAAGGCACCTGTCTTTTGCAGCAAAGCGCTCAACACTTCAGAATTCAGGTTCAGTGGTTGCAAGACTTCAATCAAAGGATTGCCAAACAATTTATCCAACAAGGAAAACATGCCGACCATGAAGGCACAATCCAGTTCATCTTTACTGCCGCCACGTTTAAGGCTAATTGCTTCCATCAGGCTGGCGCGAAAAGCAGCGCGTGGCATTAAAGGATTTAACCCACCATGATGATCTTGCTGGCGGGCGTACAACAATAATTGCAGCCATCTTTGCAATTGCCTGCGCCCTAGCAAATTAATAGCCTGACCAAAGCTGGATACGCGCACGGTTTGTGCAAAGGCAGCGGAACTGACCAGCTTGAAGAGCATGAATGAGAGTGTCGCATCCTGCTTGAATAGTTCTTCCAACTCTCGCGATTCGGCATCGCGAGCAACCAAACCCAACAGCTTGAGCAGGCGGGTTCTGGCTGTTGCATCTGCGGCCTTGTTGTTGACAGGTGGATTAAATGCATAATCGCCTGAGAACCATTTAAAGCCAGCTTCATCAGCTTGCGCCAGCAAAGCTGAATTTGGCAAGTTTTGCGCTATATGATTGCCGCCATGCAAACGTATCATAAAGGGTTTGACATGCGCTGGAATGTCTTTGCTGCAGTCAACATTAATTTCTTTTGCACCCTCCCAGATGGCATTGGTCTCAATATCATCAATAACGACACGTGCCCCATGAGAGCTGAAATACTTGAGCCTGGACTGTGTATCTTTATCGTCTGCCGATCTGGAGGGCACAGAGAACAGTACGCGCGCCAATGGCAGCCGCGCATCAATGTCTGCCGGCACAAGAACTGGATCTGGAACCCTGATCAAAACTGAAATGCCGGTGAGTTTGGAGAAAATTTCTTTTTCTTGCAAAAACTGGAGGATGCCAATTACTTCACTGACAGGCAAAGCGCCAAAGTCAGCTTGTAGGGCAAGCAATTGTTGCTTGCTATTCATTACAGGCAAAAAAGTGCCAATTCCACGGGCCAGTGTCATAAAAAACGGACTTAAATTGTTACAAAAATTGGTACAGATATTAGTTTGGGAATTAACCAATTGCAACACAATTTAAAGCGGCAGATGAGGTTTTTTGATACTTTTTGGAGCTATATGACACAATTATCAGAAAATGGGCGTTAAATTGCTGCACTGGTGATTTTGCAGAAGATCTTGCAAACAATGCTAGCTACCTATCAGCATAGAAGATATTTTAGATTTCACCAATAAGACATGTAGTAAATATGTTATGCCTCTCGATTAATGCAGGTGCTTGACTTAGTCGCCACCAAGGAAAATTTGTTGCAGGTCATTTAAAAATTGCTTGCCCAATGGCGTAGGACAAATAATTTCATGATCGCGATAAAGCAAGCCTTTATGCTCTGCAATCAATAGTTCTTTTTCTATTGTGTTGAGCAACATGCCTGTGCGTTCCTGGAACAGGTTGACCTTGAAACCCTGCTGCAAGCGCAGTGCATTCAACATGAATTCAAAACCCATTTCATCCGTTGGGATTTCAAGCGACTCTTGCACGCAATTACCACTGGCAACTGCATCCATATAGGCTTTGGGTTGCTTGTAACGTGCCTGGCGTATCACGCGATGTGGGAAGGAGATTTTTGAATGCGCACCAGCACCTATGCCGAGGTAATCACCAAAGTTCCAGTAATTCAGATTATGTTTAGATGCCCTGCCCGCTTGTGCGTAGGCGGAGACTTCATAATTGCCAAAGCCTGCTGCCGCCATGCGACCATGAATAATATCCTGCATTTCTGCACTCAGGTCATCATCGGGTATGGCTGGCGGGAACTTGGCGAAGTAAGTATTTGGTTCCAGCGTCAGGTGGTATAGCGACAGATGCGGCGGCGTGAAAGAGATAGCTGTTTCCACATCTTCCCTGACTTCTTCCAGCGTCTGGCCTGGCAAGGCAAACATCAGGTCGAGATTGAAATTGTCAAAATTCGCCTGTGCGATTTCTATCGCGCGACGTGCCTCGTCACCATCATGAATGCGACCCAAAGCTGCCAGATGTTTGGAGTTGAAGCTTTGTATGCCTATAGATAAGCGATTGATGCCGCTTTGACGATAAGATCGAAATTTTTCTGCTTCAAAAGTACCTGGATTAGCTTCCATGGTGATTTCTGCGTTGCCATCCAGTGGCAACAGCGTACGCAGGTCTGAAAGCAAGCGATCAAGACCTGCCGCCGACATCAAGCTGGGAGTACCGCCACCGATGAAGATGGTGTAGATCTTGCGCCCCCAGATCAGAGGCAATGCAGCCTCAAGATCGGCGCGCATGGCATTAAGGTAGGCTGATTCGTCAAAGCTGCCTTTAACTTCATGCGAATTGAAATCGCAGTAAGGGCATTTGCGTACGCACCAGGGAAAATGAATGTACAGAGATAGCGGAGGCAACTGCGTCAGGTTGAGGTTACCTGGTGCAAGATACTGGCTGGCCACATCACCGGGTATATTCGATAAATCCGGGGATTTTTTTTGTACAGGCAGGCTGGCCGCTATGGGCTTGATGGGTATCATTTCAGTTTTTCTACAAGGGCGCGCAAGGCTCGCCCACGGTGCGACAATTGATTCTTTTCTGTTGCTGCGAGTTCGGCCACAGTCTTGTTCAAACTGGGAATGAAAAAATGAGGATCGTAGCCAAAACCATTGTCACCACGGGCATCCGCAATAATTTCACCTGCCCAGACACCGTCAGCAATCACGGGTTGGGGATCAAACTCTGAGCGCACAAACACCAACACACAATAATAATAGGCCGATTTATCTCCTAGGCCTGACAAATCGGCGATGAGTTTTTGGTTATTGCGCGCATCAGACTTGGGTTCGCCAGCAAAACGGGCAGACAACACACCAGGCGCGCCTTGCAAGGCATTGACGCAGATACCGGAGTCATCTGCCAGTGCCGGCAAGCCTGTCAGGCGTGATGCATGTCTGGCCTTGGTCAGGGCATTTTCGACGAAACTGGGATAAGGTTCCTCAGCCTCCGGCACTTCAAATTCAGATTGCGCCCTGAGGTCTATACCCAGCGGCGACAATATCTGGTAAAACTCTTTGAGCTTGCCCTGATTATTCGAAGCCAGGACTATTTTCTGGTTTTTACTCATGCTTGTACTTATGTTTATGCTTACAATCAGCTTACCTGCAAACCCAATACTTCTTTTTGCAAGGCGATCAAGTCAGTGATGCCGTCGTGCGCCAGATTGAGCAAGGTATTCATTGTCATGCGGTCAAACGCTTCACCTTCCGCCGTCCCCTGCACTTCCACAAAGTGACCATGCTCTGTCATGACGACATTCATGTCGGTGTCACATTGTGAATCTTCAGGATAATCAAGATCCAGTACAGGATGTGACTGATATACCCCCACCGAAATCGCAGCAACAAAATGCCTGAGTGGTACACGCGGGATGAGTTCACGTTCTACCAGTTTGGTAAACGCATCGTATGCGGCAACCATGGCACCAGTGATGGATGCTGTACGGGTGCCACCATCAGCCTGAATGACATCGCAATCAATATGCAGTGTGCGCTCGCCAAAGGCTTCAAGATCAAAGGCAGAACGCAGGGAGCGCCCTATCAGACGCTGGATCTCTTGCGTGCGGCCAGATTGCTTGCCCTTGGCAGCCTCCCTGTCCATGCGGCTATGAGTGGAGCGTGGCAACATGCCATATTCTGCAGTCATCCAGCCTTGTCCTTTGCCTTTTAGGAAACCTGGGACTTTATCTTCGATACTGGCTGTACATATGACTCTCGTATCACCAAATTCGATGAGGACAGAACCTTCGGCATGCTTGGTAAAATGGCGGCTGATAACCACCGGACGCAGTGCGTCCGGTGCGCGCCCACTAGGGCGAAATGAGTTTGACATGATTTAATTCTTAGAAGTGATGCGTGATGATTTGTGTATCGCGTTGCGAATTTCTGCTATGGCTTTTTCAATTTCCGCATCATTGAAAACATCGCCGTCTGTGACTTCCATTTCAGCATCGATTGGTGCCTGTATGGTAGTGGTAACAGAGCCGATAGGTAAAGTATTGGTAGAGATGATGGTGGAATTATCCATGCGATCATCGCCTTCCCACATCATGGCAAGGGCTGTGACGTTATCGCTTTGCTTGCCAGCGATATCGACAGCTGAGCGTATCAACTCGGGCACCGCACGCACGATGGTGTGATCATGCAGGCGCTGGGCCAGCATATGATCTGGCAACACTGACCATAGTCCATCTGAACACAGCAATAGCAAATCGCCAGGTTGTAAAACAGCGCGACGCGATAATTCAACGATAGGGGCATTGGGTGCACCCAGGCAGTTGAACAGCTTGTTGCGGTCAGGATGAGTATGTCTTTCTGCCGGATCAACCTTGCCCTGGGCGATCAGGGTTTCAAGACGGGAGTGATCCTTGGTACGCAGCAAAATCTGGCCCTGGCGCATCCAGTACAGGCGTGAATCACCGCAGTGCGCCCAATAAGCATAGCCATTTTGTATTAGGCAGGCGACGATGGTGGTACGCGGTGTTTCCGGCAAATTATTGATGGCGCGGTAGCGGTGTATTTCTTGATGGGCAGCCAGGAAGCTGTCCTCCATAAAGCGCTCAGGCCGTCCTATCATAGGGTGAGCCTGTTGCTGGAACAAATTGCCTATGGTTTGCATGGCGATGGCAGCGGCCATTTCGCCCATGATATGACCACCCATGCCGTCCGCCAGCAGAAGCAAAATCGAATCGCGGGTAAAGCTATACCCCATCCGATCCTGGTTAACCTTGCGGCCACCAATATGACTTTCTTGATAAACGGAAAAACGCATGGGATTTTAAAAACTTATGAAAACTATTAATATAAACAAAACAAAGGATAAACCAATATAGTTTACGCAGGGTTTTGGCCAAAAGCGGCATTCAATTCAGGGTGCTTTCCTGTATCGTGGTATGGTCGCTTTCTACTTTCTTTCTCTTGCCACTGCCAATCAGGGTCTTGAATTTCAATGTCATTTTCTCCATGAAAGTCAATTCGCGCTGTGGCTGTGCCTGAATAGCCAAGGCTTTTTGCAAGGCAAATACACTTTGCGGCCGCTCCAGTGGATCAAGTTGCAGGCACCAGCGTACGACCTCGATCAGTTCTGTGGAGTATAAACCTTCCAGCTTGCGATAATGCCCTTCCATCTTGTCGCTGGTCTTGCGCTGGTCTGATGGTTGCGGTGGCGCACCAACCATACAGGCAAAAATCGAGGCACCAATGCTGTATATATCAGTCCAGGGACCAAGATTGCCATTCTTCAGATACAACTCTGGCGCGGCAAAACCAGGAGTATACATTGGGTAGAGCTTGGGGATGTCGGTTTTCAGGGTTTGGCGGGCTGCGCCAAAATCCAGCAGGATCGGTGTGCCGTCCAAACGCAGATAGATATTCGCAGGCTTCAGGTCCAGATGCAGCAATTTATTGGTATGCACTTCACGCAAACCGTTCATGACCTGGTTGAACATACGACGAATGAATCGTTCTGACACCAACGGCTTTTCACCTTTGTCGCGACGGCGCAGGATATGTTCTTGCAGAGAGCGGCCAGATTCATAAGCCATGACCATGTAGACGGTCTCATTGGCCCTGAAAAAATTGATAACACTGACCACATTAGGGTGAGAGATACGTGCCAGTGCACGCCCCTCTTCAAAGAAACACTTCAAACCGATACGATAAATCGGCAGGTTTTCATTGGAAATAGCCGGAACCAGCTCGCCCTGTTGGCGTAATGCCAGGGAACTTGGCAAATATTCTTTAATTGCAACTGCGTTGCCATCTTCATCAGAAGCCAGATATACAATACTAAAGCCACCGGACGCAATTTTCTTTACAATGCGATATCCGGCGATTTCCAGTCCATCTGGCAGAGGTGCGTTATTTTGTGCGGCCATCAATCTTCCAATTCACTATACAAAACGGATTGTGTTGATTATTGCGGTATTTGTAAAGAATATCCTAGTGTCTAATGCGCAATTTTGCCAATCTAATCCACAGTTCGCGCTTTTTTAAGGAAATACCTTGAGCATTTTTAGCATGACAGGTTATGCCACCAGCACTAATGAAACCGATGCTGGCACCATCACTATTGAGATCAAAAGCGTCAATTCTCGCTTTTTGGACCTGCAATTTCGTATTAATGACGAGTTTCGTTCGGTTGAGTCGCAGTTTCGCGAAGCGATCACGCGCAAGCTGGCGCGCGGCAAAGTGGAGTGTCGCTTCAGTTTTGGTAAAAAACTGACAGAAACGCACAATAAGAGCCTGAATAGCACGTTGCTTGAACAGCTTTCCAGCTTTCAAGCGGGACTAAAGCAGCAGTTTCCTGATGCAACGCCGCTAAGTACCAATGAGATTCTGCGCTGGCCTGGCGTTATAGAAGAAAGCGAAATCAATGCTGAATTCTTGCAGACTGCCATTAATGACACTATCAACAAAACCCTTGAAGCATTTATTGTCAGCCGTGAACGTGAGGGCGCAGCACTGGAACAAGTACTGCTGAGCCGCATTGCGGCCATGGAAGAAGTCGTCACCCGAATCACGCCGTTGATGCCGCAGATCGTCCAGCAATTCCAGCAAAAAGCCACTACCAGGCTGGAGGAGGCACTGGGGCTGGCCCTACAATCAGGCGGCAGCAATGCTGGCCAGACCATTACGCGTGAAGAAGCTTTGGACCGCATACGCCAGGAAGTGACCATGTATGGCATTCGCGTGGATGTTGCGGAAGAACTGGCGCGCCTGTCTGCCCACCTGACAGAAACCAGGCACATCCTGAAAAAAGGCGGCCAAGTCGGTAAAAGACTGGACTTCATGATGCAGGAACTGAATCGTGAAGCGAACACTTTAGGCTCCAAAGCAGCATCGAAGGAATTGTCTGATGCTTCCATGGAATTGAAGCTATTTATAGAACAAATGCGCGAACAAGTACAAAACCTTGAATAAACAGGCGCATTTGCTTATACTCGCGCACTCTTTTTCTTGGGAAATGTTTCGAGATAAAAACGGGCAGTAAATATGCTCGTCCCTTTGACTTGTAAATAAACTTAATAACCACACTGGAGGAATCTCATGCAAACCAATAATTCGACTGCCGGCAGTCTGTTTGTGGTGGCCGCCCCCTCTGGTGCGGGTAAGTCCACCCTGGTCAATGCCTTGCTGGCTCAGGAACCTGCCATCAAATTGTCGATTTCCTATACCACGCGCGCGCCACGCCCTGGTGAGCAAGATGGTCGCGAATACCATTTCACGACACCAGAAGATTTTCTGGCGCGCAAGGCTCAGAGTGAATTCCTGGAGTCAGCTGAGGTGCACGGCAACTACTATGGCACTTCACGCATCATCATTGAAGATCAGATGCGTTCGGGCACAGATGTCTTGCTGGAGATAGACTGGCAAGGCGCGCAACAAGTCAGAAAACAATTTCCTGGAGCAGTTGGCATCTTCATCTTGCCGCCCTCCATTCCAGCACTGGAAGAACGTTTGAGAAAACGAGGCCAGGACGAACCGCATGTCATCACTAAGCGGATTTTGGCTGCCGGCGGTGAAATGGCCCACTCCCCAGAGTTCGAATATGTTATTATTAATCAAGACTTTGCAACAGCCTTGTCAGAATTGAATGCAATCGTGAAGGCAACACGCTGCCGATTTGCACAACAGGCAACACGCCACCATGAGCTGTTTGCCCAACTTGGCATTCACGCCAACGCGAATTGATTCGCAAATCCAATTTAGTTATCTAGTTTGTATCGAGGAAAAAACATGGCACGTATTACTATTGAAGATGCACTGAAACAAATCCCTAACCGCTTCCAGTTGACACTGTGCGCCACTTACCGCGCACGCCAATTGCTGCAAGGCCATACACCCAAGGTTGACTCCAAGGACAAACCCACCGTCATCGCCCTGCGTGAAATCGCGGAAGGTAAAGTTGGCATAGAAATGCTGAAAAAAGTGCCGATGTAAGATACTGCATCTGCATTCTTAACCGCTACCTCTAAAAGCCTTTATACGGTCGGGAATCACAGAATGAACCTCAATGATAGTTATTCATCTCTGGAAAACAAACCGGCCGATTCAGGTTTAGTCGCGCTGGCTGCTACACGCAGCCCAGCCAATGCTATCAATAAGCACAACTCCCATCTGGATGAGATAGACAGTGTTCGTGCGTCTTCGGCGAATACCGGCGTCGCTTCGATTACTGCATTGACTAATCGCGTCAGCGAGTACATGTCGGCCAGTGAACTAAAATTGGTCAAGGAAGCCTATCGCTTCTCTGATGAAATGCATCTGGGTCAGGTGCGCAAATCTGGTGAACCATATATTTCCCACCCCATCGCTGTGGCTGAAATCTGCGCAGAATGGAAGCTGGATGTACAAGCCATCATGGCCGCTCTTTTGCATGACGTGATGGAAGATCAGGATGTTAAAAAAGACGAGTTGATCGAACGCTTCGGCGCACCTGTTGCCACACTGGTCGACGGCCTCTCCAAACTGGAAAAGATAGAATTCCAGAGCCAGATAGAAGCCCAGGCAGAAAATTTCCGCAAGATGTTGCTCGCCATGGCGAGAGACGTGCGCGTGATTTTGGTGAAACTGGCAGACCGGCTGCACAATATGCGCACCCTCGATTTCATGTCGTCAGAAAAGAAGCGCCGCATCTCACGCGAGACCATGGACGTGTATGTGCCTATAGCACATAGGCTGGGCCTGAATAATATCTATCGCGAGTTGCAGGATCTGGCGTTTTCGCACCTTTACCCCATGCGTTACCGTACGCTGTCCAAAGCAGTTAAAGCTGCCCGAGGCAATCGTCGAGAAGTCGTTAACAAGATCATGGACGCGGTAAAGACCGCGCTGGCAGAAGCTGGCCTGAAAGCAGAAGTATATGGCCGCGAAAAAACCCTGTACGGCATTTACCGCAAAATGCATGACAAGCACCTGAGTTTTTCCCAGGTGCTGGATGTGTATGGCTTCCGCATCGTGGTCGGTGATTTTCGTGACAGTTATTATGCTCTGGGCAGTTTGCATGCCTTGTACAAGCCCATGCCGGGCAAATTCAAGGATTATATTGCCATACCCAAGACCAATGGTTATCAATCCCTGCACACCACATTGATTGGCCCTTATGGTACGCCAGTCGAATTCCAGATACGCACCCGCGATATGCATCATGTCGCGGAATCTGGCGTCGCAGCACACTGGTTGTACAAGAATGAAGAAGGCAGCCTGACTGATTTGCAACAGCGGACGCATGCCTGGCTGCAGTCTTTGCTTGATATACAAAAGCAAACTGGCGACTCTGCCGAGTTTCTGGAGCATGTCAAGATTGACCTATTCCCCGATTCTGTGTACGTCTTCACACCAAAATCCAAAATTATTGCCCTGCCACGCGGAGCAACAGCTTTGGACTTTGCCTACACCATCCATACAGATATTGGTGACCAGGCGATCGCCACACGCATCAATCATGAGCCAGTACCCTTGCGCTCAGAATTGAAAAATGGTGATATCGTCGAAATTATCACTTCCCCGAATTCACGCCCTACGCCAAACTGGCTGACTTATGTGCGCACAGGCAAGGCGAGATCAGCCATACGCCATTACCTGCGTACGATCAACCTGAATGAATCGACAGAGCTGGGCAAACAATTGCTGGCACAGGCACTGGTGTCGGTAAATCTGAATCCGGATTTGCCAGATAGCCTGGTCGATAAATTGCTCAATGAATCCAGCGCCAAGTCTCTGGATGAAATCCATACCGACATCGGTATAGGAAAACGGATGGCTGCACTGGTTGCCAGGCATATTCTGGACCTGGTAGAAGATGATTCACCCTCCATCCCTTTCCAGCAATATGGCGACAAGATCAGCAACAAACGCGATCCCGTCATCATTTACGGTAGTGAAGGCTTATCTGTTCAATTGGCGCCATGTTGCCTGCCAATACCAGGCGATGGCATCGTTGGCCAACTCAAGCGAGACCAAGGCTTGGTTGTGCACACAGATGATTGCGAACATGCAAAGCGCCTGCATATCAAAGAGCCTGACCGCTGGATCGATGTAAACTGGGGTGAAGACCTCAACCGCCGCTTTGATTGCCGCATTGCTGTAACAGTGACGAATGAACGCGGTGCCCTTGCCCGCATCGCCGCAGAAATTGGCGAATCAGACGCGAATATCAGCCATGTCAACATGGAAGACGGCGATGCCAATGATATGACCAATATTCACTTCACGATACAGATAGAAGACCGCACTCACCTGGCGAAAATCATGCGCAACATCAAGCATTTGACTGGTGTTACGCGGATAGTCCGAGAGCATGGTTGAAGAAGGCTGCTAGTGTATGGTCTTGTGCATTTTGCGCAAACCCCACCAGACCGCTCCGGCAATCACCGGCAGAGATAAGCCAGCCAGAATATCTGGATTGATGGGTAGACCCATGGCCTTGAGACCCTTGCCTGCATAATAGACCAAACCTGTCACGTAATAACTGATCGCCACGACCGACAAGCCCTCTACCGCTTGCTGCAAGCGCAATTGCTGGCCAGCGCGGGCGTTCATGCTTTGCAGTATCTTGCGGTTTTGCTGCTCCTGAACGATGCCCACTCTGGTGCGCAACAAATCATTGGTATTGGCGATACGCTCTGCCAGCGTCTCCTGACGACGTACGATAGCTTCACAGGTATTCATGGCGGGGGCCAGGCGCCGGTCCATGAATTCACCTATGGTAGGCACCCCTTCCATCCTGAATTCGCGCAACTCGGCTATGCGTGACTGCACCAGCTTGAAATAAGCCTTGGATGCAGCAAAACGATAACTGTTTTCCAGAGCCAGTTTTTCAGTACGGGCGGCCAGATCTATAATTTGCCGCAACAAGCTTTGCTCAGCATCGGTGGAATTAACCTCACCGTGACCATTAGCTGTCATGGTCATGGCTGCAGTCAGGGTAACCAGTTCACTTTCTATGTCATTCAACACGGGAGAAGCATTTTGCGCATGCGGCAGGCCCAGCAAGGCCATCATTCTATATGTTTCTATCTCCAGTAGTCGCTGCACAGTACGACCGGCTTGCTGATCCAGAAAGCCATTGTCCTTGACAACGAAGCGGCTGAAACCATCAGCCTGGATCAGAAAATCAGTCCATACTTCGCCACGACTCAAAACTTCACACCCCACCACCACTCCCCCCTCAAATATCTGCTTTACCGGCAAAGGAGGATTAAATGCCTGTGCGGCAGGAATAAGTGCCACATGGGTCGCCACCATGACTTTTTCTTGCAACTCAAACAACCATTGTTGCGGCAAATGACGAATTGGTGCATTCGCAAACACCTGCGCCAACTCGATTTCTGGCGAGACCTCGTTTTTCTGCTCGGCCTGGTTTTCTACAAAGGTATAGGTGGCAAACTCTGTATGGCATTCCCATTTAAGGCGGAAACGACCAAAATCATGGAAAAAATACTTGGCATCCCCTGAGGGACTGGCGACGGCAAAGTGCCGGCAAAAATCACCCAATATGACTTGCTGCGTCAGCAGATTATCACCACCGAGATGGGCATCGTTCCTGGCAAAAATCGCCAGATGTGTTAATGTCTCCGGGGCATGCAGCCGCAACGAGGGTCTGGAATGGACTTCTGCCGCCAGCGGCACGCGCAAGGGATGATTGAGTTTGGAATAAGCAATGGACATGGGATTAATCGGGAAATTAGAAATCTTATGCCGGATAATTGACCTCAAGTATGGTCAACTCCTCGATCCCTCCTGGCGTCCGCAGCGTCACTGTATCGTCAACCCTGGCCTTGATAAGTGCTCTGGCGACAGGGGAAATCCAGCTGATCTTGCCTTGCAGGGGATCAAATTCATCTACGCCAACAATAGTGACGGTATGCATTTCACCATGCTGATTTTCATAGGTGACAGTAGCCCCAAAATAAATCTGCTCAGACCCATGGTGTATGCGCGGGTCAAATACTTCGGCAAGATCAAGGCGCTTGGTCAAAAAACGGATGCGCCTGTCGATCTCGCGCAAGCGCTTCTTACCGTAGATATAGTCCCCATTTTCTGAACGGTCGCCATTAGAGGCGGCCCAGTGGACGATGTTAACGACCTCTGGACGCTCTACATCCATGAGTTGCAAAAACTCATCCTTCATGCGCTGATGCCCCTGGGGCGTCATATAGTTTTTAACACCGGCAGGAATAGCTGGCGCGCCGAATTCCTCTTCGTCGTCAGAATCTGGTTCTTTGATAAATGCTTTGCTCATTTCTACATTGTAATGGAGTTGACCAAAATAATTTTCTTTGTGGCACCGAAAGCCCACACTTAGCTTATAAAATAGACGAATACTTTGCTTGCCATTAGCGTTCAATACCACTATTGATAGCTTGCTAGCTAATGTCAGGTCGACTGATTAAGAAAATGGATTTTGCATGACAGAAAAAGCATCAATTAATGTACTCATCGTCGATGATCATGCCGTCGTCAGGGAGGGGATAAAAAGCATTATCTCAACCACAACAGATATCGCCGTTATTGCAGAAGCAGAGGCTGGATTAGAAGCAATACGTCTGAGCCGCCAACTCGATTTCGAAGTCATGCTTCTCGATATTGCCTTGCCAGACAAAAACGGCATTGAAGTATTAAAGCAAATCAAATCTGAGAAGCCGGGTTTAGCTATACTTATGTTTTCTATACACAGAGAAGATCAATATGCCGTACGTGCGCTGAAGGCAGGTGCTTCTGGCTTTCTGAACAAGCAATGCAGCAGTACGCAGATTTTGGACGCGATACGCCAGGTAGCCCGCGGATTGAAATACATCAGCACGCAACTTGCGCAAGAACTGGCCAATAACCTGAATCAAGAACATGAAGATGCGCTGCACAAAACCCTGTCTGACCGTGAGTTCCAGACCATGACCTTGATCGCATCGGGAAAGTCTGTCAGCGATATTGCAAAAGAATTGTCACTTTCTGTAAAAACCATCAGCGAATACCGCTCCAGAATTCTATTGAAGATGAAATTGCGGCACAATGCTGAATTAACGCACTACGCCATTAAAAATCAGCTTGTAGATTAAACGGCAACATTGATGTCGTCAGCAATACTCTTGTTAGCAAGGTCATTGGCAAAGCAAAATGTCAAAAACTCCAAATAATACGCAATTCAAAAGCCCCACTGACATTGCACGCGAGACATTCCGACAATTGGCGATACAGAGAATTGCGCCAACGCCAGAAGCCTATCGCAAGCTTTATAATGACATCGCTGGCGTCCCGGATGCTCCGGTAGAGGCCACGCCTCCACCAGAAACAACACCACAAATTTCAGAAGCAGAGATTTTACTGGCCAATTTTGCCAACAATCTGCAACTTTCGACTGGTGACATGTCCAGCTTTGGTCAACGCTTCAGCCGTGCGATCAAGACTGGTAACTGGCAAGACTATGGCCGCGGGTTGACACAACTGGCAGACCGCATTACTGCACCTCCAGCAGCACCGAGCAACAATATCAGCCTGGTTGACGATCCAGTGCCCACGCCTGTCACCAGTAAAAATATCTCACTGGTTGATGATGGCCCGGTTGAAGACCCGCGCCTGCGCATACTCAAGGATCTGCTGTACCGGACTTTGACTCTCGCCCTCACTTCTTTGCTGAAGCCGACACCGCAGCTTGCTGGTGAATCAGAAAGCCTGGGCATGTCGGTGAAAACAGCAGTCAATGAAGCGGAACTTAACCAAATTGCTGGACGCCTCAAGCAATTATGCTTTCAAATTGAATTACAAAGCGGGGATAGTGCCGAACAGCAGGAATTGCTGCTACGCTTGTTTGATCTCCTGCTGACCAATATCCATGATTTGCTGGACAATGATAACTGGCTGCGTGGCCAAATTGAAGTCGTACAAAATTTGATTGCGGGCCCCATCGATCACCGCGCTCTACAAGAAGCCACGCGTAGCCTGAAGGATGTCATCTACAAACAAGGCGTACTGAAAAACAGCATTGCCGAATCGAAAACCTCTGTCAAAAACATGATGACAGCGTTTATCGACAGATTAAATGCCATGGCAGATAGCACTGGTGCTTATCAGAACAAAATGGGAGCTTATTCACAGCAATTGAGCTCTGCCAAGGAGGTCTCTGAAGTCAGTGCCTTGATTGCCAGCATACTCAGTGAAACCAAAGAGGTACAGTCAGAAACCCTGCGTTCACGCGACATGATAGTCGCCGCACAAAAAGAAGTCAGCGAAGCAGAAGCACGCATCAAGGAACTGGAAAACAAGCTTGCACACATGAGTGAGTTGGTCAGGGAAGACCAGCTTACCGGCAGCTTGAACCGCCGGGGCATGGACGATGTATTTGAGCGTGAGGCCGACCGTGCCGACCGTCGCAATACTCCGCTATGCGTCGCTCTACTGGATCTGGATAATTTCAAGAAGCTTAATGATACCCATGGCCATGCAGCGGGTGATGAAGCCCTGGTGCATCTGGTGCGCATCGTCAAACAAACCTTGAGATCCATCGATGTCGTGGCCCGTTATGGCGGCGAAGAATTTGTCATCATCATGCCTGAGACGCAACTAGATGAAGCGGCACAGGCAATGATGCGGGTACAGAGAGAACTAACCAAGCATTTCTTTACCGCAAACGAACAAAGATTATTTATCACTTTTAGTGCCGGCGTTGCCTTGCGCAATCCGCGCGAGCCTCAGGATGCCACCATCAAACGTGCGGATAAAGCGATGTATGAAGCCAAGCAATCGGGGAAAAATCGCGTAATCAAGGCCAGCTAAAATAAGTGCTGGCTAGAAAATAGACAGCTTGGGAATGGCAGTAACAAACTTTCCACCCCATGCGCGGATGTAGCTTAATTGCCCCTCGATTTCCTGGCGTAAATTCCATGGCAAGATCAAGAGATAGTCCGGCTTGTCTGCAGCAATTTCAGCTTCAGTAAAAATAGGTATACGGCTACCCGGCATATATTTGCCTTGCTTATGAACATTAATGTCGACAACATAGGTTAAAAGGTCGGGTCTGATGCCGGAAAAATTGAGCAAAGTGTTACCCTTTGCAGCTGCTCCGTAGCCCACCACCGTCTTCTCCTCCTTCTTGCAATTCAGTAAAAATTCCAGCAGTTCAAATTTGGCTTTTTCCGCCTGTTTTTGGGCGCTTTGATAAAAAGAGACATCTGTAATTCCTGCCGCGCTCTCTTTTTTCAGCATGGCGGCGACGCTATCGCGCCGGTTGCGCAGTCCTGTATCGCTACGCTGCGCAAGAACACGCAAGCTGCCGCCATGAGTAGGCCATTCCTGCACATCAAAAACCTGCAGGCCATTTTTTTCAAAAATAGCCTGAACTGCATGCAAAGAAAGGTAAGAGTAATGCTCGTGGTAGGCCGTATCGAATTGATTCTCCTGCACCATATTCAGTAAATGCGGAAATTCAAAACTCGCCACCCCCTGAGGCTTAAGCAAGGCTGAAAAGCCAGCAACAAAGTCATTAATATCAGGTACATGTGCCAGCACATTATTGGCAACGGTGAGATCAGCAGATTGCTGATTTGCCTTTAACTCTTGCGCGAGATTGGTACCAAAAAAATTTTCAATGACAGGAATGCCCTTGGCACGTGCAGCGTTGGCCGTACTGGTGGTAGGCTCCACTCCTAAACAAGGAATGCCTGCTGCTTTCACATACTGCAATAGGTAACCATCATTGGCAGCCACTTCTACTACCAGGCTATGTTCGTTCAAAGCCAATTCTTGTCGCATGGCTGCCACGAATTGCTCAGCATGCTTCAACCAGCTTGAAGAAAACGAACTGAAGTATGCATAATCTGCATCAAACAGGTTTTCGCGACCAGTAAAATCCAGAGTCTGAGCCAGCCAGCAAGCATCGCAAACCATCAACTTCAAAGGTAGCCAGACTTCCGGATTCTCCAGCGTATCGGTGCGCAAATAAGCATTTGAAGGTGGCGCACTACCAAGATCAAGAAATGGTTTTGTCAACTCGTGATCACAATGCCGGCATTTCATACGTTTACTCCACTAAATTCATTGTCAAGCATAGGAAAAGCACGATCTTTCCCGGATATTTCAGATATTGCCAAAGGCAGATTGATTCCCAATTTTTCATCCAATATGTTCAAGCCCAGTTCATGTGTGGGCATATAGCGTTGACTGTGGCAGTACATCATTTCTACCTCATCAGTGAGGGTTTGAAATCCATGTGCAAAGCCTTCGGGCAGCAAGTAACTGCATTTATTTTCTGCCGACAAGATGACGGCATGCCACTGCAGGAAAGTAGGTGAATTTTTTCTAACATCAACAGCTACATCCCATACCTCACCTTTGAGGCAGGTAATCAGCTTCATCTCGGCATAAGGGGAGCGCTGCATATGCAAGCCACGGAACGTGCCTTTTTTTACGGTCAAGGTACGATTAATTTGTCTAATGGCTTGCACCCATCCGAATTGCGCCAACTCATCGGCGCAAAACATGCGTTCCAGATAACCACGTTCATCACCCAAAGGTTTGCGTTTCAAGACATGCAAGTCTGCGAGTGGCGTTGGTATTAATTCGAAGCGTTCAGACATGGTATTTCATCAAAAATCTTTGTATTAGCTTCAAAAGTAAGCATCAATGTCGCGCTGACACAGCTCATGTGCAGACGTGCCGGCCAAAAAATCTGCATACCAGCGCACACTGCGCGATATCGCTACGGATAAATCCCAGCGCGGCTCTATAGATAATTGTTCCCTGGCCTTGCTAGCATCGAGTGACAATAATCCAGCCTCGTGTACACCTTCAACATTGACGGCAAAATCGACATCGCCACGGCCAAACTCTTGCCTGGCCAAGTCCACCACTTCACGCACTGTTGCAGCACCATCGGGGCCAAAATTCCAGGCCTGGGCTAGATGGGCATTTTGATACCCAGCTTGCGCCAGTGACAGATAGGCAGCCAATGGCTCCAGCACATGCTGCCAGGGGCGCACTGATTGTGGTCGCCGTACTTGCAGAGTCTGACCACTTTCCCATGCGCGTATCGCGTCTGGCAGCAGCCTGTCCTCAGACCAGTCGCCACCGCCGATCACATTGCCAGCCCGTGCAACAGCCACCGTCAATCCTTGTTCTGCCAAAAATGAATCGCGATAGCTGGCAATCAACAATTCTGAAGCCGCCTTGCTGGCGCTATAAGGATCATGGCCACCCAATTCTGCAGTTTCAGGATAGGGATCTGGTTGCTCAAGATTGCGGTAAACTTTATCCGTTGTCACCATCACGGCGACCCTGGCACTGTCCTGTCCGCGTAAAGCCTCCAATACATGAGCACTACCCATGATATTGGTCGCGAATGTTGCCAGTGGTTCACGGTAACTCGGCCTGACCAGGGCTTGCGCAGCCAGATGCAAAACCACCTCGGGCTGACAAACTTGCACAACCTGCCTGACCAGGGCAGCATCCCTGATGTCGCCAATATGGCTATGCATGTCCTGATCCAGCCTCAATTCAGCAAATAGGCTGGGAGTAGTATTTGGCGCCAGGGATAATCCTGTCAGCTCAGCGCCAAGATTCTTGAGCAAGAAAGACAACCAGGCACCTTTAAAACCAGTATGCCCAGTCAGCAATACCCTGCGCCCACGCCAAAACTCAGTATCCAGCGGCATACGGTTTACCATTTTCGCCAAGGTGCATCGCCGGATTGCCACAATTCTTCAAGCAGGTTTTTCTCGCGCAACGTATCCATGGGCTGCCAGAATCCGGCATGTTCAAATGCCATTAATTGCTGTCCGCTCGCCAGTTCAGTCAAAGGCCCCTGCTCCCAAGTAATGCCATCGTGCTCAATAAGATCAAGCACTTTGGGTGACAAGACAAAAAATCCACCATTAATCCAGCCACCATCGCCCCTGGGTTTTTCAACGAAACCCAGGACTTCGTCACCATTACGCTGCAATACCCCATATCGGCCCGGCGGCAAGACTGCCGTAACTGTAGCGAGTTTGCCATGATTGCGGTGAAAATTGATCGATGCCGTAATATCAAGATCCGATACACCATCACCGTAGGTAAAACAAAATGATTCTTCATCCTGAATATAAGGTGCAACTCTTTTGAGTCGTCCACCCGTCATGGTCTCTTCGCCGGTATCTACCAGGGTGACTTTCCAGGGTTCGGCATGGCGCTCATGAACTTCCATGTGGTTCTTTTGCATGTCTATGGTCACATCCGACATGTGCAGAAAATAGTTGGCGAAATACTCTTTAATCAGATAGCCCTTATAGCCGCAACAAATCACAAAGTCATTCACGCCGTGAGCAGAATACGACTTCATGATATGCCAGAGTATGGGACGCCCGCCTATTTCTACCATGGGCTTGGGTTTGAGATGGGTCTCTTCAGAAATCCGCGTTCCCAGTCCACCAGCCAGAATTACCGCTTTCATGCGTATTGCTCCTTACTATAAATTTCCGACATTTTACGACAGGTCTGCTCCAGACCCCGTAAGGACGCAAGAATCTCAATTTTTGACTTCAAATTCACTCAACTTTACCCTGTCAATTTTGCCATTGGCATTTTTTGGCAAGGCATCCAGGAAAAACAAATGCCTGGGCACCATATAGGCAGGCACAATAGCGGCAATTCTTGCAAGCAAGTCCGCTGACTGGCTGACTACATTGGTAGCAGCGTAGGCAATAATCTGCCCCAGGCCATGATCAATTTTTTTGTAGATCACCGCACATTCACTCACTTCTACCAGCGTATTTATTGCTGCTTCGATTTCTTCCAGTTCTATGCGATATCCCATATGTTTGATCTGGAAGTCTGCCCTACCCTGGAAATGCAACTTACCGTCAGCATCGCGCAGGACGATGTCGCCGGTACTGTAGCCCACATCTGCATAACGTGTATGCATGGGGTTTTGCATGAAGGCCTGTGCGCTGCGCTGGGCATCATTGTAATAAGCCAAACCGACTTGAGGCCCACGCAAAAATAATTCCCCCTTGTCTGGATTTTGCTCATCCAGCGCCAATATTTCATAATCAAAATTTTGTGCCAGTTTGCCCAAAGGGGCGAGATTGCTCATATCATCAAAATCTTGAGCCTGAACATGGTAGGCAGAACAGATACAGGTACATTCAGTCGGGCCATATACATTTTCCAAATCCGCACGATCCGCGAACAGATCAAATAATTGCTTCAATTTGGGTTTGGGAAAACCTTCACCACCAAAAATTATTTTTCGTATGTTGGGCAAATCAGTTTTGCTTAAAGCACGCGTCGTCAGCAAATACACCAGCATGGATGGCACAGAAAACCAGACAGTACAGGCCGCCCGATTGAGCAAGCGCACCAACGCCCGCGTGTCATGCACTTGCTTTACCGTGAATGGCAACAAAGTTGCGCCGCAAAACAGGGCTGTATAAAAATCGAAGACAGAATTATCGAAATAGCTGGGATTCACATTGGTCAACACGTCATGTTCAGTCACACTGAACCTGTCCCGCGCCCACTGCGTGAACCAGAACAGATTGGCATGAGACATCACCGCACCTTTTGGTGAACCGGTAGAGCCGGAAGTGAACATGATGTAGGCAGGCGAACTGCCAGAAACCGTCCTGCAATCTGGCAATTCAACATCCCCTGCAAACGCCAGCAATTCAGCCATGCTCGTATGAAGCACATTTGCTTCCTCAAATTGAGCAACTGTGAATGGTAAATCCGGGAAACTATTGACCAGCAATGCTGGCTGACATGTGCGCAATATCTTACGCAAGCGCTCCCAGGGACTGGCAGGATCAAGATTCGTATAAATCAAACCCAGTCGCAAGCAGGCCAGCATGCAGGCGAATGCCTCAGCTGACTTGTCATTGAACAAGGCCACCACCTGCCCTTGCCGCAAACCCTTTGAATGAAGTGCACGCGCTAGCATCTCAGCCTTATCGTTCAGGCTACGATAGCTGACAGCCTCGTCAGTGGCGGGATAATACAGGGCGCGTCTGTCCGCAAAACGACGTACGATTTCACGAAAAGCAAGAGCCAGATTTGAGGTATAAGTCATATGCCAAGCAAGGACAAATTAAAGCACCAGGCCGCCATCTACTTCCAGTATGCTGCCTGTCAGGTAATCGTTTTCTATCGCGTAGTGGACCGCTTGAGAAACTGCCTGCATACCGCCAAGACGTCGCAAAGGTACTTGTTGTTGCAATTTCGCCAGCATGGTCTCGCTTAATGCTGTACGGGTTGATGGTGTATCGATAAATCCGGGAGCAATCGCGATGAAACGCAAACCCAGTGGCCCCAGTTCCTTGGCCCAGGTGTGCGTCAGCGCATTGACCCCTGCTTTGGCAGCAGAATAGGCAGACTGACCGGCATTGCCATTGGCGGCAATTGAACTGATGGAAATCACCACACCTTTTTTGCGCTTGGCCAGCATGTGGTCAACGACACGACTGGTCACAAAAAATACAGAATCAAGATCTGTTGCCATGACTTTGCGCCAATTATCGCGTGAATGCGTACGCTCGGTCCGCGACAGCATATTCACCAGCGGTTCACTATGAATAATGCCTGCATTATTGATGAGCACGTCAATATCAAAGCGCGCTTCTGTCACTGTCTGTATGGCTATATCAACAGCATCAGCATTCGCCACATCACACTGCACGGCGCGAACACGACCAGAAGCAAGCTGATTCAGTTCCTCACATAGTTTTTCATCATATTCAAGCACAAATACATTGGCACCTGTCTCTTCAAGCTGTTCAACCAGATACCGGCCGATACCACGCCCACCGCCAGTGATAAGTACATTGGTGCCTGTAACCTTCATATATTTGCACCTTGCACCAGCAAGGCCTTACGCGCGTCACCAACTGACTTCATGTCTGCAATCTGGTCACCGCTAAACTGGATTTGGTAAGTATCTTCTAGGCGAGTGATCAAAATCATGTGCGCCAGAGAATCCCAACTGCCTATCTCGGTCAATATCAAGGTATCGATAATGCTGGATTCTGGCAAACCGAAAACTTCAGCGAATATTTTTTCTATCGTCATATCTATTTTTACTTTTGCTGCGAAATTTAATACCACGGAAGGCATTAATTAAATTGTACAAATAAGGCCTTGCCACAGACGAAGGATAAAGCGATGTCTTTTGCTCTATCCACCAATAACTGGTTGCCAATACGGTACGGGCCATCACCGTGTGCCCAGATGTAATCATCGAGTATCAGCCACGCACCAGGCTTTAATAAAGTTAGCCAATGCGCGCAATCTTCTTGTACTCGCGCAAAGTCATGGTTACCATCTATATGTATCAGTGAAATTTTTCCTGAAAAATTGACTGGTGCATTGGATGGTGATGAAAAATCTCTCTTGTTTGCATATTCTGTAAAGGCGGTGACCGATGGCAATTGCAAATGCGCATGCTGCCCACGATTGAATGGCACCATGTTGACATAAAATCCCTCGCTCAAGACCTTGAAGTCCCAGTCATCTACCAAAGATTGAAATGAGGTGGTCGAGTCGGTTTGTATGGCCTGCTCGCGACCCCACGGGTCAACAGTCAAGAGTGGACCTATATTGTATTTCATTGCAAGGTAAGACAAGACAAAAGCAGAGCGCCCCATCAGGGAGCCTATCTCTATGACATCGCCGTCCACTACGGTATAGGCAATCCCCATTAGTGCAGCTAGCTTGTCGTCATTGGATTCGCCATAAATCAAACTTACCTGCCGCAACACACCTGCCACTTCAATTAAAGATAAAGCCTGTTTTCCAGCGGCACACAATTCAACAAATCCCAATAAGCGGGTGGCGCGAGTCATCAACTGCCGGTGCTGCTGCACCTGTTGCCGTATTGGAGATTGGCCAACCATTTCTATTTGCAGTTGATGCGTATGGATAAACCGCTGCATGAAGTCATAAACACTGGACACCGGGCTGTACAATCGCCGCACAGGATAAGTTTGCAGCAAATTCAGAAAGTGATGACTAAAGTCCTCGGCGTAAATTGAGGGCAAATGTAATACTTCAGCACCGACGCTGGCCAGCAGATCACTTTTTACTGAGGCTGCGCATATGGTTTTTTCTACACGGTGCTGCGCTGCTGTCAGATAATCCAGTGCCGATTGGTCTACTGCCGGGAATATCAGAGTCACATCGCCTTGTTTAGCATTGTCCATGGCCGGGGTCCGTTCAGTCTTTCTGATCGATGTCACGCTGAGCTGCTTCGCGCACTACTTCGTCCAGCCATTGATGCATGCTTTTGCCAGTTTTTGCGCGTGCCTCATAGGCCATACGCTTGGCTTCTGCACTGACGCCTTCGAGTTGTCCATACAGACGGGTCCTGTGGGTGCCGCCACGCGCACCGGGGATGTCGAAATCAAGGTCGGCACCTGGCTCTCCTTGTCCTACGACAAAGTCGATCAAATAGAAAACCCCGCCTATAATCCATTCCAGGCGGGTTTTGCGCGCTTCAACTGGCAACTTGTCCAGCGGCAGTGTGTAGACGAATTCAGGGTTTGAATTCATCAATATCTTGCCAAACTCGGTTTCTCTTAGCCAGGGCGGCATGCTCTCATCGCCCACTACTACCTTGCCACCAGGTTTGGTAACCCGTGCCATTTCAGAAAAAGCCCGCTTGATATCGCCAAATGCATTGATGCCACCAAAATGAAAACAGGCATCAAAACTGTTATCCGCAAACGGTAGATAATAACCATTCGCGAGGGCAGGTTCAACGTGGGTATCCACGCCATGCATGCGCTCCAGATTTTTGTTCAGAAATGAGGGCGACAAGTCCTGGACATACAATTTCCCATCAGGCCCCAGCCTTTTGGCGATGATCTCTGAATCCCGCCCGGTACCTGCGCCGGTTTCCAGCACGATGCTGCCAGGAGTAAGATTGAGCTTGTCGACCATGGCATTACGTACCACTTGCTCGTCTTCACCATAGGTACTGAAAGTCAGAGGCAAGAAACGGTCATACGCATCTGCCCTGTCTTCATATTGCTGCAAGGCTTTTTTATCTGCCACAGGCAATTCAAAGGGGTAGACAAAATTGGGGACGCCATTGACGATATCAAAACGATTGCCTGAGGCGCTGCTCAGTGTACCCGACACTATTCCAGTCTCATCCTTGACCTCATTTGACAAAACCAGGGGCTCCAGTGTGATGGGATCAACATAGAAATTCTCTTCGCCAAAACGCATATTCGCTCCAAGTGTAGTGTTAAATAGGCTTATGCCACAGTGTATGTGCATTTAAGCAATTTCTTATCCCCGAATTCAATGGGAAGACCCTCTTATTTCTCATAATCAAGCGCTGCAAGCCTATCCAGATGTTTTATAACAACGATTTTGAGCGATATAGCCAGCATGAGCAAAAAATAACGCAGTTTCAAATCATTCTTTTATGCAATCAAAAGATAATAAAAAGCTTATACAGTATAGTGAGAAAATCTCTCGAAATCGACCTGAAGACCAGCAAGCTCTCTTATGAAAAACATGAAACCCATAGTAATTTTTGGTTTAGGCAAAATTTCTGATGTCGTCTATCACCACATAGTACGTGATCAGAGCTTCCAGGTTCTGGCATTTACTTGCGACAGACAGTGGCTGGATCAGGCAAGCATAGACAAGGGTACGCATCAGGGCTTGCCTGTTATCGCATTTGAATATCTGAAAAAAACATATCCACCAGAGACGGTAGATCTGATTATCGCCATGGGCTATCAAAATCTGAATGCCAGCCGTTTGCAGAAGTGTGCTGAAGCTAAAGCCCGTGGTTATCATCTGGTCAGTTATGTCAGCCCCAAAGCAGATCGTGGACACTGGCTGACTATAGGTGAAAACTGCGTCATTCTTGACGGTGTCGGCATACAGCCTGGTGCCAGCATAGGTAATAATGTCTTTATCTGGAACAATTCACTGATTGGGCATCACTCCACCATCAAGGACGATTGCTGGATTGCCGCCGGTGTCACCATAGGTGGCAGCACGACTTTGGGAGAGCGCTGCTTCGTCGGCCTAAACGCGACTATAGGTGGTGAAATCACAGTTGGTGCTGATAACCTGCTAGGTGGAGCAAGCCTAATACTGAAAAACACTGCAGACAAAAGTGTATTCATCGCTGCAGGCACAGAAAAATTCAGGCTCGACAGCCCTACTTTCATCAGGATGACGTCCTTGCCCGCCATGGGAAACGGGCAAAAAAAGGATTAATGGCATGCTGAAATGGAAAAAACTGGGTCAGATATTCAATCCCTGCGCCAGCCAGCCGCGTCCATGGATGCAAGAATATGCACAATGCCCGACCGCCTTCATTTTGAATGAAAGCACCGTCCGGGTTTTCATCGCATCCCGGCCCAGGCCAGACTCCAACCTAAAATATGTGTCCTATCCCGGTTATGTCGATCTTGACCGTCGTGACTTGTCAAAAGTCGTAGCGATTGCAGAATCTCCATTACTAGCTTTGGGCGGCTCTGGCGCATTCGACGAATTTGGCATCATGCCCAGCAGCTTTATCAAAACGGGTGATAGCATTCATGCCTATTACACAGGCTGGACGCGGATGTCTTCTGTCCCGTACACCCTGGCTATCGGCTTGGCGACCAGCAAAGATGGCGGCACCAGCTTTGGCAAACTGGGCCAGGGTCCCGTCCTGGGATTGAGCCTTAAAGAAGCTTATTTTGTCACCGGCCCCAGCGTCTTGAAAGTTGGGGATGAATGGTATATGTGGTATCTGAGTGGCAAAAAATGGTTATTTACTGAAGGAAAGCATGAACCCGTCTACCAGGTAGCACTGGCAACATCCTCAGATGGTATCAATTGGCAGCATGATGGCCAGGCCGTGGTTCCACGCCTGAGTGAAGATGAATGCCAGGATATTTTTTCGCCCTTTTTCCTGAATGGTAAATGGCATGCCGTTTTCGCCTGGCGCCATCCATCCACTTCGGATGGCGCTTACCGTATGGGCTATGCCTCATCGACCGATCTGAAAACCTGGATAAGGGACGATGTGCAAGCTGGCATATCCACCTCGGACAACGGTTGGGATGCGCAAATGATTTGCTACCCCAATATCAAGGAAATTGATGGCCGCATTTTCATGTTCTATTGCGGTAATTCCTTTGGCAAGGAAGGCTTTGGTATTGCAGAACTGATTTCGGAAGATGAACAATGACTATTGTCGACCAGTTGCTGGATGAAAGCAATCAGCAAAGAATATTGCTGGCCCAGTTAAAAGCCAGCAGCAAACCCGTCATCATCTATGGCGCAGGTGTCTACGCCTATGTATTGAAACGTTTTTTGGAATTGAATGACATCAAAATCCAGGCAGCAATGGTAGATGCAGAATATCTGGCGCAGCAGGCATTTGCCGATCTGTCCGTCGTCAGTACCGAGGATTACACAGCGCAATTAGGAAACTGCCACATTATCGTCGGCATTACCAATTACCCGCCCATGTTTGAAAAACTCAGGCGACTTGGTGCCAGTGATGTCCATGTGATTGATATTCCTGACTATTTGAATATGCCGCAGGCGTTCATGGACAGGCAATTTGTCATACAAAATAGCGATAATTTTGACCAGGCACATGGTTTGTTTGAAGATGAATTATCCCGGCAAACCTATGTCGCTGCCATCAACACCAAGATCAGTGAAAATCTCGCTCATATTGCTCCCTGGGTCAGGCTGGATAATCTCTATTTCCCCAGCTCGGAATTTTCACCTGGCGATCATGAAAGTTTTCTTGATGTGGGCGGTTTTACTGGTGACACCATCAAGGAATTTCACGAGATCAAACATGGCGCTTATGACAAAATCATATCGCTGGAACCGGGCGATAAGAATTTTTTGGAATTACAACAAACCGTGGCTGATCTGCATATCCCCAGAGTAACGACCATTAAAGTCGGTGCCTGGCATGAGAAAACCGTATTACGCTTCACGACCAAAGCCATGCACATCGATAATGAAATCAGTGAGACTGGAGCTAGCAAAATCCAGGTGGACACGATAGATGCGATTTTGCAGCAATTGGGCAGCGGGGTCAGCCTTATCAAACTTGACATTAATGGCGCTGAATATAATGCACTGAGCGGCGCACGCCTGAGTATTAACAAGTACAGGCCAAATATCGTCGTCCGGCTACACAAGAAAGAAGACTTTTACCGCCTGCCCATCTTGCTCAAGGAGATTGCGCCAGACATGAAACTATACCTGCGGCAGCGCAATTACATGTCCATGATGCTGATCATGTATGGGATTTTTGATCTACATCAGTAATCTGGCTAATCCGAAGCCATGACGGCCAAATTCATTGCCGTTATAGAGCATGTAAATCTGGCCCTGGCAGGCAAACACGTGCGGATAGCAAGTCATGCCCGAATCCCAGCCAGCATCAGATAAACCCAGGCTCATTTCATTATCGTCACGCTGCCAGTTCTGCAAATCTGTAGAGCTGGCATGACTAATGCGGTAAGAGCGTTCGCGATTATGACGAAAATCACTGGCTTCACGATAACAAAAAAACATATGGTAAACGCCAGCTATTTCTATGACAGTTGGCAGTGCCTGGCATTCATCTGGACCCAATCTGGATGCGATGATCTCTCGCCCGTCATTTTTTTTCCAGTCTATGCCATCTGCAGAAATTGCATGACCAATCTTGTACACCCTGTCGTGTTCGGCTTGCGCATCAAAATGCTGCCAGCCTTTGCCAAAGATATACCACATATGAAAATGTCCACCATACACTTGCACAAAGGGGTCAGCAATCAGACAGGGTTCGTGCAAAGAAGCTGACAAAACCGGGCCATCACCCAGCCGCTGGAAGGTCTTCCCCTCATCATAACTGAGAGCTATGCCTATGGCACTATCTACCGGTACCGAACTACGCCGGTTGACGCCACCTATATAGCCATAGATCTGGCCTGCATGGCGCATAACATTCAAAGGGAAAATACCGTGTTCGTCAAAACAGCCCGGCTTTCCCAGTGAAATCACTTCATGGGTGGAAACAGCAAGGACATCCTTGAAATTCAACGCCATATCTACGTAAGCGACATGGCTCAGATATTTGCCATTGCTCTCATCGAGTCTACGTGTAGAAAAATAAATACGGGCAAAATCCCCAAACAATAGCACTTGCGGTGCTTGGGCAAAAGACTGGCAATTATTGGGGAGCTGATGCTCAGTGGGGTCAAATATTAGCCCCAACTTTTCCCATTTCATCATGCAATTAGCGCTTTCATAGCAAGGTGTAGCCATTTTTCAAATCATTGCTGATTTCATCGATCGAATTGAACATCATCAGATCAATGATAGACAGCCAGGGTACGAACTCTGCCCCAAATTGTTGATATACGCGCAATTCTGACTGAATGAAATGCAAAGCAATATTGTGTGATAAAAAATCCGCTTTGGAATACAACTCCTGGCCGCCGATCGCGTTCACATAATGCGTAGCGCCTACGCTCTGGCATATCGCCAGAACTTTTTCCTGACTTTTCAATTCATGATCAATATTCAGTTTGGAGGACGGTAATATTTTTGTCGATATATTCAGGTAGCTACAAATTTTCACAATAGAGTGATGTAAGAACCTGAACAGATTATGCTCAGGGTAGTGCAATATTACTTCCATCAAGGGGAAAACCTGCGTAAAGTAAGGCGCATGCAAATAAGCTGCCCTGATTTGATTGAGCAGTTTTTTTGCATCAAAACCATCTGCCAACTCCCGCTCGACAACGTCCAGATAATCCGATGCGGTTTTCAGCGGCAAAGAAATCAGTTTATCGCTACCGTCCTGCAAAATACGATTCCTGTTAATCCAGCCTTTTTTTGTATACTTGATATTGTCGTAAATAACAAATACATCGACCGCCGAGATCAATTGAAAGTAAGCGATGTAAGGAAAAAAATATGGCTGCATGATCGCAACTTTTTTTTGAGCTGATTCAGGCACCACGTGTGGTCTATTATTTAAGCTCATTGCATCTGTCGCAAACATTTATTTTTCAACATCTCTTCAGCACACCAGTCCGGTATCAATGCAAAACCAGATCAGCAATACTGTCCACTTCTGTTTCGCTCAATCCTGGATAAATCGGTAAACAAATGACCTTGCTGGCGATGTCCCGAGCAACTGGCAAATTTTGATGTGAAGCTGAAGCTAGGCCGCGGTACATGGGGAAGTCACTAATCAGTGGATAGAAATAGCGGCGTGCATAGATCTCATGCTCACGCAGTTTCTGGAACAAGGCATCTCGCGACATGCCATAGTCAGCTTCCACAAGAATAGGAAAATAAGAGTGATTGGGCTTGCTGTCTGCAATATCCTTCACACAAGTTATACCGGTGACATTTCCCAGTCTGGAGCGATACTGTGCGGCGATTTTTTGGCGAGCATCCAGCACCGCATCTATCCCTTTCAGTTGCAGCAAACCCAGTGCAGCATTGAATTCGCTCATTTTTCCATTGATACCCGGTGCTACTACGGTGACTTCGTCAACAAATCCAAAGTTCTTGAGATGATCGATGTGCTGCTTGGTTTTGGCATCAGGGCAGACAATTGCGCCACCCTCAAAGGTATTGAAGACCTTGGTTGCATGAAAACTCAGTATCGACAAATCGCCAAAATTGAGCAGGCTGTTGCCATGATATTGCACGCCAAAGGCATGGGCAGCGTCGTAAATCAGCTTTAGCCCATAGTTGTCGGCAATTTTTTGTATGCGGTCAACATCGCAAGGCCGGCCATAGCAATGGACAGGCATGATGGCCGATGTTTGCGGTGTGATAGCCGCTTCGATTTTTTCTGCATCCAGATTGAAAGTGACAGGATCAATGTCAACAAATACCGGTTTGATGCCATTCCATAAAAGCGAATGCGCAGTTGCGACAAAAGAATATGGCGTGGTAATTACCTCGCCATTGATACGCAGGGATTGCAGCGCCGTAATCAAGGCGATGGTGGCATTGGCAAACAAGCAGAGATGCTTTACCCCTAGATAATCGCAAAGCGCCTGTTCCAGCTCATGATGAAATGGACCACTATTCGTCAGAATTTTATTTGCCCAGATCTTTTCCAGATAGGGCATGAACTCTTCCAAAGCTGGCAGCACTGGCTGCGTGACATAAATAGATGAACTACCGTCCGTTTTTTTCATATTCTTTTCCAGGAAGGGTGCGCCAGAACTGTTTTAATTCATTAAAGATTGGACTTGTTTATTGAGAAAGCTTCGGGCCTCTCACCATCACACCAATTAGCCCACATCTTGCGCATCGCCTGATGTAAGGCAGTGGCAATTAATTCTGGCTTGCATTTAATGGAATCCTGACAAACTGATCTCAGCGACATTCTGACTTCAGATAGCTTGTCCAGATTATCACACCAGTATTTACCTCTCACCACAAAATCGCCTACATCCTTAGCCAGGAAACCCTGCATACCGACCTGTCCTAAAATCGCTGCAGCACTTCTGGATGCTAACAAATTTCCATCTATAGATAAAGTCGGCACCCCCATCCACAGGCCATGATGCGTCGTGGTTCCGCCATTGAATGGGAATGAATCCAGGCAAATATCTATTTTGTTGTAGAGATTCAGATATTCCTCAACACTGGTCCGTCCATAAAAACTAATGCGTTCAAAAGATATTCCATTTGCTGCAAAGGCTGAAATGAGAGCGGACGTATCAAATCCGGTGGGCATAGCCCCGATCAGAATTCTTGAATTCTCCACCACTGAAAGCAGTTGAGACCACGCGTCCAGGGTCTGGGTATTGATTTTACTCAAGCGATTAAAGCTGCCAAAGCTGATATAGCCCTTGCTCATTGCTGGCAGTGCTTGTACTTCTGGTGCCAAGGGGCTGGGCAAGAACGGTGCTGCGCAAGGCAAATTGGCAATTTTTTCAGTAAACAAATGATCGAATTGACCAGGTGGCAGGTAGAACTGGTCACCTATGTAGTAATCCATGGCCTGCAAGCCGGTCGTTCCCGGATAGCCAATCCAGCTAAATTGAATGGGGGCTGGCTTATGCGCAAACACCATCAGCCTGTTTTTTGCGGTATGTCCGGACAGGTCGCACAGAATGTCTATCTGGTCGCCCAGAATTTGCCCAACGACGTTCTCATCATCACTTTTGTGTATTTTTCGCCAATGCTTGAAATAAGTACGCAACTCTTTGCTTACTTCATCCTCGACATCATTGTTATCGTAAGCATATAAGTCCAACGTAGCAAAGCGGGACAAATAGTCAAGAACGGGAATAGCAAAAGTGGCCACCGCGTGATTATGAAAATCTCCAGATACAAAGCCGACTCTCAACACACGGTCTTTTTGTTTCACATTGGCATGCTTGGGCCAACCTGGTATCAAGGGAGACTCAAATCTCGCACTGTAATTTAAATGCTCCTGAAATAACTCCTGCGGGTTTAGCTTGCCAGTTTCACTTAAACAAAATAGCAGACAAGTATTAGCCTCGCTCTCGTTCTTTCCATACTGAATGGCGCGACGAAAATGTTGCTCTGCCATGTCATTTTCAGAATCCAGCGAGATGCTGATTTGCCCAAGACAGCGATGGGCATTACTTAATTTGGGATCGTTCTCTAGCGCTTTTTCAAAATACGGCCTGGCAACTACAAAATCTTTTTTATCCAGGTAAATACTGCCTACATTATTATAGGCGTCGGCTAATTTGGAATTTAACTCTATGGCGCGCAACAAATAAGGCAAAGCTTGATCATCCTGACCCATCAACGACAAGACAGAACCAAGAGCATGATGCGCCTCCGCCATGGCAGGAAATCTTGACACAGCCTGCTTCGCCAGTTCCAGGGCCTGGGGAAGCATTTTTCTTTGCCGCAATATCCCGACCAGATTAATGTGGGCAAAGGCAAAATCGGGGGCAAGTACCAACAACTTGCGCACAAAGCTTTCTGACTCAATCAACTTTCCCGCTACCCGCAACAGGTTAGCCAAATTATTATAAGCAGCCAGCATCTTGTCATCGATTTCCAGAGCCTTCCTGTAATGGGCTTCGGCTATGGTTAACTTGTTATTCTTGCCGGACACCAGTGCAAAATTAAAGTGCGCCACGGCATCATCCGGCAATAGCTCCAGCGATTTCAACATGGCTTGCTCAGCATCGTCAAAGCGAGACGAGTTCAATAAAGCCAATCCCAAAAATCGCCAGACAATGCCATTGGGAGCATTTTTCTGTATCAGCTTGCGTGCAAGACGCTCTACCTCCTGAAAATTGCCCCGATCATATAATGAAGACAGTTTGCTCATTTCTGCAGCGGTAGCCGCAGCAGAGGTTTTGGCTTGTGTGCTTTCTTTCGCAGGAGGAGCAAGCTCAACAAGGGCAAGCGCTTCCTGTTCTTCTTGTACAGGTACGGCAGAATGAAAGACCGTTGCGCGCAACTCCATGGCCTGACGTATTATTTCTGTATCGCCAAATAAATTCAGCACTGCTATATAGGCCTCCCAGTATTCTTCGCACTGTGGCGCCCCTTGGATTGCGGTTTCCAGATAAATGAGCGCTGTATCAGGAGAATCTGATACAGCCAGTAATTTCCCCAGCCCAAAATTTGCATCTGGCCGCTCTGGCGCATTGTCCAAAATTAATTTGTAGTTCGCTATTGCATGAGGCACATCTCCGGCTGCCGTTGCTGCTTGCGCTAAATACAACAATTGCTGTACGGCTTGCTCGAATGCCTCCTTCGCTGTCATTTGTGCATTTTTTTCATTCGTCTCGGCGGGGAATGCGGATTGACTCATAGTAAAACCTTAATAAAACGGGTCGAATACTGCACCCCATTATTTCTAATGTAGATAAAAAAGAGTAATTTTCACCATCGACAATAGCAAAAAAATGTTAAGTCAAAGCCGAAAATAAACGTATATATGGTCTCAAGTATTTTGAAATGCTGCCGTTTAACGGAGTATTGAGAGCAACTTTACCCTCAAAATAAAATATTTACTTTGAGCAACCCATTAAACTTTTGAAATAAGCGTCCGATACCTGATTGCAACGGCGGTCCAATATTATTGGTAGCACAGACCAAAGTTTAAGGCCACCGGCCATATTTACATAACTTGGGTAAGGAGAACTAACATGGCTTCATTTATTAATACCAATATCTCGTCTTTGAATGCTCAGCGCAATCTGACTACATCTCAGTCGTCCCTGAACACTTCCTTGCAACGTCTGTCTTCTGGTCTGCGCATTAATAGTGCTAAAGACGATGCGGCTGGCTTGGCGATTTCCGAACGTCTGTCTTCACAAATCGGCGGCTTGAATCAAGCTGTTCGTAATGCGAATGACGGTATCTCTCTTGCGCAGACCGCTGAGGGCGATTTGACACAAATTGGCTCCAACTTGCAACGTATCCGTGATCTGGCGGTTCAATCGGCTAACGCGTCCAATAGCGCCAGCGATCGCGCTGCGCTGAACAACGAAGCTTCACAACTGATCTCTGAGATCAACCGTGTAGCCAGCTCTTCCAACTTTAACGGCGTGAATCTGCTGGACGGTAGCTTCACAGCACAATCTTTCCAAGTTGGTGCAAATGCAACATCGAATGACCAAATTGCCATTTCTTCCATCGCCAGTGCTAAATCATCCAGCTTGGGTGTTGGTGCCAGCTCCAGCTATGCCACCAATATCTCTGGTGGTGTGAATGGTGTAGGCGGCTTCCAGTCTGGTGATCTGGTAATCAACGGTTTCAACATTGGAGCAACCAGTGGCGACGGCGTATCTTATGCTGATAGCAAAGGTAGTGCGATTGCCAAAGCTGCCGCAATCAACGCTTCAAACGGTACCACTGGCGTAACAGCAACAGCTCAGGCAACAACGACCAGCGGCACTGCTGCAACTGGTTTTGCTACCGCCATCGTTGCTGGTGATGTTCTGATCAACGGTGTTGATATCGGGGCACTTGCTGCTGCAGGCACTGCTGCGGAACGTGGTGCTCAAGTTACAGCCGCAATCAATGCAAAATCCTCACAAACTGGCGTTACTGCAGCATTTGACACTACCACAGGTGCAGTTGCTCTGACAGCAGCTGACGGCAGAAACATTACTGTTTCCAAAACCAATGCATCCACTGGCTTGGCAGCAACTGTTACTGGCCTGGGCAGTGCAACTACTGGTGCTGCAACAGCAATCGGCACAGCTGCTGCAACTACAACTACAGCAGGCACTGTCAAACTGACATCTACCAGCTCTGCCGGTATCGTGTTGGCGAACGGCGGAACAGGTGCAGCAACAACTGGTACGACCATCACAGGTACTAACTCCAATATCTCTGCTGGCGACATTCAGATCAATGGTGTGGACATTGGCGCAATTACTGGTGGTGCTACAGCAACATTGCAAGGCGATGCAATTCGCGATGCAATTAACCAAAAAACCAGAGAAACCGGTATTACTGCATCTAACGCTGCTGGCGTACTGACATTGACAAGTTCACAAAATGCTGGCTACACCTTTACTCTCAAAGGTACAGCAACACTGGCAAATACTGGCTTGGCAGCTACAACAACGACAGTTGCTGGTGCAGGTGCAACAGCAGCTGGCTTGACTGCTGGCGCTACTTCAGCAACTGCAACGGTTGGTGCAGGTGTTTCATCACTAGACCTGACTACAGCGGCTGGTGCCACAGCGGCTCTGACTACTATCGATGCAGCATTGGCTTCTGTCAATAGTTCACGTGCTTCTTTGGGTGCTTACCAAAACCGTTTCTCCTCAGCAGTTAGCAGCTTGAATACAACTTCTGAGAACTTGACAGCTTCCCGTAGCCGTATCCGTGATGCTGACTTTGCTCAAGAAACAGCAACATTGACACGTGGTCAAGTATTGCAACAAGCTGGTACAGCAATCTTGGCTCAGGCAAACGCGTTACCACAAGGCGTCTTGGCTCTGCTGCGTGGCTAATCAATGAAATAAGTTTAGTTTTTCATTGAAAATGAGTGGTCCCCTGGTCAATTTTATGATCAGGGGAATTTTACTTTAAGGAAACATCATGGACGTCCTATCGATTACCAGTTCATCGTCAGGAGCACCTGTTTCAGATCGGTTGAGCACCGCGACAACCGCTCCTCAGATCGCGCAAAGCGCCGCGCCGCTGCAGACTGCCAATCCGGTCAGAGCCACCAGTCAAAGCCCCAAAGCCGCCTCTGCGGATGAAATTAATAAGGCTGTTGCCGAAATTAATAAATCTGTTCAAGTGAGCTCTCAAAACCTGGAATTTAGCGTAGATAACGACGCCAAAGAAGTGGTGGTCAAGATCGTTGATCAGCAAACCAAGCAGGTTATCAGGCAAATTCCTACCGAAGAAGCGCTAGAAATTGCCAAGTCGCTGGATAAATTGCAGGGTCTCCTGATAAAACAGACCGCATAAGATTAAATTTATGTCTATATTGAAAACAAGCAGGTAAATTCCCTTCTAAAGTCTGATTTACCCTTGCCGTTAATAAAGTAAAGTACCACTAACAAAAGGGGAATCACGTGGCAGGAATTCAATCAACAGGCATTGGTTCAAATCTCAATGTGAACGATATCGTCTCCAAGCTAATGCAGGTGGAGAGCCAGCCCTTGACATCGCTCGCAAAAAAAGAAGCGAGCTACCAGGCCAAACTATCCGCCTATGGATCTCTTAACGGTGCGGTCAGTGCATTTCAGAATGCATTGACATCACTTAATACACCATCAACTTTTCAATCACTGAACGCAAGTGCTGGCGATTCCACTATCGCCTTTGCGACAGCTAATAGTGCAGCAACTGCTGGTAGCTATAGTGTTGCAATCAGCAAACTGGCACAAGCTCAAGGTATATCAAGTGCGGGACAGGTTAGCTCTACTGACGCAATAGGCACAGGCACAGAAACCACTATCAGCTTCGCTTTCGGCACCATTACCGGAACGGCTGTTAGCGGCATATATCCACCCGGAACCACATTCCAGCAAGATGCCAATCAAACCGTTGGCACTGTAAAAATCAATAGCACAAACAATTCCTTGCAAGGGATTCGTGATGCAATCAATGCAGCAAATGTTGGCGTTTCTGCCTCCATAGTCGGTGATGGCAGTGCCACGCCCTACCATTTGGTACTTAATTCAAGTAAGACTGGGGCAGCATCCAGCCTCAAAATAACATCTTCAGGTGGAGATGCCGCAGTAACATCCCTGCTGGCATACGATCCAACCGCGACACAAAACTTTACTGAAGTCAGCACAGCCCAAAACGCTAACCTGACCGTGAATGGCATTGCCATTTCCAGCGCATCCAATACTGTTCTGGGTGCCATGCAGGGGGTATCTTTGACCGTATCCAAGGTTGGCACAACCTCTATATCGGTTTCCGCAAATACGACTGGCATTACGGCTGGCGTAAATAGTTTCGTTAAAGCCTACAATGATCTCAATACGACCATAAAAAGCCTGACATCTTATGATCCCAATACCAAGAAAGGGGGCTTGCTTTTAGGTGACTCAACCACGCAAAGCATACAAAACCAAATCAGAAAAACTTTGTCGTCGTCTGTAAATGGTTTGGGCGGCGGATTGACGACTTTGTCACAAATTGGTGTCAGCTTTCAAAAAGATGGTTCCATTTCACTTGATGCTTCCAAATTATCCACGGCACTTGCAACCAAATTTAGTGATGTTGGCGGTTTGTTCGCCTCACTAGGCTCCGCCACTGACAGCCTGGCAAATATTACTGGTTCATCTTCTGCCACCAAAGCTGGCAGTTATGAACTGGCCATTACACAAATCGCCACCAATCCAGCCTTACGGGTGATTTGACGCTACCACCATCAACAACCATCGACCCCAATACCAAGATCAGCGTCACGCTAGATGGAGTTGTTGCAGATGTCAGCCTGGCGGCAGGTAGCTACACTGCGACAGAGCTGGCAACCTTAGTTCAAACATCAATCAATAGCACTTCCGCCTTTACCGCCGTAGGCGCAACAGCAAAAGCCAGCGTGGTTGGTGGCGTTTTGGCACTGGAATCAAACAAATACGGATCTACCTCGGCTATTAACATCGCCAGCAATACTGGAACTGGTGTTGCGTCGCTTACTGGCACAGTAGTAACAGGCAGTGTTGGCAAGGATGTCGCAGGGACCTTGAACGGCATCACGGCAACAGGCAACGGCCAATCATTAACAGGAGCGGCAGGAAGCCCTGCAGAGGGTCTCAAACTATTGATTGCAGGCGGGTCACTTGGTGCACGGGGCACCGTCAATTTTTCAGTTGGTTATGCCACCCAGTTAAGTAGTTTGATCAGTGGATTCACAGGCAGTTCAGGGACAATCACTAGCACGACCTCTGGAGTAACCGCCAGCATCAAAGAAATAGGCAAACAGCGCATTACTTTGAATAGTCGATTATTTGATGTAGAAGCACGTTATAGGGCGCAATTTACTGCCCTCGACAGGATAGTAAGCGGCCTCAACAACACCAGCACCTTCTTAACTCAGCAATTGGCAGCATTAACCGGTAGTAATAAGTAATCCAATCATTTGTTATGCACGCAAGAAAATATAAGGAAACGAGATTATGTTTGGCTCTTCACAAGCACGCGGCGCCAATGCCTATGCAAAAGTTGGCATTGAGACTGGCGTAGTCGCCGCCAGTCCACACAAATTGATCGTCATGCTGTTTGACGGGGCAATTGTTGCCATATCAAATGCCGTGCATCACTTGGGCACAGGTGAAGTAGCATCTAAAGGACAAGCAATCTCCAAGGCCATTGCCATTATAGAAAATGGCTTGCGTGCCAGCTTGGATAAAAAAGCAGGCGGCGAAATCGCTGTCAGCCTTGACTCGCTGTATGAGTACATGACTGCCAGGCTATTGCAAGCCAATCTGGAAAACAGTGTAGTCATGCTCACTGAAGTACAGAATTTATTGCGTGATTTAAAGACCTCCTGGGAAGCCATCTCCCCTACAAAAGAAGTCGTCAATGAAGCCCCAAAACTTAGTATTGACCCATTATCCCCTCGTCCTGCCAACTTTGTTGAGGCTTGAATCAAGATGAATAGTCTCGAATTAATCTCATTGTACGAAAATGTTGCCAACATAACGAGCAACATGCTGGAAGCCGCACGTTCAGGCAACTGGGAATTATTGGAACAACTGGAGAATGATTGCTCCAGTCGCGTACAAATCATACGTGAGAGTGAAATCACTTTCGACCTGCCTGCTGAGATGCGGGACAAGAAAGTACGCATCATCAAAAAAATCCTGGCAGATGACAAGGAAATTCGCGACATCACCGAACCCTGGATGGCAGAGCTATCTGATTTGATGAAAAACTCCAGTACCAGTAGAAAATTATCCAATGCTTATGGTGCAGGTAATACGGCCTGATTTTTATGGCTACCCGACTCGATATTTTGCCCAAACCAGTTGCCAATATCGAGGCACCAGCTGCTGCAATTCCTGTTAGCGGAACCAAGCAGGACATCACACCAAAACTTGCCCAGCTTGTCACCGGGCAATTACTTAAGGGTGAGATTCTATCCAAATTAATGGACGGCAGCTTCACCGTCAGGGTGGCAGGAATCACTGCCAAAATGATGTTGCCAGAAGGTAGCAAAACAGGCGACCAGATTCCTTTGCGCCTGATTTCCACTGAACCCCGCCCCACATTCCTGCTGGAGCATGATGGAGACGCTCACTTCCCTGCCCCTCTCCCGCAAAATTATGCGGCTGGCACAGACAGGCGTCAGCCCCCAAATTTAAGCACATATCTTGGCCCGGCATCTGAGGAAGTCGCCACCGCTACGCAGCCAATACCAGGTTCGGCCAAAATCCTGGCGGAGGGCAACAAGCAAACCAATGCCTCAAGCATCGTCAATTTGTCAACGCAAGACGTTGGCCAGCAAAACGCCGATGAAACAGGCCTGAGCCCAGGGAAACTTGGATCACAGCAAATTGCCACTGCCCGGCCAACAGAAATCACTGCAAAAAATAATCTCTCCAATACCAATGCTGTCGACACCTTACCAGATCGCCTAAGTAGCACTCCCACCTCCTTAAGCAGTACTGGCAAGCTCATCACACAAATTCTGCAAACAGCACCAGCCCAGGCTGACAAAGCCAACATTGCCAGCCCGACTCCAATCATGGCTACACCTGTCGAATTAAAAGATACCGCAACAACCGCTGTCAAACTACAACAGCAAATCAGCACCAGCGGCCTGTTTTATGAATCGCATGTTGCAGAATGGGCACAAGGCAAGCGTCCCATCGCTGATATTAAAGCTGAGCCACAGTCACATATTGGAGCCAGAAGTCAGACAGACAGCGTCCCAGGCAATCAAAGTACTACGCTCACCACCATCAACAAGGAAATGGGACAAATAATTCATCAGCAATTAAATGTTCTGGAGCAAAACATTGTACGATGGCAAGGGGAGCTTTTCCCGGGACAAAAAATCGAATGGGAAATAAAAAAAGAAAGCCAGAGCAAGCACAATCCACAAGAAATGGAGGATGCTACAAATTGGCAATCGGTGGTTCGTTTTGACCTGCCCAATTTAGGACCAGTTACAGCCATTATCAATCTGCAATCGAATGTTCTGGGCCTATCCCTGCGGGCTGAGCAAAGTAATACCGTATCTGCCTTGAAGAACCATGCTGGCGAACTGGCTACTGCCATGCAGATTGCCGGCGCGCCACTCATGTCTTTTGTGGTAAATAAAAATGAGCGCAGCTGAGCCTCCCTTTAAACCTGCACAAAATGCTGTTGCATTGGCCTACCAGACAGGGGATGCTGCGCCAAAAGTTGTTGCCAAAGGTAAGGGCCTGATTGCCGAGGAAATCATTGCCAGAGCCAAAGAACACGGGGTACATGTACATCAGTCCAAAGAATTGGTTTCATTGCTGATGAAAGTCGATCTTGACCGTGATATTCCTCCTGCCTTGTATCGGGCAGTTGCAGAACTACTCGCTTGGCTTTACCATATTGATACGGAAAAGTCTGAAACAATGTCGGAGACTTCAGGGCACGAATAAGTTGAACAGCCCCAATTTTTGAATGTGATTATAAAAATATGCCATCCACACCTCCGAGTCTGGGTACGGAAAATCAGAGCCCTTTTCAAGTTGATTCCCGCAGGGAAATCATAGGATTATTGCGCGGTCTCAAAGAAAGCAAGCAATTGATCAGCATGTTAATCAATAGCGGGTCAGAAGTCTTTATCACGTCCATACTTGACGTCGATGACAGCAGTAATATGGTGATTATCGATAGTGCACCGGGTCAACTGGCCAATCAACGCATTATTGACGCACCGAGGGTGTCATTTGAGGGGCTGCTGGATAGAATCAGCATACAGTTTTCCTCATCAAATCTGGAACGTATCGCCTTTGAAGATCGCCCTGCTCTGCAGTTCGCAATACCAGCGAATATGATACGTCTGCAAAGACGCGAATATTATCGTATCAATACACCACTATCAAATCCCATACGGGCAATGATTCCTGTACAACTAGATGACAGGCAAGAAACCTTGAAACTGGCCCTGGTTGACATCAGTTGCGGAGGAATTGCCATTCTGGATGAAAAAAAAGTGCTCGACAGCGCTATGGGGGTCATCTATGAGCATTGCAAACTTGAATTGCCCACCATAGGTCTGGTAGATGTTGTTTTACAGGTCAGGAACTCTCAAGACCTGGTTTTATTGAACGGCAAATCGAATCGCCGCCTTGGCTGCCAATTCATCAACATGTCAAATAGTGTACTAGCCAGCATACAGCGCTACATCATGAAGCTGGAACGAGAGCGTAATGCCAAGCTGACTGGCATACGCTGAAAACACGAAAGCCCGATCTTTGAGCAATCGGGCTTTCGTTTCATTCCACTGCATTTACCGAACCCAAGCTTTCCTCCGCTCGCCCCAATGAATCAAATCTGCATATTCATGATGTCGTGATAGGCCGACACCAGCTTATTCCTCACCTGCACTGTCGTCTGGAATGCGATACTGGATTTTTGCATGGAAATCATGACATCAGATAAGCTGACCTTATCATCCCCCATGGCAAATTTCTGCCCTAGTTGCTGTGATTTTGCTTGCGCCTGATTCACACTATCCAGAGAAGCCTTCAAAGCTTCCGAAAAGTCCAGCTTGCCAGTCGCTGGATTTTCTGTCTGGCTCACACCCAGGCCAGCACTCGCCTCCATTTTGGCCGCTGTTGCCTTTAACTGCGCAACCATGGCTTCGATGCGACTGGCGTCTATGCCTCCCATTTTCATCTGATCACCTCTAATATGGACTTTCACAATTGCTACATTAACAGTCGCAAGGCAAACCGGAGCTTCGAAAAGAGCAGTAAAAACATCGTTTTTCCCAAGTTTGATTTTGGTATTTAAGTGGACAATCGCTACAAGGAAAAAACCATATCTGGAATAGCAAGCATGCAATCCACAGACACATTAATCGTACAAGGTGAATTATGGCAACCGCAGAAAATATATCAATTGCCCCACCTGGACCAGCCCTTCCGGGCCTATTTGGCTTGCCACAAACCCCGGTCACCCGCAACATCATGTTGTCAGTAGGTGCTGCCATCACGATTGCCATCATGGTTGGCGTGTGGCTGTGGAGCCAGACTCCTGACTACAAAGTATTGTTTTCCAACTTCAATGACAGGGATGGTGGCGCCATTGTTGCCTCATTACAACAATTAAACATCCCTTACAAATATTCTGATGGCGGCAGTGCCATTTTGGTTCCTGCCAATCAGGTTCATGATGTGCGTCTGAAACTGGCGGCCCAGGGCTTGCCCAAGGGCGGCAATGTTGGATTCGAACTCATGGAAAATCAAAAACTGGGCATTTCCCAGTTTTTGGAACAAGTCAACTTCCAGCGCGCACTGGAAGGTGAGCTGGCACGCTCGATTCAGGCCGTATCGGCGGTGCAGACCGCACGCGTGCATCTGGCCATCCCAAAGTCACAAGTTTTCATCCGTGACCAGCAAAAACCAACCGCCTCGGTCTTGTTGAACCTCTATCCCAGCCGCATACTGGATCAACAACAGGTCAGCGCCATTATTCACCTGGTAGCCAGCAGTGTGCCGGAGTTGTCAGCAAAAAATGTGGCCATTATTGATCAGAATGGTAATTTGCTTTCTGATCCCAGTAAGCAAATGGCAAACAACACGCTTGATCCTTCACAGCTCAAGTATGTGCAAGAATATCAACAAAGCATTATCAAGCGCATAGAATCGATTATTTCACCTATTGTTGGTGCTGCAAATGTCCGCGCCGAGGCAACTGCAGATATCGATTTTTCCCGTACAGAGCAGGCGGCAGAAAGCTACAAGCCAAATTCACCACCTGAGGCTTCAGCCATCCGCAGCCAGCAAACCAGTGAGTCCTATAATAAGGGAACCAATCCATCAGGCATACCTGGGGCTTTGAGCAATCAACCCCCTGTGCCTGCCACTGCGCCCATCGTCGCCAGCGGTGCAGCCAATACGCAAAGCGCCGCTTCTAACGCAGGCCTGATGCAAAAAGATTCGACTATGAACTTTGAAGTCGACAAGACCATTCGCTACACTCAACAACCCATGGGCGGCGTCAAGCGTCTTTCTGTCGCTGTTGTCATCAATTACAGAACCGAAACTGATAAAAATGGCAAAACCACGACCCGCCCTTTGACAGACATAGAAAAAACCCAGATTACCGATTTGACCCGGGAAGCCATGGGTTTCAACAAGGACAGGGGTGATACATTGAATGTCGTCAATAGTCCCTTTGCCAGCCCTGAAAAAGAGCCTATAGTGGACTTACCGCTTTGGAAACAGCCGGATGTCTTGCAAATGGCGAAGGAAGTCGCCAAATATATAGGCGTTGCTATCGTCCTGGCTTACTTGTTTTTTGGATTCCTCAAACCCATGTTACTTAAAATAATGGGGAAAGACAAAGAAACTCTGGAAGCACTGGAAGCTGAAAAACGAGAGCAAGAGGAAGTAGAGAAAGAGGAGGAAGATGCTGCCATTGTGAATCTGTCGAGAGAAGCAGAACTACAAAACACCCGTCACGGTTCAAGCTATGAAACGAATTTGGAAATGGCAAAACAATTGGCAAAAGACGATCCACGTATTGTGGCTAACGTAGTAAAGGCATGGGTCAGCAATGAGTGATGATGGAGTCCAAAAAGCCGCCACCCTGATGTTGGCACTGGGTGAAGATGGCGCCGCAGAGGTCATGAAGTATCTTGGCCCGCGCGAAGTGCAAAAAATCGGTGCTGCTATGGCAGCGATCGGAGCCATCCCTCATGAATCCATCGCTAAAGTGCTGGAGGAATTCAAATCTGCAGCTGATTTGAGCTCGTCGGTTGGCCTGGATTCTGATGAATATATACGCAATGTACTGACCAAAGCCCTGGGCGATGACAAGGCAGCCTCGTTGTTAAATCGCATCCTTGGCGGCAAGGATGCCAGCGGTATAGAAAGCCTGAAATGGATGGATTCCCCATCAGTTGCTGAACTGATTAAGAATGAACATCCGCAAATTATTGCCACCATATTGGTCCATCTGGAAAGTGATCAGGCCTGTGAAATTCTGAATCAATTTACAGAGCGCCTGCGCAATGACATCGTCCTGCGGATTGCCACACTGGACGGTATCCAGCCTACGGCCTTGCGCGAACTAAATGATGTGTTGACCAAACTGCTGACAGGCAATGAAAGCCTGAAGAAAAAATCCATAGGCGGTGTACGCGCAGCGGCAGAAATCCTGAACTTTATGAGCGGAGAAAACGAAGCCTCGGTGATGGATAATCTGCGTAAATATGATGGCGACATGGCGGAAAAAATCATGGATGAGATGTTTGTCTTCGATAACATTCTGGAAATCGATGACAAAGGCATACAGTTATTGCTGAGGGAAGTGCAGTCCGATTCCCTGATCGTCGCACTCAAGGGCGCAAATCAGGACATGCGCGAAAAAATCTTCAAGAATATGTCGCAGCGCGCTGCTGAAATGATGCGCGAAGACCTGGATTCCAAGGGGCCGGTACGCTTGTCCGAAGTGGAAGCACAGCAAAAACAAATACTGCTCATCGTCAGACGCCTGGCAGATGAAGGCCAGATTATGTTAGGTGCCAAAGGCGAGGACGCATATGTCTAATGCCATGCGTGGTGGCGACATGACTGCTTTCCAACGCTGGGAAATGGCTTCATTTGGTGACAGTCGCCCCGCCCAGGTCGAAGAAATCAGGGCTGCAAGCGCCCAAGTGGCAGCCCAGCAGCACAAGGAAACAGAAATTGTTCGCGAAGCTGCAAAGCAGGAAGGATTTGCAGCTGGCTACAAAGAGGCCTATGAACGTGGTCTGAAAGATGGACAAGAAACTGCTTATGCAGAAACCATGGAACAGGTACAGGTAGAAATACAATCATTACAACAAATAGCTGTCGCATTTTCCGAACAATTGCATAATGCATCACAACAAATGGGCAATGAACTTATGCATTTGGCGCTGGACATTGCACAAGCCATGCTGAAAGCAAAGCTCGATACTGACCCAAGCGCGATACTGCCTATTGTTGAAGATGCAATCGCTCAATTAGCAAATGTGCAGCAGCCTGCGCAAATCATGCTGAACCCAGAAGATGTGGCGATGGTAAAAAATCAATTAGGTGAAACACTGAGTGCTGATGGCTGGCGCATTGTGCCTGATACCCAAATAGAACGCGGTGGTTGCAAGCTTGAAACCCAGCATAATCTGGTCGATGCCAGTTACTCAACACGCTGGAAAAAGCTACTGGATAGCATGCAAATCAGTAACAAGACTGCAGATTGATGCTCATGCAGGACACCTTCATCGACGACTGGAAATCCAAACTCAAGCTGAGCCGAGAGCAGATTTCCCATGTGCAAACCACATCCATGTCCGGCAGAGTGACCCGTGTCACTGGCCTGGTCATGGAAGCTGTAGGCTTACGCTTGCCAGTAGGCAGTGCCTGCACCATCAATTTGCAAAGCGGCGCGAAAATAGACGCCGAAGTAGTTGGCTTCGATGGCGACAGACTATTCCTGATGCCACACAGTGATCTGGATGGTGTCACACCAGGAGCGCCGGTTTTCCCGGCCGAACCAGAAGCCCATGAAATCGCCAATCACCCACGCCGTCGCCCCAGTGACAGAAGCCGTCATTTGCCAGTAGGCTACGAGTTATTGGGACGTGTTCTGGACGGCAATGGTCGCCCACTCGATACTCTTGGCCCGCTGGGTACCCATGAGTCAGCCCCTTTAGGTGCGCGTATTTATAACCCGCTGGAACGCGCCCCCATCGTTGAGACTCTGGATGTGGGTGTCCGTGCCATCAACAGCATGCTGAGCGTAGGCAAGGGCCAACGCCTGGGTCTGTTCGCCGGTTCAGGCGTAGGCAAAAGTGTCTTACTGGGCATGATGGCGCGCTATACCGCTGCAGACATTATTGTGGTTGGACTGATTGGTGAGCGGGGGCGTGAAGTTAAAGAATTTATTGAGCAAATTCTCGGCACCGAAGGCCTGGCCCGTTCTGTCGTGGTTGCTGCCCCTGCTGATGCCCCACCCCTGATGCGCTTGCAAGGAGCGGCCTATGCGACCACCATTGCAGAATACTTCAGGGATCAGGGCCGTAGCGTATTACTGATCATGGATTCGCTGACGCGTTATGCCATGGCGCAAAGGGAAATTGCCCTGGCCATTGGCGAGCCGCCTGCCACCAAAGGTTACCCACCATCTGTCTTTGCCAAACTGCCTATATTAGTGGAAAGAGCTGGTAATGGTAAATCTGGTGGTGGTTCAATTACTGCATTTTATACTGTCCTGACTGAGGGTGATGATCAGCAAGATCCAATCGCAGATGCTGCCAGAGCCATTCTCGATGGCCATATCGTTCTGAACAGAGCTTTGGCAGAAAGTGGTCACTACCCTGCCATTGACATAGAACAGTCGATCAGCCGCGCCATGCATAGCATCACCACGCCAGAACACCAGGCCCTGGCTAGAAAACTGAAACAATTGTATTCCCGTTACGAACGCAGTCGCGATTTGATTAGCGTTGGTGCATATTCTCCCGGCTCCGATCCATTACTGGATGAAGCAATCCGCCTGAATGGAAGAATAGTTTCATTTTTACAACAAGACATCACTGAAAAGTGCAGCATTCCTGAAAGCTTGGGGCAACTTCAGGCTCTATTCAACGGATAGAGAACCTGATCAGCGACTATACTTAATTCATCATGGCGTTGAAATCACCGATTACCACACTGATAGAAATGACAGAAAAAGAAGTTGACGATGCCGCCAAACTTCTGGGTAGGGCCATACGTGCGCATGAAGATACCGAAAAAAAACTGAATTTATTACAGCAATACCGAAACGACTATGCACAAAGATTGCAGGATGGTGCCGCAAAAGGTCTGAGCGTGTCGCAATATACGAATTTTCTGTCCTTCCTGGCAAAGCTTGATTCAGCTATAGACGGGCAAAGGCAAGTCGTCATGGATGCAGCACATCGTATCACCATGGCAAAAACCGAATGGCAAGCCAGCGAAAAAAAACGCCTTTCCTATGACACCTTGCAAAACCGCGCACAAACGGCACTACAAAAAAAAGAAGCAAAACGAGATCAGAAGCAAACAGACGAAATGGCAGCTCGCGCCCTCTTCTATAAGCGCTAATTTATTGACAGGTACCTCAAATGCAAGCGAATAACATACTCACGGCGATAGATAAACAGGGTACAGGCGTCAAAGCGGGAAAAAATGCTTCATCAGCCACTCCCGAAGTCAGTTTCAATCAAGTGCTCAATAAAGAGATCTCCAGCACAAAAAAGCAGGAGATGGATGTCACTCGCCCTGTCAATAAAACACCCACTCCAGCCAAGAATAATACCAACGTCAACAATAACAATAGCAACTCTGCCAACAAAATGGCAAACAATGACAATAGCGCCCCTGCCACTGGCAAAACAGAGAAAACCGATAGTTCCACGACCGATGGCACAACTGTCAAGGATGATGAACTTGACACGATGAAAGAAGATGATCTTAGCGCTCAAATCCTAGCCCTTGTAGGTAACCTGGTAACCCCTATAGTTGTAGCGGACGTAACCAAAACCAATATGTCCCCTGGCTTGGAAGCTGTTAAAGCTGAAAGCCTGAACAGCATGTCCAATACAGATGTAGCCGCAATAGCCAAACTACCCGGTGAAAACCCCCTTGCCACATTGACACAGGCAGAAACTAATGCGCTGATTCCGGTAGCCCCACAAGCATCTAGTCAGCTCACATCAATTACTCAACAAAGTCAGACAGAAGATGCGAGTAAGTCTGGAGTAGCCGCCATTGCTGCACAAATTATGGCCGTAAAAATCGACGACAAATCAATGGGGAAATTGTCTGAAAATGGCTTGAGCACCGTAGCATCTACGATTGCGACAGAAAATGGTGGTGCAAGTAATTTGACCGCATCGCCTCCAACTGTATTGATATCAGTCAATCAGAGCCTCACAAAAGGTGCTACTAGCACGTCAGCCAAAACTGACCAGATTGACACTGCCGAAGAGAAACTCAATGCGGTCAAGCTCAACAATCTCGACGTGGGTAAAACTGTCAACGACAAGAGTGGTGATACACGCCCACAAACCTTAGCAACTGACACGCCCAAAGCATTTACAAACGATATTGCACTGGCAAAAGATGTCCTTGCTGAACGCATGGCTGAAATAAAAACCACACCTTCCGGCAAGGATAGCCAGCAAGTCATTGCCCCTCCAGCTGTCGCAGCAAATAACGTCAACAGCACACAATTCAATGCGGCGGTGATTGCTGCAGAACAAATCGCGCCACGAGTAGGTAGCAATGGCTGGGACAAGGCAGTAGGTCAAAAAGTTGTCTGGATGGTAGGTTCAGGTTTGCAATCAGCAGAATTAACATTGAATCCACCTGATCTCGGGCCTTTACAAGTCGTGCTTAGTGTCAGCAATGATCAAGCCAATGCAAGCTTTAGCTCAGCCCAACCTGAAGTCAGGGAGGCACTGGAAGCTGCCTTACCCCGTTTGAAGCAGATGCTTAATGATGCCGGGGTTCAACTAACAGGTTTTTCTGTCAATTCGCAGGCGCCTGGCCAGGGGCAAAATTTCACCCAACAACAAGCCAGAGACATGAATCCTTCCAGAACCACCAGAGGTCTTACTGATAATACCATTAGCCCAGCAGCTACCAACCCCGTCAGGATACAAACAAATAACGGTCTGGTAGATACTTTCGCCTGAAACATGTGTCAGTTGCTGCTAACACTCCTCACTTAATACCTCGCCCAACTACAATCGGGACCATGCATGCCGCCAGTCGCGATTGCAATACCTGTCGATTTCACTATCTGACACATAACTTTTACCTGTCACTAGCATGATAGGTCGCTAGTCTCTGGAAAAAAGCTTGTACATGCATGTAGAATGACCATAAAAGGCTAGTCCATGCAGCAAAGCAAGATCACTTCACTTTGCAATTAGTAGAGATAAGCTGAAATACGCCCTCTTTTTCTTGGATATTACATTCCAGCTATCAAGCATAATACTTAAAAATCATGGCATTCAATGCCTACAGAGAGGAAAACCATGGCGAAAGCACCAGCCAAAGCAGCAGATGCAGGTGATGCACCGGTAGCAGGAAAATCAAAGAAAAAACTCTTGATCATCATCGCTGCGGTCGTATTCCTTTTGGTCGCTGCAGGCGGTGGCGCTGCTTTTTTTCTATCGAAGAAAAGCGCTACGCCAAAAGATAAAGAAACTAAAACTGAACCTGCAAAAGCGCCCGTCTTCCTTGCACTGGACCCATTTACGGTCAATCTCCAGTCAGATAATGGCGACAAATACTTGCAAATCAGCATGACGCTGCAGGTACAGGACGAAGAACAGGTTACTCTCATCAAGGCTAATATGCCGCAAGTACGCAGCCGCCTTTTATTGCTGTTGTCCAGTAAGGATGCGACTGAAATTTTGTCGTCTGAAGGCAAGGAGAAATTGGTGAGTGAAATCATAGAGAAAGTAGCTCTGCCTTTCACGGCCAAAGGTGAGCCGCAAAAAATCAGTAGCGTCTTCTTCACGTCTTTTGTAGTTCAATAAATCAATGTCAGATAATTTTCTCTCCCAGGAAGAAGTTGATGCTCTCTTAAAGGGCGTCACTGGGGATCAGGACGATTCACAATCACTGGAGGATACCTCTGGTGTCAGGCCCTACAATCTTGCTACGCAAGAACGTATCGTCCGTGGCCGCATGCCGACACTGGAAATTATCAATGAGCGTTTTGCCCGACTGTTGCGCATAGGCTTATTCAACTTCCTGCGTCGCAGTGCCGAAGTGTCAGTTGGAACTGTCAGAGTATCGAAATACAGCGAATTCATCCGTAATCTGGTGGTGCCAACCAATCTTAATCTGGTTCACATGAAGCCCTTGCGTGGCACCTCATTGATTGTGCTTGACCCTGGCCTGGTGTTCTTGCTGGTGGATAATCTTTTTGGTGGTGATGGTCGTTTTCATACCCGTGTTGAAGGTCGTGATTTTACTCAGACTGAACAGCGTATCATTCACCGCATCCTTGAAATCATTTTTGAGACTTATTCCAAATCATGGGAGCCAGTTTACCCCATAGAATTTGAATATATACGTTCAGAAATGAACACCCAGTTTGCCAATATTGCGACACCGAATGAGGTCGTGGTTTCCACCACATTCACGATAGAACTAGGACCCGTCAGTGGAGAAATGCATTTATGCATGCCCTACTCCACCATAGAACCCATACGCGACATCCTCACCAGTAGCCTGCAGGGGGAAACCCTGGAAGTGGATAAACGCTGGGTGCGTCTGATGACGCAACAGATACAAATTGCAGAAGTCGAAATAGTTGCCGACCTGGGGACCACACGTGTCACCCTGGGCGATATACTGAATATGAAAGAAGGCGATATCATCCCTCTTTCCATTCCAGAAATTATTTCTGCAAAAGTTGATGGCACTCCCGTGATGGAGTGCAAATACGGTGTATTTAACGGACAGTATGCCTTGCGTGTGGAAAAGTTGATCAGTTCCAGCGTACAGGAAGTAGCACAAGGAGAAAATCATGGATGATAACGGCGAATCCCCCATCAGTGAAGACGACTGGGGTGCAGCAATTGCAGAGCAGGAAAGAGCAGAAGCCGCCGCAGCAGAAAAAGCTGAAGCGCCGCCTGCCAGCGCTGCTATTTTCAAGGAATTCAGCGGCAAGGGTACAACGACTGAAACCCATAATGACATCGACTTCATTCTGGACATCCCAGTACAACTGACTGTCGAACTGGGCCGTACCAAGATCGCCATCAAAAACCTGCTTCAACTGGCACAGGGTTCTGTTGTCGAACTTGACGGCCTGGCGGGTGAACCTATGGACGTATTGGTCAATGGCTGCCTTATTGCACAAGGCGAAGTGGTGGTGGTTAACGACAAGTTTGGCATACGTTTGACCGATATCGTCACGCCTGCCGAACGTATACGCAAGCTCAACAAATGAGGAAGCAAGTGCGTTATCTTGCATTGGCGTTGATCGTTTTGCTGAGCAATGCGGCATTTGCAGCCGAACCTGCCCCTATATCGCCAAGTGGTGGTTTATTGCAAATTGCTACTGCACTGCTGTTGGTGTTGGGACTGGTTTTTGTGGCCGCCTGGCTAATGCGTCGTCTGGGGCCCATGAACGCCGGCAATAAAATCCCGGTCAAGATCATCGGCGGTATCAATGTCGGTAATCGCGAGCGGGTAATGGTGGTTGAAGTCGGCGATCAGTGGCTGATTCTGGGAGTAACTGCAAACAATATCAATAAGCTCGGTAGCATGCCAAAACAAGACGAATTGCTGAATCAGTCAGCGCAAACAGCCGCAAGCGACCCTTTTTCTGCCTGGCTCAAGCGCACACTGGATAAGCGAACGACCGAGCGATCTGACAACAGCTAAATACATTGCATGAATATTTTGCGCTCTCATCTGCCACTTTTATGGTTGCCCCTCTTGCTATGTGGACTCGCTATGCCTGAAGCGGCCTTAGCCCAAGCCAATGGTGGCCTGCAAGCAATCACCAGCACACCAGCACCCGGTGGCGGACAGAACTATTCTCTCAGCATACAAACGCTGTTATTTCTGACGGCACTTAGTTTCTTGCCAGCGGCCCTGTTGATGATGACCAGCTTCACCCGGATCATTATCGTCTTGTCTCTACTCAGGCAAGCGCTGGGCACACAATCGGCGCCACCGAATCAGGTACTGGTGGGCTTATCCCTGTTTCTGACCTTGTTTGTCATGGGGCCGGTTTTTGACAAAATTTACGTTGATGCCTATCAACCGTTTACTGAAAATAAAATCACAATGCAAGACGCCATGGATAAAGGGGCAACTCCCCTGAAACAATTCATGATGAAGCAAACCCGGCAAACTGATCTTGCCCTTTACGTAAAATTGTCCCATTCTCCCCAGTTGCAGGGGCCAGAAGAGGTGTCCTTGCGGATTTTGATACCAGCTTTTATTACCAGTGAATTAAAAACTGCTTTTCAAATCAGTTTCGCCATTTTTATTCCCTTTCTCATCATCGATATGGTAGTCGCCAGTGTGCTGATGTCCATGGGTATGATGATGGTTTCACCTGCGATTGTGTCGCTCCCCTTCAAGCTCATGCTGTTTGTGCTGGTAGATGGCTGGCAACTGTTGATAGGCTCACTTGCGCAAAGTTTTTACTAAGGACCACCATGACACCCGATAGCGTAATGACACTGGGCCGCCAGGCCATGGAAGTCACCTTGATGGTCTCCGCACCCTTATTACTGGTGGCGTTGGGTATAGGTCTTATCGTCAGTATTTTTCAGGCGGCAACTCAGATCAATGAAACAACCTTGTCCTTCATCCCCAAGCTGATAGGTATCTTTGTCACCCTCATTATTGCCGGGCCGTGGATGCTTTCTGTCCTGATGGACTATATGCGACAAATGTTTTCCAGCATAGCCACCATGGCGGCCTGATTTGCATGCCGTCGTCTACAAATGATTTCCTATTCCAGCAATGAGCTGATTGCGCTGATCAATTCCTTCATCTGGCCCTTGACCAGGATTTTGGGATTGATTGCAGTGGCACCACCGTTTGGAAATAATTCTGTACCAGTGCGTATCAAAATCATCCTGGGCGTGGTGCTGTCTCTCATCGTCGCACCTACGTTACCTGCTATGTCTGATCTCGATCCAATTTCGTTGAACGGCATCCTGGTGCTGGCGCAGCAGCTCATCATCGGTTTGGGGATGGGTTTTGTCATGCGAGTGATCTTTTCGGCTATAGAAATGGCTGGCGAGATTTCAGGTCTTACCATGGGCCTGGGTTTCGCTACTTTTTTTGATCCGCAAACTCAGGGGCGCTCTTCTGCCATTGCACAATTCCTGGTACTGACAGCCACATTGCTCATGCTGACGTTGAACGTGCATCTCTCCATGCTGGAGGCCTTGGTCGAAAGTTTTCATACCATCCCGATTGCGACCACCTATCAATCAGGCCTCAATTATCAAAAACTGGCGATCTGGGGAGAACAGATTTTTAGTGTCGGTATGCACCTATCCTTACCTATCGTCGCAGCCCTGCTGGTGACCAATGTCGCCCTGGGGATATTGACGCGTGCAGCACCACAACTGAATATATTTGGTATCGGCTTTCCAATTACCATAGGTGTAGGTTTCTTGATGTTGGCACTGATAATGCCCTACCTACTCATCCCCCTACAAAATCTGTTTCAGAGTGGCATAGAAATGATGCAAACACTGGGGCAGCCTGCATCAATACCCATCCCGGTAAAGAGATAAATCATGTCGCTTCAGACATTTACAGATGAAGCCAGACTGTATAGCGTAGAACAAATACGAGATATAGAAACCCGCGCATTGGCCCATCAGGGTGAAGTCACGCTCATGCAAAAAGCCGGGCAGGCGGCTGCCGGACTGGCAATCAAAATAGGCGCAATCAAGCAAGACCCGCTACTTATTTTGGCAGGGCCCGGCAATAATGGGGGTGATGCTTATGAAGCTGGGAATCAATTGTTCAGACAGGGATATAAAGTAGTTTGTATCATGTGCGGAGAACTTGAGAAGTACTCTCAAGATGCGCAAGCAGCACTGCAAAGAGCCAAGAATGCAGGTCTGGAATTTGTAGAATTAGACGCACTACTCCATGGCCCACAACAAAACTGGAGCATGGTCATTGATGGCTTATTCGGGATAGGTTTGAAACGAGCCCCTGAAGCTGATATTGCCAGGCTCATCGAATTCGTCAATCAGCTAGCCGCTGAACTGGCAATTCCTGTTCTGGCGATTGATGTGCCTAGTGGCTTGAATGCTGATACCGGACAGCCTGCAAGCACTGGCTGTGCTGTTATTCAAGCCAGTCACACTATAACGTATATCGCCAATAAAATCGGCTTGCATACGGCATCAGGCAAAGATTATGCTGGTCATGTCACCGTCAATAAATTGGATATTTCTGAAAATTTCTTTCCAGAATGCCACTGCCATTTGAATGAGCGCACTTCCCTGTTACACGCCCTGGCACCGCGCCAACAAAACAGTCACAAAGGTAGTTTTGGCGATGTCGCGATACTTGGTGGTGCCAAGGGAATGGCAGGAGCAGCCATACTTGCTGCCAGGGCAGCTCAGTATTCTGGTGCAGGACGGATTTACTGCGGCATGCTGGCAGAAGCACCAGCGTACGACAGCCTGCATCCTGAAATCATGTTTCGCAAGATCGGGGAAATTGTACTGACAAATACCACGGTTGTCATAGGCCCAGGCTTGGGAACATCGACCAGTGCCTATGGCTTACTCACTGGCGCGATTCTAACTGCAAAGGCATTGATCATTGATGCCGATGCCTTGAATCTAATCGCTGCAGACACGAAGTTGCAGGCAATGCTAAGCAATAGAAATAACTCATGCATACTCACGCCACATCCACTGGAGGCGGCTAGATTACTCAACAAGAAAGTGGCAGACATCCAAAGTAATCGACTGCAAGCTGCGCAAGCATTGGCAAGGCAATTCAACGCCGTTGTCATACTAAAGGGTTCTGGCAGTGTCATTTGTCATCCAGATGGAGATTTGCTCATCAATACAACTGGTAATCCCGCACTGGCAAGCGGTGGCACCGGTGATGCATTGGCAGGTATAGCAGGTGCCTTGCTGGCACAGGCATGCAGCAGCATAGATGCAGCGAGAATCGCCACTTGGGTACATGGCCATGCAGCCGACGCACTGGTAGCACGCGGAAAAGGGCCTATAGGCCTAACCGCCAGCGAGTTACTGCCAGAGATCAGATCCATTATTAATCAGTTGGTCTATCAGACTAAAGGCTGCCATTAAATCGCGACAGGCTCAAGGCTAAAATAAGGTTCAGCTTGAGGCTCAATCAACCAGACTATTAATCTGCTCTGGAATCAATTTTTCTACTTCTGATGTTGCATCACAGACGATGCCTGAATGCGCCAATGCTGCAGACAGTTTTTCTATCTGCTCTTGCTGTGCCGCAGCGTGATCGATCAGCTTATGCAAGACTTTGGAGATCGGGTCATCACTGTTTTGGGTCACACCATAGGCCGTGAACAGATGCGCAGTTTCTGAATCTGCAGAAGCCACTTCTTTTTTGATGACGTGAGCAGGATTGCCAACTGCAGTACCACCGGCAGGCACAGGCTTGAGTACCACAGAGTTGGAGCCTATCTTGGCCCCGGCACCAATGGTAAAGCCACCCAGCACCTTGGCCCCAGCACCAACAATGACACCTGCTTCAAGAGTAGGATGGCGCTTGGCACCACGCGACAAAGAAGTCCCGCCCAGAGTCACTCCCTGGTAGATCGTGCAATCATCGCCAATTTCTGCAGTCTCACCAATAACCACACCAAATCCATGGTCAATAAATACCCTTCGGCCTATCGTTGCACCTGGATGGATTTCTATACCAGTCAGTACACGGGCAATATGAGAAATAAAACGCCCCAACCACTTCAGCCCACGTTTCCAGCACCATTGCGCCCAACCGTGCATGAGGATAGCTTGAAAACCAGGATAACAAGTGATCACCTCCCACGCATTACGGGCGGCAGGATCTTTCTTAATAATGCTGGCTATATCTTCTCTCAGGCTGTTAAACATGAAATTTATATGGATATGACGGAAGGGAATAAGATAGTAGCGTATTTCTGCAAACGCTGCGCCCGGCGCTCAAAATCGCCGGGCATTATCTGGCACGATGGCCTTACAGGCGCTGGCGACGTGCTTCGTAGAGACAAACACCTGAAGCCACGGAGACATTCAGGCTTTCGACAGAACCGAACATGGGGACACTGACCAACACATCGCAGGTTTCGCGAGTCAGGCGGCGCATGCCCTCACCTTCCGAACCCATGACCAGGGCGCAGCCGGATTTGAAATCCACATCATAGATATTTTTTTCGACATCATCGGTCGTACCGACCAGCCAGATATCACGCTCTTTCAACTCACGCAGGGTACGCGCCAGATTGGTGACGGTAATGTATGGCACTGTTTCAGCTGCACCACTGGCAACCTTGGCGGCAGTGGCATTCAAGCCCACAGCCCTGTCCTTGGGAGCGATAACCGCATGAGCACCGGCACCGTCTGCCACACGCAGGCAGGCACCCAGATTATGCGGATCAGTAATACCGTCCAGCACCAGCAGTAAAGGTGGGCCATCAATCGCATCCAGCAATTCATCGAGGTTACGTGCCAATGACAGTTCACTGGCCTTGGCCACTACACCCTGATGACGACGCGTGCCAACGATGTTGCTGAGGCGCTGATCATCCGCTGGGATGATGCGCACACCAGCAGCTTTTGCCGCTTGCAACAGGTCTTTCATACGGCCATCAACGCGCGAAGAATCTACATAGATTTCTTCGACGGAGGAGGCTTCATGACGGATCCGGGAGGTCACCGCGTGGAATCCAAAAATCATTTTACTTTTCATTTCATTCTTTTCTTTACATGCTTTTCTTTGAGGTACTAGCGTCTTTTCTTCGCTGACTTACCTGCAGCAGCTGGCGCTTTTTTCTTGGCGCTAGCGACAGCAGGTGAAGATTTCTGGCGACGCCCACCAGAAACATTTTCTTCTTTTACTTTTTGGGCAGGAACTGCTTTACCACCTCTGCCATAAGTGGAAACCACTTTTTCTTCAGGGGCAAGCAGCGCCTTTTTAGAGCTGGCAACACCCTTGCGATTTTTTTCATTTGCAGCACCACGAGTATCTGCCAATCCTGCAGAGCGTGGCGACACGGCCTGGACTATGGACAGATCTATCTTGCGTGCATCCAGGTCAACCCGGCTGACTTGCACCGTTATTTTGTCGGTCAACTGATAACGCTTGCCAGTACGTTCGCCACGCAATTCATGGCGCGCCTCGTCGTATTGGAAGTAATCGGCACCCAACTCAGTCACGTGCACCAGACCTTCGATAAAGATCTCATCAAGCTGGACAAAAATACCAAACTGGGTCACACCAGTAATCATGCCGGTGAATTCTTCACCTACCTTATTGCGAATGAAGTAACACTTGAGCCAGGCTTCGACATCACGCGAAGCTTCATCAGCCCGGCGCTCGTTGGCAGAACAATGGACACCCAGAGCATCCCAGATAGTCTGTTCTTTTTCTTCCTTCTTCTTGCCAGCGGCCTTGTCAGCGATTTGCTGTTTTCTTGTCGCATTCGATACTGAACTATTCAAAAGCGTCAAGTCTATGCCCTTGGGTTCATACTTGCGACCTTGCAAAATTGCCTTGATGGCCCTATGAGTCAGCAAATCAGGATATCGGCGTATCGGACTAGTGAAATGGGCATAGGCATCGTAAGACAAACCGAAGTGACCAATATTATCTGGACTGTATACCGCCTGTTGCATGGAGCGTAGCAACATGGTTTGCAAGAGCGGCGCATCTGGTCGGCCTTTAATTTTATTCATCAGCTCTGCATAGTCCGATGCAGCAGGTTTGTCGCCACCACCAAGGAACAAACCCACCTGCTTCAGGAAATTTCTAACCTGAGTCAGTTTCTCTTTGGTCGGGCCAGCATGGATGCGGTAAGTTCCTGGGTGCTTATAAGTTTCGAGTAAATTTGCTGCGCAGACATTGGCTGCCAGCATGCACTCTTCAATCAGCTTATGCGCATCATTGCGTGTACGCGGCAATATCTTTTCTATTTTGCCTGCAGGATTGCAAACGATATAGGTTTCTGTCGTTTCAAAGTCGATAGCGCCACGAACCTGGCGGGCTTTCAATAAAGACTGGAAGACCTCATACAGATGCAAAAGATGAGGCACCAGTGTCTGGCGCTTGGCAGCCTCAGGGCCTTTGGTGTTACCCAATATGGCAGCCACTTCAGTATACGTGAAGCGAGCTGCAGAATGGATGACAGCCGGATAAAACTGGTAAGCCGTGACTTCTCCATCCTGAGTAATCACCATATCGCAAACCAGCGTCAGTCGATCGACATCAGGATTAAGTGAGCAAAGTCCATTTGAGAGGCGCTCCGGCAGCATCGGTATTACCCGGCGCGGGAAGTATACAGACGTGCTGCGCAGCAGAGCCTCCTCATCAAGAGCATCATTAGGATTGACATAGTGACTGACATCGGCAATCGCAACGATGAGCCTGTGACCTTTGCTACGACCTATCTTGACTGGTTCACAGTAAACTGCATCATCAAAATCGCGGGCGTCTTCACCATCAATCGTCACCAATGGGATATCACGCAGATCCACGCGGTCTGTGAGATCACTATCTCTGACTTCTGAAGGTAACTTGGCCGCAGCCTTTTTAACTGCCTCAGAAAATTCATGCGGCACACCAAATTTTCTGACAGCGATTTCGATTTCCATACCTGGATCATCGACATCACCCAATATCTCGACAATTTTACCAACTGGTTGCGCATAGCGGGTTGGCTGCTCGGTCAACTCGACGCTAACAACCTGACCAGCCTTGGCTTTACCTGGTGCACCGGTGAGCAAAATATCCTGGCTGAAGCGTTTATCTTCAGGCGCCACTATCCATACCCCGTTTTCATTTAGCAAGCGCCCGATGACATGGGTATTGGCTCTGTCGAGTATTTCAAGAATGCCGCCTTCTAGCCGGCCACGTCTGTCAGTACCAACCACGCGTGCCATGACACGGTCGCCATGCAAGACCTTTTGCATTTCGCGCTCTGGCAGAAACAGGTCTTCACTGCCATCATCAGGGATGAGGAAACCATAGCCTTCGCGATGACTGCTGACTTTGCCGCTGATGAAATTATCTTGATTGGCGATGGAATAATTTCCACCTTTATCTACTTTGACTTGCCCATCTCTTTCCATCGCGTTTAATCGTCGTGTCATGCCATCTAACTCCTCAGGTTTCACTGACAACACCTCTGCAATCGCAGACGTTGTCATTTTTGCCGTGTTAGTACGTAGAACACCCAGTATCTCTTCGCGACTGGGGATGGGGTATGAATGCTTGTTCAAATTTTGTATTTTTTCTTAAAAAAGTTAATTTGGCTTACGCCAAAATCTTATCAGGCCATAGTTTACTGTAGCTAACCTTTTTCGCCTAACAATTCTTGTATTGCTCAGGTGACTCACCTTGACAAATGCTTCAATTAATTTATAATGTTGTTCTCCGTTGCCCACGTGGCGGAATTGGTAGACGCGCATGGTTCAGGTCCATGTGCCTTCGGGTGTGGGGGTTCGAGTCCCTCCGTGGGCACCAAAATTTGAGAGCCCGCTGATGAAAATCAGCGGGCTTTTTCAATTCCACTATTTGCTTTGTAAGTATAAGCAAGAAATCCCCTTCCTTCCGCACTTCCTACCCATGATGCTGGCGACCTTCTCCCGATCCGCGCCCTCACGTAAAATTTCCTCCAAAATATTTCCCCAAATCCAGTCAAATACCCTATAATTACGCCTTCCGTTGCCCACGTGGCGGAATTGGTAGACGCGCATGGTTCAGGTCCATGTGCCTTCGGGTGTGGGGGTTCGAGTCCCTCCGTGGGCACCAAAAGTTTGAGAGCCCGCTGATGAAAATCAGCGGGCTTTTTCAATTCCTGAATTCGCTTCTTCAAGCACTTCTCCCTCTCGATATCTTCGGTAATATTTCCATATTAAGCCTGTGTGCCGGTATCCTCCTGCAAGGTACGCGCCCATATCTTACTGCGCATATTCATTACTTGAGCAATGCCTTGTCTACGCAAATAAAAAACGGAAGCAAATTGCTTCCGTTTTTTATTTGCCAATTTATACAGCGCCCTTTTTCAACCAGGCATTCAGTTGATGCGGCCTGATACTATCGTACTCTTCAAAAGGCTGATGTATCCATGGATTGTTCGCCAGGTAATCCAGATAATAATCTGGAGCCACTGATGAACATGCCTTGTACCAGATAACGGCCGACTTTACTTCCGTCACGGCTGGGAAATTCTCGCGCAAATGCACGAGCACTTTTTCCAGGGTGACACCAGAGTCCACCAGATCATCCACTACCAGGACTTTACCTTGCAGCACGCCCTTGGTCATGGAAATATACTTTCCTATATCCAGAGTGCCCTGCACTGTACCCGACTCTTCACGATATGAACTGGTCGACAAAATCGCCAGAGGCACATCAAAAATTCTGGAGAAAATGTCACCAGGGCGCAAGCCACCACGGGCAAGACACAAAACTTGATCAAACTTCCAGCCAGACTCATGCACTTTCAATGCAAGCTGCTCGATGGAACGATGATAGGCTTCCCAGGAAACCCATAAGTCCTTGTCTGTAGATGCAGGCATATTCATATTTTTATTTTTCCTTCTTAGATAAACGGGTGCCTTAACACGATGGTTTCTTCGCGATCTGGTCCGGTAGAGACCATATCGACAGGAACACCAACAAGCTCCTGAATTCGCATAATGTAATTGCGGGCATTGACTGGCAGAGCATCCATGCTTTGTGCGCCAACAGTGCTTTCAGACCAGCCTGGCATTTCTTCATAAATAGCTTCGCAGCGTGCCGCTTCTTCAGCACCAACCGGAAAGATATCCACGACCTTGCCATCAATCTTGTAACCAGTGCACAGCTTCAGCATTTCTAGGCCATCCAGCACATCCAGCTTGGTCAGGCACATACCAGACACGCCATTGATTTGCACTGAGCGCTTCAGCAAGGCGGCATCAAACCAGCCACAACGACGGGCACGGCCAGTGACTGTACCAAATTCATGGCCAACACTGGCCAAATGCTTGCCTACGCCTGCATCAGTTGGCAATTCAGACGGGAATGGGCCAGAACCTACGCGGGTTGTGTAAGCCTTGGTGATGCCCAGAATGTAATGCAACATATTTGGGCCAACGCCAGAACCTGCCGCCGCATTGCCAGCCACACAATTGCTGGATGTAACGAAGGGATAAGTACCATGATCCACATCCAGCAAACTGCCTTGCGCACCTTCAAATAACAGGCTGGCACCCGCTTTGTGCGCTGCGTACAGTGCACTCGAAACATCTGCCACCATAGGACGGATACGCGGTACATTGGCCAGCGTATCATCCAGCGTTTTTTGGAACTCCACGGCTGGCGCTTTCAGATAATTGGTCAACACAAAATTGTGGTAATCCAGATTATCACGCAGTTTTTCCGCAAAACGCTCTTCGTTGAGTAAATCAGCGACGCGTATGGCGCGACGAGCAACTTTATCTTCATAAGCCGGGCCTATACCCTTACCTGTAGTGCCAATCTTGGCAGCGCCACGGGCAATTTCACGAGCCGCATCAAGCGCAGTGTGATAAGGCAAAATGACAGGGCAAGCTTCTGAAATTTTCAGGCGGGAAGCGACTTCCACACCATTTGCCTGTAGCTTGTCGATTTCACGCAAAAGATCAGGCACGGATAAAACCACGCCGTTACCGATATAGCATGCTGTACCAGCGCGCATGATGCCTGATGGTATCAGTTGCAAGGCAGTTTTTTGACCACCGATGACCAGCGTATGGCCGGAATTGTGTCCACCTTGAAAACGCACGACGCCCTGAGCGTGGTCCGTCAACCAGTCAACGATTTTTCCTTTGCCTTCATCGCCCCACTGGGTGCCGATTACGACTACGTTTTTTGCAATTTTAGTTTGTGTCATCACTCAACCTACATTTTGAAGAATCCATTTACCTGCATCGAAAATGAGTGCGCGATTGCAATCAAATTCGTCTTGTTCATTTTCGTGCCCTGGCAGACTTTGGATCACGATTTCGCCCTCACCACGCAATGCTGTGATTTTCTCGCGCAAAGCAGGATCACTACCCCAAGGGGCACGGATTGCGTCTTTTCTCTCGGCGGAAGGCAGCAGACGTGCCAGTTCACGCAGATCCAGAGAAAATCCTGTTGCCGGGCGTGAACGACCAAAAGCCTCGCCCACATGGTCATAGCGCCCACCACGTGCAACCGCATTTGGTAAACCAGGAACAAATACATTGAACATCACCCCACTATGATAGTGGTAGCCACGCAAATCAGCGAGGTCTATCGTGACATGGGCCGTGCCTGTCAGACGCACCAAATGCTCAAGCTCATCCAGTGCGGTTTGTATGCCTGTGAATGCAGGCAATACGGCACGCGCCTTTTGAATAATCGAGATATCGCCATACAGACCAGGCAAAGCCATCAATGCAGCACGCACTTCAGGTGAAAAATTCTGGCTCAATTTGTCTATGCTAGGCAAGTCTTTCGCTTCCAGCAAGGCATATAGTGCATTTTCTTCGGCCTTGGCCAATGGGTCAGCAGCCAATAAGGCACGCAAAACGCCGACATGGCACATATCCAGCCTAACATCTTTGACGTGCGCCAGTGCCAGACAAGCCAGTACCAGTTCCTGGATCTCGGCATCAGCCTCCAGACCAGCATGGCCATAAATCTCGGCACCAATTTGCAAAGGCTCGCGCGTGGCATGCAAGCCAGACGGTTTGGTATGCAAGACACTGCCTGCATAGCAAAGACGGGTAACCGTACGGCGGTTCAACAAGTGCGCATCAATACGGGCTACTTGCGTGGTCATATCAGCACGCAGCCCCATGGTACGGCCAGAGAGTTGATCCACCAGCTTGAAAGTACGCAAATCCATATCCTGACCTGCGCCAGTCAGCAAGGATTCTATGTATTCCAGCATGGGCGGCATGACCAGCTCGTAACCATACAGTCTAAAATTGTCCAGCAATACACGGCGCAGCTCTTCTATCTTGCGCGCTTCCGAGGGCAAGATGTCAGCAATATTTTCAGGTAAAAGCCAATTTGGCATGAAGAACAATCAAAAAAAACAAGAAATTGGTTTAGTCTATCCGACAAACAGCGATCTGCACAAAAATTGTGCAGATCGCTGTTTGTCGCTACTATTACTACATGTAGCAGAGTATTACTTGGTCTTTACAGCAGGAGCAGCACCACCAATTGAAGACGGGCTTTTGAAATACTTAAAGAATTCAGAATTTGGATCCACGATCAAAATATCATTCTTACCCTTGAATGAGGCAGAATACGCTTCCATACTACGATAAAACTTGTAAAACTCTGGATTCTGACTAAAGGCTTGAGCATAAATCTGCGATGCTTCCGCATCACCCGCACCGCGTATCTTTTGCGCATCACGGTTAGCTTCAGCCTTGATAACCAGCCTCTGCTTATCCGCATCCGCTCGAATCTCTTCGGACTCGGCCGCACCGGTAGAACGCAAGCCATTTGCCTCACGGGTACGCTCAGCTTTCATACGATCATAAACCGAAGTATTGATCTGCTCGACATAATCAACGCGCTTGAGGCGTACATCAATAATCTCAACACCTATGTTCTTGGTTTCGTCAGACACTTTTTTCTTGATAGCGTCCATGACCTTGCCGCGTTGAGTCGAAATAACTTCGCCTACTTTACGTTTGGTAATTTCATCATTCAACGCAGCCTTGATGATTTGAGACATTCTGTTTTGCGCCCTGCGCTCTTCACCATTGAAACTGACAAAGTATAGACGCGGATCCTTGATGCGCCATTTCACATAAGAATCAACCAGAATATTTTTTTTCTCAGAAGTCACAAAACGGTCGGCGGAATCGGTATCAATAGTCAGAATACGTTTATCCAAAAACAAGACGTTTTGAAATGGCGGTGGCAACTTAAAATGCAAACCTGGTTCACTAATCACGGACTTGACTTCACCCAGGGCAAATACAATCGCGTGCGAACGCTGGTCAACGACAAAAATAGTCGAGTATGCAACTAGAATTACTGCACAAAGTGCAATGATAAGGGTGGCTAACTTATTCATTATCTGCCCTCCCTTTCGCGTGTGTCACGATTATCTTTTGATCTTCCATCCTTGCCATAGCGCATTTCCACTGTGGGGATCTGGTCCGCAGCAGGTATAGCAACTTGCGCTGGCGCAGCAGCCTTTACCGCAGATTGATCTCCCTGATTAATCATTTTATCCAGCGGCAGATAAATCATGTTATTGCCTGTCTTGGTGTCCATCATCAACTTGCTGGTATTGGCGAATATTTGCTGCATGGTTTCCAGATATATCCTGTCTCTGGTAATTGCAGGCGCTTTTTGATATTCGGCCAACACTTGCTGGAAACGTGATGCATTACCCTGTGCATTAGCCACAATACTGGCTTTATAACCTTCTGCCTCCTGGATCATGCGCGAAGCTTCACCACGTGCTTTTGGAATCACATCATTAGCGTAGGCAATGCCTTCATTTTTCAGGCGTTCTTTATCTTGCTTGGCTTTTTGCGCATCTTCAAAGACAGCCTGAACTTGCTCTGGAGCCTGTACATTTTGCATAGTAACCTGTGCCACTTGCACACCTGAGCGATAAGCATCGAGGATCTTTTGCATTCCAGCATTGACATCAAGCGCTATTTTTTCGCGCCCTTCATACAAAACAAAATCCATAGTGCTTTTACCAACAATTTCACGCACAACTGCCTCGGCTACCTGACGTATCATCTCTTCCTGATCGCGATTGTTGTATAGCCAGTCAGCAGCATTATTCAATGTATATTGAACCGCAAATTGAATATCGACGATATTTTCATCATCTGTCAGCATCAGGGATTCACGTTCTTTGGACCCCTTTTTATAACCGATCTCTACTGTCCTGACTTGAGATAGATTGACTATCTCGTGGCCCTGTATTGGGTAAGGCCAGCGCCAGTTAAAACCCGCTGTAGTCTGATGACTGAATTTACCAAACGTCGTGATGACGGCAGTCTGACCTTCCTGCACTATGAAAAAACCACTGGACAACCAGACCAGAGCTATTACGGCAGCAATCAGCGAGGCGCCAATTTTAGCACCTGCTGAGTCTGGTGAAAAATTACCACCATTGCCTCCGTTATCACCGCCATTTTGCCCAAGCAAACGCCCTAACTTTTGGGTAAAGTCCTTCCACAACTGATCTAGGTCGGGTGGACCTTCAGGCGGTTTTTTATTATCTGGCTTATTGTTATTTTGGTTATTATTTTGCGAACCACGCCCCCATTGCGGGTCGTTTATAGACATGGTTAAACCAATTCTTTTGAGAAGTGAAACAAGCATTCTGTCGCTATCCAATGAATAGTGGGTTGGACTACTGAAGATCAAAGCGGGCATCAATCAATTCCGGGATTGCCAATTGCGCAATACCGGCTTTTTTTGCCAAAGCGAATTCTGCTATGGATTCGCGCAATAAACCTATACCTGCCCCGGAACGAGCGCTCAAAAAAACCCGTTGAATTTTATCACACTCATCTACTTCAACCGAAGGTTCCAAGCCTGCCAGGTCTATCTTATTCCACACCAGCATCTGTGGAATATGGTCTGCACCAATTTCCTTCAATACATGGTTGACCTGCTGAATCTGGTCAAAGCGCACTGGACTATTTGCGTCCACTACATGCAATAACAAGTCTGCATGTATCGTTTCTTCCAAAGTTGCTCTAAATGCAGCCACCAATTGATGCGGCAATTCACGTATAAAGCCAACCGTATCAGAAATCACGACATTTCCGGCATCGCCGAGATACAAGCGACGTGAAGTCGTATCCAATGTTGCAAATAACTGATTGGCGGCATAGGCGCCAGCCTTGGTCAGCGTATTGAACAAACTGGATTTGCCCGCATTGGTATAGCCGACCAGCGAAATCGATAAGGTATTGCTACGTCCACGTGAACGCCTCTGGGTTTCCCGTTGCTTATGTAATTTCTCAAGCTTTTGCTTGAGCATTTTGACACGCTCACCCAATAAACGACGGTCAGTTTCTAGCTGCGTTTCACCCGGACCACGCAAGCCGATACCACCCTTTTGCCTTTCCAGATGCGTCCAGCCTCGTATCAGTCTTGTTGCCAGATGCTGCAACTGAGCCAACTCAACCTGCACCTTACCCTCATGACTGTGGGCGCGCTGGGCGAAAATATCCAGTATCAAACTGGTTCTATCCACCACCCTCACCTTCAAGTGACGCTCCAGATTTCTTTGCTGCGCCGGAGAAAGTGCATGATTAAATATGACGATTTCAAGCGCTTCATCGGCGACAGCATGGGCAATTTCATCCGCCTTGCCACTACCTACAAAAAGAGCAGCATCGGGACTGGAGCGTTTACAAGTAATAGTTGTAACCGGCTCTGCCCCCGCAGATTGCGCGAGCAAAGACAGCTCTTCCAGGCTGGCTGCAAAGTCGTCCTTGCCAAAATCAACGCCAACCAACGCTGCGCGCATGGTCGACTGTTTTCCAAATTCAGCACTCAAAAAATTACTCAGCCTCTGATTCAGTGTTAATGCTTACTGCACGTGCTGGCACAACGGTAGAAATTGCATGCTTGTATACCATTTGCGTAACGGTATTACGGAGCAAAACGACGTACTGATCGAAAGATTCGATGTGTCCTTGCAATTTGATGCCATTGACCAGATAAATTGATACAGGAATGTGTTCTTTACGCAAGGCGTTCAGAAATGGGTCTTGTAATAATTGCCCTTTATTGCTCATAACAGCTCCATTGTGTTGTTGTGATTAGGAGTTGGGGACTACTTATTAAAATACAAGTATTCCCAGAAGTTGATTACAAAGTAATGTAATCTATTTTCACTTTAATTGCATATCCTTGCTTAAATTTCACTGCAAAAGAAGATGAACCAAGCTGTTTTTACTTTTTAATACTTGCCAGCCAATTACTTTGACGACTTGTCGAAAGGATTCTTGCCTGAGCGCATTTCTATTCTCAAAGGAGTTCCCGTCAATGAGAAAGTCTCGCGGAAATGTTTTTCCAGATAACGCTTATACACATCACCCACAGCTTCCAGCGCATTACCATGGATAACAATGATAGGTGGATTTTGTCCGCCTTGATGGGCGTAACGCAGCTTGGGACGTATCGACCCCTTGCGCTTGGGTTGTTGATGCTCTACCGCTTCGATCAGAGCGCGCGTCAGTTTAGGCGTCGATAAGTTAGCCATTGCTGCAGCATAAGCCGCATCAATGGACTTCATCAAGGGAGCTATACCTGTTGATTTCAGTGCAGAGATAAAATGAAATTTTGCAAAAGTCAGGAAATTCAGCTTACGCTCAATATCCAGCTTGATTTCATCGCGCCTGTCGCTTTGCAAGCCATCCCATTTATTCACGCCGACAACCAGCGCACGCCCTGATTCCAGAATAAAACCGGCAATATGGGCATCCTGCTCAGAAATATCTTGTTGAGCATCCAGTAGCAGCAAGACAACATTGGCTTCTGACACAGACTGCAGGGTCTTCACAACGGAAAATTTTTCTATCGCTTCAAACACCTTGCCACGACGACGAATACCTGCGGTATCGATCAGTGAGTAGTGCACACCATCGCGCTCAAATGGTATTTCTATGGAGTCACGGGTAGTACCAGGCATATCGAAGGCAATTACTCTTTCTTCACCCAGCAAGGTATTCACTAAAGTCGACTTACCGACATTCGGACGACCAACGATGGCAATCTTGATGCCTCGAACATTGGACTCTGGCTCTTCTGTTTCTGGCGGACGCTGTGCAAAGGCGATGTCGACCATTTCTTCGACCAAATCCGTTACGCCATCACCGTGGGCAGCAGAGATCACATAAGGATCACCCAGGCCCAACTCGTAAAAATCTGCAGTGACTGAGGTATATTTCATACCTTCAGCTTTATTTACGACCAACATGACGGAACGGCCTGATTTGCGCAAGAAATCCGTAATGGTTTTGTCATGCGGCGTCAGACCCTGACGGCCATCGACTATAAAAACAACTACATCTGCCTCTGCCACAGCCTGTTTAGTCTGCTTAGCCATTTCATGCATGATGCCTTCTTTGGCAACAGGTTCGAAACCACCTGTATCAATCACCAAAAAGGGGCGTTCACCAACACGGCCTTCGCCGTAATGCCTGTCCCTGGTCAAGCCAGGTAAATCTGCGACTAAAGCATCGCGTGAACGGGTGAGCCGATTGAACAGCGTGGATTTGCCGACATTAGGTCGGCCTATAAGTGCGATAACCGGCTTCATTATTATTACTCGGTTGCAAGAGCAACCACTGATCCTGATTTTGTTTGAACGATCAGTTTAGCATCGACCACCAAAGGCGCTGCTAAAATCTGACTACCATCGGTAGTAACACGTCCGATGAAAGAACCATCTTCCCTTGAGAGGAAGTGGACATAACCTGCGAAATCACCAACCGCTACTGCGCGATCGTATGAAATTGGTGCCGACAAGCGGCGATAAGCGAGTTTATCATTGCGCCACGCACTGGCACCACCGTTACGCGCATAGGCATTGACGGCACCAGCGACATCGGCGGCAAAAACGAAACGCTCGTCAACACTTACACCTACTTCGCTGGACAATGCCTTGCCCCAGCGCAAGGCTCCTGAACCCACATCAAAGCACGCAACCCTGCCCTGATAAGAACTGGCACAAATGTCATTACCCATAATGACAGGCACACCGGAGACATCGGCAACCCGTTCCAGCTCAGTTGCACCTTTAGGCTCACCTACTGTTGCCTCCCAGCGCAAACCGCCATTGGTCAATGCCAGAGCAGCCATGCGACCACCAGGCAAGGCAACAATTGCCTGCTGACCATTCATTACTATGCCAGGCGCCAAACGTAGAGTCAAAGGCGGCAGTGGGCGCTCCACCGACCATTTACGATCACCACTTGCCAAGTCATAAGCGCTGACCTTGTTGTCTATGCTGCGCACTACCACCAGACCCTGGCCAACGGCTGGGGCGGACAATATCTCATTCGTACTCTGCACCTTCCAGCGCAATTTACCATCCAGATCAAAAGCAAAAACCTGACCCTTCTCACCTGCGACAACAACCGATGTGGCATCAACTCCGACACCAGCAGTCAGGCGCGAGCCTGCATTGATACGCCAAACTGTACGACCAGTGGCCACCTCTATACGTGCTACCGTACCGTCAGCAGCAGCCACGTAGACATTTTGTGCGTACGCTGCGGGCGAGAAAGCATAATTGCCTGCCGTACCAATCGCCACAGTCCAACTAGATTTGATCGCCATTGTTACCTTGATGTCCGTCAAGACAGCAGGCTGGTTTTTTGCGTCAGCTTTTGAAGAAAAAGGATTGAGTGACGACAGTGTGGAACAGCCTGTCAAAACGATAAATGCAGACGATACGACGAGCAGCTTGGCAGAAAATTGCATGTATGATTCCCCTTATTTACTAACAACTTTAGTATCTGTCGCACCACCGATCACATCCAGCTTCATCTGCAAAGCCTGACGACCCGGACTTTTTTCCGCCATTTTTTCCAAAGCTGCCTTGTATGCAGTCCGTGCGTCGTCGATTTTGTTTTGGGCTACATAAATATCGCCCTTGGCATCCAACACATCCGCTTCAAACTGAGCAGGGAAAGTGCCTGACAATTGCTTCACACCCTCTTCGTAGGCTTTCTCGTCGAGAGCAACACCCGCCAGTCGAATCCTGGCCAAGGCCTTGTACTCTTCCGCCTTGGAAGTATCCGCGACCCATTGCAACTGGGATTTAGCCAGTTTCAGATCATTGGCTTCAAAAGCACTTTTGGCAGCAAGCAATGCTGCCATGGGCGCATAGGAGGTAGATGCAAATTTGGTTTTCAAATCTTCTGCAACTGCCTGTACTTTGGCACTATCTTTAGCAACAATGAATTTTTGCATTTCTTCATACAATTGCGATGCCTGCACAGACTGCCCTGTTTGACGCGAAGTCCAAGCATTCCAACCCGCATAGCTACCCAGGATAATGATCAAACCCCAGGTTGCCAGGTTGCCGTACTTTTTCCAAAGCGACTTGAGGTTATCCAGTTGCTCTTGTTCTTCTAAATTGTATGCCATAGCGTCTTCGTCTATCTATTCTATTAATTTAATCAAAATGAATTAATGATGTACATGATGGTGGCCTGGATCATCGCAGCAATCCGACTCAGCACTACCAGCGATTTGATCCACCAGGTAATCCACTGCTGTATCAAAGGGGACATTGACCTGATTATTTTCAGCGTCACCAGCACGCAATTCCTTGATACTCACTGTATTATTGCTCGCCTCATCCTCACCAATGATGACAGCGTAGGCAGCACCACTACCATCCGCCTTCTTCATCTGTGACTTGAAGCTACCTACACCATTGGCAGTTGCGCAATGTAACACAACATCCAGACCAGCATCACGCAAACGCTCACTTAAGACCATGGCTTGCATTTGCGCTTCTACACCCTGATGCACTAGATAGACATCACACATTGCGGGTTGATGTACGTCGCCATTGGCTTTCATCAATTCCAGCAACCGTTCTATACCCATAGCAAAACCACATGCAGGTGTTGGCTTGCCGCCGAAAATACCAAACAAGGCATCATAACGACCGCCAGCACACACCGTACCCTGAGAGCCCAAATCATCCGTCACCCATTCAAACACGGTACGATTGTAGTAATCAAGACCGCGCACCAGACGTGGATTGATGGTGAATGGAATGCTGTTATGACGCAAAATCTTTTGCACACCCTCAAAGTGCGCAAGGGATTCAGCCCCCAGGTAATCCAGCAATTTAGGCGCAGCATTCACCATCTCTTGCATTGCAGGATTCTTGGTATCCAGAATACGCAGAGGATTACTCAGCAAACGTCTTTTTGCTTCGGCATCAAGAATGTCCTGATGTTGTTCAAAATAAGTGATCAGTGCAGCCTTGTGCTGATTTCTTTCTTCTGCATCACCAATAGAATTCAATTCCAGGCGCACATTATCCAAACCCAGATCATCCCAGAAGCGCTGGCACATCATGATTAGTTCTGCGTCGATATCAGGACCAGTAAAACCCAACGCTTCTGCACCCACCTGATGAAATTGACGATAACGGCCACGCTGCGGCTTCTCGTGACGGAACATAGGGCCGGTGTACCACAAGCGCCTTGGACCATCATAGATAAGATTATGTTCTATCGCAGAACGCACTACTCCAGCAGTGCCTTCCGGGCGCAAAGTCAGCTTGTCGCCATTCATGGAATCTTCAAAGGAATACATTTCCTTTTCGACGACATCCGTTACCTCACCCAAACCACGCGCAAACAGATTGGTAGGCTCAACAATAGGAGTACGGACTTGCTGGAAACCATAACTCTTCAATACGGATTGCACAGTATTTTCAAACAACTCCCATAACGGGGCGTCATCCGGCAAAAGGTCATTCATCACTTTCACACCGGCTATTTTTTCTGCTTTTTTTATTTCCGACATGCTTGCTACCTGATTTAATTATTTATTACGCCATGCACTGGTGCATAGTGACTCTTGACATATTCCAACACGATGTCCTGAAACTCTTCTGCGATACGATCGCCACGCAAGGTAAGCGCCTTGGCGCCATCAATAAAGACCGGGGCAGCGGGTGACTCTCCCGTTCCGGGTAAACTGATACCAATATTGGCATGCTTGGATTCACCAGGACCATTGACGATGCAGCCCATGACGGCGACGTTCATATTCTCAACGCCTGGGTATTGGCTTTTCCAGACTGGCATCTGATTGCGCAAGAAGCTCTGGATATCGTCTGCCAGCTCCTGGAATACCGTTGAGGTTGTTCTGCCACAGCCCGGGCAGGCGATCACCATAGGAGTGAACTTTCGCAAGCCCATGGTTTGCAAAATTTCCTGCCCAACGATGACCTCTTTGCAGCGATCACCGCCTGGCTCTGGCGTCAGGGATATGCGTATGGTGTCGCCTATGCCTTCCTGCATCAGCACGGACAATGCCGCTGTCGAGGCAACAATGCCCTTACTACCCATACCTGCTTCGGTCAAACCAAGATGCAAGGGATAATCGCAACGCGCTGCCAGTTCGCGGTAAACCGCGATCAAATCTTGTACGCCAGATACTTTGCAAGACAATATAATTTTGTCACCTGCAAGACCCAGTTCTTCGGCTTTTTGCGCACTCTCAATGGCAGAGGTAATCAGAGCCTGATACATGACCGCCTGCACACTCCAGGGAGTCGGACGCTTGGCATTATCATCCATGATGCGTGCCAGCAAAGCCTGATCCAGACTCCCCCAGTTAACACCTATGCGTACCGGCTTATCGTAGCGGCAGGCCATTTCTATCATTTGGGCAAACTGAGTATCACGTTTTGCGCCCTGCCCTACATTACCCGGATTAATTCTGTACTTGGATAACGCCCTGGCGCAATCTGGAAAATCATTTAACAGTGTATGGCCGTTGTAGTGAAAATCACCTACCAGCGGGACTTCTATGCCCATTCTGTCCAGCTGCTCACGTATTGCTGGTACAGCCGCCGCCGCTTCCGCATTATTGACAGTGATACGCACCAGCTCGGAACCAGCTCTCGCCAGTTCCTTGATCTGTATTGCCGTACCTATCACGTCTGCAGTATCGGTGTTCGTCATGGATTGCACGACGACAGGAGCACCTCCACCCACAAGCACTTCACGGGTGCCATATACCACCTTGGCAGAACGGGATGCGCGTCTAAGCTTGGGACCAGAACCGATTTCCGATAAAAAATCCGTCATCTTTACTTCACATTCATATTAATGACATTACTATCCTTGCCGGGCGCTATTTCCATGGACTTGCCGCGCAACCAGCCGTCCACACCAGCAGCATTACCTATCCTCAACTGCAAGGCTTCTTTCATTTCAAATACTTCTTCAGTACCCGCTTTCGCCAAATGAGAGGTCACAATACTACCGTTTTCACGCTTGACCTGTATCCAGGAATCCTGCCTGAATTTCAACTTCAACTGGTTATTAGCAGAATCCGCAACCGGAGTTACCGATGGAACCAGAGGCACAACAGTTTGCGGAGCAATAACTGCATTAGAAGCCGATTGCTCATTCTCCGTCACTTGAGACTGACTAGCGACCTGATCACGCGCCTCTGGCTTAAAATCATTGACCGTCGCCACTACAGTAGGCAGCACTGGCGTAACTGGTTTTACAACGACAGTGCTAACTGGTGTCGGCTCAGCATTCTCAAGCATTTTTTCTGCCACTACTTCCACTGGCTTTCCCGAAGTTTGCGAAGTCAGAAGATTTTTAAAATAGTCGCTCTGCTCCAGTTTTTGCACTACCAAGAAAATCAGAGCACATGCTGCCAACAAACCTGCACCAATAAGATATTTGCGGTTATTGCTGTCTTGCCGCCCAAGAAATGGTGTGCGCGACTCCATAAAAGGCGTGGCCAAAGTTGGGCGCATATCTGCCACCAACCCTGACAAGCCCACCTCTGCAGGCAAACAACTAATGATAGGTGCAGGGTCTAGCTTAAGGAGTTTTGCATACGACCGCACAAAACCACGCACGATCACCATTTTTGGCAAATCATCAAACTGATTATTCTCCAGCGCGCTGATTTGACGCTGAGATAGTTTGAGCTGATCAGCAACCTGCTGCAAACTCAGCCCCATTTGACTACGTGCAGCAGATAATTGTGAACCAGCAGTCTGCACAACAGACAATACCGTCTTGTGCTCAGACATCTCCGAAGGCAAGGGTTCAACAGGTAAATTCGCTCCCGCTTCACTCATCAAAAACTCCACGTTGATACTGAGACAATTCTTTAGAGTTAGGGTGACGGCGGCGTAATTGGGTACCCAAATTACTCACAGCAGCCTCATCCCCCAACTTCCTTTCAATTTTGATTGCCAACCATAAAACATCAGCAGCCAACACATCAAACTTCAATACGCGACTCATGTAAAACTGCGCTTGCTTATACTCACCGCGCTCATAGAGGATCTTTGCGAGGTTGGCGTTAATTGCAGGATTGGCAGGCTCCTCACGCAAACCTTGCATGAAGTAACGTTCAGCACCCATCGAATCCTTCATGCGCAAACTACACAGGCCAGCATTATTCAGTGCTTTACCTGGCGTGACGTAGTTGGGATCTTTGATTGCCTTATCCAGGTAAACTAGTCCCTGACTTTCACGCCCATTCAAACACAAGAAACGCCCATAGTTATTTCCTATGTCATTATTGCCCGGCGCGAGCTTTAAAGCATGGAGAAAATTATCTTCAGCCAATTGCTTTTCACCCATATCCATAAAAATCAGCGCACGTAAACTGTAAGCATCAACCAGATCAGAAGAAATTAGCAATGCCTGGCGAATTTCTTCCAGAGCTACTTTTTGCTGCCCCTGCTGGTAATAACCTATCGCCAACTGCATGCGTATGGCAGCACGTTTTTGAGCTTCTTGTTTTTCGACAGAAACATTTTCCTCTTGCCGCTCACCTTCCAGACGCTTGCTTGCACAGGCGGAAAGGGTTAATGCCAATGCCAGCAGCATACCCCGCAAAAAGTATTGACACATTTGAGAAATTTTCACTGAGTGATCTCCACGATCTTGCCAAAATTTTCGCCAAACTTCTTTTGATACTCCGCCATCTTTTGCATGCGTTCTTGCACACGCGTCCTGTCTTGCACTTCACCCGCCAACTGTCCACAAGCGGCATCAATATCATCGCCACGGGTTTTACGCGTCGTTGTTACCAAGCCCGCATCCAGCAAAATCTGTGCAAAGGCCTTAATGCGCGGATTGGCCGATCGCTTCAGGCCAGACTCCGGAAAAGGATTAAAAGGAATCAGGTTAAACTTGCACGGCACATCACGCACCAGCTCTATCAACTCCCTCGCATGCGCATCAGTGTCATTGACTCCATCGAGCGTGCAATATTCAAATGTCACAAAGTCGCGCGGCGCGAACTCCAGATAGCGCTTGCAGGCTGCCATCAATTCTTTTAAAGGATGCTTCTTGTTCAGCGGTATCAGGCTATCACGCAAAGTATCATTCGACGCATGTAGCGACACCGCCAATGCGACCGGGCATTCTTGCGACAGCTTGTCTATCATGGGCACAACGCCACTGGTAGATAGCGTCACACGGCGGCGCGACAAGCCATAGGCATTATCATCGAGCATGAGACGCAAGGCAGTCACAGTTGGTTCAAAATTCAGCAAAGGCTCGCCCATACCCATCATGACCACATTGGTGATCTGACGTTCACCCCTAGGGCCAGGAGCAATACCTTTGGTCTTACGCAATTCAAATTCTGCCATCCAGAGTTGGCCTATGATTTCGCCTACGCTCAGATTGCGGTTAAAACCCTGTTTGCCGGTGGAACAAAAACGGCAATTCACGGCACAGCCAGCCTGAGTAGAAATACAAAGGGTACCGCGATTTTCTTCAGGGATAAATACAGTTTCTACCGCATTACCCTGGCCGACGTCAACCAGCCACTTTCTAGTGCCGTCTGTAGAAGTATGATCACTGATCACGGCGGGAGCGGCAATCATCGCTCGCGTTGCGAGCTTCTCGCGCAGGGATTTCGCGAGGTCTGTCATTTCATCAAACGAACTGGCACCAAACTGATGTATCCAGCGTTGCAATTGCTTGGCACGAAACGGCTTCTCACCCAAGTCACCGCAATATGCGACGAGCTGCGCTGGATCCAGATCCAATAAATTTGTGAGTACCGTCATGATCTTCTCTTTCGCACCTCATACAGCACCAGACTGTATGAGGTGCATATCTTAATTCTTTATTCTGTTACATGCAGACAAAGTCTGAATTAACGGGAATAAACGTTCAACGCTGGGAAGTAGTAAGCGATTTCCACAGCAGCTGTTTCTGGAGCATCAGAACCGTGAACAGCGTTAGCATCGATAGAGTCAGCGAAATCAGCGCGGATAGTACCAGCGTCTGCCTTCTTAGGATCTGTCGCGCCCATCAGGTCACGGTTTTTCAAAATTGCGCCTTCACCTTCCAGAACCTGGATCATTACAGGACCGGAAATCATGAAGTCAACCAGATCCTTGAAGAAAGGACGTGCGCTGTGAACAGCATAGAAACCTTCAGCCTCTGCACGGGACAACTGCGCCATACGGGCAGCAACTACTTTCAGGCCAGCGCCTTCAAAGCGGCTGTAAATTTGACCGATGACGTTTTTTGCAACTGCGTCAGGCTTAATAATAGACAATGTACGTTCGATAGCCATCTAAAAACTCCAATAAAAAGAAAGGGTTAAGAAAAATTTCGAGAATTCATCTAACCTTAGATTTTACCACGAAACCACCATCCCAGATATGTCTTTCAAGAAATACAATTGATCGCAGACTGAAGCAATTGCGCTTTTAATATCTGAAACAAGGATTTCATTGCATTAAGGCAAATCCACTGCCAATTGCCAGCAATGACGCTCGATTTGCCACTGCAAAAAATCTAGATCAGATCAAAAACTGCCATGGATTCCACATGAGACGTATGTGGAAACATATTGATGACGCCGGCACTACTAAGGCGGTAACCAGCCTGGTTGACCAGCATGCCTGCATCCCTTGCCAGAGTTGACGGACTGCATGAGACATAGACCAAACGCTTGGGTTTTAAATCAGGTGCAATTTCACCCAAATCAATCAACGCCTGACACACAGCCATGGCACCGTCACGTGGCGGATCGATCAAAAAGCGGTCAAATTTACCCAACTTCACGAAGTCTTGCGCAGTTATCTCAAACAAATTGCGCGTACTAAATGAAGTTTTATCAGCCAGTCCATTATGTTTGGCATTTTCCAGCGCTCGCTCAGTCAGGGCATCACTACCCTCTATACCTACCACTTCTTTCGCCAGTGTAGCTATAGGCAGAGTGAAGTTACCCAGACCGCAGAACAGGTCAGCAATACGCTCATCTCTTTGCACATCCAGCATACGTAAGGCACGCGCCACCAGTACACGGTTAATATGATGATTTACCTGGGTAAAATCAGTGGGCTTGAAAGGCATTTTTACGCCAAATTCTGGCAATAGATAATGCAATTCACTGTTCGCAGGATAGTAAGGCGTGGCAGTCTCTGGCCCCTTGGTTTGCAACCACCACTGGACCTGATACTGATCTGCAAATGCCTTCAATTTGATTTCATCATCCTCGGTCAATGGCGCCATGATGCGCAAGACCATGGCAGTCACACCTTCACCAATCGCTAACTCGATCTGCGGCAAAGCCTCAACAATAGACAGAGATGCGACCAGACCTCGCAAGGGCATGAGCATGGCCGAGACATGTGCTGGCAAAATTTCACAGGTTTCCATATTCGCGACATAACGCGATTTTTTTTCATGAAAACCGACCAGTACTGTGCCTTTTTTAATGACGTGACGCACTGACAGGCGGGCACGGTAGCGATAACCCCAGGTTGGACCTATGATGGGGCGCAGCATGATTTCAGACTTGATCTTGCTGATATGCCAAAGATTGTCCTCCAGCACACGCTGCTTCATGGCCACCTGTGCACTAGCATCCAGATGTTGCATGGAGCAACCGCCACAGGTGCCAAAAAATTCACATTTAGGCTCCACCCTTTGTGAAGACTCACGCACCAGACTCATCATGGTCGCAGCTTCCCAACTTGCCTTCTTTTTGTAGGTGCTAAACTCCACCAATTCACCCGGCAGCGCGCCATCGACAAAGACCACCTTGCCAGTAGTGCCATCTTCATTTTGCAAATTACCGACGCCACGCGCGTCCATATCTAAAGAGCGAATTTCTATTGTATTCATGGAAATTGGCGGCGCGAGACATATCACGCCGATAGGAAGTGAGATTTAAAAGACGGAATTATAAGAGATGCGCGGATGCGCACCTCAAGAAATATGCGAATTGACGAGCAAATGCGCTTTAAAGCACAGAATCGCGCCCTACGCCACGTGAAGCAAACGAACGCTTAAGCTTGATCAGCGCCTCCTGCTGTATCTGACGCACACGCTCACGGGTTATCCCCATTTCATCAGCCAGGGTTTCCAACGTTGCCGGATCATCATTATCGAGACCAAAACGGCGGACTATGACAATACGTTGCTTATCAGGTAATTTTGACAGCCAATCCCTGACCAGGATGGTCATTTCATGCTGCTCTGCACGTATGTCCGGCGCGTCGTCGCTGTCACCAGGCAACATATCCATGAGACTGGATTGAGGATCATTATCCAGTGGCGTATCGAGCGAAGTTGCGTGCTCGGACAAGGTCAGGATATCCTGCACCTCATCCACTGGCCTGTCGACCAGCAAGGCAATATCTTCCAGCGCAGCATCCCTGCCATCACGCCGTTGCGATTCAAGATGGTACTTGGCTCTTAATATTTGATTCAATTCACGCACCATATGCACCGGCAAGCGTATGGTTCTGGCCTGATTCATGATAGCGCGCTCTATGCTCTGGCGTATCCACCAGGTTGCATAAGTTGAGAAACGGAAGCCGCGTTCGGGTTCGAATTTATCTATCGCATGCATCAAGCCGAGATTGCCCTCTTCTATCATATCAAGCAAGGCAACGCCGCGATTAATATAGTGTTTGGCAATCGACACAACCAACCGCAGGTTGTGTTCTATCATCTTTTGCCTGGCTTCAAAATTACCCTGCTTGGCCAACGTGGCGTAATGTAGTTCTTCAGCCAAAGCGAATAAGGGCCGCGTGCCTATCTGGTTCAGATAATACTGGGTGGTATCGGTGGACAATTCTGCCGCCAATACATTTTTTAACTCATCTATGGGGGCAACAACAAGTGCTGCCGGGTCCTCACCCTGCTCGTCCTGCCCCTCCTGAGCCAGATCATTAGCTTCATCAGCCAAGTCTGCCGCATCTCCAATATCAGAAGATGATTGCACATCCTCACTTGACGCATCCGCAGACATATCCAACTCATCTCTGATGGAAGAGCTTTCCAGCTTATATGTGCTTAAAGTGTTTTGCATAGTCTGAGCTTAGTTCACGAGTCCGGTATATATTTCAGTCTGAACAAATTGTTTTTGAAAACGCCAATATCAATTCACCAACACTACTCTTACCCTCAAACCTTCAGCACAAACCAGAAACGGCACCGCACTGCACACTGTTAATACACTTAGCGCGCAGGCAAATATCTGGCAGGATCAACTGGCTTACCCTGCACCCTGATTTCAAAATGCAGCTTCACTGTATCACTATCCGAATTTCCCATCTCAGCAATTTTTTGCCCCTTGCTAATCGACTGCCCTTCTTTTACCAAGATGGCCTTGTTATGCGCGTAAGCAGACAACAAATTACTGGTGTGTTTAATGATAACAAGATTACCATATCCACGGATACCGCTACCGGCATACATGACCTTGCCAGATCCTGCCGCCAATATATCCTGCCCCAACTTGCCGCCGATGTCGAAGCCTTTATTCTTAACATCGTCAAATGTTGCGAGGACTTTACCGTCCACTGGCCACATCCATTCAACCGTCTCAGATTCTGTCGGTGCCGACTCTACTACTTTAACTGAAGTGATAGTTTCTGTTTTACTGGCTGGGACGGCTGCCGCTACTACAACATCACCCTTTTGCAACTCAGCAAGATTGGCGTCAGAAAACGGGCGTTTGTCGCCACGCGGCAAAGTTTTGTTGGTTGCAGGGTTGACTGCCAATGGCCTAACCTCTATCCCAGCATTGGAGGCAATACTCGAAGTTTGCGCTGGTTGACTGCCATCCGGAGGAGCGACACGCAATACCTGCCCCACTTTGATGTCATTCGGATTTTTTAAATCATTCCAAGCTACCAGATCGCTATAGCTCTGACCATGGTCAAGCGCGATCCTGTACAAACCATCACCTCGCTTGACGACATAAGTGCCACGTGTACTGTCTGGTGCTTTGATAACTGGCTTGGCCACTTCGGTGGTAACAGTTTCAACCGGCCGGGGCTCGACCCCACGCTCCACTACTGGCGCCCTGTTCGGCAAGTTGGTGCTACAGGCTGTCAAGCCTGCCAGTACGGTTACTGCAAAACCAGTTTGTAATATATGCTGTATTTTCTTCATTTCTTTTTTTTAATCCATCAAGTTCATTGTCTTTGAGAATAAACTTAAATTACGCCAGAATGCAAAGGAACAAAATGGCAATGTTCCAGCACTGAACTATTCCAATCATAGGTCGATACCCGCTCAATGAGTTGCAGAACCTGGCTGCGTCCACCGACCGGAGCAACCAGTCTGCCTCCCACCCGCAATTGTTTCAGCAAGGCTTGCGGCACTTCCATTCCTGCTGCAGCCAGTATGATACCGTCAAACGGTGCCTGATCAGGCAAACCTAGCATACCATCACCATAATGCAGCCTGATATTAGCGATACGCATAGGGCGCAGATTATTTTTCGCCAGTTCATGCAAAGCCTTGATACGCTCAATTGAATAGACTTCTTTTGCAATGACAGAAAGCACGGCCGCCTGATAACCACAACCAGTACCGATTTCAAGTACACGTTCAAGTTTGCCGCCATTGCGCATAATCTCAAGCATGCGGGCAACGATATATGGCTGGGAAATGGTTTGATGATGTCCAATAGGAAGAGAGACATCAACATACGCCTGGCTAGCCATGCCAGACTCCAGAAAAAGATGCCGGGGCACCGCCTGCAAGGCAGCCAGCACAGTAGTGTCCTTGACGCCTTGTTGTGCCACACGTGCCACCATCGCCCGTCTTACTCCTTCTGAAACCAATGGACCGGACAACAAGGATGGCGACAAACTACCTGAAACAGCGCCTTGAGGCAGATGCAACTCTTGCGACTTGGCCAGCTTCGCTGCAGCAACACCATTCATGTGATGGGCTGCATTGCGCATCGCTGTTTGTGGCATGGCAGTAGGCCTGTTGGTACCGCTACTTGTTTTGTCTTTTTGATTGACCACAGAAGACAAAGATAAAGGAAAACGTTTGTCTTTGGCCGTCATGCAAAATCCATATCCAAGTCAGCCAATTGCCGGGTATTGGTCAAATCTACCTGTAGGGGGGTCACTGACACAAAATGCCTGGTGGTTGCATCAAAATCCGTACCGGAACCGGCATCTCTTGCCGCCCCTGGAGGGCCTATCCAGTAGATATCCCTGCCATGCGGGTCTATCATGTGTATCACAGGCTCGGAAGTATGGCGCTTGCCCAGACGCGACTTGCGCACTCCCAGAATTTGATCAAACGGCAGATTTGGAATATTTACATTCAGCAAAAAAGGCCTGACAAGCTCAGGAAAACCACGATTGACCATTTCCAGTGCGACATGCGCTGCCGCATCGAGATGCGCCCAGCCCTTTTCAGTTTGAGAAAAAGCAATTGCTGGTATGCCAAACAAATATCCCTCTGTCGCAGCAGCAACAGTACCGGAATACAAGGTATCGTCGCCCATGTTTTGCCCTTGATTGATGCCGGAGACGATAAGATCAGGCTTATCTTTCATGATGGCTGTCAGGGCAATATGCACACAGTCAGAAGGTGTACCATTCACAAAGTAAAACCCGTTGCTGGCACGCTGCACACTCAAAGGCCGGTCCAGCGTCAAAGCATTCGATGCGCCCGAGCGATTGCTATCAGGTGCCACCACAGTTACTTCGGCAATCGACGCCATGGCCTCAGCCAACGCCACGATGCCTGGAGCCAGATAGCCATCATCATTACTGATCAGAATTTTCATGTTTTGTATTCTACCTGATGCTGAAATATAAATTTCTACAGAGAACAGATTTTTACGGCATAATCACAAAATCAAACGGTCGTACTATTTTATGGAGACATCAAGATGAAAGCTGTTGTTTGCAAGGAGTGGGGATTGCCAGACACTTTGGCGATAGTAGACTTACCAGATCTGGTACCAGCCCTCGGCCAGGTTGCCATCAATGTCAAGGCGGCTGGCGTCAACTTCCCGGATGTGTTGATCATACAAAACAAATACCAGTTCAAGCCTGAATTACCATTTACCCCCGGCAGTGAATTATCCGGAATCGTGTACGCGGTTGGTGAAGATGTCAGCCATGTCAAAGTCGGCGACAAGGTGATTGCTTTTATTGGCAATGGTGCATTTGCACAACAAGTAGTTGCTCCAGCCAATGCCGTCATGCCGATGCCACCGGGCATGGACTTTGATGTTGCAGCAGCGATCACCCTGACTTACGGCACATCCCACCATGCAGTTGTCGATCGCGCTCAATTAAAAGCTGGCGAAACCATGCTGGTGCTGGGCGCTGCGGGCGGTGTAGGCCTGGCAGCCATAGAAATTGGCAAAGCCCTGGGCGCACGCGTGATTGCAGCTGCATCTACTGATGAAAAGCTGGAAGTTTGCAAACAGCATGGTGCAGATGTCACCATCAATTACAGCAATCAGGATTTGCGTGAAGCCATCAAGGCAGCAACCGATGGCAAAGGGCCGGACGTTATTTACGACCCTGTGGGTGGGATATATGCAGAACCAGCCTTCCGCTCAATAGGCTGGCGGGGTCGTTATCTGGTCGTGGGCTTTGCCAATGGTGAAATACCTAAGCTACCATTGAACCTGACTCTGCTCAAAGGTGCTTCTCTAGTTGGGGTATTCTGGGGTGAATTTGCCAAGCGTGAGCCCAAAGCCAACCTGGCTGCCATGCGTGAACTGATGGGCTGGCTGCATGAAGGTAAAATCAAGCCCCACATCTCTGGCCGGTATGCGCTCAAAGACACGCCAACAGCGCTTAATGATTTGGCAGCACGCAAAGTCACCGGCAAAATCGTCATACAACCCGAGAAGTAACTTTCCATATAGCCATACACCTCGTAATTGTGCGGGCGTCATACTTAACAACAAAGCCAGGGAAGCAGCTAGCGATTGTTTGCTGTTTCACCTAGCCAATAGCGGTTAAAATCCTTGATACCCCATTTGGCTGCATCTTCACGTGTAGCTATCTTGTCATTCATACCTGCCCTGGATAAATCGATGAGCTCAGGCGCAACATACGCCATGGATTTAACAGAAAAAAACACTCTGACTTTAGGAAGCAACAGGGACTTGCCCACTTGTTGCTCAACCACGACAGCCAAACGACCAGACTCCAGCCTGACCAGGGTACCGACAGGGAAAATACCTATACTTTTGACAAAAGCCTGGAATATTTTTTCATCGAAATGCCCCTTACTCCATTCTGCCATCTTGCGCAATGATTCTGCCGGACACCAGCCTTGCTTGTAGGGACGATCAGAAGTTATGGCATCATACACGTCACAAACTGCACCCATGCGGGCATACAAACTGATTTCATCCCCCTTCAAACGATTTGGGTAACCAGAACCATCGATTTTTTCGTGGTGGTGCAGGCAAACATCAAGGGCAACGGCACTAATGCCCTTAGCATCTTTCAGTAATTTATAGCCCGCAGCTGGGTGCTCCTTGACAGAGACAAATTCAGCATCTGTAAGTTTGCCAGGCTTGTTCAAGATGTCGGCAGCTACCATCATCTTACCAATGTCATGCAACAATCCTGCCAGGCCGGCCTCTCTAGCTTCTTCCTCAGACAAACCTAGCTGCTTTGCCAAGGCCACCATCAGTGCGCATACGGCGACCGAATGCATATAGGTGTAGTCATCCTTGGTCTTCAATCTGGCTAGCCCGATTAACGCACCCGGATTGCGCATCACGGAGTCGGCAATTTCTTCCACCATAGATTGCGCATTGTCAACATCAACCGCCTTACCCATGCGCGCTTCATTAAACATGGAGAACACTGCCTGCTTGGATTTACTGACAATGGCAGAGGCACGCCCCAGCTCATCATCCATGGAAACAGCTGCAATTTGACGGGGTGCGGGTGCTGGTGCAGTTTCGGGAACTGGCTCGGGTACAGGCTCAGGATCTGGTTTAGCTTGAAGTTTTACATCAGACTCACTTAATACATCCAAGCCCTTACTGACATCAATCCAGGCATGTCGAATACGGGTTGCTTGAATCTTCTTTAATTCTTCCGCTTCTGACAACATGAAAGACTTTTGCCAGAAAGGTGTGTCTATCCACGAACTACACAGCTCCTGTACATACATGCCAACCCTCAGCTGAGTAATTTCAATTTTCTTCAACATAGGCAGGATGTGGTTATGAACAAGGTGAACAGATCTGACAGATCTACCAGACAATTATTCTACAAAGCTGCTCAGCAAGCCAGAATTTAAAGCAGTATCTTACAAAATTTTTCTATCAGGCAATTTTTTCAAAAGCTCCATTGGGCGAAATAAACCCTGCATAACACGATTAGCAATGAAACTTAAATTATAAGGATGCTCTGCACAAATTTGTTCATACGGCTTAGTTTCAGGCAGCGGCCGTATTTGTTCAGCTATTTTCCCCCACAAGACTAACACGGCAGGGGACTTCATGTGTGCGAGCTGGTGATGATATAACGCAGATAACACTGTTTGCAAAAATGGCTGCCATGCTTTGGCGTCTTTTGCTGGGGCTGTATCTTCACGAAAAATCAGGCTGGCATTCAGCAGCAAAAATCCCTGAGCAGCCAGATTTTGTTGCAACTCATCCAAAGTCTGTATGAAACCACTGCCTGGCTGGCGGGCCTGGTTGGCAACTGCAACCATAGCCTGTCCGGCCGTTGCTTCCTCCTGCAAATGGCCGGACGCAACCAGCAGCATTTTCATGAAATTGCGCAGAGAGGTCGCGCGGTTTACTTTTTTTGACAAGCCACTGCCTTCTTCTTCCGACCACAAACTTTTTACCGCACCATCCATAAAACAGTAACCCGTTGCGCTTTCAGAACGGGGGTAAGGCCCCTCACCCATCAAGATGTAACGCACTTCATCCATGGGCATGGAAAATGCAGCAAATAATCTAGCTTGATTTGGCAGGCAGACCGAGCTCTTTAAGCCTGAAAAATAACTCGGATTGGCTGCGTGCACTTGTTGCAATCCAGCCTCCAAGACAGGTCGCCATGACGAATGCGCCCTGTCAATTGAGAGAAGCACATCTTCAGGACTATCGTTTTGCCACGCCATCTTTACTGACCACCCGGCATGGTTGCTGGCAGCGAAGCCGTTGGCATACCCGGGGTCACCATTGGCGGCGCGGGGCTACTCACAGGACCACCAGGAATATCATTACGTTTTGGTGGTGGAAAAGCAACAGGTGCGACTTGTGGCGGCACCGTACCTGATGGATTCAAAGACGGGATTTGCACTGATCCACGACTCAACTCAGGCAACTGTGGCAAATCTACCCGGCGCATGGCACCCGATTCGGACACCATGACATATTGATCATGCACTTCCTTCAGGATCACACCGGGTGCAACTTCCTTATTCATCGCAACTGCCAATGCTGGCTTACCATTGGCACTGATGATAGCAAGACTCTGTTCAGTTCTTTTCGCCAGGACGATACCTTTTAACTGGTAGTTAGTTGCACTGGCTTGCATGACCTGGCTGGCGCCAAATATGCCACCCCACTGCCCGGCTCCAGGCTCATAACTGCCTTGCTGAAAAACAGCAGCGACTGCCCTGGCCTGTGGCTTGAACAGCCGCAAACCCCAATAGCTCAGTGACGCACAAAGTGCGACAAACATGAGAAAAGTCACAAGGACAGGTAAGCGTTTCATTTTTATCCTTTTTAGCGTACCAACTGATTTATTTCTATAATAGGCATCAACACAGCCAATACGATGAGCAAGACGACGACGCCCATGGTCAATATCAATACAGGCTCCAGCAAACCAGCCATGGTGAGAGCCCTTCGCTCAAGATCCTGCTCTTGCGTATTTGAGGCACGTTCCAGCATGGCAGGCAGTTCACCTGTTACCTCACCTGCGCGTATCATGTGTATTAACATGGGAGGGAAATGCTTGTGAGCTGACAAGGCACGCGCCAGACTGACACCCTCCCTGACGCTGGCCGTTGCTTCTTCCACCTGGGCGCGCATGGCAACGTTCGAGAGAGTTTCGCGACTGGTTTGCAATGCCTGCAAGATGGGTACGCCAGATCCTGTGGTAATCGCCAGGGTACTGGCAAACCTGGCTGTATTCAGGCTACGTTCAAATTTGCCATACAAGGGCGCACTCAACAGCCACCGGTGCCAACGCATCTTAAAGTCAGGATTACGCAACGCCAGCCGCCAGAGAGAAAAAGCAGCAACTGCTAGCAAAGCCACAATCCAGCCATAGGCACGCACAAAGTCAGAGATAGCAAGCATCACCAATGTCAGGAAAGGCAATTTCTGCTTGGTGTTGGCAAACACGGAAACTATTTGCGGCACCACGTAAGTCAGCAGGAAAATCACAATCGCAAAAGCCACCACGGTCACAATCGCCGGATAGGTAAACGCCAGCCTGACTTTTTGCACCAGCGCATTACGTCTTTCTATGTAATCTGCCAGCCGCGACAAAACACGCGACAAATGACCGATATGCTCGCCCGACGACACCAGCGCACAATAAATGTCAGCAAAGTCGTTGGGGTGTTGCTTCAGCGCATCAGATAGTGAGTTACCGGCCATGACTTCTGAACGTATTGACCCAACCAGGTCGCGTACATAAGTTCGCTCCGCTTGCTCCAGCAAGGCTGACAAGGATTGCTCCAGAGGCAGCCCGGCTTCCAGCAGGCTCGATAGCTGTCGTGTAAATAAGGCGATTTCCACTGTTGACAAACGATCGCCAAAAAAAACTGCCTTGCGCTTACCACCCGCATCCATCTGGTTGGCGATAGACTCAACGCTGACCGGCACCAGTCCCTGGGCACGCAAATCACTGCGTGCCGACCTGGCACTGTCTGCATTCAACACACCTTTGCTGGTATGACCTGCAATATCAACCGCCTCATATCGAAATGCTGGCATGCCTCTATTCCTTCGTCACGCGCAGTAACTCTTCTGGTGTAGTCACACCAGTTTTCAGCCAGCGCTGACCGTCTTCACGCATGGTTTTCATGCCGTCTGCTTGCGCCGCAATACGTATTTCTGCTTCGGCTGCCTTATGATGTATCTGGGCACGGATGGCATCGGTAGTTTGCAATAACTCATAGACACCTACACGCCCCTGATAACCGGTATGACCACAATGTTCACAACCGACTGCATGCCATGTACCTTCTTTCTCAACACGGCAGTGATTACAGAGTTTACGTACCAGCCGCTGCGCCACGACACCCAGCAATGAAGAAGACAACAGGAAGGGTTCTATACCCATGTCCAGCAAGCGTGTAACTGCTGCGGCAGAGTCATTGGTATGCAGCGTCGCCAGTACCAGATGGCCTGTCAGTGAGGCCTGCACTGCAATTTGCGCTGTTTCCAGATCACGTATCTCACCTATCATGATGACATCAGGATCCTGCCGCAAAATTGCGCGCAAGGCTTTGGCGAAGGTCATTTCTATTTTTGCATTGACCTGCGTCTGACCAACGCCAGCCAGCTCGTATTCAATAGGATCTTCTACTGTCAAAATATTGGTGGTACCGGCATTTACCCGCGACAGGGCCGCATACAAGGTCGTGGTCTTGCCAGAACCCGTTGGCCCCGTCACCAGCACGATGCCGTGCGGTTGCGCAATCAACTTGTCGAATTGAGCCAACACATCGGCACTCATACCCAAATGCCCCAGGTCCAAACGCCCCGCTTCCTTATCAAGCAAACGCAGTACAGCGCGCTCGCCGTGCCCTGTTGGTAAAGTCGACACCCGCACATCAACGGGTTTGCCACCTATGCGCAAGGTAATACGTCCATCTTGTGGCAAGCGTTTCTCGGCGATATCCAGTTGCGCCATGATTTTAATACGCGAGATCAGGGATGCGTGTATGGCTTTCTTGGGACGCACGACATCGCGCAAGGCACCATCAACGCGAAAGCGTACGACAGAAATCTGTTCAAACGGTTCAATATGGATGTCCGACGCACCATCGCGCAATGCCTGTGTGAGCAGTGCATTGATCATGCGTATCACAGGTGCATCATCGGCCGATTCAAGCAAATCTTCAATAGCTGGCATGTCCAGCATGAGCTTGGCCAGATCAAGATCAGACTCCACCTCACCCACTACATCGGCTGCATCTCCACCAGAACCAGCGTAGGCCTTGGCAATAGCCTCTGCCAATTCAGCATGTGGGAGCATCTGTAGTTTGACTTTACCAAACTTGCGCCCGACTTCAGATATCGCTGCTGATGGTGTCATCTTCGAAATCTGGATTTCAACAACACCATTGACAACGGCATTGTCCCTCACCGCCAGCACAGAGAAATCTCTGGCAAAACCATAAGGCAATAAACGATGATCAAGCATGGCTTATTTGCCTTCCTTGCCTGTGGTCGCTGCCTTTTCTGGCGAGATTACCAGGGGGGTGGTCAACAGTCTTCCTTTTTCCGAATATGGCAGCAAATTATCAGTAGCGCCATCTTTAGAGGGCACTATCTGCGTGCGCATGTAATCATAGCGATCTACGGAAATATTATTGCTTTGTTCAGCATTGCGTATCACTGTGGGACGCAAAAACACCATCAGATTGGTCTTGGAACGCTTGCTGGTCTGGTACTTGAACAGGTTGCCGATAATTGGCAAATCACCCAAGCCAGTGACTTTTTCGCCGCCATCAGTTGTACTATCTTCAATCAAGCCACCCAAGGCAATAATCTGGCCGTCATCCACCAGTACATTGGTCGTAATGGAACGTTCCTTGGTAATAATACCTGCGACATTGGTCGTATCATCCACACTTGATACTTCCTGATAAATAGCCAGTTTGACTGTGCCACCTTCAGAAATTTGCGGCTTGATCTTCAGCTTTAAACCTACCTGTTTGCGTTCTATGGTCTGGAACGGATTGACACCTGCCGAGCCACCAGAGCCGGTTGTGAATTGACCAGTAATCAAAGGCACATTTTTACCAACAATGATGTTTGCCTCTTCATTATCCAGGGTGACTATATTTGGTATCGACAAGACATTGGCATTGCCATCTGTCTGCAACACCCGTGCTAACGCACCTAGCCCCAATTGCCCATTGATCTGTTTAAAAATACCCAATGACAAGCCAGCGCCTGGCAGTACAGAACCTGCCGTGGCGGCATTGCCAGCGGCAAGATTAAGCAAATTATTTCCCTTGGTAGAGAATGAAGTGCCGCCACCTATGCGGTAATTACTGGTGCTGTCACCTGACAAACCCATCCATTGCACACCCAGTTCGTTTGACTTATCGGCACTCATCTCCACGATCAGTGCCTCTACATAGACCTGGGCACGGCGCGCATCAAGCTGTTCAATCACTGCGCGAAGATTGCGATAGACGGGTTCGCTGGCAGTGATGATGAGCGTATTCGTGGCCGCATCAGACTGGATGTAACCAGCAGCACCACCGCCGCCAGAACTGTTGCCAGTGCTGCTATTGCTGAACGAAGGCATGCTGCTCTGTGTGCCTCCAGACGTGTTTGCAGCTACCGGACTGTTCGTACCATTGGCAGCACTGCCAGCATTAGAAATATTGCTACTGGAACCACGTGAAGAAGATGTATCACCCGTAACGATGGATCGCAAGGTTTGCGCCAGCTTCTCAGCCTCGGCGTTCTTCAAATAAACCACATGCACATTGCCAGGCTGCGATGTTGGCTGATCGAGTTTGGCAATCAGAGACTTGATCTGGTTTGCTTTGGCAACTGAAGATGCACGCACCAGTATGGCATTGGAACGCGGGTCAGCCAACAATACCGGCTTGGTAGGATCAGCACCACTAGCGCCTGCATCAATCACTTTGGAAACCATGGCAGTGATATCAGAAGCGATTGCATGCTTGACCAGGATGACATCCATATCGGTCGTGGCTGGCACATCCAGTGCAGCGATGATCTTGTTCAGTCGCTTGATGTTATCAGCATAATCGGTGATCACCACCGTGTTATTGCCAGGGTTGCCATTGATCGTATTATTCGGTGAAATCAGAGGACGCAAGATGGTCACAATATTCGCAGAAGACTCATAATTCAATTTATAAATCTGCGTAATGACCTGGTCACCCTTGGCTGATTCCGATCTGGCAGATCCCGCATTTTGAGTCGGACCAGGTTGTAGCTTGGCATCTGACTCTGGCACTACCTTGGAATAACCATCTGCAGTCACAACAGAAAAGCCTTGCAGCCGCAAAGTGGAAGTCAGCAATTTAAAAGCCTGATCCTTTGTCAGCGGCGTCTCTGACACCAGATTGATCTGCCCCTTGACTCTGGGGTCGATGATGAAAGTCACACCCGTATAGTGACCTATCGCCTTGATGGCCGATTCTATATCTGCACCCACCAGGTTAATGTCTACCGTATTCTTCGACGGATCCTGAGCCATGGCCATGGGTGCCAATAGAAAGCCCGCAGTCAATAGTGCTGCACCAGTCAATGCAGACAATTGCTGGATAGGTTGGCGTAGCGAATTTCTTGTCATGGCGACCCTGTGCTTTAATGGAAATGTTTTCATTTGAACTCTAACGCAATTACATCTTTCTCACCGTCATTACGACGCTGCCCAAGCAAATTCAATAAATTTGCCAGCCTTGCTTCTTGTCCTGCTTCTGCCCATGCCTTGCCGGAAAACTGAAAACGACCATTCGTCATTTTTCCACTTCCTGCCAGCATCATCGGGCCTTTCATCGTTAACAACTGCATGTCTGCATCTGTTCCACGCAAATCAAAAGCCATCTGGTAACTTCCCAAAGGCTTGATCGGCGACAGGCGCGAAGCCATTTCTGCCATTTCCAGTTGCATATGCCCAGTCATACTCAGTTGCGCATTCTTGCGCGAAAAAAGCAACTCATTCCAGGATAAATGCAACGAGCCTGTCGGTCCTATAGTATTCAATGGCGCTCCTAACCCTTCCAGACGCTCTGGTGGCAATAGCAACACCGATGGACTGACTTGCCACTGACTGAAGTTTCCGGCAATCTTGACAGGTGCAGATAAGGCCGCGGGATTCTCCAGTTCTGCCTTGATTCGCCCCAGCATCAGCATGGGTGAAATTCGCCATTGAAAACGCCCGGGAAACAAGGGCGTCACCGGGCCAGTCTTGCCAGCAGCCACACCAATAAATGCCGAACCCTGCCAAAAACTGCCTTGCACATCACCCAAGCTCAATCTGCCCTGGCTTTGTTTCTCCACCACCAAACCCAACCAACTGGCAGGTAAAAACATGACCACAGTGACGATAACGCTCAAGATCGCAGCAAAAATCCATGTCAGACGTTTTGAAATTAACATCGTTCGATCCTGGACTCAGGGAGCATTTCTTTGTTGTCTCAACGTCAAAGTCGCACTCACCTGGCCATTTTCCAGCAAGGCGACGAGTTTGGCTTCTTCCACTGTCAATCTGGATGCCTTTTGCATCTCCACCAGGCTCTCCATCAAATTGGCATAGGCCGCCGCTGGAATTTGCAAGCGCACCAAATCATCGCTGACAGCGACAGTCTGCGCCTTGATAGCGCGCCTGCCCAACACAGCCTCAACTTGCTCGCGGCTTACAGGGGGGATGAACTCAGACAAATTTGCCGTCAAACCAGTTTGTTGTTTACTCAGCTCGTTAATTTCTGCCAATTGCTGATTCAAATTTGGCAGGGACTCGCTTAACTGCTTTCGACCGTTCAGAGCCGGAGACAGAAAAAACCGTAAGTGATGGCGGCCATAATAAATAAGGCGCAAATCACCAGCATTTTGCGTTCGCGCTCAATGCGGCCTTGCCAGAATAAATTAAACTGCTCTTTGATTGCGCTGAACATCAGTTCTTACCTCCGGTGGTAATACGCAAAGCCCCATCTGTCGAGGTGCTGATTTTCATGGATTGCTCTGCCAGCGCAGAACGCAGGGCATCCATGGGAATTTGTACATTGGGTTTCGTCCTGACGAACAGTGATCTGTCCTTATATTCGATGGAAGCAATGCCGCCCGGCACGCCTGCCCTGTCCCATACCTGTGAAAACTGCGCTGCCATGACGGCAAAATCATTGACTGCAAATTGTCCAGCAGCACGCTTCGCGATATTGACCTTTTGCTGCATTTGCTTGAGTGGGTCAGAAATGACCGTCTCTTTTGGATAGGTATTCCTGAACACCTGATTCAGCGCATTTTTCTGTTCTTTTTCTTCACGCTTCATACTGAACCATTCCAGATTCAGTGCCAGCAAATTAACGACCAACAAGCCTACTCCCAAACGCAATGGCCAGCGCCACTTGGCCCAATCAAAACCGCTCATATGTTCAGCGGCAACCCCGGTCATCAAATCAGGTGTTGCCGGGCTGACGCCCGCCACTCTGTTGATCCAGCTCACAGACATGACAGTTATCTTGTCTTCGAGATCGTCGGTTTTCAAGGCCTGCTGACACGCTTCCACTGTACTTGCAGGAACATAGGCAGCAATTTTGGGATTGGTGCTGAGTTGCGCCAACGTGGACAAGGCTGCTGTCACACTTGTATTTTCCAGGCTCAAACCCAGGCCATGCTGGACACCATCACGCAGGCTTAACTCCAAGCCCTCATCATTTTCATCGATCAGGGCCGACGCGGTCAGGCTTGACACATCGAAAGCAAGTGCCAATTGTGCCGGGTAGGCAGAGAATTTTTTCAGTGGCCAGTCTTTTACCCGTTTTGCCAGTCCTTCCAGCCAGGATTTATCTGTGACAGCGACAGTAATTTCGCCATTAAGCACATCGCTACTGACCAGCACCAGATCAGCGGGATCAGAAATCAGCTGATCTTCCAGTAAATTGGGTAAAGCCTGTTTCAGTTTGGAGGCCGACATGGGCGGCACTTTAGTTGTCAGCAAACTGGTATCACTAGCAGCCAGAATGAAAGCAACCTGCTTGGCAGCGAGAGCCAGAGACTTCAATTCATGCAAACTGGACTGGCCTTGTTGTTGCAGGCGCCCCTCAGTTGAAATCAAGGCAAAGGCCAGCGCCTGAGAAGACCAATCAGGTCGATTTTGTGCCGCCACTCTGGAGGGCAAAGAGATATACAGTGTGCTTGCCATTTTCTATTTAATTTTCCCGTACCCAAAGCACTGTTGTTGCCGACGCCGTTGATCCCATGCTATCGGCGCGTTCTATTAATGCACTGACATCCAGCGCCGAGCGATTCATCTTGACTTTACCATTGACAATAAAGAAATTGGTTGCAACAACGATGTCCTTGTCTGTCAATGCTTTCAACTTATCCTCAAAGCGCGACTTGAATTCACTGGTGGTGCGAAAGTAAGCGCGATCTCGACTGGCAATCATGGCTGCCGCGTCCCCCATGCTCAAGCCATTTACTCTGGCCGCCAGCACTTCAGCAAAGGTCGTATTGACATTAATCGAAGTCTTGCGTGGCAAAACCGTCACGAAAGCCTTCAAACGCTCCACCATGTCTGGCGAAAATCCATTAATTGCCAGCAAATCATCAATTTGCGTAAAACGCAGGAATTGTACTTCAGGAACAGACAAATCCGGGGCTTTTCCAGCACCTGTTTCACCGCCAGAAGAACCTGGGGTTGGGCCGGCAACTGCCTTGCTTTGCGTCCTGGCTACCATATCTGCCACGGCTTGCGCCAGTTGCCCATCAAAGCGCAAGTTCACCAGCAAGCGGCTGAAAACATCAACTTCACGCTGATCTACATTGCCGTCTGTCGCCAGATTATTCAGGTTATACATAGCCTGTGCATCAATGACCTGACCAGACAAAGTAGCATCACTTTCATCATTTTCGGTTCTGGCATTTTCTACATATTGATCCAACCTGGTATCTGCCAGCTTCACTGCCCATGGCTCGCCAAGATGATCAATTGCAGTCATCTGCTTGCCATCTTCGCGCAAAATTAACCTGGCCCAGTCTATAGCGCCCCGCAAAATCCATTTTTTTTGCAACTGCATGCGCTGATTTTCTATCGACCTGACTTGCACCTGCTGCTGCCAGAACAGGCTGGCAACGATAGTGATAGCCAATGTGGTCAACAACAAGGCTGTAATGACAGCCACACCTCGTTGGCGCCGGGGAACATTTCTCGTCCTCATACAGCACCCAGCAAAAACACTTTGGTCACTGGCAATTCACGGCCGCTTATTTGTATGGCAATTTCCAAACCTGTCAGCTTGCCATTTTTTGATGGTATGCCCGGCGCTACAATGGCAGGATTATCTCTGCCAGCTACCTCGCTACCTCCATTGCGCCAGCCGTTTTCCCCCTCTTTCCAGGTACGCATATCAAAACCTGTTACCTGGCTTTGCAATGCGATGGCGGGGCTGACCTCAGCATCCGCCAGGGCATTTTGCCAATCCTGATCAAGCACGGCCAATTCGCGTGTAGGCAGCATTTCTCGGCGCTTGAGTACACCATCCTGCACCCGGTAGACCACGACTTGCAGGCGGGTAGGCTGGTTCTCTTCAAAAACATTGCGTACCAGCACCAGTCGGGCACCAACAGCACTCAACACTTCCCGCCCCGGAAAATTGGTTGAATCCACCAGATGCGCGCAATCATTCTCCAACTGCGCAAAAGACAACTGCATGCCGCGTGTCTGCTCCATTTCTGCGGTCAGCAGCACACGGGCGCGTACGATACTGTCCAGGCCACGCCAGCCCAGCACAGCAATGATTGCCAAAATACTGATGGCGACCAGCAATTCTATGAGGGTGAAACCGGCTGCAGACAATCGGCGTGCATGCCTGTTGCGGCCAGCCATCAACTTAAAGCGCATTCGGCACCACCTGGGTCAGCTTGATGATGCGACGCTCAGGGCTATCTGCTTCATACACGAAAACTTCAACCCTTCTGAAAGAAGGATTGGGGGTGGCAATCACATGCTCTTCGCACATCAGGTGCAAATCCCCCTGCGGGCAGGCAAAAGTGCGCTCACCGAAGGCAGGCCATTCATGAGCAAGACGGATTTGTGACAGGCGATTTTCTGCTGACCAGGTCGCCATCATGGACGCCCTCAAGCTACTGCTGTTTTGGGTCAGGCTGCCGACTGCACGCAGACTAGCTCCCAGAGCAGTGCCAACGATGACCAAAGCCACCAGCACTTCAAGCAATGTGAACCCGGATTGTGAACGCAGATGTTGCATCTTACTCTACAAAAAAATGACCAATGCCATCCGCCCTGACGCTGACATGCTTGTCAGCAGACTTGATGGTCAATACAAAGGGTTTGTCTACCGGTTCGCGTCCAAACAGTATACGTATGGTAGAGGTATCAGCGGTTTGTGGCTGCATGGACAATTGCACAGGCGCGCTCTGGAAACTCCTCTCGCGCAACATCTCATCCTTCACGGGTGACCAGATCCTGTCTTCCCTGACCAGGAAGCGGTAACCACTCTGATCCACTTCAAAAGCCACCGGCAGATTGCGGACGATGGCTTCATCACGCGCCAATTGCAGTAACAGGGAGATTCTTCTGGCGTCATTTTCCAGGCGTTGTTGCTCACCCGGCATGGCATTAATACTGACAGCACCGAGTATGAGACCAAAAATAGTCAATACCACCAGCAACTCCAGCAAGGTAAATCCTCGCTGCCCACGCATGATCTTCATCCGTGCTTCTTATAAATCCCAGGAACCGATGTCGGCGTCTTCGCCGCTACCACCTGGCTGTCCATCTGCACCCAGCGAAAATACATCAACATCACCCCGTATACCTGGTGACAGAAATTGATACGACTTACCCCAGGGATCATTACGCAATTTTTCTATATAGCCGCCAGTTATCCAGGCATTTGCAGCTGGGCCGGATGTTGGCTTTTCGATCAGGGCTTGCAAACCTTGTTCCGTGGTTGGATAACGCTGATTGTGCAGCTTGTACATTTTCAGCGCACCCATTATGGTGGAGATATCCTGCTTGGCGGCAGTCACCCTGGCTTCGTGGGTAAAGCCAGTAAGCCTCGGGACCATAAACGCACCAAGAATGGCAATGATGGTCACGACCACCATGATCTCTATCAAAGTAAAGCCGCGCTCAGACTGACGAGCCTTGACTGCAGATACAGGAACTGAAAAATTGGACATGGCAAAATTCTAAAAAAATAAAAACTGGATAAGCAAACAATGCGCTACACACTACTATATGAAGCTGACGCAGTATAAATCCTGCAAATGCCACTGGGACCGCATTCTGTATCGAATAGTAACAAAAAATGCTATCAAGACAATATATTTACATAAAAAAACATTTAATATGTATAAATTCTGTCTTGAATGCAAACATACTACCACCAGTATATTTCAACTCAATTTCAAGGGCAAACTACGCAGACGCTTGCCAGTCAGAGAAAATAAGGCATTGGCGACAGCCGGAGCAATGGGTGGCACACCTGGCTCGCCTACTCCTTGGGGTAGTTCGGCACTCTTGATGATAATGGTTTCTACTGCTGGTGCTTCATTCATGCGCAAGACCTGGTAGTCATTAAAATTACTCTGCACGACCTTGCCATCCTTGATCGTAATTTCGCCATACAAGGCAGCACTCAGGCCAAAGACCACAGCACTCTCCATTTGTTGGGCAATGATGTTGGGATTAACCGCTATGCCGCAATCCACAGCACAAACCACTTTATGCACCCGGATTTGCCCTTCCTGCACCGAGACTTCTGCGACCTGGGCAACAATACTACCGAAAGATTCATGCATTGCCAGGCCATGCGCCCTGCCTTCTGCTGGTTTGCCTGCTTTTTGTACCGCTGCATCCAGCACTGCAAGATGACGTGGATGATCTTTCAGCAAAGCACGGCGAAATGTCAGGCTATCCTGATTGGCTGCATGAGCAATTTCATCAATAAAACTCTCTTTGAAAAATGCATTATGTGAATGACCAACTGAGCGCCAGAAACCAAGCGCAACGGGACTGGGTACGATGACATGTGCGATACGCTGATGCGGAATCTCATACGGCATATCAAACTCGCCTTCCGCCGTAGTTTTATCAGGGCCAGCACCAGCGAGACCAAATGTGCGCTTCAAGACCTGATGCGTAATTGAACCTGACACAGACTTATTATCGTAGACCAGCAATTTACCGGCACTATCCAACCCTGCCTTGAAGCGCGCCAGGGCCGCCGGCCGATACATGTCATGCGTAGTATCTTCTTCGCGGCTCCAGATCAGTTTGACGGGTGCACCCTTGGTTTCCATGGCGATACGCGCCGCTTGCGCGACCATGTCCACTTCCAGCCTGCGACCAAAACCACCGCCCAGATAGGCCATGTGCAGAGTGACATCTTCAGATTTAAGTTTGGCGACTTTGGCAGCTACATCGGTGGCCACGCCGGGCACCTGAGTAGAAACCCAGATTTGCAGCTTTCCATCCTTGAGCTGTGCAGTGCAATTAATAGGTTCCATCGCAGCGTGCGCCAGGAAAGGGGCACGGTATTCTGCTTCTATAGTTTTGGCTATTCCCGTGCCAGTCAGTGTCGCCTCGACATCCCCGGCCTTGTAATAAGCAAAGCCAGATTCGCTATCTAGCTTGCTGGCAAAGTCCTTAAAAATGCTTTCCGTCGACAGCTGCGCATGCTCACCGTCGTCCCAGATGACTGGTAATTTATCCAACGCCTGTTTGGCTTGCCAATAAGACTGAGCGACCACAGCAAGACCGGCCACCGCCCCTTCCATGGAAAAATCAATGACCTGCACCACACCCTGCATGGATTTGACTGCTGCGGCATCAAAAGACTTGATGCGTCCACCTATGGTGGGGCTTTGCTTGATTGCAGCATACAACATACCTTCTGGCCTGGCATCAATGCCAAACTGGGCACTACCATCCCCTTTAGGGGCAGCATCAGTACGCGGTTGCGACTTACCTATGATTTTAAAATCTTGCGGACGCTTGAGTCGTATATCGCCAGGCTTGCTGTTGACAGCATCGGCAGCCAACTCACCATAGCTGGCATGCTTGCCGGACGAATGGCTGACTACACCATCCTTGGTCGTGCATTCTGCTACAGCCACATTCCATTTCTTTGCTGCTGCAGCGACCAGCATGGCACGAGCAGTGGCACCTGCTTCACGCATGGGCTGCCATGCATCTTTGACGCTGGATGAGCCACCTGTCATCTGCAAACCCAGTTCGCGGGCGAATTTCAAGGTCACCCATTGTGCTACGCGCTTCACACTGCCTTGATCGTCTGGATGAAATGGCAGGCCATCTGCCAATGCCGCCATGCTGCCGTAAATTTTATCCGCAGGCACATACATGGGTTTGACCATGCTCATGGGCACATCCAACTCTTCAGCCACTAGCATTTGCAAGGCAGTATGTATGCCCTGCCCCATTTCGCTCCTGTGCATGGCGACGCTGACGGTACCATCTTGCGCAATTTTGATCCAGCCATTCATGGCGACTTCGCCATTTGATACTGGCAAGGGTTTACTAGCGTTCAGACGCTGGCGAGGTGGCATGACGCCCCAACCCACCATCAAGGCACCTGTCAGTCCCAAACCACCCAGGATGAAACGGCGGCGTCCTGATTTTTTTTCTTGCGACATACATAGTCTCCATTATTTTTTTGCCGCTATTGTTTGCTGCAATCAGGTATTGCGTCTTGGATAACCCTCAGCCAATATCCGAATCCAGACTAAATCTTTTTGTTCTGCGGTCATGAACACCCATTCCGCCACCTCTGCCACTGTACGGCCACAACCACGACAAACGTCATCAAATGTCGTTGAGCAAACGGCAACACAAGGGGTATCGGGACGTTCTTTACCTTCCGACTTAATTACTGACATAGTTTTACTCTGGCTCTCAGGAATATGCCTGAATGAGCTAGGCTCGGGATAATAAAACGAGCGTTCGCCTTTTTCTGGCTAATAATAAATGTTTTTTTGCTTAGTGCGCTGGTAGTGGGCTCTATTTTTCCAGAAACTGGCGGACTTTGTTGACAGCCTACAGGCTTCAGCGGGAAAATTAGTAGCTTTCTGTCCTTCTCCCACAAATATAAAGGTACATTATGAAAGTAGCCGTCGTTCTTTCCGGTTGTGGCGTCTTCGATGGCGCTGAAATTCACGAGAGTGTCCTGACCATACTGGCTCTGGTCAGAGCTGGCGCAGAACCAGAATTCCTAGCACCTGACATCCCGCAAGCCCATGTTGTCAATCATCTTACAGGGCAGGTCGCCGCAGGGGAAAACCGCAATGTATTAGTTGAATCTGCCCGTATTGCCCGTGGCAAGATCAAAGATATCGCGCGGGCCAATCCTGAAGACTATGCCGCAGTATTTTTCCCAGGTGGTTTTGGTGCAGCCAAGAATCTGTCCGACTTTGCCAGCAAGGGGGCTGACTGCCAGATACAGCCAGACGTTTTGCGCTTTGCCAAAGCCATCGCCGACGCTGGCAAACCTGCCTGCTATATATGCATAGCACCAGCCATGCTGCCGTTTGTATATGGCAGAGGTGTTGCGGTCACCATAGGCACAGATACGGACACAGCCGCTGCATTAAATGCCATGGGTGGACAGCACATCAATTGCCCAGTGAAGAAATTTGTCGTCGACACAGAGAGAAAAGTAGTCAGCACACCAGCATACATGCTGGCAGAAAATATTGCTGAAGCAGCGACAGGTATAGAAGCCGCCGTCAAGGCTACACTGGCATTAATTTGAAGTCGCTTTTTCAAAGCATCAATTTTTACAAAAGGTCTTCATGACTCAAGATTTTTTTCAATCCCTGATGTTGCTGATATTGGTCACCGACCCTTTCGGGAACGTCCCCATCTTTGTCAGCGCCCTGTCCCATGTCGCGCCTGAAAGGCGTTGGCGCGTGGTGGTACGCGAATGTGCTATTGCCTTTGGCTTGCTTTTGCTGTTCATGTTCTTTGGCAAACACTTCCTGACCGCGCTGCAATTGACCGAGGCATCTTTGCGCATAGGTGGTGGCGTGATCCTGTTCCTGATCGCTCTGCGCATGGTCTTCCCGCAGGAAGGTGGTATTTTTGGTGATGTGGAAGATGGTCACGAGCCCTTCATAGTGCCACTGGCCATACCTGCTCTGGCTGGGCCTTCTGCACTAGCGACAGTCTTGCTGTTTTCATCAGACAGCAGGCAAGACATGATAGTACATCTGGCAGCGCTGACTGCCGTTGCGGTCGTCTGGCTAGTGGTGTTATTGAGTGCGGAACGCATGCAAAAAGTCCTGGGCATACGCGCCATGACTGCATTTGAGCGCCTGATGGGTTTAATACTGACAGCGATGTCGGTCGAAATGCTGCTGGCGGGGATCAGGGATTATCTGAAAACCTTACACTGATCAAACATGGCTGACCAGGCATTGAGGGCTTGGTCAGTCATTTCAAAGTTTTAGTGATTAAAGGTGAAGTAACCCAGCAGGAACAGCGCCAGGGCAATCAGGAATTGTTTCAACATCTGTCGATTCATAGTTCACCTTTAAATTACTTATTTAAATTACCTTGTCCGCAGTCATTTGCGTTATCTCCGCATCACTATAACCCAACGCACTCAACACTTCCTGATTATGTTGACCAAGGCGCGGCCCCAGCCACTGCGTCTGCCCCGGTGTTTCTGACATCTTTGGCGTGATGGCTGGCAGCTTGACTGGCGTACCATCTTCAAAGGCATGCTGCTCAAACATCTGGCGCGCCAGGAATTGCGGGTCATTCATCATGTCACGTACAGAGTAGATTTTCCCTACCGGCACATCTGCAGCCTTGAGTATTTGCAAGGCCGTATCTATTTCGCGACCGGAACACCAGGCCTGAATTGCCGCATCAATTTCTGCCGTACGCGGGACACGGCCATCGTTGCGAACAAGGCCAGGATCTTGCGCCAGATCATCCCGGCCTATGGCTTTCATGAGTCTGTGAAAAATAGCGTCACCATTGCCTGCAATGACAATATTTTCACCTTCTGCCGTAGTATACGTATTCGACGGCACGATGCCGGGCAAGGCACCGCCAGTACGCTCGCGCACGACACCGGCATGATCAAATTCTGGCACCAGCGATTCCATTAGATTGAATACCGACTCATATAAAGCTACATCCACCATTTGCCCCTGGCCAGCGACGCATGCGTCACCCTGCTTGCCATTCCAGCGCCCACCAGTGACATCACGGTGCCGCAAGGCCATCATGGCACCGATAACGCCATGCAGGGCCGCGACTGAATCACCAATTGATATGCCGACGCGCACAGGTGGCCGGTCAGCATGGCCTGAGACATAACGCAAACCGCCCATGGATTCACCGATGGCACCAAAGCCGGGCAAATCTTTCAAAGGCCCTGTCTGGCCATAACCGGAAAGTCGCACCATGATAGTGGCGGGATTGATCGCTTTCAAATCATCATATCCCAGCTCCCATTTTTCCAGCACGCCGGGTCTGTAATTCTCTATGATGATGTCGGCATCTAGGGCAAGGCGCCTGGCTATTTCACGTGCCTGTTCCTGTTTCATATTCAGGGTGATGCTTTTCTTATTGCGTGCTTGCACACTCCACCACAAGGAAGTGCCATCCTTCAATACGCGCCACTGACGCAGAGGGTCACCACCATCGGGTGACTCGACCTTGATGACTTCAGCGCCAAACTCTGCCAGCATGCGCGAGCAAAAAGGCCCCGCAATTAGCGTACCCAATTCCAGAACCTTGATGCCCGCCAAAGGGCCATGTGCTTTAGCTTGTGACTGCATAAGAGGAAATGCGCTCAGAAAAAATTTTACGGGACAGACTTATACAAAAGTCAGCTTCTTGATTTCCCATGCGATATTGGCGCGTGCCTGTGCATCAAATTGCGCCGCCATGATGGGATGAAAATATAAGTGTTCACGGCCAGCAAAGCGCTTCAGCACTTTTAAGCGCCCCGCTCTGTAAGCTGGCGCTTCCAGCCAGCGAAATTCATTGCGTATGGCCCGGCTATATTGCTGATAAACGTCCTTGGGAGCACCGAGGATAGTCAGCGCAATATCGAGAAACAAGGGAATATCAGCCGCACGATTTTTAAAATCAGCCACTTCATGTCTGGCCGTGGCAAGTATGCATTGCTGCACATGCATGATGAGGGTGGGATTGATTTCCATACGCATCATCAATTCACCTGCCAGCTCTGCACTTTTCAGTTCGTTATTATTGGCATGGGTGTCATACACCATGTCATGAAACCAGATGGCCAGTGATACGACAGAGAAATTTTGTATGTCCGCCCGCCGCTCTTCAGCATGCTTAAGCATGGACTGGATATGCGAGAGGTTATGAAAACTGCGCTGTGGCTCTGAGTAATGTTTGTCCAGCAAAGTCCAGACTTCTATTGCATGCCTGGAACTCCCGGCCAAGCCCCTAATCAGGTCTGACCATTGCAAGTGCAATTTGCTTTTTTGTTCGGCGGGGATCAGGAACATGATGGCAATATTTAAGTAGTCCGTCTATCCAGCATGGCGCGGGCGATGGTGCCTGCATCCACATATTCGAGTTCACCACCAACTGGCACACCACGGGCGAGGCGGCTGACCCGCAAGCCGCGCGCCTTCAATGTCTCACTGATATAATGCGCGGTTGCCTCGCCTTCATTGGTGAAATTGGTAGCCAGCACGACTTCCTGCACCTTACCGTCTGTTGCTCTGGCGACCAGCTTTTCCAGATGAATGTCCTTCGGGCCTATGCCATCAAGTGGTGAAAGCCGCCCCATGAGGACAAAGTACAATCCCTTGTAAGTCATGGTCTGCTCTATCATCATCTGGTCTGAGGGTGTCTCTACCACGCACAGCAGACTGACGTCGCGCACAGCATCCAGACAGGTTTCGCAGACTTCGCTTTCGCTGAATGTATTGCAGGATGCGCAATGCTGTATGCGCTCTACAGCGTGAGTCAGCGCCAGACCAAGAATAGCGGCGCCTTCCCTGTCATGTTGCAGCAAATGATAAGCCATACGCTGGGCAGACTTTGGCCCGACGCCAGGCAAGCGCCGCAGAGCCTCAGACAAGGCTTCCAGACTACCGAGTTTCTTCACACTCAGAATGGCATCTTGAAGCCAGGTGGCAATGGCATGCCAGCTGTCAGTGCCGACATTTTTTCTTGTGAAGTGGCTTCTGCCTTGCGTACAGCATCATTGAATGCGGCAGCAACCAGGTCTTCCAGCATGTCTTTGTCATCAGCAAGCAAAGATGGATCAATGGTAACGCGTTTGACATCATTCTTGCATGTCATAACAACCTTGACCAAGCCAGCACCAGCCTGGCCTTCCACTTCCACCAGACCCAATTGATCCTGGGCTTTTTTCATATTGTCTTGCATAGCCTGGGCTTGTTTCATCAGACCAGCCAGTTGATTCTTCATCATAAAATTTCTCCGAAAATATAAATGGAATATCGATTAAATTTGGTCACGCGAACTTGAACTTATTTCTGCATATCACCGTTATCAGACCGGCCGTATGCTACCCGTGACGATAGTGGCGCCAAACTCGCGCATTAAAGTCTGCACGAAGCTGTCGCCTTGTATGGATTTTTCTGCCTGTTGCTGGCGCACTTCACGTTCAGCCACGGCTTGGGCATTGGCGGTATGCTCAACTGCACCTATCTCGGTTTCTACCCGTATGTTTTTTTCAAACCGCTCAGTCAGGGCTGCGCTGAGTTTTTCAACACTGCCAGAAGACAAAAGGGTCGCAAGAGGAAGACGCAAACGGAATACATGGGCATTTCCATCCTGCTTGCAACTGACCAATTCACTTTGCTGAGTCATTTGCTGCGCTACGCCGCGTACTGGCAAGCTGGCTGCCAGTGCAGGCCAATGACCATCCCAGCTCAACTCAGGGACTGGGGCACTTGCGATCAGGCGATCGACATTCAGGGTGATGGATTCTCTGGGCTTGAGTACTTCTGCAACGACAGCTTGCGGTTCCTGGTCAGCAGTTGCAACTGTGTCAGCAAGCACGCCCACTTCAACTGGTGCGGCTTGCTCCTGATGTGTGGCAGGAGTCATCACTCTCGGTGGCATTGCCGGTTTTGCAGGCTCTGCATCGAAGAACATTTCTTCATCCCAGGGCGGTGGCATATCATCCATGCCCATGGATTGCATATCCTGTTCTGCGATCAAAGGTGCGGGTGCAGATACTGGCTGGACAGGCTTGGCCACTGGTTGCGCCGATGATGGCGCTACTTTGACAGTCGGCGGAGCAACAGGACGAACAGGCGCTATGGGTGAGACTGGAGCTACTGGGGCGACAGGAGCAATTGCAGCTTTGGCTGCAGGCTCAACTTCGGCAGAAGCGGGCTTCCCAGCTTGTGTGCCATTCTTGGTATTTGCGCGCGCGGCAGCCAGGGCAGCCATGACCGGGCTGACACGTGTGCCAGCAGCAGGCGTGCTGACTCGAGCCTCAGTATTATCCTGCGCCGCCGGTTTAGGTGCTTCTGCCGGAGCACGGACTGGCAACACTGCCGGCGCTGCATTTACTGCAGAGGCAGCGCTACCACTATTACTGGGCGCTGCAGGACTGGCAACAGGGCCGGGACGGGCAGGACTTTGTGCAGGCGGCACATTGCTCGTACTATTCACTGGCAACGCCGGACGCCCACCAGCCGGTGGCGTACTGGCAGGTGGCTGCGCCCATTGTTCGCCACTGACAGGTTTGAATGCCAGCATGCGCAACAGCGTCATGCTAAAACCAGCATATTCATCAGGAGCCAGCGCCAGCTCATTGCGACCATGCACGGCAATTTGATAAAACAGTTGCACTTCTTCCTTGGCGAAACTCTGCGCCAGACGCAATACCTGTTCGCGTTCAGGAATATCTTCTGCCACTGCTGCAGGCACCATTTGCGCCACGGCGATCTGGTGCAGCAAACTACCCAGGTCTTGCAGGGCTGCTTTATACGACAGGCTGCGCGCTGCCATTTCGTCTGCAACATCCAGCAAGGCTTTGCCATCCTGAGCCAGCAAAGCATCCAGAAGACGTATCAGATAAGACTGGTCCAGCGCACCCAGCATGCCTTGCACGGCATCAAGGCTGACTTTACCGGCAGCATAGGCAATTGCCTGATCAGTCAGCGACAAGGCATCACGCATGGAGCCATGGGCACCCTGCGCCAGCAAACGCAAGGCAGGCAATTCAAATTCGATTTGCTCTTGTCCCAGAATGTTTTCCAAATGACCAACGATGTGGCCAGGTGGCATTTGCTTGAGATTGAATTGCAGGCAGCGTGACAAGACCGTAACCGGGATTTTTTGCGGGTCGGTGGTTGCCAAAATGAATTTAACGTGCTCAGTCGGCTCTTCCAGCGTTTTCAACATAGCGTTGAAAGCGTGGTTGGTCAGCATGTGAACCTCGTCTATCATGTAGACTTTAAAGCGTGCATTGGACGGCGCATAAATCGCCTGTTCGAGCAGCGAGGCCATTTCATCGACGCCACGGTTCGAGGCGGCATCCATTTCTATATAGTCAACAAAGCGCCCAGCATCGATCGCCGTACATGCTTCGCAAACACCGCAAGGATGGGCAGTAATGCCCGTCTCGCAATTAAAGGATTTGGCAAGTATGCGTGACAGCGTCGTCTTGCCGACACCGCGTGTACCGGTAAACAAATAGGCGTGATGCAGCCGCTGCTGCTCTAGCGCATGCGATAAGGCACGGACCACGTGCTCTTGCCCCACCAGAGTTTCAAAACTCTTGGGGCGATATTTTCGGGCGAGGACTTGATAGGACATCCCGCGATTTTACCTTATTCGGGCGCTCTGATCAGTGATTTGCAGATATCCCAACACCAAGTTTTTCATCTGAGCAAGAAATTCAGGCTCTTGCATGCTTTGCGGTGACAGCATCAGGGTCTGATACAAGACGCCGTAAACAGCAGCATGGACTATTGCCGGGCTGGTATTTGGGTAAGCTGCACGGTCCGAGCTTGCAGCAAAGGCAGATTCCCAGATATCCACGACCTGCCCGTACAAGGCGCTATAGGCCTCGATATTGGAAATCTGCCGCTCCAGAAAAATCAGGGCAGACCACTCTTCTGTCTTGTCAGCATGTAAAAGAATGATGCGTTCCAGCATGTCGCAGACCATATCTTGCAAAGCCTGGCCGCGCTGCAATTCGACCCAGATGCGCATCTGCGCCCCGATATTCTTCATGCGCTCATGTATGCAATGAGCCGCTATTGATTTCTTGCCGGGGAAATATTCATACAAGGTGCCCAGACCCACGCCAGCAACCAGGGCGATATCGCGCATGGTCAGATCGGCATAGCTTTTTTCGACCAAAAGCCGAACAAAGGCATCAAGAATTGCCAATTGTGTCATTTTCGAGCGTTGCTGCACTGGCTTGCGGCGTAATTTCAAAGGGCTGGCAGACTCGCTCATGGTGTTTCTTGTTTTATAAGTTCAGGTACTTAGGAGAATGCTAAAAGGCGAACATCTTGATTACTTCATCAGACTACACTATTCATCTGGCTTACTTATTTAGCTTATCCATATCAATGAGGCCCATATGCAGTGGCAAACCCATGAAATAAGCAATCAGGTCGCAGACCTGCAAGATTACAATATTTTCACTAGTGATACCGTTCTAATGACAAGTCTGGCGCAGTATCAGGCTGACTGGTATCAAAATACACTGAAAACGTCCGGACAAGAATTAGGAAGCAGCGCAGTGCTGGAAGCTGCCGCACTGTCCAATACGCATTTGCCAGAATTGCATACGCATGACAGACAGGGCAAGCGCATAGACCGGGTAGATTTCCATCCCAGCTGGCATCAGTTACTGGGCATATTGCGCAAGCAAGGTCTGCATGCCAGCCCATGGAGTCAGCCGCGCTTGGGTGCACATGTCGCCCGTGCTGCTGGCTATTTCATGCAATCGCAGGTGGAATCTGGCTCCCTATGTCCCAGCACCATGACTTTTGCATCCATCCCGGTGCTACAAAACGAAGTGTTCCTCTTCGCGGAACTCAAAGACAAGCTATACTCGCTGGAACATGATCCACGTGACCTGCCGATAGCACAGAAAAAATCCATCTTGATAGGCATGGGCATGACAGAAAAGCAGGGCGGATCGGATGCGCGCACCAATACCACCACTGCCGTGGCGCTGGGCGCCAATGGACGAGGACAAGCCTATGCACTGACAGGTCACAAATGGTTTTTCTCAGCCCCCATGTGCGATGCCCATCTGGTCCTGGCCAAGACTGAGACTGGTTTATCCTGTTTTTTCGTGCCTCGCTGGTGTCCTGACGGCAGCAAGAATGCGATCCTGGTACAAAGACTAAAAGACAAATTGGGCAACAAATCAAACTCCAGCAGCGAAGTGGAATTCCATAATGCCTACGGCGTCATGATAGGCAATGAAGGCCGGGGTATACCAACCATCATAGAAATGGCCAACCTGACCCGGCTGGATTGCGTCATCGGTAGCGCGGGCCTGATGAGGCAGGCGCTAGTGCAAGCCATCCACCATGCGCGTCACCGCACAGCTTTCGGCAAGAAGTTGGTGGATCAACCTTTGATGCGCAATGTGTTGGCTGACCTCGCGCTGGAAAGCGAAGCAGCGACACGCCTCATGTTGCACTTGGCTGCTGCAATTGACGCACCAGATGACAACTTGCAACGCGCCTGGAAACGCATCATGACGCCTGCCGCAAAATTCTGGATATGCAAACGCGCACTGGAATTTACTGGTGAATGCATGGAAGTCTGGGGAGGCAATGGCTATGTCGAGACTGGCCCCATGGCAAGGCTGTACCGCGAAGCACCGGTCAACTCTATCTGGGAAGGCTCTGGAAATGTCATGTGCCTGGATGTGCTGCGCGCCATGGATAGAGACCCAGAGGGCTTGCAATTATTGCTGCAATTTTGGAACAGTTCGACATCTGAGCAGGTCAGGCAAATGGTGCAGGAATTAAAAAAAGACCTGGCATTAACAGAATTCAGAGAAAAGAATGCCCGTCGCATTACCCAGAAACTGGTGCTGACAGCCCAGGCTTTCCTGATGAGCGAATATGCTGAAAAAGATGTTGCCATCGCGTTTACTCACAGCCGTATGGATGCTGAATGCGGTCGATTATATGGAAGTCTGGGTAGCGAGATAAGCAACACCCTACTTGATCATATTATCAGCCGGGCATTTACTGAGTAGAAAATTCATTTGACCTCGGGCTGCCAGACTAATTACTCTGTTTGCGCACCCTGCCTAGGCTCCCTTGCTTTTTCCCTTTCGAGGAAAAGACGATCACGGCTGCGCAACTCATCCCTGAGAGCAGCCACTTCCCTGCTCAAGTGACGGATATCTGCATGCAACTGCTTTTCCAGATTAGCCTCTTCCTCCTCCACAAACAAAGCTGCAATATTCGCCGTTACTATAGAAAACATGGCGTAACCAAGCAATACGATGAAGACGGCAAATATCTTGGATGCAGGGGTAGAAGGAACAATATCTCCATAGCCCACTGTAGCTATCGTAGTAAAAGCCAGCCAGACACCATTCGCATAGCTATGTACATTGGGCTCCAGCCAGTAAAACCCTGCACCTGCAGAACAAAGCATCAGCAAAGCCAGCACGATCATTTGCACCAGATGACTGGGTTTCATATGCTGCAAAACCAGAGTGGCAAGACGCAGCAGAATGACGGCTACCAGCGCTAGTCGCAACACCCATTCGAGCGTGCCCGATGCTTCGCCAGTAAAAATAACACTCAGCAAGCAGCCAGTGATGATCATGCCATCCAGTATTAGCTTGCCACTACGCCGTTTTTGATTTCTATGTTTTTGCCATTGGAGACCAGTATCAACAAGCATCAACAATGCTGCAGCAGCATACAGAGTGCGCCCCGCCAGCTCGGCCACGTCAGTGGTGCCGCCCAGCACCAAATAGAAGGCGGGGATGGTCAACAATAAGCCGACCAATAACAAAGGTCGGGTAAACCAGGTCCAGAAACGTTGCGTCACTGGAAATTTCATCGTATTTTCACCAAAAATCTCTTCATGTTAATCACCCGATAGCGCATGTGAAACCCGGATCCAGCCTTATCACTTTTTGGCAATCATCAATGAAAAAAAATGAGCACGTCTTGTGATGGCGCAAATTTTTTAGAAATTCGAAGAATAAACGGGAGAAAATGCGGTAAAAAATCAGGCGGGCAAATTAAGCCATGCCATAAAACAAAGGCCGCTTGCCTTGAAGACAAAGCGGCTTTTTTTTTGCAAGCAGCTGAGAACGCTGCGATTTTAGAAAGCAGCGATTCCAGTCTGAGCACGGCCCAGTATTAGCGCGTGGATATCGTGCGTACCTTCATAGGTGTTGACGACTTCCAGATTCACCAGATGACGGGCAATGCCAAATTCATCAGAAATACCATTACCACCCAGCATATCGCGTGCAGTGCGGGCGATATCCAGAGATTTGCCACAGGAATTCCGCTTCATGATGGACGTGATTTCAACTGCAGCCGTACCTTCATCCTTCATGCGGCCGAGACGCAAACAACCTTGCAGGGCCAGCGTGATTTCTGTCTGCATGTCTGCCAGTTTTTTCTGTACCAGCTGATTTGCAGCCAGTGGGCGGCCAAATTGCAGGCGGTCCATGGTGTATTGACGTGCCGTATGCCAGCAAAATTCTGCCGCACCCAATGCCCCCCAGGCGATACCGTAGCGTGCTGAGTTCAGGCAGGTGAACGGGCCTTTCAGGCCTTCTACGTGTGGCATCAGGTTTTCTTCTGGTACAAATACTTCATCCATGACGATTTCGCCAGTGATGGAAGCACGCAAGCCGACCTTGCCATGGATGGCTGGTGCGCTCAGGCCTTTCCAGCCTTTTTCAAGGATAAAGCCACGGATACGGCCATCATCTGTTTTTGCCCAGACCACGAAGACATCAGCGATAGGACTATTCGTGATCCACATCTTCGCACCACTGAGGGAATAACCACCCGGCACAGTCTTGGCACGAGTCACCATGCTGCCTGGGTCAGAGCCGTGATTAGGTTCAGTCAGGCCAAAGCAGCCTATCCATTCACCCGTTGCCAGCTTGGGCAGGTATTTTTGTTTTTGTGCTTCGCTGCCAAATTCATTGATAGGCACCATGACCAGCGAGCTTTGTACGCTCATCATGGAACGGTAACCAGAATCAACACGCTCCACTTCACGCGCCACCAGGCCATAGCAAACATAGTTCAAACCAGCACCGCCGTATTGCGTAGGGATCATGGAACCCAGCAAACCAAGCTCACCCATCTCACGGAAAATGGCTGGATCTGTTTTCTCATGACGGAAAGCTTCCAGTACCCGCGGCGTCAGCTTTTCTTCGCAATAGACACGTACGGCATCCTGCACCATGCGTTCTTCATCGCTGAGTTGCGAGGACAATAACAAGGGATCTTCCCAACTAAATACAGCCTTGGCCATCTGTTTCTCCTGATTTGAATATGTACCGTTATATATTTATTTACATGCCACTTTTCTACATTACGAAGTGACATGTCTGGTTTTATGCAGCCTTATCCTGTTACCTAGTGGACTGTAACAGTGGAATCGAGAGTGAAGGGCATGTGCCCGGCGCATCAGGGCAAGGCCCAAAACACAGCGATAGCGGGACTATCGCGAGTATTTGCAACGCAGCCATGATCGTCGTGCACATAACAAGCACTCCGATTTCCACTTTTACAGTCCACTATTGTGGCAAATGCAGCAAGGACAAACCCAGTTGCGCCCTGCGCACCAGCCAGGGGCTGGGGCGATAGCGCGGGTCGCCAGTGCCAGCATACAAGTTCCGCAAAACCAATAGTATACGCGAAGTGCCGAGTTTGTCGCCCCAAGCCAGCGGGCCTGCCGGATAAGCGAGGCCTAATACCACTGCGTTGTCCAGGTCTTGCGGGCTGCATATGCCTTGCTGGGCTATGTCGCTAGCGATATTGATAATCGTCGCCAGAATGCGCTGAGCCACGAAACCGGCACTGTCCTGTATCAGGCTGACGCCCTGCCCGCTTTTTTGCAGTAGGGACTGGCATTGTGCTGCAAGGTTTGCATCTGTAGCAGGATTCATCATCAGGCTCAGATGCCCCTGACAAGCAGTCAGTGCATCGATGCCAAGGGTGCGACGGGCATCCAGCCCGGCTCTTGCTACACAGGTGCTGACATCTTCACCATATGGGCTGACTATACACAGCGCCTCTGCAGATGGCTGCTCACCATTTTCGATAGTAACGCCGCAACGCTCAAACAAGGCAAGCAGCGCTGGCACCGCGTCAGCGTTTTCCTGGTTGATCCATACTGGCCCCACCCACGCAGACTGCTGTTCAGGAACCGCTGGCACATCCTGATTGCCAGTATAGTTATAAAATCCACGTCCAGTCTTACGTCCCAGCACACCTGCATGTACTCGCTGTGCCGTGATGACGCTGGGACGATAGCGTGGCTCTTCATAATACTGATGATAAATCGCTTCCATGACTGGATGAGATACATCCAGCCCGGTCAGGTCCAGCAATTCAAACGGTCCCAGTTTGAAACCCGCCGCCTCACGCATGATCTGGTCTATCTGGCGGAAGCTGGCGACATTCTCTTGCAGTATCCGCAGGGCTTCCGTGCCATAGCCACGGCCTGCATGATTGACGATAAAGCCCGGTGTATCCTTGGCACGCACTGGCAAATGCCCGATTTGTGTGGAGAAAGTCATAAGTTGCTCTGCAACCGCAGAGTCGGTCAGCAAGCCATCGATGACTTCCACCACCTTCATCAAGGGGACAGGATTAAAAAAATGCAGGCCAGCGACACGCTCAGGTATTTTTGTGCCAGCCGCAATGGCGGTGACTGACAGGGAAGAAGTATTGGTCGCCAGTATACAAGTGTCACTGACGATGGCATCCAATTGCTGGAACAAAGCACGTTTGACGTCCAGCTTTTCAACAATTGCCTCTAAGACGAGATCGCATTTAGCCAGTTCCTGCATGCTATTGACGACCTGCAGGTTTTCCACAGCACGCTGATATTGTTCTGCACTGATTTTTTCCTTGCTCAACATTTTTTGCCATTGTTCAGCAATCAACTGGCTGGCTTTGCTGGCGGCATCTTCCTGTACATCAAACAAGAGCACGGTAAAACCTGCCTGCGCCGAAATCTGGGCGATGCCACGCCCCATAGCACCGGCACCGACGATGCCTACAACTGCAATACTGGTCTGCATATTTACTCCGGTACGATGGCAGTGACTTCTATCTCTACCCTGGCTCTGTCTTCTATCAAGCCTGCCACTTGCACGGCTGTCATGGTTGGGTAATGGCGGCCTATGATATCGCGATAAGCTTCACCAACTTCTTTATAGGCACCTACATATTCTTTTTTATCGATGACATACCAGGTCATGCGCACGATATGCTCAGGTCTGGCATTTGCCTCAGTCAATACTTCAACGATATTCTGCAAGGCCTGTCTTACCTGGCCTGCAAAATCATCGGTCTGAAAGGCGCATTGCGCATCCCAACCCACCATGCCGCTGACGCAAACAGTACGGCCACTTGCAGAAATGCCATTTGAATAGCCACGTGGCCTGGCCCAGCCCGGAGGTTGCAAAATGTCCATCATCTATCCTTTCATTGATGACTATTCAGCCCCTAAAGTCTGAAAAGTCCATTATATCTATCTTATATTTCGCAGTACTTCTGCATGGCAATACGCAGTTCATCTGGTATGGCTATAGATTTGCGCAATTTCAAATCCATCATGACCAGCACCAACTTCGCTTTCAGACGCACATCCTGTTGCTGCCCGCTAAAGCAAATTTCCAGTTCGACTGAAGTCTTGCCCAGCTTCACCACGACCAATTCTGCCAGCAAGCTTTCGCCCAATTCTGCCGGCTTGATGAAATCCGTTTCCAGATGCACGGTAGGCAAACCTATGCCACGTGCAATATGCATTTCATGAAAACTGCAAGTCAGGCCTTGTGCGCACCAGTCTTCCACCACACCATTCATCATTTCAAAATAGCGCGGATAAAACACGATGCCTGCCGGGTCGCAGTGAGCAAAGCGTATGGGCAACTCAGCCGTAAAAATCATGCGGAAGCAAACTCTTTCAGCAATTCACGGCCTATGATCAGTTGCTGCACTTCCGTCGCCCCTTCATAAATACGCAGAGAACGGATTTCACGGTAAAGGCGCTCCACCGGCACTTCTGAAACCACACCCAGGCCACCAAACATCTGCACCGCTGCATCTATCACTTGCTGTGCACCTTCAGTCGCAGTCAGTTTGGCCATGGCAGCTTCTTTGGTGACTTTCCTGCCCTGGTCTCTTTGCCAGGCTGCACGGTAAATCAACAGTGCTGAACTATCTATGGTCGTAGCCATCTGAGCCAGCTTGGCCTGGGTCATTTGAAAATCAGCCAGAGTCTGACCAAACATCTTGCGTGTCGTCACTCTGTGCATGGCTTCATCCATGGCACGACGGGCAAAGCCAAGGGCAGCACCAGCGACGGAGGTACGGAAGATATCCAGCGTCGCCATCGCCACTTTGAAACCCTGTCCTGCTTCGCCCAAACGCTGCGCTGCCGGGATGCGGCAATTGCTAAACTTCAGGCGCGCCAGCGGATGTGGGGCTATGACATCGATACGTTCTGCAATCTCAAAGCCAGGCAGACCGGAATCAACGATAAAGGCAGTAATGCCACGCGCACCAGGTGCTTCTCCAGTGCGGGCAAACAATACATAGAAATCAGCAATGCCACCATTGGAAATCCAGGTTTTCTCGCCATTCAATACATAATGACCACCATCTGCATCAGCGACAAATTCCGCCGCGCATTGCATGGCGGCTACATCCGAACCGGCTTCAGGCTCAGACAGGGCAAAAGCAGCAATCGCCTCACCTTTGGCCACCTTGCTCAGATAATTCTGTTTTTGTGCTTCAGTACCATGCAGGCTGATCGCGCCAGAACCAAGCCCTTGCATGGCAAAGGCAAAATCTGCCAGGCCAGAATGACGGGCTAGGGTTTCGCGTATCAGGCAAATGGCGCGGGTATCGATGACATCGGCATTACCGCCATAAGCACTGCCGCCTATGGCATTTTTGAGCCAGCCAGCCGCACCCAGTTGCTTGACCAAATCACGGCAAGCCTGATCAACATCAGCAGTATGATGATCAGGCAGGTTTTCTGCAGACCAGGCATCCAGCGTGCGTTGCAATTCGCGGTGCTTGTCATCAAAGAAGGGCCAGTCCAGATAACTGGTATCAGACATCATATGCGTCATGCTCAATCTCCCTCAAAGACAGGTTTTTGTTTGGCAACAAAGGCATGGTAGGCGCGATGAAAATCGTTAGTCATCATGCATATCGCCTGAGCCTGTGCTTCTGCCTCTATGGCTTCATCAACGCCCATATTCCATTCTTGCTGCAGCATTTTCTTGGTCATGCCATGAGCAAAATTCGGGCCTTCGGCCAGATTTTTTGCATAGGCCTGCGCTTCTGCCAGCACGTCTTCTGGTGTCGCCAGGCGATTGAAAAAGCCCCAGCGTTCTGCCTCTTCGCCTGACATCGAGCGCCCGGTATACAGCAAATCCGAAGCCCGCCCCTGCCCTATGATGCGCGGCAAAATGGAACAGGCACCCATGTCGCAACCTGCCAGACCAACGCGGGTAAACAGGAAGGCAGTCTTGCTACGTGCTGTGCCTAAGCGTATGTCAGAAGCCAGCGCCAGGATAGCACCTGCACCAGCGCAAACACCGTCAATCGCCGCAATAATTGGTTGCGGACAAGCACGCATGGCCTTGACAAGATCACCCGTCATGCGGGTAAAACTCAGCAGACCCGGCATATCGAGTTTGGTCAAAGGACCGATGATTTCATGCACATCACCACCAGAACAAAAATTCTCGCCCGCGCCAGTAATGACGATGGCCTTGACATCATCACCATACGACAAAGTGCGGAACAAATCGCGCAACTCAGCATAAGAATCAAAGGTCAGCGGGTTTTTGCGCTCGGGCCGATTCAGGGTGATCGTGGCAACGCCAGCATCTACGACATAGGTAAAATGCTGAGCTGCATAGTTTGCAAGTTGCTGGCGATTGCCAGGCAAATCCTGGACTTGTCCGGGTAGATATTTCATATGGATTGTTCCTGCGAAGGTTTGTTGTCCAGGTCGCTATCAGCGCCCGGCTCATGCAAATGCGTTTTCACTTGCGACAATAATTCAAATAATTTACTTTTCTGTTCGGTCTGCAAACCGGAAAACATATCGGCTATCCATGCTTCATGCACCGCAGCCATGCGTTTGAAAGCACGACGGCCAGCGGGTGTCAGCTTGACGCTGTAAGCACGCCTGTCTTTGAGATCGGCGACACGGGTTACCAGTTTTTCTTGCTCCAATTGGTCGGTAATGCCGGTGATATTGCCGCCAGTGACCATCATGCGCTTGGACAGTTCACCCATACGCAAGCCTTCCGGGTGGCGCTCCAGTTGCGCCATCAAGTCAAAGCGGGGCAAGGTGATCCCGAACTCGCTACGCAAGCGGCTACGAATTTCGCCTTCTATCATTACAGTGCAAGACAGCATGCGTAACCACAGGCGCAAGGACTGATGGTCATCTTGCGTCAGGCGGGTTTCCATGTCGAACACGGGGTTACTGTCTTCTTTCATACCTGATTTTGTTTGCTCTTCAGATTTCATCACATCACTTCGCCACCAGCGACAGCAATGGATTGTCCATTCATCGCCGATGCGCCATCCATACAAAGCCACAGCACAGCATCTGCGACTTCTTGCGGTTGTACCAGGCGTTTTTGCGGATTACCTGCGGCCAGTTCAGCTTTCGCCTGTTCTTCACTTCTACCGGTTTTGGCGACGATATTGGCAATTGCATCCTTGACGATATCGGTTTCGGTATAGCCGGGGCAAACCGCATTCACAGTCACGCCTTTGGCTGCATCTTCCAGCGCCACCGCCCGCGTCAGGCCTATGACGCCATGTTTGGCAGCGCAATAGGCAGAGACATAGGCATAACCCTTCAAACCTGCTGTGCTGACCACATTGACGATACGGCCCCAGCCCGCTTCCAGCATCGCAGGCAAAGCTTGTTGCATGCAAATGAAGCTGCCATTCAGGTTCACGTCCAGCATGTTTTGCCACAGTTTGGCATCGGTTTTCAGAAAAGAGGCTGAACTGGCTTGTCCAGCATTATTGATGAGGATGTCGATACGACCATCCCTGCCTTGCGATAATTGAAAAGCTGCCTGCACTGATTGCACATCGCTAACATCCATGACGACATACTGCACTTTGGCATGGATCAGCGAAGCCACAGCCTCCTGCAAGGTAGCTTCACTACGGCCTGCCAGTGTTACTGTCGCACCTTCGCTGAGCAAGGCGTGCGCTATCGCCAGGCCTATACCTTTGCTGCCACCAGTAACCAGCGCATGCCTGCCTTGCAAACGTTCCTGATACGCTGTCATGCTCATCCTTCCAGCAATTTGGCAGCAACTTGCTGCGGCGTCAGACCGGCACTAGCTGCGGCAACTTGCCGATCACGTTCGAGATTGCGTTCCAGTTGCATTTTTCCGGCGACATATTGCTTGAGCCAGGACATGTCAGTGAAGCCCAGTTTGGCTGCTTCATGCAAGGTCCAGGCAGGGTCAGCCAGGTGTGGCCTGGCGATGGCACACAAGTCAGCTCGGCCAGCGGCGATGATGCTGTTGGCATGATCGGCCTCAAATATCGCACCAACGGCGATAGTAGGGATTTGTGCTTCGTTGCGTATGCGGTCAGCAAATGGCGTCTGGAACATGCGGCCATAGACAGGTTTTTCCTGTTTGCTGACCTGGCCAGACGAACAATCTATCATGTCGGCACCCGCTGCCTTGAACATGCGGGCAATGGCAACTGCATCATCAGGTGTAATACCGCCCTCTACCCAATCATGCGCAGAGATACGTATGGAAATGGGTTTATCTGCAGGCCAGACTGCACGTATGGCGGCAAACACTTCCAGCGGATAACGGCAACAGTTTTCCAGCGAGCCACCGTATTCATCTTCACGCTGATTGGTCAGTGGTGAAATGAAGCTTGACAGCAGGTAACCATGAGCGCAATGCAGTTCCAGCCAGTCAAAACCTGCTTCAGTTGCTGCCGCGGTCGCACGCACAAAATCATCCTGTATCCGCTGCATATCTGCCGCTGAGGCAGCGCGTGCAACTTGCGAAATGCCCGGCAGGTATTGCTGCTCTGACGCTGACACCAGCGGCCAGTTACCTTCTTTCAATGGCTGATCTGTTCCCTCCCAGGCTACGCAGGTGGAACCTTTGGCCCCGGCATGGCCTAGCTGCACAGCGATCCTGGCATCAGTATTAGTGGACAAAATCGACGATGCGCTTCCAGGCTTGTGTATGTTCAGGTGCATACAGGCCAGGGCAAGCTGGCGTGATGCGAGCATCGGCAGAAACACAAGTCATCTCGGCAAACACCAGGCCCGCACCGCCCATGGCCCGGCTACCCAGGTGCACCAGATGATAATCACCAGCCACACCATCGACCGCTGAGTATTGCGCCATCGGTGAGACGACTATGCGATTTTTCAACACGACATCGCGCAGCTTGTAAGGCGTCAGCATGGGTGGAATCGCTGCTTTTGTTTTGGGTACTGGCAAGCCAGCTTTAGCATACGCCTGTTCTGCTATCCAGTGTTCAAAACTACGTACATAGGTCGCATCCCTTACCCGCAGGTTTTCATGCGACAAACGCTCGCTGCGTGTCAGCATGGAATAGGCAAACTGTGGTGCTTCCATGGCGGTATAGCGCTGAACATTTTCAAACCATTCCATGGAATTGCGGGCGGCGCTTTGTATCTTCAAGACTTCTATTGAACGCAAGTCCTGATAAGCTTCCAGCACGGCACCCATACCTTGCTCACCATGCTTCTCAAAACTGCGTGCCAGCTCTATTGCATCTTCCAAAGCCAGCTTGGTGCCTGAGCCTATCGAGAAATGTGCAGTATGGGCAGCATCACCCATCAAGACCACGGGTACACGCTTATTATTCAATTGATTCCAGTGCACCCAGTTCTTGCAGATAATGCGCGGGAACTTGATCCAGTTGGCAGAACCGCGCAAATGCGTGGCATTTGACATCAGGGCATTGCCATCCAGGTATTTAGCGAACAGGTTTTCACAAAACGCGATGGCTTCTTCCTGACTCATTTTATCTATGCCAGCCTTGAGCCAGGTCTCCTCCGGCGTCTCGACGATAAAGGTCGCGGTATCGCCGTCGTATTGATAGGCATGCGCCTGGAACCAGCCATGCTCGGTTTCTTCAAAGGCAAAGGTAAAAGCCGAGAACAGTTTTTTGGTACCCAGCCAGACAAAACGGCATTTGCGTGTATCAATATCGGGTTGATAGCTTTGCTCGTAACGGGTGCGCACGCGGCTGTTCAAGCCATCGCAAGCAATAACAAGGTCGGCATCATATTCCAGCGCCAATGTCTGGTCGTCTGTAACGTCGGTTTCAAACACCAGCTTGACATCCAGTTCTTCACAACGCTCTTGCAGGATATTCAGCAAACGCTTACGGCCTATGCCGCAAAAACCGTGACCACCGGAGGTAACAACCTGCCCCTTGAAATGCGTGTCGATATCATCCCAGTGATTAAAGGACTGCAAGATGGAACGGGCAGTCTGTTCATCTGCATTCACCAGGTTACCCAGGGTCTGGTCAGAAAACACCACACCCCAGCCAAAGGTATCGTAAGCGCGATTGCGTTCGACGATGGTGATCTGATGTGCCGGGTTTTGTTTTTTCATCAGCAGGCTGAAGTACAGGCCAGCCGGACCACCGCCTATGCATAGGATGTTCATTTAATTACCTTGGAAATTAATTTTTTACTTGATCAATCACTGTCTTATTGCATTTTGCAAGAGGCTACATAAGCGTCAGGGTGATTGGTAAATACGGCACTAAGGGTTTTATTCGTCACCCTGCCCTGACCATCCTTGCTGATGATGCGTGCATAGTAATTTTGCACAGGGTAGTGATTGCTATTGAACTTGAAGTCACCGCGCACAGACTTGAAGTTGGCAGCTTTGATGGCTTTACCCAAGGCGTCCTTGTCTTCTATCTTGCCCTTGACGCCGCGTACGGCACTATCCATCAACATGGCCGCGTCATAGCCTTGCGATGCATACAATGATGGCAAGCGGCCATATTCCTTCTGGAAATCGGCTACAAAACGTTTGTTTTGCGGGTTATCCATATCATGTCCCCATTGCGATGCATTGAACATGCCCAGCATGGGTGCGCCTACTGCCTTGATGATGTCTTCATCGGCAGAAAAGCCTGGTCCAAAGAGCTGGGCGTTCTTGGATAAACCGGCATCCACAAATTGCTTGATGAAATTGATGCCCATGCCACCTGGCAGGAATATATACACAGCATCAGGTTTCAGGTTGCGTATCTGCGCCAGTTCAGTCGCATAATCAAGTTGCCCCAACTTAGTATAAATTTCTTCAGCAATCTTGCCCTTGTAGTAGCGCTTGAAGCCAGTCAGTGCGTCTTTGCCAGCCGGATAATTAGGTGCAACCAGCGCGACATTCTTAAAGCCCTTGTCATTGACCTGTTTGCCGACAGCTTCATGCAGGCTATCGTTTTGCCAGGCTACATTAAAGAAATAGGGATTACATTGTTCACCCGCATACTGAGACGGGCCAGCATTGGCACTGATGTAATGGACTTTGGCACCAAAAATTGTTGGCCCCACTGCCAGCATCAGATTGGAAAACACGATACCTGTCATCAAATCGACCTTGTCTTTTTTGATGAGCTTGTCCACCAGTTGTTTGGTCGCATCAGGATTTTGCTGGTCATCACCTGTGATGACTTCGACCGGAAAATTGCCGAATTTATTGTCCAGATGCTTCATCGCCAGGGAAAAGCCATCGCGTATATCAACACCCAGGCCAGCACCCGCACCAGACAAGGTGGTGACCATGCCCACTTTGACTTTATCTGCGGCAAAAGCACAGGTCGCATTGGTCGCAGCAATACTGGACAACAATAAACACAGCAAGGTCTTTTTCACGAACGTCTCCTTCGGGTTAATGGGCATGGGCGAATCTTTTGTATCTGATACTTAATCTAATACCTAGCTGGCAGCAGGTGTACGCAATTTATAACGCTGCAGTTTGCCAGTCTCAGTTCTCGGCAAACTCGGCATGAATTCTATGGCGCGCGGATACTTATAGGGGGCGATGCTATTCTTGACGAAATCCTGGATTTCCTTGCGCAGTTCTGCTGATGCCTGCTCACCGGCTTTCAACACCACAAAAGCCTTGACGATCTGGCCGCGCTCTTCATCAGCCAGACCTATGACTGCGCATTCAGACACTGAGGGGTGCTTCAGCAAAGCTTCTTCGACCTCAGGCCCTGCAATGTTATAGCCAGCAGAAATAATCATGTCGTCAGTACGGGCGCGATACCAGAAATAACCGTCGACATCCATTTCATAGGCATCGCCCGTCAGGTTCCAGCCTTGATGAACATAATTTTTTTGCCTGTCATCTGCAAGGTAACGGCAGCCTGTTGGCCCCTTGACTGCCAGACGGCCAACCACGCCAGGGCCAGCCATGTCGCCATGCTCATCAAATATGCATGCCTGGTAGCCCGGTATGGGCTTGCCAGTTGCCCCTGCCCGCACATCATCGCCTGCCGCAGAAATAAAGATATGCAGCATCTCTGTCGCGCCTATGCCATCGATCATGACAAGGCCTGTCGCCTGACGCCAGGCTTCACGGGTTGTAGCAGGCAAGGCTTCACCGGCAGAGACGGTTTTCTTGAGGGTAGATAGATCAAAATTCGTTGCCAGTGTGGCCATCTGGCGATAGAAAGTTGGGGCAGTAAAACATACCGTAGCCTTGAATTCGTCTATGGCTTTCAGCAAGGAATCTGGCGTCAGTTTTTCCAGTAATACCGCCGTTGCACCGATACGCAATGGAAATAGCAGTAAGCCGCCCAGACCAAAAGTAAATGCCAGTGGTGGTGTACCTATGAAAATATCGCTTTGCGCAGACTGCAGGGTAGAACGTGGGAAACAATCGCAGATCGCCAATACATCCCTATGGAAATGCATGGTGCCCTTGGGCATGCCGGTCGTGCCAGAGGTAAAACTGATGAGACAGACATCTTCCGCCAGGGTATCGACGGCGGCAAATTCAGGCGATTTACCAACCATGAGTGCTTCCAGGCCATCATCACTCTGGTGATTGAAATAGATAACCTGCGTCAATATGGGATTGGCCTGCACAGCCAGCTCCATCTCTTCACGCAGATTTTCTGAGCAAAGGGCGGCGGCAATTTCAGCCTTATTCGCGATCACGCCCAATTCTTTGGCGCGTAGCAAGGGCATGGTTGGCACGGCGATGCAACCCGCTTTGATGACAGCCAACACACAAGCAGCCATCATGGGATTATTGGCACCGCGCAGCAAGACCCTGTTACCGGGCTGCAAATGCATATCTTCGAGCAAGACATGGGATATACGATTGACAGTAGCCAGCAGATGGGAATAAGTCCAGCTTTCTGTCTGGCTGCGAATAGCGATACTGTCCGCATGGCCAGTTGCACACATCTTGTCGAGCAGGTCAGCGACACAATTCAGGCGTTCGGGGTATTGCAACTCAGGCAAAGAAAAAATCAGCTCAGGCCATTGCTCGCGTGGCGGCAGGTGATCAAAAGCAAAGGTATCCAGATGGGCAGACCCTGGTAGCACAGTTGAATTCATTTCTTCTCCGGCTTTGGTACACAATATAGATACAGCGACCCGAAAACACAAAACTACTTTAAACCTAAACTATTTTTAGGTAAAGTGTTTTTTTGCATCAAAATCCAGTTTTTCTCAAAGAAAATATTTTCAATTGCGTCGCTTATAGTATATTTTAGACCTAAAGTAATTTTACATCTGCACCACCATCAGCATTTAGGGATCAGGGGATGAATATCACGCTTTTGCTTGAACACGGCTTAAACGGCTTGCAATTTGGCCTCATGCTTTTCCTGCTGGCAGCGGGGCTGACGCTGATCTTTGGCATCATGGATTTCATCAACCTCGCCCATGGCTCTCTTTACATGGCAGGTGCTTATTTCGCCGCCAGCTTTACCGGCATGACAGGTTCTTTCTGGCTAGGCCTGCTGGCTGCGGTGATAGCGACCGCACTGCTGGGCGTAATATTGGAAGTAGTGGTCTTCCGGCATTTATACCAGCGCGATCATTTATCCCATGTACTGGCAACTTTTGCATTGATACTGATTTTTAACGAGGGTGCGCGCATGATCTGGGGTGCGCAACCACTGATGCTGAATATTCCACCGCAGTTGGCACAACCAGTGGAGTTACTGCCTGACTTCTTTTACTCATCTTTCCGCCTGTTCATCATTGCCACCGGTTTGGCTGTGGCTGGTCTGCTGTATTTTGTCGTCACCAAAACCCGCATAGGCATGCTGGTGCGGGCGGGCGCATCGAACCGGGAAATGGCCATCACCATGGGCATCAATATCAAGCTGGTGTTCACCCTGTTGTTTGCCTTTGGTGCAGCCTTGTGCGCCATCGCAGGTGCACTGTTAGGCTCCATACTGGCGGTACAGGTGGGCATGGGTGAAAGTATCTTGATACTGGCGTTTGTGGTCATCGTCATTGGTGGCATAGGCTCGATACGTGGAGCACTGGTAGGGGCGCTGCTGGTAGGCCTGGTCGATACCCTGAGCAAAACCTTGCTGCCCGGCGCATTGAAATTGTTGATGCCACTGGAAATGGCAGCCAATCTTGGCCCTGCCCTGGCATCGATACTGATTTACGTATTGATGGCAGCCGTGCTGTTCTATAAACCACAGGGCCTGTTCCCTGCACGCGGCTGAGAGAGTAATTATGCAGAGCAGCTTACATCACAGCATATCGCGCAAGTCCAGCATTGGCATCTTGTGCGCGCTGATTGTCTTCCCCCTGCTGGCGACTTACTTCGCACAGGAATTTTACATAGGCTTGCTAAGTCGGCTGATGATTTTTGCCTTGGTGGCCAGCAGCCTGAATTTGATATTGGGTTTTGGCGGCATGATCAGTCTGGGGCACGCTGCCTTCTTTGGTAGCGGTGCTTATGTGGTGGGCATACTGATGCAACATGGAATCAGTTCTGCCTGGATCAGTTGGACGGCGGCGATGCTGACGGGCTTTTTGCTTGCACTGGCGATAGGTAGTGTCTCACTCAGGACGCGCGGCGTATATTTCATCATGATCACGCTGGCATTCGCACAGATGCTGTACTTCTTGTTTGTATCACTCAAAAATTATGGCGGTGATGATGGACTGAGCCTGGCGCAACGTTCGGCGACCGGGCTGGACATGGCTAATGACAGCAATTTTTATTATCTGGTGTTGGCCATCTGCACTACATTTCTTTTTGTGCTTTACCGGCTGATCAACTCGCACTTTGGGCGAGTGATACAAGCTATCAAGGAAAATGAAACCCGCATGGAAGCCATAGGTTATCCGGTATTCCGCTACAAACTGCTGTGCTTCGCAATTGCCGGCAGCGTCGCCAGTCTGGCAGGTGCCCTGCTGGCAAACCAGAACATGCTGGTCAGCCCCAATCTTTTGCACTGGACACAATCTGGCAGCCTGATGGTGATGGTGATACTCGGCGGTGTAGGCTATCTGTCGGGTGGCATACTGGGTGCGGTAGTCATGTTGATGCTGGAAGAAATTCTTTCTGGCTACACCATACACTGGCAATTGTATCTGGGCATTATCTTGCTGCTGGTTGTCATGCTTTTGCCAAATGGCCTGGCCAGCCTGCCACAAAAATTCATGTCGGCGAAAAAACCTCAGGGGGATCAGGCATGAGCGTGTTACAGCTAAAAGGCCTGGTCAAACGCTATGGTGGTCTGGTCGCAACCAACAATCTGAGCCTGGATATATTACCTGGAGAAATCCACGCCATCATAGGCCCGAATGGTGCAGGCAAGACGACGCTGATACACCAGATATCCGGCGCCATTGCACCAAACCAGGGACAGATTATTTTCAATGGTGAGGATGTTACTGGCGTCAGCATGCATGAACGCGTCAAACTTGGACTGGCACGCTCTTACCAGATCACAAATATCTTCCCGTCATATACCGTCATCGACAATCTGAGTCTGGCAATACAGGCACGTTCAGGCAGCAGCATGCGCTTCTGGCGCAAGGCGATAGATGAACAGGCACTTTTTGAACAAGCCCGCCAACTCGCAAGCGACATAGGTCTGGCTGAACACTGCAACAGCAAAGCCTGTGAACTCGCGCATGGTGAACAACGCCAGCTGGAACTCGGATTAACGCTGGCGACGCAACCCAAACTGCTCTTGCTGGACGAGCCCATGGCGGGAACCGGACATGAAGAATCAGGCAAGATGCTGGAGCTGATCGCCGCCCTGCGTGGCAAGGCAGCTGTGATCTTGATAGAACATGATATGGATGCCGTCTTCAAACTGGCCGACCGCATTTCTGTCTTGGTGGCGGGTTCCATCATCGCCACTGGCACTGCAGAACAGATACGCCAAAACCCCGAAGTCAAGAAAGCCTATCTAGGTGATGAAATGGATATCACACTCGAGGATGTTGCATGAAGACCATACTTGAAGTCGAGCATATCGCCACCTCTTATGACAACAGCCAGGTCTTGTTTGGCATAGACCTGCAAATCCGCCAGGGTGAAGTCGCCAGCCTACTCGGGCGCAATGGCGCAGGCAAGACCACGACCTTGCGCTCAATACTGGGCCTGACACCTGCCCATAGCGGCAATATCAGCTTCATGGGCCAGCGCATAGAAAAAATGACGACGGACAAAATTGCCAGGATGGGAATAGCCCTGGTGCCGGAAGGCAGGCAAATTTTCCCTAACCTGACTGTCAAAGAAAACCTGGTCGCCTTTGCCGCCAACCGCAATCAAAGCAAAACACCGTGGAGCCTGAAAGAAATCTACCAGATCTTCCCGCGTCTGGCCGAGCGGGCTGGCAATATGGGTAACCAGTTATCTGGCGGCGAACAGCAAATGCTGGCCATCTCACGCGCTCTGATGACCAACCCGCATTTACTGATACTGGATGAAGCAACGGAAGGCTTATCACCACTAGTGCGTGAAGAAATCTGGGCCTGTCTCAGAAAACTGCGCGACCAGGGGCAAACCACGCTGGTCATTGATAAATATGTAGAGAAGCTCATACCCTTGGCCGACCAGCACAGCATCATGGAACGTGGCAAAATAGTCTGGCATGGCAATAGCGAAAGCCTGACACAATCACCCGAGACCTGGCAGAAATATGTGGGGGTTTAGAATTGGCATTTAGAATTGATAGCGTGCCTGCACACCCAGACCCAATACTTTAGCGCTACTCAAGTTCAAATTATCCGTCTGCAAATGCACGCTCACGAACTGATTGCTCCAGCCTATACCAACTGATTTATAACGCGTATCAAAACTGGCATCAAAGCGACCATAGGCAGAATGATTGGCGACGCTCAACACCGGTAGGTTAACACCGTAAAAATGCCGGACTTGCGCGGCAAATTCCCATTGCTGGTTTTGGTAAGCGAGTCGCGCAGTATGCGTTTGTGGCACGGAGATTGAGCGTGTCCGTTGACGGTTGACACCTTGCAGCAAAGGCTGATAGTTCAAATACCCCTTGCTGTCATATTGCACAACGGCAGAACTCAGGCTTTGCTGCAGCTCTGGCAAATTTTTCCAGGCAAAGCGGTTGTATGCATCTTCCAGTTGATATTGCATACGCCATGCCGGATTGATTTGCCAATCCATGGCAAGACTGGAACTATAGCCTCTGGCCTCCGGCTCAAATTGCTGGAACAAATATTGGTAACGGCTGTTCACATCCAGCTCGCTCGCAGAAAAACTGTAGTGCTGCTTATCGACATAACTGGCCGCACCTGTTGCCTGCGTAGCGCGGTACTGCGGGTTCATGTAATACACGGCACTGGCAAAGAAGCGTGGCTGATATTCAGCACCAAAAGCGAACCAGCGCCCTGCCCGCAAACCAAAGCCTGACCAGCTTTCCAGTTGTGCATCCAGTTGATAATTAACAGCTTGTTGTGGCAAACCAGCTTGCTTATATGCTTTCACAAAAGCCAGGGTAGATGAACTGGCTTTGAGCATGCCTTCCTGGCGGGCTTCCAGATTCAAGCGCCACTCTTTGTATCCTACACCAAGTTCTGCCCGCAAACGCCGCAGACTGAAATTCGGACCATCTTTGGGAGAAAAAACTGTATTCCAGTCGCCCTCGATTTTGCGGGTGGGCATGAAGTCGGATGCTTCCCACAAATCCAGATTGGAAAATACCTGCCAGCCATCATCGCTCTTTTGCGAAACAAGCATATCCAAAGCATATGCCTGCTGGGTCAGTGATGCGCAGAATAAGGAAAATATCAGACGGAATGAAAACATGGGCTACTCAAAAAAATAGCCCGCTGGCATGCAGCGGGCCGTCAATCAATTTACAAATTACCTGATGGTTTCAAAGCTGCCATCAACATAGCTGATACGGCCCGCCTTGATATCCAGCCAGCCTACTTTGCTGCCATTCTGAAGGATGTCAGCAACTTCATTGCTGCCGAATACATCGAAAGAAACACCGGATGAACTACTGACACGTACTATTCTAGGTTTGCTCAGGCTTTCACTCATTTGTGCATTAATGACACTGCTGCCGTCCATATATTGTGCAAGAATACTATTGCTGCCAAAAGCATCGTTACTGGCTGTGACATTCAATTTCAATGGTGGGCGTTCTGGCACCTGCACTACACCAGACAGCGCTACCGCTTTGCGAACAAAATTATTTGCGGACTCAGGCTTGCTGCTATCAAAATTATTGTAGGCAAAACGCTCTACCGTTAATTGGCCATTGAAAATTTCCAGCACGTTTGCCAAACCAGTTGCACTGCTGATGCTACCGACAAAATCAATGCGGTTCGGCTGATAGCTCAAGCCATTTTTATCAGAAGATGCATTGCCGATTTTTATTTCGCCACGCACTTTGCTATTGGCAGCTTCAGCAGTAATCGCCAGCTTGAATTCTTTGACACCATTTTTTTGCAGATTACCTTTGTAATTCAAGGCAACAATCGCATACGACCCTTTGTCCAATGCCAGACGTGAACTCACCTGATCTTTTACATAGGATTTTAATTCACCACTGAAGTCATAGCGGAAATTGCCATCGACGGTTTGATTACGGTCAGTGCGAAGACTCCAGCTCTCAAAATCCGAAATCAGCTGACCTGCGCTATTGGTTCGCGGCGGCATCTTACCTTCAACCGTAAAGGCATACGGCTTATTGCCCTCCATGGCAAAACTCATCTGGCCTGTATATGTTGCATTTGTATTGCCATTCATGGTGACGGCATCTGCAGGATTAACTGGTCTTCTGAGAAAATCATTTTTCTCTTCGTTCCAGACGAAAACTGCTTTTTGCTGAACAAGTTCAGATTTATAGTTAAAACGGCTTACATCATTTGCAATCGGCTCCAGCCAGATACGGTCTACCAGCTCCACCCATTCAACCTGGTATTTATAATTATACTTATAAGTACCCGGCAAGATGAAACGTGAAAAACGGCATTCTATGCCTGCTGCTTGTGCAGGTGTAATTGCCACGTTTACGGCATCACGCATGACAGTACAATCGCCCAGATTGCCTATATTCTGATAACCACTCCATAAAGCAGTCTGTCCATAGAACAGGCCATTTACAGCAGTTTCACGAGTCTGCCCATTTCTGTATTTATTGAATTGGTCTATACCTTCAGTAATGGTCTTGGACCAAACCAGCAAGTCTTTATCCAATGGTGCAATTGCTTTTTCAAAATCTGTCTTGACTGCGTTTAGACGCAAATCCAGGCCGCCATTTTTTTGCGCATTGGACACTGCATAGATGTTGCTACGCAAGCTGCCAAACAATTGCTTGGTCACTGCTATCTTGTCAGCTTCAGGTACTGGAGCAGGCAAGCTGCTATTGGTAAATGTGCTGACGCCTGCTACCGAACTTTTACCGGATTTATTGAGATTTTCATCGCCAGCCACTTTTTCAAGGCTAGCCCGCAAAGCAAGGCGGACATCATCGCGCAAATTAAGTGTGCCACCTTCCAGCTTGCCAGCATTGGCAATTTGCCTGACCACGCAAACAACTCGCGCACCTTGTGTATTGGCATCACATGCAAAGGCCTTATCCAAAGCCAGTTGTGAGATAGCGGTCAAGCTGAGCCCTTGGATTTTCTCATCTACATGAGTGTCCAGAGAAGTATCTGCAGTTGTATGGATGGCCGACACCCTTTGTGGATCAAAGCCCAGCATCGCCTGCACGCCAGCCCTGGTACGGTCTATATTTGTGGCTGTCAGGCCGCCTGCATTTTCAGCCAGTTGGACGATCAACTCTGTCAGTGGCGTCACACTCCCCCAATAAACAGGCTCAGGATTGGCTCCCTGCTTGACCACACTGCGTAATATAAGCCCTTCTGGAAATGGCAAATCTGACTGAGTCGCTTCGTCATACATCAAAGCACCGGGAGCAGCACTTACCTCGATGATAAAGCTGCTGATATTACCTGGCAGTGAAATGGAATAAGCACCATCACCGCCAGTTATGGTGCTGGCAAAAGACGTTGCAGATTTATTTCCTGACTGATCAAGGTTATAGGCAAGAACACGTCCGCCGGCTATGCGCCCCTTTGCGACGACACCATTAAATTGCCTCGCGTTATTACTCACCGATACTGCAGAACCAGCAGTATTTGTATTGGCGTTACTGGCAGAGCCACCACTACCTCCACCGCACGCGCTCAGCAAAGTCGAGAGCAGAAGAGAAGCAAAAAATGGAAATTTATTATTTTTCATGTGCAAATGGAAGGTTTGTGCAAAAAAAGCACGACTGTAATAGCAAACGTAAAGTGCAAAAACATGCTCAAAGCATGCAAACACTGCAAGTTTGTTACAAAGTGTAAAGCCGAAAAGTTGAAGATTCTAACACTATAAATATGCCTTGTCGCCCATAAAGCGAAGACTATGGGGGATACAAAAGTATGTTCATTGTTTGCCAAATCAATTCAGAGGGGACCTGATGGCAATACTGAGTAAGCGAAACTAAGCGAAACGAGAAGCTTGCCGGGCAGCAGTTGTTTATGGCTTGACTGCTGGAGACGCGCGCTCAGCGGACGTGGGCGCGGGAGAATTTGCATCCAGAATTTGTACGAAGATTTCGTTTTTCTTGATCATGCCTAATTCGAAGCGGGCGCGCTCTTCCACAGCATCGGTTCCGTTTTTTAAATCCTGCACTTCGGATTCAAGTTTGCCGTTACGTTCTTTCAATTTTTCATTATTGCTTTTCACTAGAGCGACTTGCCTGTCCAACTCCCACACACGCAACCAGCCCCCCTTACCCAACCACAGCGGGTATTGGATCAACATCAGCAATGCAACAAAGGAGAGAGCAATCAAACGCACGGGCTATTGAAACAATGAATATCAAAAGAAGAAACTAACAAGAAAAAGGGGAACATCGTTCCCCTTTTCGCTACCACAATACCAGATTACTTCAAATTATAGAAGGCGTCGCGACCAGGATAGCTGGCAATTTCGCCTAAATCTTCTTCAATACGCAGCAATTGGTTGTATTTTGCCATACGGTCAGAACGGGACAAAGACCCCGTCTTGATCTGTAGGGCATTAGTACCAACGGCGATATCAGCGATGGTGCTGTCTTCTGTCTCACCAGAACGATGGGAAATCACTGCTGTGTAACCTGCACGTTTTGCCATTTCGATCGCAGCAAAAGTCTCAGTCAATGTACCTATCTGATTGATCTTGATCAGGATGGAGTTGGCGATACCTTTTTGTATGCCTTCTTTCAAGATCTTGGTATTGGTGACGAACAAGTCATCGCCAACGATCTGGACTTTCTTGCCCAGTTTTTCAGTCAGGATAGCCCAACCGTCCCAATCGCCTTCAGCCATGCCATCTTCGATGGAGATGATAGGATATTTATCGACCCAGGTAGCCAGCAGATTGGTAAAGTCAGCGGAAGACAAAGTCAGGCCTTCACCTTCGAGGTGATATTTGCCATCTTTGTAGAATTCGCTGGCTGCGCAATCCAGGCCTAGGGCGATTTGTGTGCCCGGCTCGTAGCCTGCGGCTTCGATCGCCTGGATGATCAGTTTGATGGCAGATTCGTGGTTATCTACGGAAGGAGCAAATCCACCTTCGTCACCAACCGCGGTAGTCAAACCCTTGTCATGTAAGATCTTTTTCAGCGCATGGAAGACTTCTGCGCCGTAGCGAACCGCTTCACGGAAAGATGGAGCGCCAACCGGGATGATCATGAACTCTTGAATATCCAGATTATTGTCAGCATGCGCGCCACCGTTGATGACGTTCATCATCGGTACTGGCAATTGCATCGCGCCTGAGTCGCCGAAATAACGGTACAGTGGCAAGCCAGCTTCTTCAGCAGCAGCCTTGGCAACAGCCATGGACACGGCCAGCATGGCATTTGCACCCAGGCGGCTCTTGTTTTCAGTGCCGTCCAGATCGATCAGGGTACGGTCCAGGAATGCCTGCTCATTCGCATCCAGACCCATGATGGCTTCTGCGATTTCAGTATTGATATGTTCGCAGGCTTTCAAGACACCCTTGCCCAGATAGCGTGACTTATCGCCATCACGCAGCTCTATCGCTTCGCGGGAACCAGTGGATGCACCGGAAGGCACAGCAGCACGGCCCATGACACCAGACTCCAGCAAGACATCACATTCAACAGTTGGGTTACCGCGTGAATCAAGGATTTCACGACCGATAATATCAACGATGGCACTCATTCAACTCTCCTAAACAATCAAAATATCGAACAAAATATCTAACAAAATAATACGAATCTGATTTGCAAAACTTCTGCTGGCCGGATATGCCCGCAGATAAATAAAGCTGGCTGCTGTAATGACTTTGATACAGCCAAAATGATGGTGCAGATAATACCCCATTACGGCGACACTTCGAGCCGGACAAAACTTTATTCTTGCGGCTTTTTACGCTGGTGAGCAAAAAAACTTCACTACAGATCAAATCATGCAAAAGCAAATTCAAGGAGAACGGCATGCCCCGCCTGTACAATCCCCCGAAGACGCCAACAACATTCTTTCAGGCAACTACGTGCCATCTTGCAAAAAAGGCGAGCCGCAAAAGTGGCTCGCCTTTTTAATCAGGGTTCACAGATAACAAACAAACCAGTCTTCAAACTACCCGACTGTAGGCCTGCATCAAATCCCTTACATCTCATGCCTTGTTACCCTGCGCCTTTTTATGCGCTATCGCCGCTTTGGCGAAAGAGATAAACAAAGGATGACCATCACGCGGTGTCGATTTGAATTCAGGGTGGTACTGCACACCCAGATACCAAGGATGCACATCACGTGACAATTCCATGATTTCACACAAATCTTCCGTCGGTGTGCGGGCGGATACAATCAAACCTGCTGCTTCAACGCGACCCAGGTAATGGTTGTTGGCTTCATAACGATGGCGATGACGCTCAGTCACAACATTGCCATAAATCTCAGACGCCAAAGTACCAGAGCGAACTGCGCAAGTTTGCGCACCCAGACGCATTGTGCCGCCGAGGTCAGAATTTTCATCCCGCGTCTCAACTTTACCGTCATGGTTCTGCCATTCATTGATCAGGGCAACCACAGGCTGCTCTGTCTCTGCATCAAACTCTGTCGAGTTCGCCATGGTCAGACCTGCCTTGTTACGGGCGTATTCGATCAGCGCAACTTGCATACCCAAGCAAATGCCCAGGTAAGGTATTTTGTTTTCACGTGCATAGCGGGCTGCCAGAATCTTGCCTTCTACACCGCGCTTGCCGAAACCACCTGGCACCAGGATGGCATCGTATTTTTCCAGCGACTTGGTGCCGTGCGCTTCGATTTCTTCAGAATCAACGTACTCAATATTCACACGGCTTTCAGTGTGGATACCGGCATGACGCAAGGCTTCTGTCAAAGACTTATAAGACTCTGTCAGGTCGACATATTTACCGACCATACCGATAGTGACTTCTTCTTTCGGGTTTTCCAGCGCATAGATCAATTTGTCCCACATGGCCAGATCAGCTGGTTTTGGTGACAGACCCAGTTTATCGCAGACGATTTTATCCAAACCCTGATCGTGCAACATCTGTGGAATCTTATAGATCGTATCTGCATCCCATACAGAGATCACGGCTTCTTCAGCCACATTGGCGAACAGGGAAATCTTGGCGCGTTCATCATCAGGGATAGGACGGTCAGCGCGGCACAGCAAGGCGTCAGGGAAAATACCGATTTCACGCAGCTTCTGCACACTGTGCTGAGTGGGCTTGGTTTTCAGTTCGCCTGCAGCAGCAACATAAGGCACCAGAGTCAAATGCACAAACGCAGCCGCATTACGGCCAGCGCGCAGGCTCAGTTGACGGGCAGCTTCGAGGAAAGGCAGGGATTCGATATCACCGACCGTACCACCGATTTCAACCAGGGCAACGTCAGCACCAGCTGCACCACGATGGATGAATTCCTGGATTTCATTGGTGATGTGCGGGATAACCTGCACAGTCTTACCCAGATATTCGCCACGGCGTTCTTTGCGAATGACGGATTCATAGATCTGGCCAGTGGTGAAATTATTCACCTTTTTCATTTTGGCCGTGATGAAGCGCTCGTAGTGGCCCAAATCCAGATCAGTTTCAGCGCCATCATCGGTCACGAAAACTTCGCCATGCTGGAAGGGGCTCATGGTACCTGGATCCACATTGATGTAGGGATCAAGTTTGAGCATAGTGACTTTGAGACCGCGCGATTCAAGGATCGCAGCGAGAGAGGCAGCAGCAATGCCTTTGCCTAAAGAGGAGACTACGCCCCCCGTAACGAATACAAACTTAGTCATTGCAGAAGGTGCCGAACGGCACAAGCGGGAAATTCGAATTATACATCACTAAGCAGCGATGTGCGAGAATTCCCGCCTGCAAATCCAGTGAAATTTCAGAACGTAGCTGGCTTACATTGCATAAATAATTTGCAACCTTGCAAAATTTTGTGCACCCTTGCCGTTACTCAATTCCTTGATTTCATTGCTGCGACGGATGAAGGATGCTGATGCGCCATAGTTTTCACCACGCCAGAAATAGCCTACTTCAAACTCGCCCACCAGGCTTTTGGGTTTGACTGCAGTATCCTGGTTATTAAAATAACCGCCCTGTATACTAGCGTTGTAAGCAACAGCTTTCAGCTCGGTACGTAAGAAACCATAGCTGGCTACTTGCTCCGGCATCGCATTCAAGTTACCCCCACGAATCATCAGCTCTGCACTGACGTCAGTAAAGATGTTGCCGAAACGACCTTTCAGGCCCGGTGCGATATCCACATTCGACAATAGCGCCATTCGACCGGGTGAATACTCACCTGACAACACTGCACCCCACTCGTTGCGTAATTGGGTACTCCAGCCCTGAGGCAAGGGTTGCTTCAATAATCTGTGCAAATGCGTCTGCGTCCATTCGCCACCGGCGCAAGGGCCCATGCATCCTATATCCAGCCCCAAACGCTGACTCTTGCCGTTAGCTTCATTTTTTTCACGATATAAGCCTGCAAATAACCAGCCAGCATAGGGATGGTCGATTTTGGCAATCTGGCTCGGTGCCAGCTTGATGTCGGATGCCGTATACAACTCCTGCCCCAGACGCCAGCCATAAGTCAGCGCCTGCATCGAGTCAGCCCTGGTAAAGCTCTGCCCTATTCTATTACCGCTGGTATAAAAGCCGTCGTCCTTCTTGAGTAAAAGGCTATCGTTATCGATATCCACTTGCCAGGTAATCTTGCCTGCCTGCCGTACGTGAGCAAACTCACCCCAGGATGGCAAAGTCTCTTGTGCAAATACACTGGCAGAGAAGAGCAATGCTGCCAATAAGGTGGAAAATTTCAATACAGGCTTGATTTGATTCATGTATTTGTCGCGATAGAGTTTAAATGGGGCTTATATTGAGTTTAGTTTCATGCGTTCCAGCATGGTAAGCACAGCAATGGCTGTATGGCCGGGCACTTCCATCGTGATCAGGTGACCGCCAGGAATAAGGACATAATTATCGCCCATTAATTTCTTTGTCGCATGGGGGCCAGCCTGACGGCACTCTATGGATTCAGTTCCACCAACAAAACCGACTGGCACATTGGGTGGACGTTTATTCAAACGGCCCAGGCCATGCGGCAGCGTGCGGTAAATTGCCGTTTCCACTTCGCGGGTAAAGCGCAGGGTCACGCCTTCAGGATGCGGCTTAAGTCCAGCCTTCATATAGTCACGCAAGACTTCTGGCGGCCAGATGGCAAACATTTCTTTGGAGGCGAAGTGCTGATAAGCCGCCTCTTCGTTTGCCCAGAGATGACGACGCCTTTCTGAAAACCGCGCAGGCGAAAACTTTTTATCCAGTCTAAGGGACTTAAAAATACGCAACAGCATCGCCCGCCAACCAGACACTACAGGTGAATCCAGTACCACCACGCCACGCACCAGGTCTGGCCTGGCCCTGGCGGCCATCAGGGACAATATTCCACCCAGCGAATGCCCCAGTAAAATCACAGGTTGCTGATAGTTTGCCTGCAGGGTATCAATCAATTCCTGGACGAGATTCCGCCAGCCATCTGTCACAGGATAAGCCGGATCATGACCGACCATGTCGGTCGCGTGAACTTCATAGTCAGCGCGTAAATGATCGAGGAACATACGATAAGTCCCGGATGGAAAGCTGTTGCCGTGGACAAAATGGATGATGGGTTTTACGGTAGTCTCGTTCATAGCAAGGGTATAGCATTACCGGCCAAACCAATAACGCGCATTTTCCTCTCTGAATTGTGAAGTTTTCAATGATGCGCCAAATTGTATGCTGATTGCACCCGATTCATCTGTTCTTAGACGTTTTATTCCAAAATCAGCATAGCGCTGGAAGACTTCTGGCTTGGGATGGTGGTAGCGATTCAGGTAGCCGACCTGGAATATCGCCAGTTCAGGCTGCACAATCTTCAGGAAAGGTGCAGTGGAAGATGTACCGCTGCCATGGTGTGGTGCCAACAAAACATCTGCCCTGAGTTTTTGCGGGATAGTATTCACCAGCTCATCTTCCTGTATTGCCTCGATATCACCCGCCAGCAAGATGGAGTGCCGTGTGGTCGATACTTTTAGTACGCAACTGCGGGCATTTGGTTTCCATTTCGTGCTTTCATAACTGGCAGCGACCGGTTGCAGCACTTCAAAATGCACGCCATCCCAGTCCCATGTCTGGCCGACCACGCAACGACTGTGCTGTTTTGCAGCCTGAACGATGGGGCTATCCAGACTCAAAGAGCTGCTTAGCAAGTCAACCGGCATATGCTTAAGTATGCTCAAGGCTCCGCCAGAATGGTCACTATCATTATGGGAAATCATCATGACATCGAGCGCATTGATACCCCGCGCATGCAGATACGGCAAAATCACTCTGTTGCCACTATCTGCTTCCAGCCCAAAACCCTGGCCACTGTCATACAGCAGCCGATGATGTGCGGTTTCCAGCAACAGGGCCATGCCCTGCCCTACATCCAGCGCAGTGACATGCAATTCGCCTTCTGACGGCCTTTTTGCCGTTTGGAACAACAAAGGTAAGCAGCAGATAAGGCCCAGACCACGCAAAGGCCATGCTTTGGGTGCCAATAACCATAAGACTCCCAGCATGGCGAGGGCAAACAGCCAGAATGAAGGGATGGGGGCACTCCACACGGCATAGGGCAAGGCACTGAAGTAAGTAAGGAAACGTGCAAGAAAATCGACCAGCACATGGGCAATTTGCAGTAACCAGCCTGACAAGGGGGCTGGCATGACACTCCCTACCAGTGTCAGCGGTGTGACTACCAGGCTGACCAAGGGTATAGCAACCGCATTTGCCAATGGGCTGATAAGCGACATTTGC
>Ga0187843_10000013_pt1 | contig 163703 bp, 174 predicted proteins | sample SpaLakP09_SKY_43_FD_134516 | JGI IMG/M metagenome (GOLD analysis project Ga0187843, IMG submission 134516) | Oligotrophic lake water microbial communities from Sparkling Lake, Wisconsin, USA - SP09_SKY_43 | ecosystem: Environmental > Aquatic > Freshwater > Lake | place: USA: Sparkling Lake...
CGCTTCGCCATCCGTGAAGGCGGCCGCACCGTCGGCGCCGGCGTCGTCTCCAAGATCACCGAGTAAGCGATCTTCTGACGATCTGAATGCAGACGGCCCCGGAGGAAACTCCGGGGCCGTTTTCGTCGCTTGACCCTGCCCCGCGCGGCGCGGAGGGTTCTTCAGGCCATTGCGCGCCCCCGTTACGGAAGATGGAATTGGGACCAGAGCGAAGGATCACTCATCCGGTCGCGGCCTATGGGCTTGCCGTGGCGGCCTGGCTGGTGGCCTTCCTCGTCCGTATGGGCCTGGATCACCAGTTTCCGCCGGGCTTTCCCTATCTGACCTTCTTTCCGGCGGTCGTTGTGGTCACCTTTCTGGCCGGCCTGCGCGCCGGCCTTCTGACCGCCGTCCTGTCGGGCCTGACAGCCTGGTGGTTCTTCATCGGACCGCCGGGGTTCGAGCTCAACAGTGCGACCAGCCTGGCCCTGGCCTTCTATGCCTTCGTGGTCGCGGTCGACATCTTCTTCATCCACGGCATGCAGCGCGAGCGCCGCCGGGCCGAGGTCGAGATGGAGCGCAGCCGGGAGCTGGCCGAGAGCCGGGATCTGCTGTCCCGCGAGATCCAGCACCGGGTGAGCAACAATCTGCAGGTGGTGTCGGCCATGCTGGCGCTGCAGGCCCAGCATACGACCGATCCGGACGCCCGGCGCGGCCTGCAGGAGGCGAGGGGCCGCACCGCCCTGATCGCCAAGGTGCAGCGCGGTCTGCATGACCTGAACGGCCACGCCCTGCCATTTGCCGTGTTCGCCCGTGATCTGCTGGCGGATGCCCTCGATGCCGCCGGGCGCAACGATGTCCAGCTGACCGTGACAGGCGGCGAGCAGCCCCTGTCCGCGGACCAGTCGACCCCGGTCAGCCTGATCATGCTGGAATGCGTCAACAACGCCCTCGAGCACGGTTTCGCGGGCCGGAGCGGCGTCATAGGGGTCGATCTTTCGATGGACGGCGCACAACAGGCGCTGACGGTCACCGATGACGGGGATGGCTTGCCGCCGGGGTTCGAAGCTGCCCGATCCAGCTCACTGGGCCTGAGGATCGTGCACAGCATGGCGCGCCAGCTCGGCGGACAGTTCGAGATGAACGCGCGAGACCGCGGCGTCTGCAGCCGTCTGGTCTTCCCCGTCGAGGCGACGGAGGGACCCGCCGCGGCCTGAACCCGGGATTCCCGAGGCGGGCGAGCGTGCTTGCGGGAACTATCGATCCGGGGCCTACGTTCGTGTCACGGACGTTAGGAATTCAGTAACCATGCGACGCGCGCTTCGGATCGGCCTGTTCATCGGCACCTTCATCGGCATGTCGGCCTGCGCCGCGATGCCCGACAGCGGTTCGCGCGGCGGCTATGGAAGCGTCGAGGTCGGCCGCACGAACTGACGCCACAAGGAAACCGTGGCGGCGGAGACGAATTCCGCCTATCATCTCGCCTGCGGACGCCGACTGTCGCGCCGCGCCGGTTTCGACCCCCCTAGATGTTAGCCTTCGCCATCGTCGTCGTTCTGCTCCTCGTGGTGCTCAACGGCCTGTTCGCCATGACCGAGCTGGCGGTCGTCTCCTCCCGCAAGTCCAAACTCCACAGCCGCGCCGAACGCGGCGACAAGGGCGCGCGGGCGGCGCTGAGGCTGGCCGAGGATCCGACGCATTTCCTGTCGGCCGTCCAGGTCGGCATCACCCTGATCGGTATTGCCGCGGGTGCCTACGGCCAGGCCTCCATCGCCGGTGAGCTGAACCGCATCCTGTCCGAGGCCTTTCCGGCGCTCGGACACTGGGCGCAGGTTATCTCGACCACGCTCGTCATCATCTTCATCACCTATGTGTCGGTGATCGTCGGCGAGCTGGTGCCCAAGCGGCTGGCGCTGATCTTCCCGGAATCGATCGCCTCCAAGATGGCGGCGCCGATCTCGACCGTGGCCATCGTGCTGAAGCCCTTCGTGGTGATCCTGACCGCCTCGACCTCGGCCATCCTCAAGGTCATGGGCGTCAAGGACCGCGACGGTTCGGACGTGACCCAGGAAGAGGTCGAGACGATGATCGCCGAGGGCACGGCCTCCGGCCTGATCGAGCCCGAAGAGCAGACGATGATCGAGGAGATCCTGCGTCTGGGAGACCGGCCGATTCGCGTCGCCATGACGCCGCGGCACGAGGTGTTCTGGATCGCCCTGGACGACACCGAGGAGGTCCTGCGCACCGAGGTCCGGACCTGTCCCTATTCCCGGATCGTGGTCGCGCGCGAGAACGACGTCGATAACCCGCTGGGCGTGGTCCACAAGAAGGACCTGCTGGACAGCCTGCTGGACAATGGCGAGTTCAACGTCGAACGCCATGTGCAGACGCCGGCCTTCATCCCGCAGTCGACCTCGGTGCTGAAGGCGCTGGAGATCATGAAGGCCTCCAAGGTCCATATGGCCTTCCTGGTCGACGAGTTCGGTGCCTTCGAGGGCGTGGTGACCGCGACCGACCTGCTGGAGATGATCGCCGGCGACTTCGACGAGGGCCACGACGACGCCGAGGTCAATGTGCGCCAGCGCGAGGACGGCAGCTGGCTGGTCGACGGCCAGACCGACATCGACGAACTGGCGGATACGCTGGGCGAGGATTTCGGTGAGGCCGACGGCTTCCACACCATCGCCGGCCTGGTGCTGCACCAGCTGTCGCGCGTCCCCAATGAGGGCGAAATCCTGCAACTCGGCCGGTTCGAGGTCGAGGTCATCGACATGGACGACCGCCGGATCGACAAACTTCTGTTCAAACAGGTGGTCAAGCCTGAGGACGAAGCCCGGGCCGTGGCCGAACAGTACGAGGATTAGGGGCCAAGCCGCTTGAAAACCCCCGCGGGGTCGGGCATACGCCGCGGTCTGGCGAAGCCGAGCGCGCCTGGGGGGAGACCCTCCGGCGCGTTATAGTTTTGTCCGGAACCTAGGAGTGTAGCTCAGCTGGTAGAGCATCGGTCTCCAAAACCGAGGGTCGTGGGTTCGAGTCCCTCCACTCCTGCCACTTTTCACTGACGACGCGGCTTCCTATCTGCGTCGTCAGCCCGTTGAAACGAGACCAGAAGACCATGGCCAAGGCCAAGAGCCCCTCGGGGCGCCGCACCCAGCCCGTCCAGCCGGCGATCGCCGGGAACGCCGTGGCGGCCGAAGCGAATGCGCCGAAGAAGCCGCGCACCTCGATCCCCCAGTTCGCCAGCCAGGTCCGCGCCGAAGGGCGCAAGATCGTGTGGCCGAGCCGCAAGGAAACCTGGATCACTTCGGTGATGGTGCTGATCATGGTCGTGATCGCCTCCATCTTCTTCTTCGTGGTCGACGCCGGTCTGTCTGTGGCCTCGCGCTTCATCCTCGCGATCGGCCAGTAGGAAACACCCCCCCATGACCGACGCCGCCCCCAAGCCCGCCGCCAATCCCCGGCACAAGTGGTACATCGTCCACGCCTATTCGAATTTCGAGAAGAAGGTCGCCCAGCACCTGACCGATCAGGCGCGCCAGCAGGGCCTTGAGGACTGCTTCTCTGAAATCCTGGTGCCGACCGAGGACGTGGTCGAGATCCGCCGCGGCCGGAAGGTCAACTCCGAGCGCAAATTCTTCCCCGGCTATGTGCTGGTGAAGATGGAGATGACCGACGACGCCTATCACCTCGTCAAGAACACGCCGAAGGTCACGGGCTTCCTGGGCGCCGCGGGTGGCACCAAGCCGCTGCCGGTCTCGGAGCGCGAGGTCCAGAACATCATCGGCCAGGTGGAGGAGGGCGTCGAACGTCCAAAACCCACCATCCGCTTCGACATCGGCGAGACCGTCAAGGTCATCGACGGACCCTTCGCCAGCTTCGAGGGCCAGGTCGAGAGCGTCGACGAGGACAACGCCCGCCTGCGCGTGGCCGTGTCCATCTTCGGCCGCCCGACCCCGGTCGATCTGGAGTACAATCAGGTCGAGAAGAACGCGGGCTGATCCCAAACCGGTTCTGACGTTTTGCAGCGGCGGCCTTCGGGCCGCCGTTTGCTTTTGCGGCGGCCTTTTGCTAAACGCGCGCCTCGCTCTTAAGGGCGGTGCGGGTTCGCCCGCATAAATCCGTGGGAGGCAGCCATGCCAGACCACGGCTCACCGGTCCCGATTGAGTTCGGGGCCATTGTAAGGAGAGACCAATGGCCAAGAAGATTCTGGGCTATATCAAACTGCAGGTGCCGGCCGGCAACGCCACGCCGTCCCCCCCGATCGGGCCCGCCCTCGGTCAACGCGGCGTCAACATCATGGGCTTCGTCAAGGAGTTCAACGCCCGTACCGAGAAGGAAGTCAAAGGCACGCCCCTGCCGACCGTGATCACGGTCTACCAGGACAAGAGCTTCACCTTCGTCACCAAGACCCCGCCCGCGACCCACTACATCAAGCAGGCCGCCGGGATCACCTCGGGCTCGAAGATGACCGGCCGCGAAGTGGCCGGCAAGATCAAGCGCAGCCAGCTGCGTGAGATCGCCGAGAAGAAGATGAAGGATCTGAACGCGAACGACCTGGACGCCGCGACCAAGATCATCGAAGGCTCGGCTCGCGCCATGGGCCTCAACGTCGTGGAGGGCTAAGCACATGGCCAAGCAAACCAAGCGCACCAAGGCCCGTACCGGCGACACCGTCGCCCTGATGGCGTTCAACGACGCCATCGCCGCGGTCAAATCCAACGCCACCGCCAAGTTCGACGAGTCGATCGAGATCGCCGTCAACCTGGGCGTCGACCCGCGTCACGCTGACCAGCAGGTCCGCGGCGTGGTGAACCTGCCGTCGGGCACGGGCCGTGACGTTCGCGTCGCCGTCTTCGCCAAGGACGCCAAGGCCGCTGAAGCCCTGGCCGCCGGTGCCGACATCGTGGGTGCCGAGGATCTGTACGAGAAGATCAACGGCGGCTTCATGGACTTCGACCGCGTCATCGCGTCCCCGGACATGATGGCCCTGGTCGGCCGTCTGGGTAAGGTGCTGGGCCCGCGCGGCCTGATGCCGAACCCGAAGGTCGGCACCGTGACTCCGAACGTCGCGCAAGCGGTTAAGGACGCCAAGGGCGGCGCGGTCGAGTTCCGCGTCGAGAAGGCCGGCATCGCGCACGGCGGCATCGGCAAGGCCTCCTTCACCCAGGAAGCCCTCGAAGCCAACGTGAAGGCCTATGTGGACGCCCTGCAAAAGGCCCGTCCGGCCGGCGCCAAGGGCACCTACGTCAAGCGCATCACCCTGTCCTCGACCATGGGACCGGGCTTCAAGATCGACCCGGCGTCGCTGAACGCCTGATCGGCCTCGATGACTGAATGAAGAGGGCGGCGACCGCAGGGTCGCCGCCCTTTTTTCATTTTCCTGTCGCCTGTGCTTCGCGGGCGCTTGTATCCGGCGCGCAAGCAACCGAAGGTTCAGCCGGATCTTGGGCCCGGGGGCGTCATGCGTATTTTCTTTGTGTTGCTGACCGCCGTCTGGCTGGGCTTCGCCGCGCCGGCTGCGGCGCAGGAGTCCGCGGGAGAGGCCCGCCGCCTGGAACTGGCGGAGCGGTATCTCGAGGTCACCCAGGGCGAAAACCTGAGAAAATCGATCAGCGCCTATTTCGAGGAAACCTTCGCCAAGTCCGAAATGCCGGCTGACCAGCGTGACTGGCTCACCCTGAACATGACCGCCGCCTTCGACAAGGCGATGCAGGCGACCTTCACCGATCTGACCGATGACGTCGCCGAGCTGTTCAGCGAACCGGAGCTGGAGGCGATGATCGCCTTCTATGACACGCCCCTGGGGCGGTCGATCACCGAGAAGAGCTTCGAGTTCGGCGTCCGGCTGGAGACGGTGATGACGCCCCATCTGACCGAGGCCTTCACCCAGCTGGGGGAGAAATTCTGCCTGCAGTTCGAATGCGAGGCCGGCGAGGAGTCGGCGTCCAAATTCGGGCTCTAGCTTCGACCTTCGGGTTGATTTCTATTGCAAAGAATCTTCAGGCGACGGACGGATTGATGGGCGCCGGTTGGCGGCGCTTGCCGCCCCCGGACCTCCGCCCGACCGATGACAACGCCGTTGATCCATGCCCGGCCGGTCGAGCGCCGTCAGGTCGCGGCCCTGGCGTGGCGGCACGGCCCGGACGGCATCGAGATCATGCTCGTCACCTCACGCGAGACGCGGCGCTGGGTCACGCCCAAGGGCGGCCGGATGACCGGGCTCAGCGACGCAGCGTCCGCGGCGCAGGAGGCGTTGGAGGAGGCGGGGATTGAAGGCGTGGTCGGGGACGCGCCGCTCGGGACCTTCCGCTATCTGAAGATCCTCAAGCGCCGGGCACCGCGCTGGTGCGTGGTCGCGGTCCATGCGCTGGAGGTCCGGGTCGAGCACGAGACCTGGCACGAACAGGCGGAGCGCGAACGGGTCTGGGTCAGCCGGGATGAGGCGGTCCGCCGGGTCGATGAGCCGGAGTTGAAGGCCTTGATCGCCGCCTTCGAGGGCTAGGCCCTCACCGCCCGCGCCAGATAGCAGCCGCGCGGGGCGAAATGGATGTGGACCTGATCGGTGGCCGGATGGTCGAACCAGGCCGCCAGCCGCTCGTCGAGGGATCGGCCGTCGATGACCTCTCCCTCGATCATCATGTTGCGCCGGTCGTAGACGCGCAGCGAGAGCGGGCGTCTGGCCAGCATCTCCGGCGCCGGGCCCTCGATCGCGCCGGCCTCCACGGCCGCTTCTCGCACGAAGATCGGGCCTGAGGCGCGATAGGGGGACGTGGCGTCAGTCAGGTGGGCGTGGTTGACCAGAACCAGTCGCTCGCCGGCGCCGGCGTCGCGCAGGCTGACCCGGCAGGGGGCGCGGCCCGGCGCGTCAGCGACCCAGCGCCGGGCGCCGACAGCGGCGAGCTCGCTGTCGGACATGGAAAAGAACCGGGTGAACGGGGCCAGCGGCAGGGCTTCGATGCGGTAGGTCATGGGGGTCTCCTTCGATCGCCAGGGTGCGACGAAGGGCCGGGGCCGTCTCGCGGGTTTCGGACGTTGCGCCGGGCCGCCGGCATCCCCACAACGGGGGTATGAACGCACCCTTCAAGACCCCGACCGATCCGCTCGACGCTCCCGTCTGGGACCTGTCCGACCTGTACGCCTCGCGCGAGGATGCCCGCATCGAGGCCGACCTGGCCCGTACCCGCGGCATGGTCGATGCGCTCAACGCGCTGCAGGGCAAGCTGATCGCGGCGCGCGCCGAGCCGGCGGTGCTGGGCGAGCGGCTGGACCGGGCGGTGAGCCTGTATGAACAGGCGTCCGACATCCTCGGGGCGCTGGGGGCCTACTCCTTCCTCGCGGCCTCGACGGATCGCAATGACGCGGCGGCCCAGGGGTTCGAGGCCACCGTGCGCGAGAAGCTGACGGCCATCGCCACGCCGACGGTCTGGGTCACGCTGGAGGTCAACCAGCTGGAGGAGGCCGAGATCGAGGCGGCGCTGGCGGCGTATCCGGCGGCGGCGCGCTGGCAGCCCTGGCTGCGGCGGGTACGGGCGATGAAGCCACATGAGCTGTCGCAGGAACTGGAGACCTTCCTGGCCGAGCGTGGCCCGATCAGCGCCCAGTGGCCGCGCCTGTTCGACGAGACGCTGGCGGCGATGAAGGTGAAGGCGGGCAAGGACGAGCTGACCCTGTCACAGGCGCTGAACCAGCTGTCCGATCCCAAGGGCGCGCGGCGCAAGGCGGCGGCCGAGGGGCTGAACGAGGCGCTGGCGGCGCGGACCCAGACCATGGCGCTGGTGATGAACACCGTCGCCGCCGACAAGGCGCTGGAAGACAAGTGGCGGGGCTTCAAACGCCCGGCAGATGCGCGGCACCTGTCCAATGAGGTCGACGGCGAGTCGGTGGACGCCATGGCCGAGGCCGTGGCCGCTGCCTATCCGAAGCTGTCGCACCGCTATTACGCGCTCAAGGCGCGCGCCATGGGCAAGGCGAAGCTGGACCAGTGGGACCGCAACGCCCCGATCGAGACGAGCGCCCCGCGCGGTTATGACTGGGCCGCGGGCAAACAGCTGGTGCTGGAGAGCTTCGCCGATCTCGGGCCGGAGTTCGCGGATCGGGCCGGCGGCTTCTTCGACAAGCCCTGGATCGACGGCAAGGCGCGGCCGGGGAAACAGTCAGGGGCCTATGCCCATCCGGTCACCTCGGACCGCCACCCCTATGTCTTCCTGAACTGGATGGGCGAGCGGCGCGATGTGCTGACGCTGGCGCATGAGCTGGGGCATGGCGTGCACCAGACACTGGCGGCGGGGCAGGGGAGCCTGCTCGCGGATACGCCGCTGACGCTCGCCGAAACCGCCTCGATCTTCGCCGAGGGCCTGACCTTCGACCGGCTGCTGAAGACGGCACCGAAGGCCGAGCAGCGCGGTCTGCTGGCCGGACGGATCGAGGACGGGCTGAACACCGTGGTGCGTCAGATCGCCTTCCACCGGTTCGAGACGCGTTTCCACGACGAGCGGGCGGCGGGCGAACTGCCGGTCGAACGGATCGGCGAGATCTGGATGGAGGAGATGGGGGCCTCGCTGGGGCCGTCGGTGACGCTCAACCCCGGCTATGAAAACTGGTGGAGCTATGTCAGCCATTTCGTCCACTCGCCCTTCTATGTGTACGCCTATGCGTTCGGCGACCTGCTGGTGGCGGCGCTGATGGAGACGCGGGCGAAGGACCCGGCCGGGTTCACGCCGCTGTATCGTGAGCTGCTCGCGGGCGGGGGATCACGCGGCTATGTCGAGGCTCTGGCACCCTTCGGCCTGAACCCGCGCGACCCGGCGTTCTGGAGCATCGGTTGCCGGCGGCTGGAGCGTCTGATCGATCAGTTCGAGGCGGTGACTTGAGCCTGCGCCAAGGCTCGCTATAAAGCGTCCACCGATTGATCTGAGTCCCGGACAACACCCATGGCCAATTCGCACGACTCCCACGACGCCTATGTCCGCGGTTCGCAGGAAATCAGCGAGCAGGAGTCGACGTTCGACGCCTTCGTCGGCCTGTCCAAATGGGGCTCGCTGATCATCGCGGCGTCCCTGCTGTTCCTGGTGATCTGGTTCCAGCCGGGCGGTGCCTTCATCCCGGCCGTCATCTCGGCCGTGGTGGTGCTGGTGCTCGGCTTCTTCGTCCTGAAGTCGCCCAAAAAACATTAAGCGTCAGGTGCGCTAACGCTCGCGACTCGGTCGCTCGCTGCTTGAGCGCGGCGCGAAGCGCCAGGCCGCCCTCGGGTCCGACCTCTGGTCGGCCCAAGGGTAAACTGGTCGAGAAGGCGGAGCCTTCTGACCGCGGCCCCGCAAACAAGCTGCTTTGACGCGCCCTCCCGGATAAGCCTAACGTCGCTCTGTCGAGAGATGACGGAGGGATTCGCTTGGCTGTCGCCATCGCTGTGACCCGCGAACGCCGAGACGGCGAAACGCGCTGCGCCGTCACCCCGGAAACGGTGAAGAAATTCGTCGCCATGGGCGCGACCGTGACGGTCGAGGCCGGGACGGGGACCGGCTCATCCATTCCCGACGACGACTATGCCGCCGCCGGCGCGACCGTGGCCAAGGACACCAAGGCGGTGCTGTCGGGTGCCGATATCGTCCTGAAGGTGCGTGGGCCGACGGCGCAGGAGACCAGCGCCCTCAAGCCGGGTGCCATCGTCGTGGCCCTGCTGGACGCCTATCGCGACAAGGAGACGGTGACGGCCCTCGCCGGCGCCAACGCCACCGCCTTCGCCATGGAATTCGTGCCGCGGATCTCGCGGGCGCAGGTGATGGACGCCCTGTCGTCGCAGGCCAACCTCGCCGGATATCGCGCCGTGATCGAGGCGGCCTACGCCTATGGCAAGGGCTTCCCGATGATGATGACGGCGGCGGGCACGGTCGCCCCGGCCAAGGTCTTCATCATGGGCGTGGGCGTGGCCGGGCTGCAGGCCATCGCCACGGCGCGGCGGCTCGGGGCGGTGGTCACGGCCACCGACGTGCGGCCCGCGACCAAGGAGCAGGTGGAATCGCTGGGTGCCAAATTCCTCGCCGTCGAGGACGAGGAGTTCAGGAACGCCCAGACGGCCGGCGGCTACGCCAAGCCGATGTCGCCCGAGTACCAGGCCAAACAGGCGGCCCTGACCGGCGAGCACATCAAGAAGCAGGACATCGTCATCACCACCGCCCTGATCCCCGGCCGCGCGGCGCCGGTGCTGGTCAGCGCGGCCCAGGTGGCGACGATGAAGCCGGGCTCGGTGCTGATCGACCTCGCGGTCGAGGCGGGCGGAAACGTCGAGGGTGCCAGGGCCGGCGAGGTGGTGACCACGGCCAACGGCGTGTCGATCGTCGGCCATACCAATCTGCCGGGCCGGATCGCGTCCGACGCCTCGTCGCTCTACGCCAAGAACCTGGTCGCCTTCGTCGGTCTGATGATCAAGGACGGGGCGCTGGCGCTGGATCTGGAGGACGAGATCCTCAAGGCCTCTGCGGTGACCCACGGCGGGGCCGTGGTGCATGAAGGCGTGCGGGGATGATGTCGTCGCGGCTGCGAACCTGGATTTCCTGTATCGCGCTGGGCATCCTCTTCGGCGGGCCGCTCATCGTTGTTGTGGGTGGCGTCATATCCGGCTTCGAAAGTCCGTCTGATTTCGGCCGGATCATCGGGGTCGTTATCCGGAATGCAGCGCTGTTCGCCGCACTCGGCGGCATTCTGCGCTTGCTGGTCAGCATCGATGCGCGTCTGGAGGCGAGGGAATGATGACCACATCAACGGGTCCAACGCGCTTCATCCAGGGGTTCGCCACGGCGGCGATGGGCCTGGGCTTGCTGCTCGCCGTCATCTGGCTGGCGCTTTGGGGGCTGGAAGCCGCGGGCGGACCGGACTGGCGGATGCCGATGCAACTGCTGCAGAGCGCCGGGGCGCTGGTCCTGATCGGATGGGTATTGAGGGTGCTGCTGCAGTCGCGCGGCGTTAAGGGAGCTGCCTGATGGAACACGTTGATCCCACCGTCTTCCGGCTGGCCATCTTCGTGCTGGCGATCTTCGTCGGCTACTATGTCGTCTGGTCGGTGACGCCGGCCCTGCACACGCCGCTGATGGCGGTGACCAACGCCATTTCCTCGGTGATCGTGGTCGGCGGGCTGATCGCGGCGGCGGCCTTCAGCGGCGACGCGGGGCCGAACGGCTGGATCGCCAAGGGCGCCGGCGTCGCGGCCGTGACCCTGGCCAGCGTCAACATCTTCGGCGGCTTCATGGTCACCCGGCGCATGCTGGCCATGTACCGCAAGAAGGAGAAGCCCAAGGCAGCGGAGGCGACCAGGGCGTGACCGTCGACGTCCTCCAGCTCGCGGTCGGCGCGTCCTGGGTCGCCACGGCGATCGGGGCGGGGCTGTGGCTGTGGAGCTGGCTTCGCGAGAAGGACGCCATCCGCAAGCTGCGGTTTCTGGACTGCGGGGTGGTGCTGCTGTTCGCCTCCATCCTGCTGCGCATCGTGGCCCAGGAAAAGCCGATGAGCACCTGGGACTGGGCGATGATCTTCATCGGGCCGCTGTTCATCGCCGCCGCCCTGTGGCGGCTGGCGCGCACGGCCCACATCCCGCCCGGACGTTGAGACTGAGGGAAGACTGATCGCATGAACGCATCCTTCGCGGCCCTGGCCTATCTGGTCTCCGGCGTCCTGTTCATCCTCAGCCTGCGCGGCCTGTCGAGCCCGGAGACGAGCCGGCAGGGCAATACCTTCGGCATGGTCGGCATGGCACTGGCGGTCGGCGTGACCCTCGCCACCCTGTGGTCGACGGGGACGCTGGACACCCTGACCCTCGGCCTGATCGCCGGCGGGGTGGTGGTCGGCGGTGGGGCCGGGGCCCTGATCGCCGGGCGGGTGCAGATGACCCAGATGCCCCAGCTGGTCGCGGCCTTCCACTCGCTGGTCGGCATGGCGGCGTGCCTGGTGGCCATCGGCGCCGTCTATGCCCCCGAGAGCTTCGGCATCGCCACGGCCGCCGGCGGCATCAAGACCCTGTCGATCATCGAACTGAGCCTCGGCGTCGCCATCGGCGCCATCACCTTCACCGGCTCGGTGATCGCCTTCGCCAAGCTGAACGGCAATATGAGCGGCGCGCCGATCATCCTGCCGGCGCGGCACCTGCTGAACATCGGCCTGCTGCTCGGCCTCGTGGTCCTGATCGGGGTGATGATCACCTCGGGCGGGACGGCGGTCTGGGCGTTCTGGGGCGTGTTCCTGATCGCCCTGATCCTCGGCGCGACCCTGATCATCCCCATCGGCGGCGCGGACATGCCGGTCGTGGTGTCGATGCTCAACTCCTACTCGGGCTGGGCCGCGGCGGCGCTGGGCTTCACGCTCGAGAATATCGCCCTGATCATCACCGGGGCGCTGGTGGGCAGCTCGGGCGCGATTCTGAGCTACATCATGTGCAAGGGCATGAACCGCAGCTTCATCTCGGTGATCCTGGGCGGTTTCGGCGGCACGGACGCCGCCGCGGGCGAGGCGCGGGTCGAGACCCGGCCGGTCAAACAGGGCAGCGCCGACGACGCCGCCTTCATCATGAAGAACGCCTCCAAGGTCATCATCGTCCCCGGCTACGGCATGGCCGTGGCCCAGGCCCAGCACGCGCTGCGCGAGATGGCCGACAAGCTGAAGGAGGAGGGGGTCGAGGTGAAATACGCCATCCACCCCGTCGCCGGTCGCATGCCCGGCCATATGAACGTCCTGCTGGCCGAGGCCAACGTCCCCTATGACGAGGTGTTCGAGCTGGAGGACATCAACAGCGAGTTCAGCTCCTGCGACGTGGCCTTCGTCATCGGCGCCAATGACGTCACCAACCCGGCCGCCAAGACCGACCCGCAGAGCCCGATCTACGGCATGCCGGTGCTGGATGTGGAGAAGGCCGGCACGGTGCTGTTCATCAAGCGCGGCATGGCGGCCGGCTATGCCGGCGTCGAGAACGAGCTGTTCTTCCGCGACAACACCATGATGCTGTTCGCCGACGCCAAGAAGATGGTCGAGGGGATCGTGAAGGGGCTTTGAGCGTCCCTTAACGATGGGCGGGCGTCCCGGCCGGCGGCCAGGCCACCAGCCGGGTCCCGTTCAGGCGAATGCAATACCGACGCTACGGCCGCAGGTTTTGCCGCGCCTCAGGCCGCGGCGTCAGCATGGCATGGGTTCGCGATCGCTGGATGGCCTCGTAGAGCTGGAGGCGCGCGCTTGCTGTCGTATCGGCGATGCAGCGGCGGTAGCCGATGAGGGGATCGCTGATCCGGTCCGGCGCGCGGCAGATGGTACGCGCCGCCGTGGCGATACGCTCTTCCAGCACCGCCGCGTCGACGTCCGAGTTCAGGTCGAGATCGCCGATATGGACCCGGGACGGATCGTGGCTCGCGGCGGTGGCCGGTACCACGACCATGAGCAATTCAGCAGCCAGGGCGACCGCGCCGATGACGTTGGCCGAGCGCGCGAACAGGGAGGCGTTGCCGGCCCGGAGTTCGTTGCGGACCGGTGAGGGCGTGGGGGTCGGGGTCATGATTGCGTCCGAAATATTGGGGGGAGGCCGGCGGTCAGAAGCCCGATCACCGGACCTGGAACTGTCCGGAGGGGGCGGCGGGAAGTCCTGATCCGGCGCTGGAGCAATTCTGATAATTTGCTGAGGCGGGCCCCCACGGCCGGGAGGACGGCTGGCGCAGGAGCGTGGTGACCCCTAGATTTCGAGGATTGCCGCACGGTCGACACGGCCGTGCGATGGAAGCGGCCGGGGAGGCGCGAGGTATGAGCGAGCGCTATCTGATCGCCGGTCCACTGTGCGTGGATACGCAGGATGCGCGGGTGACGCTGGACGGCAAGGCCGTCCGGCTGGGCATGCGCGCGTTCACCCTTCTGGTCGTCCTGATGGATCGCCCGCAGGTCCTCATGACCAAGGATGAGCTGTTCGCGCGGGTCTGGACGGGACTCCATGTCTCGGACGCCGTGCTCACGACAGCCGTGAAGGAACTGCGCCAGGCCATCGGTGACCCGGCGCGCGAGCCCCGCTTCATCGAGACCGCGCATGGCCGGGGTTACCGGTTCCTGCTTCCGGTCAGGCGCACCGAGACGGCAGGGCCCACAGCGGCGTCCGGTCCGGCCGTGGCCCGCCCGCGCGCGCGCCTGCGAAATGGCCGGGTCGGCGTGGTCGCGGGGGGCATTCTGATCCTCGTCACGGTGCTGGCTGTGTGGATCGGCATTGGTTCGCCGCGATCCCATGCCGTCGGCACGCCGGACCCCAAGTCGATCGTCGTCATGCCGTTCGAGGATCTGTCGCCGGGCGCGGACCAGCGATGGTTTGCCGACGGGCTGGCGGAAGAAGTGCAGACGGCGCTGAGCCGGACGCCGGACCTTCGGGTCGTGTCACGCGCGTCCGCCGCCCGCCTGAGCCGTGAGGGTGCGAGCGGAGCCGAGGTCGCGGGGCAGTTGGCCACCGCCCAGTTTCTGGAAGGCTCGGTCCGGCGATCCGGCGACCGCGTCAGGGTGACGGTCAAACTGGTTCGCGCCGCCGACGGCGCGCAGGTCTGGTCGCAGAACTATGACCGCGACGCCCGCGACGTCATCTCGATCCAGGAAGACATCGCCTACCGGATCGCGTCCGCCCTGAAGACGGTCATGGACCCGGCCCAGTTGAGGCTGATGGTCGCTGCCGGGACGCGGTCGGTTGATGCCCATGAGGCCTATATGAAGGGACTGGCGCTGGACCAGCGCCAGTTCGAGGAAGGCGATCTCGCGTTCGCTGCCGCCGCAGCGGATGCCTATGAGCGGGCGCGCACCCTGGACCCCACCTTCGCGGCCGCCCACTGGAAAGCCGCCCGGACATGGTTCGGCAACCAGACACGGGTCGACTCGCCCATCCGGGCGTCCACGCCCGAGCCCGTCCGGCGCGCCCGCTACCTTGAGCGGGTCGATGCGGCGATCGCCAGCAGTCGGGACTCGACCGAAAGCCTCAAATACCAGGCCGCGCGCGCGTCCGTGCTGCTGCAGCCCCGGTCCGCCCACCGTCTGATGGCGCGCTATCTCGAAGAACGGCCGCGCGATATCGAAGCCTGGGAGACGATGGCCGAACTATCCGCCTACGCCGGCGAGCGCGTCTGGATGCGCCGGGCCGCGGAGCGGATCCACGCCCTGTCGATCGAGGAGGGCGAGCCCCGTTCGCGGGCGATCACGGTGTCGGTCATGGCCATGGATCTGGACGCCGCCGTCAGGCGGTCGCGGGAGCAACTGGCGCTGCGGCCCGACCATGCGATCACCCAGTACCAGGCGCACCGGGCCCTGATCTGGGCCGGCCGGGCAGACGAGGCGCGCGCCCTGCTGCCGGACATCGAGGCGTCGGGCATTCCGGAGACCACCCGACTGCTGGCCAGCATGCGCCAGGCCTGTGCCGACGGCCGGACCGCCGAGGCGAACGCGCTGCGGTCACGGATTGAGCGTGACGGCAACACCAACGTCCGGTGGGCGGCTGCGGGGATTGCAGGGGACCGTGCGGCCGCGACCGCCCTCCTGCGCCCCCTGGATACGCCCGAGGGCCTGCCCAGCCTGATGCAGTATCTTATCAACCCCACATTCGACAGTCGGAGCTATCCGCTGCTGACCTCCCGGCTGACCCGCAATGGAATCTCCCCGCCGCCGCCAACGGCCGAACCGTTCAGCTGCCGGTCTGCGTCCCTCTGAGCGCCGGGTCGTGGAGGTAACCAAGCGGCGTCCGCGCGCGCCAGGACGGGCGCGCGTTTCAGCGCCTGACGAAATCGCTTCGGCCCCGCCGGCCCGACTGACGCGTTACCCTGAGGTGCCGGCCCGATGCGGCCCGGGCGCGTGAAAGACAACGCCATGGTCAACAAGATCCTCGCCCCCGACGAGCGTGCGCTCGACGAAGAGAAGGACGCCGAACCTGTCATCCATCATGAGCCGAAGGGCTTCTCCGACCGGTTCGCCCTCGGCTTCACCAAACTGCTGAGGGTCTGCGCCGACACCTTCTTTGCCAAGAAATATGGCCACCGCGCCATCGTGCTCGAAACGGTCGCCGCCGTGCCGGGCATGGTGGGGGCGACGCTTCAGCATCTGCGCTGCCTGCGCGAAATGCGTGACGACGAAGGCTGGATCCGCACCCTGATGGAGGAGGCGGAGAACGAGAGGATGCACCTGATGACCTTCATCGAGGTGGCGAAGCCGACGTATTTTGAGCGGCTGGTGGTCCAGCTGGCCCAGGCGGTCTTCTATATCGGCTTCTTCCTGCTCTACCTGATCTCGTCGCGCACGGCCCACCGCGTGGTCGGCTATTTCGAGGAAGAGGCCGTGATCAGCTACACCCTGTATCTGAAGGAAATCGACGAGGGCCGTTCGCCCAACGTCGCGGCCCCGGCCATTGCCATCCACTACTGGAAGCTGCCGGCCAACGCGACGCTGCGCGATTTGGTGCTGAAGGTGCGGGCCGATGAAGCGCATCACCGCGACGTCAATCACGGCTTCGCCAGCACTCTGGCCAGACTGCCCGCCAGCACTGTACCGTCGGCCCCCTATCCGCCCCATGCGACGGAGCTGGGGGGCGCAGCCTGAGGGGAGGGCGACCATGGCCGAGCCGAAGACAAAACCGACGGATGTGCCGGTCGCCGATTTCATTGCCGCTGTCGACAACCCCCGTCGCCGCGCGGATGCCGAGGTCATGCAGGCCTTGTTGACCGAGGTTTCAGGCGAAGCCCCGGTGATGTGGGGTCCGTCGATCGTCGGCTACGGCAGCTATCGGGGGCCGACGGGCGACTGGCCGATGATCGCCTTCTCGCCGCGCAAGGCCCAGCTGGTTCTGTATGTGATGGGCGATTTCGAAGCCCGGGGTGATCTTGTCTCACAGCTGGGCAAGGTCAGCACAAAGGGCGGCTGCATCTACATCAACCGGCTGGACGCCGTCGATGAGGGGGTGCTGCGCGACCTGGCGGCTGCGTCGCTGGCGCATATGCGGGCGAAATACCCCGGGTGACCGGTCACGCCGCCATGCGGAAATCTTCCGCCGGATCGAAGGCCGGGCGGGCCTCGTCCCACAGGGCGTCCTCGTCGGCGTAGCGGGCCGAGAGGCGGGCGTCGATGACGTCGATCACCTGTTCCTCCAGCCGATCCCAGATCACGGCCAGATCACCGCAGCCGTCGGCCTCGCACGGCACGATCAGATAGCGGCTGGCGGCGACGGCGGCGTGGGGGGCGAACGAGCGGGCCATGGGGTGTCTCCGGGGAGTGGGTCTCTGTTGAAACTCACTCTGGAGCAGCGTTGCGTCAAAAACGGTCGTATGCCATCGTCGGCGCATGAGACAGGACAAGGCGGCCGTGGTGATCGAGCTGGCGCGGCGGATGGCGGCCAGCGCCGAGGGCCTGACGCTGGACGAGATGGCGCGCGAAAGCGGCGTGGGCCGGCGCACCGCCGAGCGGATGCGGGACGCGGTCCTGGCCCTCTATCCCGCCGCCGAGGAGGTGTCGGACCCGCCGACCAAGCGCTGGCGCATCCGCGGCGGGCTGTCGGCGTTCGAACAGGCGCCGACGACGACCGAACTGGTCGAGCTGAGCAAGGCGGCGCAGGGACTGCGGGCGGCGGGCGAGCCGGGCCGGGCCGCGGCGCTGGAGGGGCTGGAGCGCAAGCTGAAGTCGGCCATGCGTTCGACCACCCTGAACCGGCTGGCACCCGATCTGGAGGCACTCGTACGGGCCGAGACCATCGCCGTGCAGGCGGGGCCGCGACCATCGGCCGATGAGGCGGTGCTGGCGGAGATCCGGCAGGCGATCCTTGCGGGGCAGCCGCTGGGCTTCATCTACAGTCGTCCGGGGGCGGAGGCGCGGCGGCGCAGTGTGGCCCCGTGCGGGGTCATGTTCGGCCGTGCCAACTATCTGGTCGCCGCCGACCGGGAGAGCGGGCGGATCCAGACCTTCCGCCTCGACCGGATGAGCGCCGTGCGGGCCGAGGACGGCGTGGCCACTCCGCCCGCGGAGTTCGACCTGCAGGCCTTCGCCAGCCAGTCGTTCGGCATCTATCAGGACGAGATCGAGGATGTGGTGCTGCGGGTCACGCCGGGCGGCGCGACCGAGGCGCGGGCCTGGCGCTGGCACCCGACCCAGACGGTCGAGGATCTGCCGGACGGCGGGGTCGAGGTGCGGTTCCGGGCCTCGGGCATGCGTGAGCTGGCCTGGCATCTGTTCAGCTGGGGCGACCAGGTGCAGATCGTCGCGCCGGCGCGACTGAAATCGGTGATGGCCGCCGAGCTGGCGGCGGCGCAGGCGGCGCTCGAACGGGGTTGAACCTCAGCGGCCGACATCGCGGCGAACCGGGCGGCGAAAGCCGTGCGGGATGAGACCAGCCTACAGGTTCACGACGAACCGCGTCCGGGGCCGGACCAGATCCGGGGCACCGGGCCTAACCCGTCGCGGGCACCGATCGGTCCCAAGCGTGACCAAAGCTTAAGCTGACGCTGGCCGCCGTACTGCGTAGTTCCGGATTTGAAGCGGGGGGATTTCATGCGTCCTTTGTTGATTGCAGCCTTGGCCGGTCTGGCATTCGCGACCGCCGTATCGTCGGTGGAGGCGCGCCCGCCGGCGGCATCACAGGACGCCGGGGGCTCGAGGCCCGCCGTGACCGTGACCCGCGACGGCGACACCTGGACAGCCGAGTATGAGCTGGACCGCGACGCCCCGGTCTGGGCCTTCTTCAACTCGGCGCTGCTCGAGGAAACCCATCTTCCGTGGCGGCCGGACCAGTGGCGGGTCGTCACGCCGGGGGTGGTTCTGGAGCGCTCCGCCGCCCGCGATATCCTGCGCACGACCGACGGCGGGCCCGTTCCGCGCCGGGTGCAGATCGCCTTTACCCCGAAGCCCGAGAACCTTGAGGCCGAATATGAGGTACTGGTCTTCACCGACGGCTCGGTGGCCATGCCCAGCGGCCTTTTCGACGTGTTTCCGCTCGCGTCGGTCGCCGCGGTGGCCGAGGTCCCGCACGATCTGACCGACTATCCGCTTGAGACCGGGCCGTCCTCGGTGACCTGGCGTGACCGGGCCGGGCCGGTCCTGTTCCGGGGCCAGCGCGTGGCCGCCGCGACGGCCGTGGCGGCGGAGACCTATGTCCTGTTTGGTCAGGTCGAACTGGCCGAAAGCGATGGACTGGTCACCGTGATCGACCCGCAGCTGCCGCCGTGGATCGGCGCGGCCGTCAAGGATTTCGCGCCGAGCATCGCCGAGGTCTATGCCCGCCGCCTGGGGCCGGGACAAAGCGATCGTCCGACGGTCATGATCAGCTGGAACGGCCCGACCCCCGGTCGCACCTCGATGGGGGGCAGTGTCCTGCCTGGCCTGGTCGTGATGAAATTCGACGGCGCCGGCGTGGTTGAGCCGAGCGCCCGGGTGCTGTCGATGGCGCGCTGGTTCATCGGACACGAGAGTGCGCATTTCTGGCTGGGAGGGGTGGTCACCTATGAGCGCGCCCGCGACGCCTGGATCACCGAAGGCGGGGCGGATCTGATGGCGATCCGGGCGGTCAAGGCGATCGACCCGGCCTATGACGCCCGGGCGGAACTGCAGAAGGAGGTCGACGACTGTATCCGACTGGCCGATCAGCCGGTGGTCGAGGCCGCCGAACGCGGCGAGCATCGGGCGAACTACGCCTGTGGGGCGGTGTTCGCCATGGTCGCCGAGAGTGTCCAGCGACGGGCGACCGGTGGGGACTGGTTCGACTTCCTCAAGCCGTTGATCGACGCGAGCCGTGCGGACGGGGTGCTGACGCGGGATGAGTGGCTGGACGCGCTGGACGCCGTGTCGGGCGACCGGTTGCTGCGGCAGGATATGGAGACGCTGCTGGACGAGGGATCGCCGCTGGCGGCGGAGCTGGTCGCTGGACTGCTGGGGCGGTCGGGCGTGGCGATGCGGCGCGAGGCGGGCCGGGTGGTGCTGGAGTAGGGCGGGCTGTCCCCCGCCATTGAACAGGCCCTCGGGAGCCGAATGAGACCGTGCTGACTCTTGATCTGATCCTGCTGGCGGCGCTGCTGGCATTGGCAGGGTGGCGGCTGATCGCGCCTTCCGCGCGGCCGGGACTGCGGGTGGCCGCCGCAGGCCTGGGTGTGTTGCTGCTGGCGGTGAAATGGGCCGTGTACGGCTTCACCTGGCAGGATATGCCATCGTTTCCCCTGCTGGCGCTGAGCGCCCTGCCGCTCGTCCGTACGGGCACCGTGCTGCGCTGGATCGGTCGCCTCGGTTTGGCCGGGATCGCCGCCGCCTGCATCGGTGTCTGGATCCTGCCCGCGGTCCCGACCCTGCCGGAGCCTGACGGCCGCTTCGCCGTCGCGACCGAGGTCTATCGCTGGACCGATACGTCGCGGGACGAGCCCCATACGGCCGACACGGGCGACCGGCGCAGCGTGATCGCCCAGGCCTGGTATCCGACCCGCGGCGGCGACCGTGCCGGCAGAGCCGCGCCTGTACCCTATGTCGACGGGGCGGGCCGCCTTCCGGAAAGCGTCAGCGGCATGCCCGGCTTTGTCATGCGCCGCTACGGCCAGATCGACACCCATGCGACGGCCTCGGCACCGCTCGCGCCCCGCAGTCGGCCGTGGCCAGTGGTGATCTTCTCGCCGGGCTACGACGCGCCCCGCGCGGCCTATACCGGGCTGGCGATCCGGCTCGCCAGCCGGGGCTTCGTCGTCTTCGTGCTGGACCATCCCTATGAATCCGGGGTGACCCAGCTCCCCGACGGCCAGGTGGTCGGGACCGAGGAGATCATCCCGGCGGACCCTACCCAGTACATGCCCAACCAGCAGGTCGTGCGGACCGCCGACATTCGCTTCGTGATCGACCAGCTCGCGCGCGCCGGGGCGCTTTCGCCGCTGTTGCGGGGCGGCCGGATCGAGACGTCGAAGGTGGCCGTGATCGGCCACTCCTTCGGTGGCGCGGCCTCAGCCATGGCGATGAGCGAAGACGCGCGCGTCGTGGCCGCCGCCAATATTGACGGCACACCCTATGGCGACCTGCCGGACCGCCGGCTGACCCGGCCCTTCCTGCTGCTGCAGAGCGACTTCGAGGAGACGCACCACAGCGACCTGTTCATCAACGGCAACGGCAGGCTGCTCGCGCAGTCGAGTACTCCCGGCCTCCACTATGAGATCAGGCGCGCCAACCACTACAGTTTCACCGATGCGCCCTTCTTCTTCGCCCCGCCGGGCCGGTGGCTGCTGGCCCAGGTGGCGGGCGGCGGACGCGGGCCCGCGGCGACGCAGCAGGCGACGGCGGACATACTGGCGGCGTTCCTGTCCGGTCCACTGACCGGCGTGCCCGCGGACGTGGCCGCGAGCGCCGCCCGCTATCCCGACGTCCGCCTCATCCCCCCGCGAACGGATACGGACTGACCGACTTGGCCCAGTCGTCGACCACCAGAGGGCGGTCGATCGGCGCGGCGGCGCGTTCGGCGCAGGGGTGGCGGTGGCACAGGCGGCAGGCGGGGCCGATGGGGGTGACTTCGGGCGCGGTCAGGTCGAGGCCGCGGGCGTAGGTCAGGCGATGCGCGTGCTTCAGCTCGCAGCCGAGGCCGATGGCGAGGTCCTGGCCCTCGGTGAAGGCGCCAAAAGACGATCCGGCGCCCTGGCGGTCGACGGTGCGGGCGAGGGTGAACCAGCGGCCGCCGTCCGGGGTCTCGATGATCTGGGTGATGACACGACCGGGCGTGCGGAAGGCGGAGTGCAGCCGCCAGCGGGGGCAGGCCCCGCCGAAGCGGGAGAAGGGGAAGGCACCCGAAGCGAACCGCTTGGAGATGTTGCCGGCCTGATCGACCCGCATGAGGAAGAAGGGCACGCCGCGCGCCGTCGGGCGCGACAGGGTGGTCAGACGGTGGGCGGCCTGTTCGTAGCTGACGCCGAAGCGGGCCTGCAGCCGGCCGAGGTCGTAGCCGGTCTCCTCCGCTGTGCGCTGGAAGGGGCCGTAGGGCATCAGTATGGCGGCGGCGAGGGTGTTGGTCAGGGACACCTTGAGCAGGCGGCGCGTGGGCTCGTCGGGGGCGGAAGCGGCGTCGGCGAGGGCGGTCAGCGCGACGTCATGCTCTGACAGGGCCACCTGGAAGGCGACGGCGAAGGCGCGGGAGGCGGGGCCGAGGGTCTCGGACAGCAGCAGCCGCTTGCGGTGCGGGTCATAGCGACGGGTCCATTCGACCATGACCTCGGCCGGCAGGGTGCGGACGCTGAGGCCGTGGCGGGTCTGGAGGCGGGCGCGGACCCGGGTCTCGAACGGCTCACCCGGGGTCTCGGCCAGGAGGGTCTCGGCGAGGTCTTCTCCGAGCGTGTCGAGTTCGGGGAAATGGTTGCGGCGCGACTGGATGTATTCGCGCACCCAGTCGGAGGGGCTGTCATCGCTCCCGCCCGCCTCGGCACCCTCGCGGGCGCGGCGGTCGGAGAAGGCGCGGTAGAGCCGCAGCAGGGCGTCGGCCGCGGCGGGCTGGTCTTCGGCCAGCTGGACGATCTCGTGCCGCGGCACCGCCAGACCCTGGAAGACCGGATCGGCGAAGGCCTCGGCCAGTTCGGCCTCGGAGGCAGGACCGGCGGACTGGCCGAGGGTGCGCAGGTCGACGTCATAGGTGTCGGCCAGCCGTAGCAGCAGCTGGGCCGAGACGGGCCGCTGGTTGCGCTCGATGTGATTGAGGTAGGAGGGCGAGACGCCGAGATCGCCCGCCATGGCGGTCTGGGTCAGTGCCAGATCCCGCCGGAGCCGCTTGAGGCGGCCTCCGAGGAACAGCTTGCGATCGGCGGCGGCGTCCATGATCGCAGTTAGTCACAAAATGACTTAACGGTCTATGTCACATCATGACTGAGTGACACGAATGGTCCGGGCTTCTCTGTGTCATTCGTGACTTGGGCGTGTTCTGTTCCTCGAGACCCGCGGCGATGACCGCATTCCCGAGCCGAGACCGTCATGACCAGCTTCGCCCATCTCGTTCCGTCGCCCGTCGGCCGCTTCGACGGCATCGAGCGCCCCTATACGCCGGAAGACGTGCGTCGCCTGCGCGGCTCGGTGCCGATCACCCATACCCTGGCGGAGCGCGGTGCCAACCGGCTGTGGGAGCTGCTGCACGAGGAGCCGTTCGTGAATGCGCTGGGTGCCGTGACCGGCAACCAGGCCATGCAGATGGTCCGGGCCGGGCTGAAGGCGATCTATCTGTCGGGCTGGCAGGTCGCCGCCGACGCCAACACCGCCGGGGCCATGTATCCTGACCAGTCGCTGTACCCGGCCAACGCCGCGCCGGAGCTGTGCCGCCGCATCAATCGCACCCTGCAGCGCGCCGACCAGATCGAACACGCCGAGGGCGGGGCCAAGCGCGACTGGTTCGTCCCCATCGTGGCCGACGCCGAGGCCGGCTTCGGCGGGCCGCTGAACAGCTTCGAGATCATGAAGGCCTTCATCGAGGCGGGTGCCTCGGGCGTCCATTTCGAGGACCAGCTGGCGTCGGAGAAGAAGTGCGGCCACCTCGGCGGCAAGGTCCTGATCCCGACCCAGGCGCATGAGCGGAACCTGATCGCCGCCCGCCTGGCCGCTGACGTCATGGGTGCCCCGACCCTGATCGTGGCCCGCACCGACGCCGAGAGCGCCCAGCTGATCACCTCGGACGTGGATGAGCGCGACCGGCCCTTCATCGACCGCGACAACCGCACGCCGGAGGGCTTCTTCCGCCTGAAGGACGGTACCGGGCTGGACCACTGCATCGCCCGCGGCCTGAGCTACGCCAAATACGCCGACGTCCTGTGGTGGGAGACCTCCCACCCCGATCTGGAAGACGCCCGCCGCTTCGCCGAGGCGGTGCACAAGGAGCATCCCGGCAAGCTGTTGGCCTACAACTGCTCGCCGTCGTTCAATTGGAAGGCCAAGCTGGACGACGCCACCATCGCCAAATTCCAGCGCGAGCTGGGGGCCATGGGCTACAAATTCCAGTTCGTGACCCTGGCGGGCTTCCACAGCCTGAACAACGCGATGTTCGAGCTCGCCGACGGCTACCGCGACCGCGGCATGGCGGCCTATTCCGAGCTGCAGCAGCGCGAGTTCGCCAATGAGGCCGCCGGCTACACCGCCACCCGCCACCAGCGCGAGGTCGGCACCGGCTATTTCGACCAGGTCGCCACCGTCATTTCGAACGGCCAGTCCTCGACCACCGCCCTGAAGGATTCCACCGAGACCGCCCAGTTCGTGGCGGCCGAGTAAGGAGAGAGACCATGCAGCCCCTGAGCAGCCCCACGGCCATCATCGATTTCTGCCTCGCCCCGTTGAATCTCGATACCGGCACCGAGGCCGAGCGCGAGGTGCGTCGCCGCCTCGAGCACGTCATCAAGACCTTCCGCGCCCGGGCGGCGCAGCCGGTCAGCGTGGACTTCTCGCGCATGCCTTCGCAGGTCATCAACGAGGCCGCGCACGGCTACGAATAAGGCTGTGAATCAGGCGGCGATGGCGGCTGCGGCGGCGAGCGGCAGGGTCGCGACCAGCTGAAGCAGTTCGGCGGCGTCGAACGGCTTGGCCAGATGGCGGTCCGCGCCGGCGGCCTCGGCGGCCGCGATATGTTCGGCCAGGGCGTTGGCGGTCAGCATGACGATGGGCGTGCGCGACAGACCCATCGCCGCCTCGTTCAGCCGGATCTCGCGGGTCGCGGTGAGGCCGTCCATCACCGGCATCTGCATGTCCATGAGGATGATGTCGAAGTCGCCGTCCTGGCAGGCCTGGACCGCCTCGGCACCGTTTTCGACCGACGTCAGCTCGACGTCTGCCTGGGCCAGGATCATCTCGACCACCTTGCGGTTCACCGGATGGTCGTCGGCCAGGAGCACGCGGACGGTGGCGGCTTCGCCGTCCGTCGGCTGGCAGATTTCATCGACCTTGGCGGCCGGCGCTTCGGCGGCGTTGAACGGGATGGTCAGGATGAAGGCCGAACCGCCACCGGGCTCGCTCTCGCAGTCCAGATAGCCGCCCATCATCTCTGCCAGCTGACGCGAAATGGCGAGGCCGAGGCCCGAACCGCCGAAGCGACGCGTGATGGCGCCGTCGGCCTGTTCGAAACGGCTGAACAGACGGTCGCGGGTCTCGCTGTCGAAGCCGATGCCGGTGTCCTCGATCGAGAAGCGCAACGTCGGTGAACCGGCCCGGTCGGGCCCGGGAGCCGCGGTCAGGCTGACGAAGCCTGTGCCGGTGAATTTGACCGCATTGGACACGAGGTTGGTGAGGATCTGCTTGATGCGGACGACATCGCCGACGATCCAGCCGTCCGCCTCGGGCGCGATTTCGACAAAGAACTGCAGACCCTTGGCCTCGGCGGACGTCTCATAGAGCTGCGCGGCCTCGCGCACGGCGCGGCCGAGATGGAAGGTGTCGCTGGACAGTTCCAGACGGCCGGATTCGACGCGGGCGAGGTCCAGAATGTCGCTGAGCAGGACCTGAAGCGTCTGGCCGGAGGAGTGGATCAGCTCCAGCATCTCCTCCTGCTGGGACGTCAGGGGCGTTTTCGCCAGGGCCTGGGCCACGCCGATCACGCCATTCAGCGGCGTGCGGATCTCGTGGCTCATATTGGCGAGGAACTGGCTCTTGGCGCTGCTGGCCGACTGGGCCACGTCGCGGGCCTCGGCCAGGGCGCGGGCGTCGTTCTTCAGGTCGGTGATGTCGGTGCAGACGGTGACGATACCGCCTGCGGCGGTGCGGCGGTCAGAGGCCCGGATCCAGCGGCCGTCAGCCAACTGCTGTTCCTTTGTGGTGGTCAGGGCCTGGCGCGACTCAAGCCGGTCCTGGAACCATTCGGCCTGTCGCCCGCGCGCGTCGGAATAGAGATCGTGCGCCAGGCCGATTTCAATGAGCTCGCGGAAGGTCACGCCAACCTTGAGCATGGGGGAGATCTCCGGGATCAGCTCCTCATAGCGCTGGTTCCACAGCACCAGCCGGTCCTCGGCGTCGTAATAGGCCATGCCGTCCGGCATGGCATCCATCGCCTCACGGAGCCGCCTCAGGGCACCGGACTGCGAGGCCCAGCTCATCCATCCGACAACGGCGGTAACGCCAATGATGGCGGCGACCATGGCGACGATGACTCCCGCCATGACGACGCCGGAGACGGTCAGGGCTGTGTCGATTTGGGCCCGGGGCGTGACCACGATCCCGCTCATCGCCGTGAAATGCAGGAAGGCCACCGCCAGCGCGCCACCGGAGGCCGTCAACAGTCTGCGCAGGAGTCCAGGGCCATAGATGAGGCCGCCGGTCACCAGGCCAATGGCCAGGGCACCGCCGATCGCGAGGGCGGCCAGGCCAGGCTGCCAGCTGATACTCCCGGCCAGTTGCAGGCCGGCGATACCCGCGAAATGCATGCCCGAGACACCGACCAGGGCGACAAGCGCCGCAAGGCCGCGATAGAGCCGGTTCGGGCGCACCATCACGATTGCGGCGGCCAGGCCGAAGCTGCCGAGCGCGAGGACGAACGACCCGACCGTCGGCCAGACGGCGTAGCGAATCTCCTGTCCGGGCTGATAGCCGTGAAGGGCCACGAAATGGGTGGTGAACACCGCCAGGCCCGAGATGAAGGCGGCCAGCAGGGTCGTGTTTCGGCGCCGGGTTCCGGCCTGTTCCCGACCGACGCCGAGCAACTGCATGGCGGTCGACAGCCCGAGGACGCAGATCAGCGCCGCGGCCAGCAGCCAGCGGGCGTCATGCTCGGTCGTGATGGAATACAGGATGTGGTCCAAAACGCCCCCTTCCAGCGCCAGTCTGACGCCAAGGGGTGAAGAAACCGTGGGCAACAGCCACGCTTGTCGTCAGGCAGCGACGACGACTTCGAAGGCGCGGCCCATGACCTTGACCGGATTGACCTGGCGGTCGCCGCGGCGGACTTCGAAATGCAGGTGGGGACCGGTCGAGCGGCCCGTGGAGCCGACCAGACCGATCCGTGCGCCGGCTTCGACGGCGTCTCCGGAGGCCACGTCCAGCCGACTGAGGTGACCGTAGAGGGTGGTCATGCCGTTCGGGTGGCGGATCTCGACAAAGCGCCCGTAGCCGGCCGGATCATAGCCGGTTCGCAGGACAGATCCCTCGGCGGCGACATAGACGCCTGTGCCCCAGGGCGCGGCGATATCCACGCCTTCGTGATTGCGGGCGGCCTGTCCGGGCAGGCGGCGCAGGCCGAAGGGCGAGTTGATCTCATGGTTCCGGACCGGGGCCTCGAAGGCGATCAGCCGGGTGACGGGCCCGGCCGGCTCTGCGACCGCGGTCATCGGCGGCGCTTCCGGTACGGAAAGGGCTTCGACCCGTGCCGCATGAGGGGCGTCGGTCAGGGGCGCGGCGGCCATGGCCAGTACGGCGACGGCAGCGAGGCTGGCGGCCTGGCCGGAGTGGATGAGGAACGACCGGGCGGTCGGCAACAGGCGTCGCATGGCGGCGTCGGCTCCGTCTTCGGCTCAACGAGCGGGAGGGGGCGCCGGCGGCCGCAACGAGCGACACACTGCGGCCAGCGACCGGAAGAGCGCCGTTCTAAGACTCCGTTGGGCGACTTTGGGGCAGGCGGGGGTGGCAGGACGTCGCAGGCCGTTAACGAAAAAGGGCGCGCGACCCGAAGATCGCGCGCCCCGTTTTCAGGCTTTGAAGGGTCTACTGCAGCGGGAGGCTGAAGGAGATGGCCCCGACATGGCTGTTGGCGGTGTCGCCGAAGCGGCCGCGGTAGCCCACGGTCATCTTCACCGGGCCCAGATCGGCATCGACACCGGCCGAGGCGATCAGGGAACCGCCGAACGGGTCCTCGATCTCGCGGGCCAGGATCTGCGCCGGGTTGCCGGCAATGCCGGTGCGAACGGCGTCGCTGCTGTCAGCGAAGCTGTCGCGATAGCCGCCCTCGACGAAGAAGCTCATGCCTTCGCCGCCGCCTTCGGCCCGGAGGGTGAACTCGCCGCTGGCGGCCTGGACCGTGCGGTCCTGGTAGTCGTACTGGGCCGCCGGGCCCTGTTCGATATAGCCGTTGACGTCCGTCGAGACCCAGTTGACGGCGACGCGCGGCGACAGGGCGATGCCGCCCATGTCCATCCAGAAACCACCCTGGACGCGGGCACCGAGGCTGCCACCCGTCGTGTCGCCGGTGTGGATGATCGGAGCCAGCGACGTGACACGGGTGATGTCGTCATAGTGTTCGACCGAACCGCCTGCGGTCGCGTTGATGAACGTACCGCCCGAGCGCCAGCCGCCGTACATGTCGAAGGCGTACGACTGGACGTCGAAGGCCATGGCACCGGCCTCGACATCGGCGGTGCGGTAGGTTGCTGCGAAGCCGAAGCGCGCGCTCGGGGACATGACGTGGTCCAGCCCGGCCCGGAAGCCGTAGCCGGTGGTGTCCGTGGCCGCCACGGATCCGCGTGCGTCGGTCTCGACGCTCTCGCCGATGGCGCCGAAGGTCAGGTGGGTACCGGCCTGCCAGTCCGCGCGGCCCGACATGCCCTCGCTGGACAGATCCAGCGAGTCTTCACGCTGGCGGAAGCCGGTTTCGGCCTGGACGGTCGATTGGGCACCTATGTCACCGTAGTAGAGATAGTCATTGGCCAGGCGGGCGATCAGCTGGTGGCCCGCGGCGGTCGGGTGAACGCCGTCCCAGAACAGATAGGTGTTGGGCGTCGCGCAGACCGTAATGCCGTTGAAGCAGGCGTCGGTGACGTTGGTCAGGCCGAAGGCCCCGGGGTTCGCGGTCAGGGCCGCGCCGACCTTGTAGATGTCGAACAGGATGATGTTGGTGCCGGGACGGGCTGCGGCCGTCGTCATCAGGCCGGCCAGCAGGGCGCTGTTGAACGAGGTGCCGGCGAACTCCGCGAGCGGCGCGGCAGCGGTGCCGCGGAACTGCGGCGCGTTGCCGAGGCTGGGAATGTTGCCGACGAGGATGGTGCCGGCACCGGCAGCGGCGATGCTGTTGACGAGGAACGTCATGTCAGCGGCCGCGGCCGAGACGACGGGGGCGATGGTGCCGGTCGGGTTGGCCGAGGCGCCGGCGGCCGGCAGGCCCTGGAAGATGTTGTTGGCACCGCCGAGAATGCTGACGAGATCGGTGGAGCGGAAGGTGCCGCCGGCACCCGTATAGGCCAGCAGCTGGTTGCGCATTCCGGGCGGGAAGGCGGAGCTGTCCGTGCGCGCGCCGCCGTAGGCGTAGTTGATGCTGCCGGTCACGGAAGCCCCGGCCGCGGAACGTCCGGCGTTGAAGCCCAGCAGTTCAGTGAACACCTGGCCGTTCGAGAACCGGCCCTGGAAATAGGGCGGCGACGTCGGCTGGGTGTTGCCGGTCGCGGCGTACAGGTTGCCGTTGTCGCTCAGGCTGTCGCCGAAAACGACGAGGCGACTATAGGATTGGGCGCTGGCGGCTGACGCGACACCGCCCACGGCGGCCACAGTCAGTGCGGCAAGCGCCGCGTTGCGCAGGAAACGTGACATCGATGATCCTCCCTCGGCCGTCATCATGCGACCGTTGGAATCCACTGTGCGCTCGTTTTCCGTCCGCGCAAGATGCCGCTGGGGAAGCTTCTAGTGCAACATCCGGAACCGCAGCGTTCCAGCCACAGTGCGCAGGGTCTGAAGCGCATCGGGATCGTAGTCGCGGTCGACGTCAGTGATGACATATCCGGTGCGTTCGTCGGTCTTCAGATGCTGGCCGAGAATGTTCAGACCGGCGGCGGCGAGGGCCCGGTTCAGCTCGGCCAGGACGCCGGGCTGGTTGCGGTGGATGTGCAGGATGCGGTGCGCTCCGTCGACCTCGGCGAGCTGCACATTGGGCAGGTTGACGCAGAAGGTGGTGTCGCCCCGGTTCAGATAGGCCAGCAGCCGCTCGGCGGCGAACGCGCCGATGGCTTCCTGGGCCTCCTCCGTCGATCCGCCGATGTGCGGCGTCAGAATCACATTGGCGAGGCCGCGGAGCGGGCTGTCGAATGGGTCGGCGTTGGTGGCCGGCTCCTCGGGGAAGACGTCCACGGCCGCGCCGCCGATACGGCCGGATCCCAACGCCTGCGCCAGGGCACCGACGTCGACCACATGGCCGCGTGACAGGTTCAGCAGCAGGGCACCGTCCTTCATCCGGGACAGTTGGTTTGCGCCGATCAGCGCCGTGTTTTCCGTCCGGCCGTCGACATGCAGGCTGACCACGTCGCTTTCGGCCAGCAGGGCGTCCAGCGAGGCCATGCGGCGGGCGTTGCCGAGCGACAGCCGCTCGGTCAGGTCGTGGAAGATGACCCGCATGCCCAGACCCTCGGCCAGAACGGACAGCTGCGAGCCGATGGCACCGTAGCCGACGATCCCAAGGGTCTTGCCCCGGAGCTCCCGAGAGCCGGTCGCGGACTTGTTCCAGACACCGCGGTGCATGGCGGCGGACTTGTCAGCGACGTCGCGCAGCAGGGCGATGGTGAGGCCGACGGCCAGTTCGACGACCGAACGGGTGTTGGAATAGGGGGCGTTGAACACGGCCACGCCCTTGGCGGCCGCCGCGTCGAGGTCGATCTGGTTGGTCCCGATGCAGAAGGCGGCCACGGCCATCAGCCGGTCGGCGGCTTCGAGCACGCGGGCGCTGACCTGGGTCTTGGAGCGGACGCCCAGCACATGGACGCCGCGGATCGCCTCGATCAGGGCGTCCTCGTCCAGCGCGCCCTTCTGCGATTCGACCGTGTAGCCGGCCTCCTCGAGCCGTTCGACGGCGGCGGGGTGGATGTTTTCGAGCAGCAGGATGCGGATGCGCCTGCGCGGATAGGACCAGCGGCCGGCAAGGCCTTCGGCGTGCAGGAACTCGTCAATCGACGGGGCCTCGGCGTCGGCGGCGGCGACGACCCGGTCGCGCCGGACGATCTCGGTGAAGGCGTGGAAGCGGTCCGCGGCACCGGCCAGTTTGACCTCGGCGTCGGTCCAGCCGTCGCCGATCATGACCACGGGGCCCGGCAGGCCCAGCGCGCGGATCACCACCGGCTTGCCGCCGGCGCGGGAGAGGGGATTGCGCTCGTCCACCCCGGCGACACGGCCGTCCGCGTCATACAGCAGGTCGTTGCACAGCACCTGGTCCGCCGGGATGTGCAGATGGGCAGCGAGGGGGGCAATGATCTCGCGGAAGCCGCCGGACAGGATGACGATCCGGCCGGCGTTCTCGCGGAAGAAGCGCAGGTTGCGCCGAACCGACGGCGTGCCCTCGTCGAGGATGCGGTTCGACAGCTCCGCGACATGGGCACGCGTCAGCGGCAGCAGGGCGAGCCGTCGGCGCAGCGCCTCGCCGAAGGGAAGATCACCCGCCATCGCCTGATCGGTCAGGGCGGCGACCTCGGCGCGGATCGCGGCGGCGTCGGGCGCGCCGGCCAGGGCGATGTCGGCCAGAACCTCCAGCGTCTCGATGCGCACGAGCGTCGAGTCGAAGTCAAAGACATAGGTGGTCGGCTCAGCCATGAGACGACCTTGGCCGACCTTCGCACTTGCAGCAATAAGAGAGTGGCCGGGCCCTAGAACTTGCCGAGGCTGCGGATGCGGCTGTCGGGACGGCGGACGTCGAGCGCGGCGGCACCGATGGCGGCGGCGATGGTCGCGACGGCCAGAAGGGCACCGCCTTCCTTCGCATGGTCGCGCGCGTAATCGCCGGCGTCATGGGCGTAGCGGCGCGCGACCTTGCCGTGCTTCTTCAAGGCCTTGCGCGAGGAATGTCGCGCGCCGTGGATGAATTTCTCACCGCGATGCCGGGCGTCCTCGCCCAGATCGGAGGCGCGCTCGCCGGCTTCGGACAGGCTGTGGCGCACGGTGTCGGCCAGGCCGCCGAAACGGTCGCGCAGGGCGTCGGTATCGATCCAGCCACGCGGGTCGATGCGGCCGCGAAGGCGCTCGTAGCGCGTCGGGCCACTGCGCTGGTTCAGCAGCAGGGCGGCGATGCCGACGCCGGCGAGAACGGCGAGGACGCCGCTGGCGACGCCGGGATGTTTGCGGACTTCGGCGAGGGCGGAGAACTGACGAACCATCGGATAGTGAACCTCTTCTGCGAGGCCGTCGTCGCCCGGGTCGTACAGCCCGTCGTCGTACGGCTCATAGGCGGAACTCCTGTCCCGCATCAGGGAAGGAGCGAACCGGGCGAAGAGTGGTTCCGCCAGACCGGGCAGGACCGAATAGAAGCTGGCGATCAGCCGACCGCCGCCGCCGACGGTGATCTCGCGGATCGGATGGCTGGCACAGTAGAGGATGGTGTCGGCCACGACGTGGGTCGCATAGACCGGCTGGGGGTTCTGGGTCGCATAGCCGGTCAGGTTGCGGGCGTGTTTGCTGTAGGGGCTGTCGACCGCCGCCGGCTTGACGAGGCTGACGGTAATCGCGGCGTCCTCGCGGATCAGCTCCATGCGCAGGGCGTTGGTGAAGCCCTTCACCGCATGTTTGGAGGCTGAATAGACGCCCTGGATCGGCAGGGGGGCGTCGGACAGGATCGAGCCGACATTGACGATGGCCCCGCCGTTGTACCGCTTGCGCAGGTGCTCGGCCGCGACCAGCGAGCCGTTGACCACGCCCCAGTAGTTGGTCTCGAACAGCCGCCGCTGGTCGTCCAGGTTTGTTGCGCTGATCGCGCCGTAGATGGAGACGCCGGCGTTGTTGACCCAGGTGTCGAAGCCGCCGAACAGGCGGACGCATTTTTCGGCAGCTTCGGACAGGGCTGCGTGATCGGCGACGTCGGCGACCGCCCAGGCTGCCCGGGCGCCTGTCGCCTGCAGTTCCTCGCACAGGGCCTTCAGGTCGGCTTCGCCCCGCGCGATCAGGAAGACGCAGGCTCCGGCCCGCGCTGCCCGGCGCGCCGTCGCCAGTCCGATGCCGGAGGTGGCGCCGGTGATCACGATGGACTGTTCGTTCAGGGGCTTGAGCGTCGCTTTGGTCATGAAACCGCCGGGTCGGTGTGTTCGGATCGGGCTGCTGGGAACGGGGCCGAAACCCCGCCGGCTCCTGCTGTAGCACGCAGGCCTTACCATTCGCGACTGGTGCGCCTATCTGACGGCGCTTCCCCTGTTTCGCTGTTTCGAGGACCGCCCGTGACCGATCACGCGCATGACCACGCCGCCCCCGCGCCCGTCGACGATCTGGCCGCCGCCTTCCAGATCGAGGGCTGGCCCGTGCGCGGTCGCATCGTGCGGCTGGGCGAGACCATCGATGCCATCCTGTCGGCCCACGCCTATCCGGAGCCGGTCGCGGCCCTGCTGGGCGAGGCCTGCGCTTTGGCGGCGCTGGTGGGCTCCAGCCTGAAGTTCGAGGGCCGGCTGATCGTTCAGGCGCAGGGCGACGGGCCGGTGCGCTATGTCGTGGCCGACTATGACACCAACGGCCATATGCGCGGCTATTGCCGGTTCGACGAGGACGAGGTCGCGGCGGCGTCGCAGGGCTTCGCCCGGCCGGGCGCGCGCTCGCTGCTGGGGCAGGGGGTGTTCGTCATGACCCTGGACCGTGGCCCGGACTTCGAGCGGACCCAGGGCATCACCCCGATCGAGGGTGAGAGCCTGTCGCTGGCGGCCGAACACTATTTCCAGCAGTCCGAGCAGATCCCGACCAAGGTGCGGCTGGCGGTCGGGTCGGTGGTCACCGACGGGGGCGCAGGCTGGCGCGCCGGCGGGGCGCTGATCCAGCTGATCGCCGGCGACGACGCCCGCGGCTCGACCGAGGAGGTCTGGGACCGCTCGCGGGCCCTGTTCCAGACCCTGGCCGATGATGAGCTTCTGGACCCGACGATCACGCCGGAGACCCTGCTGTACCGCCTGTTCCACGAGGACGGGGTGCGGCTGGAGGACGCCCGGGCGCTGGTGGCGCAGTGCCGCTGTTCGCGTGAGCGGATCGCCAGCGTGCTGACCTCGTTCGATGCGGCCGAGCGGGCGGACATGGTCGAGGCCGACGGCAAGATCCGCGTGACGTGCGAATACTGCGCGACGGTCTATGAGCTGGAGCCGGAGGAGATCGCGGCGGAGTAGGGGGCGGGCGGCGAGGTCAAAGCTGCGCTCCGGCCGCCACTTCGCCGGAGACGGCGTCTTCAACGGTTCGACGCTGCATTCGGAAGTCGCCGGACCAGTTGCCGGGGATGGTCCAGCGTCCCGAGATGACGTTTCCATCCGGTGAGATGTCTCCGTCGTAGAGGATGACATGGTCCCGGTCGCGGCCGTCCGGGGTCTTGGTGAAAGTCAGGTGCGCGCCGTCGTGGCGGCCTTCCACTACCGCGCGCACTTCAACCCCGTCCGCGAACAGAAGGTCCGGTTCGATCGTCTTGCCGATGACGGCGCCCGACACATCCGTGAGCTCCGCCGTGAATGGCGTGGCGGGCATGTTGTCGTTGGCGTTCCAGTCCGGATCGTGAGGATAGAAATACACGCCCGTCCAGCGCCCGGTCAGATCGACGACCTTGCCCATCAGTAGGCCAGGGCGATCCCGTCTTTCCGCATCTCCGTCGCCGCGCCATAGGTCCAGGGCCCGCGCCCGTTCACCTGCCGCACCACATTCTGATAGCCGCCGAAGCCGCCGTTCGGCCCGCCCAGCACCCAGCCCATGGCCGCCAGCTGCGCCTTGGTGGCCGCCGGGACGCCGGTCTCAAGGAACAGGGTGCCGACGCCTTCGGACGGATGGCCCGTCGGCTCCGACGAACCCTCATGCTGCCAGCGCGGGGCGTCGCCGGCCTCCTGCGGGTCGAGGCCGTAGTCGACCATGTTGATGATGATCTGGGCCTGCCCCTGCGGCTGCATGCCGCCGCCCATCACGCCCATGGCCATCCAGGGCTCGCCGTCCTTGCAGGCGAAGCCCGGGATGATGGTGTGGAAGGGCCGTTTGCCGGGGGCGTAGACATTGGGATGGCCGTCGGTCAGGGCGAACAGCTCGCCGCGATCCTGGAACATGAAGCCCAGCGTCCCGCCGTCGGGGCCGTCGGGGACGAGGCCGGAGCCCATGCCGCGGTAGTTGGACTGGATCCAGCTGACCATCATGCCGTCCTTGTCGGCGACGCTGAAATAGGTGGTGTCGCCCTGGGTCGGGGCGTCGCCGGGGAAGGCGCGGTCCATGACCCGGTCGGGCCGGATCAGGGCAGCGCGCTCGGCGGCATAGGCCTTGGAGTTCAGCCATTCGGCCGGCGTGCGGCTGAAACGGTCGTCCGCGAACCATTTGGCCCGGTCTTCGAACGCCAGACGCTTGGCCTCGGCCTGGTGGTGGATCGAGGCGGCGGACTGGAAACCCATGCCCTTCAGGTCGAACCGCTCACAGATGTTGAGGATCTGGTTGGTCGACAGACCCTGGGTGTTGGGGCCGAGGCCATAGACCTCGACGCCGCGATAGTCGGTGCGGATCGGTTCGACCCATTCGGTGCGGTGCGGGGCCAGATCGGCCTTCGTCATCCAGCCGCCGATGCGGCGGAAATAGCGCTCGATGTGATCGGCGATGACCCCCTCATAGAAGGCGTCGCGACCGCCCTCGGCGATCAGGCGCAGGGTGCGGCCGAGGTCGGGGTTGGCGAAGACCTCGCCCACGGCAGGCGTACGGCCGTCGGGGGCGTAGACCCGCTTGCGGTTGTCGTTCTCCTCGATGATCCCCGACCGGCGATCGAAGCCGGCCATGTTGCGCTGAAGGTACCAGGCGATCAGCTGGGGCATGGGCACGCCCTCCTCGCACAGCTCGGCGACGGGCAGCAGGACGTCGGCCCAGGGCAGTTTGCCGTAGCGCTGGTGGGCGCTCCACCAGGCGTCGACCGTGCCCGGGACATTGACCGTGACCGCTCCATAGGGCGGCAGATAACCGTCCTCGGCCTTCTTCGAGCGGGCGGTCTCGAGCGACAACGCGAGGGGACTGTTTCCGGAACCGTTGAAGCCGACGACCTTCCGCTGCGCCGGGTCCCACAGCATGCAGAAGGCGTCGCCGCCGATGCCGTTGGCGGTCGGTTCGAGGAAGCCGAGGGCCGCGTTGATGGCGATGGCCGCATCGATGGCCGAACCGCCGCGTCGCAGGGTGTCGATGCCGATCAGGGTGGCGCGGGGGTGGGCCGTGGCGGCGGCGCCGTGCGCGCCCCAGACCGTGGAGCGACCGACGAACTGGACGCCGCTGTTGCGGTTGCCGGGGCCGATGCCGGCGTAGGGATCGGCTGGGGCGGACTGGCGAAGCGGGGCGCGTGCGGCCGCAGGAGGCGCGCTCGCGGTGGCCGCGCCGGCGCCGGCGAGAAGGGCCCCTGCAGGCAGGGTGGAGAGGAAGGTGCGGCGACGCATGGGCGGGCTCCTGTCAGGGAAGGGCGACCCTAGCCGCTTCATCCGTCGAGGGAAGTGCGTTCGTTCTCCCACAAGGGCAGAACGAGATACGGCAGCCCGCCCGTCCCGTGAACCGCCCCCCGGATGACGCGCCCCACGATCTGGAGTATATCGGTTACGCACGGAGACGTTGTCATGCTGCCGCTTATACTGATGCTGATACAGGACCCTTCTACGCTGACCGGGCCTGTACCGCCGCCCGCGCCTCCGATTCGCTTGCAGGTGATCGAGGCCGATGGCGCGGCCTTGGCTCGCTGCGATGTCGATCGGTTTCAGCGGATCGATGAGCCGGCCGGTACGGCTGAACTCCGACCCGACCTGATCTACAGGCCGGATGGAGAGGTGCGGCGCTATCTGTTGCTGGATCGAACGGTCCGGGGCTGCCCGGCACCGATTTCATATGCCCTTCCCGGCAGGCAGGACGGCTTTATCCGGGAACCGGGCCGCACTGCGCCGGTGGTTCAGAGTTACCCGCCCAGATCGAGCGAATAGCCCGCCGACCGGACCGTCCGGATCGGATTGACCGTGCCCTCGACGTTCAGCGCCTTGCGCAGGCGGCCGACGTGGACGTCGACGGTGCGGGCCTCGACATAGACGTCAGAGCCCCAGACGGCGTCGAGCAGCTGTTCGCGGCTGAAGACGCGGCCGGGGTGCTGCATCAGGTGGTCGAGCAGGCGGAACTCGGTGGGGCCGAGGTGGATCTCGTTGCCGGCGCGGCGGACGCGGTGGGCGACGCGGTCGATGACGATGTCACCGTGGTTGAGGCGATCGTCGGCCAGGCCCGGGCGGATGCGGCGGAGCACGGCGCGGATGCGGGCGATCAGCTCGCTCATCGAGAAGGGCTTGGTCAGATAGTCGTCGGCACCGGTGTCGAGGCCGCGGATGCGATCGCTTTCCTCGCCACGCGCGGTCAGCATGATGATCGGCATGTTGCGGGTCTCGGACTTGCCGCGGATGCGACGGCAGACCTCGATCCCCGACAGTTTGGGCAGCATCCAGTCCAGCAGAACCAGATCGGGCAGACGCTCCTCGATCTGCAGCATCCCCTCTTCGCCATCGGAGGCGACCACGACGCGATAGCCTTCCTTTTCAAGGTTGTAGGACAGGAGGGTCGCCAGGGCGTCCTCGTCTTCCATCACCAGAACATAGGGCTGCACGGGATATTCTCCGGGTTCAGACGGGCGTCGGCGTTTCGGGGGCGGCTTCGGCAGCGTCGGGGTTCCAGCGCGGGCGCTCGCCCGTGAACTCCTGGCCGGTGATCTCGTAGTAGATGGTTTCGGCGATGTTGGTGGCGTGATCGCCGATCCGCTCGAGGTTCTTGGCCATGAACAGCAGGTGGGTCCCGGCCGTAATCGTGCGCGGGTCGCCCATCATGTAGGTCAGCAGCTCGCGGAACAGGGCGTTGTAGTGCTCGTCGACCTCGTCGTCGGTGTTCCAGACGGCGATGGCGCGGTCGATCTCGGCCGCGGCATAGGCATCGAGCACGTCGCGCAGGCGCATGGACACCAGCTTGCCCATCCGCTCGATCGACCGGGTCAGGGGCTGCATCGGCTCGCCCTCGGCGAGGATCAGGCCGCGCTTGGCGATGTTCTTGGCCAGGTCCCCGGTGCGTTCCAGATCCATGGCCAGCTTCATCGAGGCGAGCGTCCGGCGCAGGTCGGAGGCGACCGGCTGGCGCAGGGCGATCAGGCGGATGGCCTTGCGCTCGATGTCGCGGTGCATGGCGTCCAGACGGCCATCGCGCTCCACGACGGCGCGGGCCAGGGCGACGTCGCGCCGGGCCACGGAGTCGACGGCGTCAGCGACCTGGGCCTCGGCCAGACCGCCCATGCGGGCAACCTCGGCCGTCAGCTGGTTGAGTTCGTCGCCATAGGCCTTGACGGTGTGCTGGGGCATCAGCCGAATCGTCCGGTGATGTAGTCCAGCGTGCGCCGCTCGCGGGGATTGGTGAAGATGTCCTCGGTGTCGCCGGTCTCGACCAGCCGACCCATGTGGAAGAAGGCGGTGCGCTGGCTGACCCGCGCGGCCTGGGCCATGGAGTGGGTCACGATGACGATGCAGTAGCGCTCGCGCAGCTCGTCGATCAGTTCCTCGATCCGGGCGGTGGCGATCGGGTCCAGGGCCGAACAGGGCTCGTCCATCAGGATCACTTCGGGCTCGACGGCGATGGCACGGGCGATGACCAGACGCTGCTGCTGACCGCCGGACAGGCCGGTGCCGGGCGAGTGCAGTCGGTCGGCGACCTCTTCCCACAGGCCGGCGCGCTTCAGCGAGGCTTCGACGACGCCGTCCAGTTCCGATTTCGACGCCGCCAGACCGTGGATGCGGGGGCCGTAGGCGACGTTCTCGTAGATGGTCTTGGGGAAGGGGTTGGGCTTCTGGAAGACCATGCCGACGCGGGCGCGCAGCAGCACGGGATCAACCGATTTCGCGTTGATGTCGTCGCCGTCCATCTCGATCCGGCCGGTGACCTTGCAGCCCGGAATCGTGTCGTTCACGCGGTTCATGGTCCGCAGGAAGGTGGACTTGCCGCAGCCCGACGGGCCGATCAGGGCGGTGACCGTCTTGTCCGGGATGTCCAGCGAGACGTCGTACAGGGCCTGTTTGCCGCTGTAGAAGACGGAGACGTCGCGGGCGGCGATCTTGGTCGGGCCCATCGGCGCGGAGTTGTGGACGACGGGCGGGGCCGCGATCACGGGCGGAGCGGCGGGTGAGCCGCCCTCGGTTCCGTCCGCTGCGCGAAAGAGGTTGAACTTCATTATCTTACCACCGGCGTTCAAAGCGTCGCCGCAGGAAGATGGCGGCGGCGTTCATGACGATCATAAAGGCGAGGAGGACGAGGATGGCCGCGGCCGTCCGTTCGTGGAAGGCGCGCTCTGACGCGTTCTCCCAGATGTAGACCAGCGACGGCAACGCGCCGGTCGGCTCGCCGAAGGAGGCGGGGATGCCCGGGATGAAGCTGACCATGCCGATCAGCAGCAGGGGGGCGGTCTCGCCGAGCGCGTGGGCCATGGAGATGATGGCACCGGTCATGACGCCGGGCATGGCCAGCGGCAGGGTGTGCTGGAACACCGTCTGGGTCTTCGACGCGCCCATGGCCAGGGCGGCCTCGCGGATCGAGGGCGGCACGGCCTTCAGCGAGGAGCGGGTGGCGATGATGATGGTCGGCAGGGCCATCAGGGCCAGGACCAGGCCGCCGACCAGCGGGCTGGCGCGGCAGGTGCATCCAGTTGATGAACAGGGCCAGACCCAGCAGGCCGTAGATGATCGACGGCACGGCGGCGAGGTTGTTGATGTTGACTTCGATCAGGTCGGTCAGCCGGTTCCGCGGGGCGAACTCTTCCAGATAGAGGGCCGCGCCGACGCCCAGAGGAATGGCGATGAAGGCGGTGACCAGCAGCATCAGGGCCGAGCCGACGACGGCACCGAGCACCCCGGCCAGCTCGGGCTCGGTGGAGTCACCCTTGGTGAACAGGCCGGTGTTGAAGTGGGCGGCGACCTGTCCGGAGGCCTTCATCCGGTCCAGCCAGTCGATCTGTTCGTCGCTGATGCGGCGCTGGTCGGCGGGCGTGTCCCGCGAAATCTCATGTTTGAAGAACAGGTCGGCGTCGTCGGACACCGGCGCGGCGATCGGCACGGTCTGGCCGATCAGATCAGGATTGCGCTGGATGCGGGCGGCGGCGGCGAATTTGAGCTCGGATGAGAACAGGCTGCGCATGGCGGCGGCCTTCGTGCCCGCGGCATCGTCGGCGACGCCCATGCGGGCCAGCTGCTGCTCGGCAACCAGCAGCTCGAAATTGGTGCCCTGCGGATAGGCGCGATCGACCCGGGCGGGATCCATATAGACCGGCACGGTGATGGTGTGGGTGTAGAAGGCCGTGTGGCCCTGTTCGATGATCCGGCCGAGCAGCAGCAGCAGGAAGCCGACCGCGACGCCGATGGCGAGCAGGCCATAGAGCTTGAACCGGCCCTCGCGGGCATACCGCCGCTTCAGACCCGCGCGCAGGCGCCGGGCGCGTATTTCCGGGGTGACAGACGTATCAGTCATACTGCTGCCGGTAGGTCTGGACGATGCGTTGGGCGACGATGTTCAGCATCAGGGTGACCACGAACAGGGTCAGGCCGAGGCCGAAGGCGGACAGGGTCTTGGGGCTGTTGAACTCCTGGTCGCCGGTCAGCAGGGTGACGATCTGCACCGTGACGGTGGTGACGGTGTCCAGCGGGTTCAGGGTCAGGCGGGCGGCGAGGCCGGCGGCCATGGTGACGATCATGGTCTCGCCGATGGCCCGCGACATGGCCAGCAGCATGGCCCCGGCGACGCCGGGCAGGGCGGCGGGCAGCAGCACGCGCTTGACCGTCTCGGACTTCGTGGCCCCCATGGCATAGGAACCGTCACGCAGGCTCTGCGGCACGGCATTGATGATGTCGTCCGACAGGGAGCTGACGAAGGGGATCAGCATGATGCCCATGACCATGCCGGCGACGAGCGCCATCTGGTTCTGGACCAGCATCAGATACTGGCCGAGGCCGTCCAGCGGTCCGCCGGCCATCAGGGCCCCGAGGCCGTTGAAGAATGCGCGGAAGGCGGGGCCGACGGTCAGGGCGGCGAAGAAGCCGTAGACCACGGTCGGGACGCCGGCGAGGATCTCCAGCACCGGCTTGACCGTCGCGCGGAACACCGGCCCGGCGTACTCCGACAGATAGATGGCCGAGAACAGACCCACGGGCGCAGCCACGGCCATGGCGATCAGCATGATGAGGAAGGTCCCCGCGAACAGGGGCAGGGCGCCGAAGGCACCGGTCGAACCGACCTGGTCGGCGCGGATCGCGGTTTGCGGGCTCCACTGGGTTCCGAACAGGAATTCGGCGATCGGCACCGACGCGAAGAACCGCATGGAATCGTAGACGAGCGACGCGATGATGCCGACCGTGGTCAGGACCGCGACGGCCGAACAGGCGAACAGCAGACCGACGATCCAGCCCTCAACCCGGTTGCGGGCCCGCATGCCCGGCCGGATCTGGCTGAAGACGAAGAGGGCACCCAGCAAGGCGGCCAGTGCCGCGCTCACAATGCCGCCCAGGGACAGCATCTGGCTGATGCGCGCGGCGCGTTGGCCCTCGGCGGGGAGGAGTTCGGCGTAGGGGGCCGGCCAGATCTGGACGGCGGCGCGGCCGTCGCCGACGGCGCGGGCGTCCGCGAAGAAGGCCTCGCGGCGGAAGGGTTCGAGCTGCTGCACCGCCTCGGGCGCGCCGGACGCGGTCAGCTGCCGCTCAATGTCGGGTGCGAGAACGCTCGCCGCCACCAGCATGATCAGGGCGGGTACCGCGGTCCAGATCAGGGCATAGGCACCGTGCTGGCCCGGACGCGAATGCGAGCGTTCGCCGGCCGGCAGGGTCCGCGCACGACGACTCGCCACGGCGCGGCCGCCGACATAGGCGGCGACGGCTGCGGCGATCAGGATCGGCAGGAAAAGCCAGGTCATGGACGTCCGGGAGAGCAGAATCGGACTGGCCGGTCGCCCGGTTTGTCCCGCGGCGATAACTGCCCCGGAATGGTCAGCGGATTACGACGGGGGGATGACAGTTCTGTTACGTCGCAAGGCCCGGCGTGGGGTGCGCGTCATGAAGGTGTCACGTCGTCCCGTCGCGGGGCGACCGGGAAGTAGGCTGTGAAGACGGCCCCCTGTCCCGGCGCGCTTTCCACGGTCAGGCCGCCGCGATGCCGGTTGACGATGTGTTTGACGATGGCGAGGCCGAGGCCCGTGCCCTGTCGTTCCCCGCTCTTCTGGCCCTCGACCCGATAGAAGCGCTCGGTCAGGCGCGGCAGGTGCTCCCGCGCCAGGCCCGGACCATGATCGCGCACGGTGACGGCGGCGAAACGCTGGCCGGTTTCCCGATCGGGGGTGACCAGTGGCAGCCGCGTCGCGCCGGCACCCCGATTGCCGCCGGACCAGGGCGCTGCGGCCTCGTCGAGGGCGATATCGGGCCGGATCACGATCTCGACCGTCCCGCTGGCGGGAGAATATTTGATGGCGTTGTCGACCAGGTTCTGGACGACCTGCAGGATCTCGTCCCGGTCGCCGTTGACGGGGGCGCTGGTCTCCCGGTCCTCCAGCAGGACGACGACGTTGCGTTCGGCCGACAGGACGCTGACCGCGTCCACCACGTCGGCGGCGGCGCGGGCGAGGTCGACCCGACCGGCAGGCGGGATGTGTTCGTTCAGCTCGATCCGGCTCAGCGACAGCAGATCCGAGACCAGCCGGCTCATCCGGTCGGCCTGGGTGGCCATGATGTCGAGGAATTTGTCGCGCGCCTTGGGATCGTCGCGGGCGTGGCCCTTGAGCGTCTCGATGAAGCCGGACAGGGAGGCCAGCGGCGTCTTCAGCTCGTGGCTGGCGTTGGCGAGGAAATCGACCCGCATCAGCTCCATGCGCCGCACGTCGGTCTCGTCGCGCAGGACCACGAGGGCCAGCGGCCCTGACTGCGCGTCATTCAGGGGCTGGGTGACCGCCCGCCAGTGACGGGTCTGGGCTCCCACGCCGGCGTAGTCGGTGGTGCGGGTCAGGCCGCCGAACAGGGCTTCATCCACCGCCTCGAGCACGGCCGGGTCGCGCAGGACGGGGACCAGCAGTCCGCCCTCGCGCTGGATGCGCAGCAGGTCACGGGCGGCGGTGTTGGCCAGGACGATGCGCCGCCCGGCGATGTCATCCGCCTCGCCGCCGGACACCACCAGGACAGGGTCGGCCAGGGCTTCGAACACGCTTTCCAGCAGGGCCGCATCGGTATCGGGCGCGGGGGTTTCCAGCGCCGGTGCCGGACCGGTGGCGGACGCCGGCGTGCGGTTGAGTGTCCAGGCGCTCACTCCCACCAGCGCCGCGGCACCGAGAAGCCAGAGGGCGTTGTCGGGCTCAAGCGCCGCCGCGCCGATCAGGGCGAGGATGGCGATGCCTGCGCTCGCGCCGACCGTCCACAGGCGCGAACCGGTGCGGGGCGTCACAGGAGAAAGGGAATCTTCGTAGGGCATTCACGCTTTCGTCGGGCGCACGACTCATTGCGACGAACATGACACGGAATTCATGACAGTCGGGCGCCGGAAGGTCCAGCGGCGCTTGTCAAACGTCCTTTACAAACCTAATCCTGAGCAGAACGGACACGGGCAGGGAAGACATCATGGCGGCGGCGTTGACGCTCGAAGGGGTGAGCAAACGGTACGGCGACTTCCAGGCCGTGCGCGATCTGAGCTTCCAGGTCGAGAAGGGCACCATCTGCGGCTTCCTGGGGCCGAACGGCGCCGGCAAGACGTCGACCATCCGCATGATCCTCGGCCTCCAGGGCGTGAGCGCCGGCCGGATCGGCATCCTGGGCGCTGACGACGGCCGCAAGGTGCGGGACCGGATCGGCTTCCTGCCGGAGGAGCGCGGGCTCTACAAGAAGATGACTCCCGTCGACGCCATCGCCTTCTTCGGTGCCCTGAAGGGCCTGCCGACGGGGGAGGGGCGCAAGCGGGCGCGCGAGATGCTGGACGCCCAAGGCCTGGGGGCTTCCCGGAACAAGAAGATGAAGGAGCTGTCCAAGGGGATGGCGCAGAAGGTCCAGCTGATCGCCTCGGTGGTGCACCGGCCGGAGTTCGTGATCCTCGATGAGCCGTTCTCGGGCCTTGATCCGGTCAACCAGCAGGGGCTGGAGGCGGTGATCCGCCAGCTGGCGGCGGACGGGGCCACGGTGCTGTTCTCGACCCATGTGATGCAGCACGCTGAACGGCTGTGCGACAAGGTCGTGCTGCTGGCGCGGGGCCGTAAGGCGTTCGAAGGCACGGTGGCAGAGGCCCAGGCCACGACGCAGCGCTTCCTCGAACTGGAAGGCGCCATCGAGGCCGCCCAGGCCGCGGCCCTGCCGGGCGTCAGTGGCGTCGAAGTGGTGTCCGAACGTGATGGGGTGCGCGTGCTCAAGGCGGCCCTGGGGCAGGGCGGTCGGGGTCAGGAGGCCCTGAAAGCGGCCTTCCTCGGCGGGCTGGACGTGCGGCGGTTCGAACTGCGCGAGCCCAGCCTGCATGACGCCTTCATCAGCCTGACCGGCGACCATCCGGATATCGACCAGTCGGTGAAGGCCGGCGCGGAGGCCGCCCGATGAAACGCATCCTCCTGATCGCGCGGCGTGAATACGCCGCCTATGCCAAGACCGTCGGGTTCTGGCTGTCGCTGCTGGCCTTTCCGCTGTTTGCCGTCCTGGGCGGTGTTCTGCCGGCCCTGATGATGTCGGCCGAGCCGGTGCGCGACGTGGTCGTGCTGGAAGAAGGGCCGCAGGCCCAGGGACTGGCGGCTGCCGTCCAGGGGGCCGTGCGGCTGGAACAGGAACGGCGGCAGGCGCGGATGGCTGAGGCCGCGGCCGAGGCGGAGAAACAGGGGGGCCAGGCGGGGGCTTCGGCCGCCGGTCAGGCCCTGAACCGGCTGGCCGGACTGCGTCTGAGGATCGTGGCCGCCCCGGCGGATCTGGCCGCTGCGCTGCCCGGCGAGGCGCGGGAGACGCTCGTGCGCCGCTACCTCGGAGACGCGGTGCCGGAGGCCGACCAGCTGGATTCGGTGGTGCTGCTGAACCGCATCGACGGCAAGCCGACCGCGCGGGTCTGGACCCGTCGGGCCACCGACGACACGGTCGAGGACTTCGTCCGCGAGGCCCTGAAGGACGCCAACCGGCGCGAAGCTTTTGAACAGGCCGGGATCAATGCGGTCGTGGTTGAGCAGACCGAGCGGTTCCGCCCGGACATAACCGCCCTGTCGCCGAAGTCCGCCACAGGGGGGGAAGTGTCGTTCCGCGACCGGCTTCCCATGATCATCGGCCTCGTCTCCGGCTTCCTGCTGTGGTCGCTGGTGATCACCGGGGCCTCCATCCTGCTGAACAGTGTGATGGAGGAAAAGGCCAACAAGATCCTGGAAGTCCTGCTGTCCTCGGCTTCGGCCACCGAAATCCTGACGGGGAAGGTGCTGGGGGTGGCGATGCTGACCGGTACGGTGATGCTGGTCTGGGGCGGGATCGGAGCCTTCGGCCTGCTGGCGGCGAATGCGGAGACGGCGGCCATGGTGGGCGACGTCCTGCTCCAGGGCGGGATGCTGGGCTATTTCATCGCCTATGCCGTCGGCTGCTATCTGATGTACGCGGTGCTGTTCGCGGCGATCGGGGCCTTCTGCGAGACCCCCCGCGACGCGCAGACGCTGATGGGGCCGATCATGATGGTCCTGACGGTGCCGATCTTCGTGATGGTCATGGCCGCGCAGACGCCCGACTCGCCCGTGGTGCAGATCCTGTCGTGGATCCCCTTCTTCACCCCGTTCCTGATGAGTGCCCGCGCCCCGTCCGAACCGCCGATGATCGAGGTCGTCGGCACCATGGCGGGCATGTTCGTCTTCGCCCTGCTGATGGTCTGGATCGCCGGCCGGGCCTTCCGGGCGGGCGCGCTGTCGGACGTGAAGCTGAGCTGGCGGGGCTTCGCCGGCGCGATCCGGGGCGGCGGGAAGTAGTTACGGCCGTCTCCTCCCTGTCGCGAAGCGATGGGGAGGGGGACCATGCGAAGCATGGTGGAGGGGCGCCGAACCGCGCTCCCTGCTTCGACCCCTCCACCCCCGCGCCAGGAGGCGCGGCGGTCCCCCTCCCCACGATGTGGGGAGGAGACATAGAAAAAGGGCCGCTCCGGTTTTCCGGGGCGGCCCTTGATCGTTTCGTTCGGTCGTTCGCGCTTAGGAGCGCGGGCCGCCCACGCCCGGAACCCGGGGCTTCGGAGGCGGCAGCAGGCCTTCGCGCTGCATGCGCTTGCGGGCCAGTTTGCGGGCGCGGCGAACAGCCTCGGCCTTCTGGCGGGCGCGCTTCTCCGAGGGCTTCTCGTAGTGCACGTGGCGCTTCATCTCGCGGAAGCTGCCTTCACGCTGCATTTTCTTCTTGAGGGCCTTGAGCGCTTGATCGACGTTATTATCGCGAACGAAAATCTGTACCAGGTTGAACTCTCCTTTGGCCGCCCGCCGCGCACCTCGAAAGGGAGACGGGCAGACAAATAAAATCTCGGTCCACAGACAGGGTCCGCGGATGAAGGCGGGCTGATACACGTTCGCCCCCCTCGTGTCCAGATCGTCGCGCTTCTATCTGAAGCCTCGAAACGCCCGCCGGACGGGGATATGCTGCCGCCATGACCGAAGCGCCACACCTGTCGAACGCCGCGCCCGAAGGTGACTGGGCCGACCGCATGGAACAGACCGTGCTGGACGCCGCCCTGGGCCTTGCGCCCCGTCTGGGCTGGAACAGCCGGATGGTCAGGGCCGCCTGCGAGGCCTGCGGCCTGTCGCAGGGCGACGAGGAGCTGCTGCTGCCCAACGGCGCGCGCGATCTGGCGGCCCTGCTGTCGCGGCGGCACGACGACCGGGCGCTGGCCGAACTGGCTGATATCGATGCCAGGTCCCTGAAGATGCGCGAGCGAATCGCGGCGGCCGTCTCGGCGCGGATGGAGGCCGGGGCCGCCGATCTGGAGGCCACGCGCCGCTGCGCCGCCTTCCTCGCCCTGCCGCCCAACGCCGACCTGGGGCTGAAGATGGCGTGGGAGAGCGCCGACCATCTCTGGAACTGGGCCGGGGATACCGCCACCGACTGGAACCACTATTCCAAGCGCACGATCCTGTCGGGCATCCTGATCCCGGCCCTGACCCTGCGCTGGTTCGACGGCCGTGAGGCCGCGGAGGCCTTCGTCGCCGCGCGGATCGAGAACGTCATGGCCTTCGAGAAATGGAAGGCGGGCAAGGATTTCGACGCACCGCTAAAGACGGTCACAGATGTGCTCAGCCGGATGCGGTACGGGGCGAAGGTTCCCCAAGGGGGCTAGAGCGGCTTCACCCGGTTCACATGGCCCATCTTGCGGCCCTTGCGGGCTTCGGCCTTGCCGTAGAGGTGCAGGCGGGCGTCGGGTTTGGCGGACAGGGCCGCCCATTTCTTCACATCGCCGCCGAGCAGATTGGTCATCTCGACCCGGGCATGGGCGGTCGTCGGGCCGAGCGGCCAGCCGGCGACGGCACGGATGTGCTGTTCGAACTGGTCGCAGACGCAGCCGTCCTGGGTCCAGTGGCCGGTGTTGTGGACGCGCGGCGCGATCTCATTGACCAGCAGCAGGCCGGCCCCGAGGTCGAACAGTTCGATCCCCATGACGCCGACATAGTCCAGCCCCTCGAGAATGGCGGCGGCGATGGCGTGGGCGCGCGTCGCGGTCTTGGCGTCGACCTGGGCGGGGGCCTGGGTTGTCTTGAGGACGCCGCCCTTGTGGACATTCTCGCCCAGCGGATAGACGGCGACGGACCCGTCGCGGCCACGGGCGCAGATCACCGACAGTTCGCGCTCGAATGACGCCCGGGCCTCGAGAATGGCCGGGCGTTCGCCGATGGCGGTCCAGGCCTTGAGGACCTCCGCGGCTGACTTGATCCAGACCTGCCCCTTGCCGTCATAGCCTTCGCGCCGCGTCTTCAGCAGGACCGGGACACCCAGCCGGTCCACGGCATGGCGAAGGTCCTCAAGGGTGTCGATGGCGGTGAAGGCGACCGTCGGAGCGCCGACGCGGTTGAGGAAGGTCTTTTCGTCGACGCGGTCCTGGGCCACGGCCAGGGCCTTCGGTCCCGGCGCGACGACGGCACCGCCCTCGAGCAGCCGCTCGACCGAGCCGGCAGGGACGTTCTCGAACTCGAAGGTCACGGCCTGGCAGGTCTGGCCCAGGACACCGAGGGCCGTGGGATTGTCATAGGCGGCGACGATCTGGCCCTGCGAGACGCGGCCGGCGGGGCTGTTCTCCTCGGGATCGAGGATGACGACATTGAAGCCGAGGCGCGAGGCGGCCTGGCTGAGCATCCGTCCCAGCTGACCGCCGCCGAGAATGCCCAGGGTCGACCCGGGGGGCAGGGGCGGGGGCGGGGTCACGTCGGGCGCGGCGTCGACCAATTCAGTCCTCGACGGTTTCGTGCACGGCCTCGGTCTGGGCCTCGCGGAAGGCGGTCAGGCGGCCGGCCAGGATCGGGTCGGAGAGGGCGAGGATCTGGGCGGCGAGGATGCCGGCATTTTTGGCACCCGGCTCGCCGATGGCCAGGGTGGCCACCGGAATGCCGCCGGGCATCTGGACGATCGAAAGAAGGCTGTCCATGCCCTTGAGCGCCTTCGATTCCACGGGGACGCCGAGGACCGGAAGCTCGGTCATGGAGGCGGCCATGCCGGGCAGGTGGGCGGCGCCGCCGGCCCCGGCGATGATGACCTTGAAGCCCGCGGCGCGGGCTCCGGTGGCGAAGTCGAACAGGCGTTTGGGGGTGCGGTGCGCGCTGACCACCCGGGCGTCCCAGGCCACGCCCAGACGGTCGAGGGCGTCGGCGGCGTGTTTCATCGTCGGCCAGTCCGAACGACTGCCCATGATGATCGCCACTGCTGGTGTCCCGGTCGTCATGGAGGCTCGCCCTTTTCGCGGGAAAGCGGCGCGATACAGGACTCGCGTTGCGCCCGCAACCGACCGCGTTAGGCTCTGTCGCAGCCCGACGTGTTGAGTCGCCGGCAGGGGAGCCCTTTTCGCTCGTGAACGACGCGGCCGCCATCGACCCCCACGCCGAGATCGAGCGCCTGCGCGCGGAGGTCGAGGCCCTGCGCCTGCGAGCCGAGGCGGCCGAGGCGGCAGCGGATCACGACGCGCTGACGCCGGCCCTGAACCGCCGCGGTTTCGTCTCGGTCCTGCGCAGCGCCATGGCCTTCTGCCAGCGCCATGAGGTGCCGGCGGTGTTGCTGTATCTGGATCTCGACGGCTTCAAGAACGTCAACGACACCCTGGGTCATGCCGCGGGCGACGCCGCCCTGGTGCAGGTGGCCGAACTGCTGCGGGCCAATCTACGCGAGTCGGATGCGGTCGGTCGGCTAGGCGGGGACGAGTTCGCCCTGCTGATGCTCAACGCCGGCCTCGACGAGGGCCGCGACAAGGCCCGGCGGTTGGCCGCGGCGCTGGAGGCGGACGGCTTCGTCTGGGCCGGGGAGCAGGCCCCGCTGGGCGGTTCCTTCGGGGTTCGCGCCTTCGCCGGCCACACCGACCCCGAGGTCTGGCTGGCCGAGGCCGACGCGGCCATGTGGGTGCGCAAGAAGGGGCGCTGAGGCAAACCTAGGCGATGATGTCCGGCAGGATGCGATCCTCGATCTTGGCCATCTCGTCGCGCAGCAGCAGTTTTTTCCGCTTCAGGCGCGCGATCATCAGCTGATCCGGCACGGGCATGTGACCCAGGGCCTCGATCGAGGCGTCGAGGTCGGCGTGCTCAAGCTGAAGCACCTTGAGCCGGGCGCGCATCGCCAGCTCTTCTTCGGTCAGAAAAGGTTCATCGTCGTTCATGTGGGGCCCCGCAGGCTCATCATACTGTGCGTCGCGTCAGGCCGGAAGGCGGTCTGCGAGCCGGACCAGTCCCGCGCGGGGCGTCATCGGCGACCAGACGCGGGCGGCGGCCACGAGCGTGTCGATCGGCGGGCGTGCCGGGCCGGACGGCGCGGGGGCGAGACCCTCCAGCGCCGACAGCAACCGGCGCTCGGCCTCCAGCTCGACCGCCTTGACCTGGGCCCGGACGGCCTCGCGGTCGGCGTCGTCGAGGTCGGGAGCACGGGCCTTGAGTGCCTTGCGTACGGCGCGCAGCGGGGCGATGGCGGTTTCCTGCCAGGCCCGTGCGGTGTCGCCCGCGGCCTCGAGGGCGTCCTCGTCCGGCGCGCGACCCTCGGCAGCGCACCAGGCGGCCCACAGCAGTAGGGGCACATTCTGGCCGGCAGCGTCCTGAAGCTCCAGACAGGCGTCGGGGACTCCTTCGGCGGCGTAGGCCGTCAGCGCCCAGTCCCACAGGTTCATTCGGCCGCGGGTCCCTTGAGGCCGTCCCAGCGCCGCACGGCGGACCAGTCGAGGTCGAACAGGTCCAGCGCCCGGCCGACCGACTGGTCGACCATCTCGGCGATGGAGGCGGGTTTGGCGTAGAAGGCGGGCAGGGGCGGGGCGATGATCGCACCCATTTCGGCGAGCGCCGTCATGGTGCGCAGATGGCCCAGATGGAGCGGCGTTTCGCGCACCATCAGAACCAGCCGGCGGCGCTCCTTCAGCGCCACATCGGCGGCGCGGGTCAGGAGGGTTGAGGTCACGCCGGTGGCGATCTCGCCCATGGTGCGGACCGAGCAGGGGGCGATGATCATGCCCATGGTCCGGAACGAGCCCGAGGCGATCGAGGCCCCGACGTCGTTGAGCCGGTGCGTCACGTCGGCGCGGCCCATCAGGTCGTCGGCGGACAGGTCGGTTTCCTGCGACAGGGTCAGCAGGGCAGCGCGGGTGACGACGAGGTGGCTCTCGACGCCCAGTTCGCGCAGGGCGTCGAGCACCCGAACGCCGTAAGTGACGCCGGACGCTCCGGAAATTCCGACGATCAATCTCGAAGGGGCCGAGGCGGAAGGGTTCCGTACGGCTCTGTTCACATCTTCGGCCAATTCGGGCTCCAGGGTGGTCCGTATCAGGACGGTCGGCAGTTCACTGGAATGTGATTCTACAGCCGGTCAGACCCGGCGCTGACTGTACTGGTCCCTTAGACATGGAGGCGCAAGCCATGACCATCGAAGCTCGTATCCGCGAACTGGGAAACCGTCATCGCAATCTGGATGAGACCATCCGGAGAGAGACGACCCACCCGGCCACGGACTCGCTTCGCGTGAGGGAGCTCAAGTTGCAGAAGCTCCGACTTAAGGAACAGATCACCAGTCTGGAGGCCTCGGCGCACTAGCGAGGCCTCCCGAAAGAACAACGGCCCCGGGATCGCTCCCGGGGCCGTTTTTTATTGTCCAGTGTCGAAAGCTCAGTCCTTCGAACCGAACACCGAGGCGGCGGTCGGCTCGGCACCGCGGCGTTCGCGGGCTTCCGGCACGAATTCTTCCTCGACGGGCTCTTCCGGGGCGTCGACGGCCTGCAGGGTGGCGCCGCCGCCCTTTTTCGCGTCGTCCCTGGCCTTCTTGTCGGCGGCCTTCTTGACCAGTTCGTCCAGGGCCAGCTGGCCGACCAGGCCGAGGGTCACGGGGTCGACCGGCTTGATGTTGGGGCTGTTCCAGTGGGTGCGATTGCGCACGCTCTCGATGGTCGACTTGGTGGTGCCGAGCATCTTGGCGATCTGGGCGTCGGTCACCTCCGGGTGGTTACGCACGAACCACATGATGGCGTCCGGGCGGTCCTGGCGGCGCGAGACGGGCGTGTATTTCGGCGGTGCCTTGTGCACCTTCAGCAATTCGGCGTGGCGGCTGACCACGGCGTGCATGCGGTAGGCGTCGTCGTTCTGGGCCTTGTCCAGCTCTTCGCGGGTCAGCTGGCCGTTGACCAGCGGATCGGCACCGCGGATGTCCCGGGCCACGTCGCCGTCGGCGATGCCGCGCACTTCCAGCGGGTGCAGGCCGCAGAAGTCGGCGATCTGCTCGAAGGTCAGGGAGGTGTTGTCGACCAGCCAGACCGCGGTGGCCTTGGGCATCAGGATGTCGGTCATGGGGGCGTTCCGGTGCTTGTTCGAACCCGAAAACCGGGCTCTGGATACGACGGCGCCCGGCCTTTCGACCGGGCGTTGATGCTCGCGATATAGTCCTATTCGCCGGAAAAGAAAACGGAACCCGACAAGGCCATACAGCCAAGGTTCATCCACGCGGCGCAACACTGGCTTCACAGACGCGTTGTGCGTCGGGAAAGACTTTCTGGGAGGAACTTCCATGCTGATCGAAATGCTGGCCGCCGCGGCGGTCGTCTCCGGCGCCGGGCAGGAGTTCGCTCCGCAGATCCCGGGTGGTCCCGAGCGGGTCGCTCCGCGCGGCGACTATCGCGACAGCTGCAGCGGTGAATATGTGAACCGCGGCCGGCTGTACGCCGACTGCCGCAACAATCGCGGCAACATTCGCGGGACCTCGATCGAGCTGAACCGCTGCGCCAACTACGAGATCCGCAACAACGACGGCCTGCTGGTCTGCGGCCCCAACCGCGGCGAATACGAAGATCGCCCGGGCGGTGGTGGCGGCGGCCGGCCGGACCGGCCGGATCGTCCCGGCGGTGGCTGGGGCGGTGGGCGCAACTCGGTGACCGTCTTCCGCGATTCCGAGTTCCGCGGTGCCAGTTTCCGGTTCGACAATGAGATTCCGAACCTGGCCAACTCCGGCTTCAACGATGCGATCAGCTCGATGCAGTTCCGGGGCGAGTGGGAGGCCTGCACGGACGCCTACTACCGCGGCTTCTGCCAGACCTTCCGCGACGACGTCCGCAATCTGCAGCGTTGGGGCATGAACGACCGCATCTCCTCGCTGCGTCCGGTGCGCGGCGGCGGGCGCTGGTAGGCGTCAGACCGTCAGCACGATCTTGCCGACATGGCCGCCCGCCTCCAGCCGGAGGTGGGCGGCCGATGCCTGTTCCAGCGGGAAGGTCGCCTCGACCGGCGGCCGGACCGCACCGGATGTGACCCAGGGCCAGGCCACGGCTTCCACGGCAGCGATCAGCCGGGCCTTTTCATCGGCCGGCCGCGGGCGAAGGGTCGAGCCGGTGAGGACGATCCGCTTCATCATCAGCCTGGCCAGATCGACCTGCGCCAACGCACCCGACTGGGTGGCGATGACCACCCAGCGGCCGAAGGGGTTCAGCGCGGCCTGATTGAGGTCGGCGTAGTCGGCTCCAACCATGTCCAGCAACACGTCCGCGCCGCCGAACGCCCGGATCTGCGCCTCCATGTCGTCCGCAGCGGCGTCGAGGCTGAGGTCGGCACCGAGGCGGCGCGCGGCGTCTGCCTTGGCGGCTCCGCGGGAGGTGGCGATGACGCGCGCGCCCGCGGCCCTGGCCATCTGGATGGCGGTGACGCCGATGCCGCTTGTGGCCCCATGGATCAGCAGGGTCTCGCCCGCCTTGAGCGCGCCCGCCTCGAAGACATTGGCGAAGACGGTGCAGACCGTCTCGGGCAGGGCGCCGGCCTGGATGAAATCCATGTCGGCGGGGACGGGCAGGGCATGGCGGGCGTCGACGACGGCGAGGTCCGCGTAACCGCCTCCGCCCAGAAGCGCGCAGACGCGGTCTCCGACGGACCAGCGTGTCACGCCGGCAGCGACCTGATCGATCTCGCCCGCAACCTCCAGACCGAGGATGTCCGATGCGCCGGGCGGGGCCGGGTAGCGGCCCAGCCGCTGCAGGATGTCGGGCCGGTTGATCCCGGCGGCCCGGACGCGGATGCGAATCTGGCCCGGGCCAGCGGCGGCATCGGGCCGTTCGGAGAGGGTCAGGGACTCCGCGGAGCCGGCACCGCCCGTGATCTCGACTACCCGCATTCGCCCGTCCTGTTCTTGCAATCGTCCGTATCCGGGCGTTGAAATAGGGTGTTGCGGTGAGGATGGCCACGAAGGAGGCGGTGATGTTCGAGGATCTGGAGCCCCGTCCGGCGCGCGGCGCGCCACTGATTGCCCTGACGCGCGAGGATCTGGACGGCTATTCAGTCGAGGATCTGAAGCAGCGGATCGAGGGGCTGCAGGCCGAGATCGACCGCTCGAGGGCCGCCATCGAAGGCAAGTCGTCGCAACGCAATGCGGCTGATGCCATGTTCAACTTCCGGTCCTGACCCTGTCTGTCTCCGTCTGGCATGGCCATTGCAGTCCGTGGATGCGCCGCGCCACGCCGTGCCGGTCGTGATACGGATGCGCCTGTCCCATGAGTCTGGTTGAGTTCATGCCTGTTGACGCCACCACGCTTTCGCCAACGGGCCGCAGCCGCACCGCGGTCGTGGATGATTTCGCCCGTTCGGAACTGTTCGACCGGACCTTCCAGGAGGGGATGGAGCTGGTCGAGGAGACCGCCGCCTATCTGGACGGTGACGGGCGCCGGGAATCCAAGCTGCTGTCGCGCTCCACGGCCCTGCTTTACGCTGGCGAGAGCATGAAGCTGACGACCCGGCTGATGCAGATTGCTTCATGGCTGCTGGTCCAGCGCGCCGTGCGCGAGGGGGACATGACGGCGGAAACCGCCTGCGAGGCCCGCTATCGCCTGGCCGAGCGTGCCGCCGCCACCGAGCCCAGCCATCCGGAGCTGCCGATCGCCCTGGTCGAATATCTGGTGCGCACCGAGAAACTCTACGACCGGGTCCTGCACCTGGATCGCCGCATGTATCTGGATGAGCCGGAAGAGGACGCGGTCAATCCGGTCCAGAGCCAGCTCGATCGGCTGACGGCTGCCTTCAGGCAGTGAAGCCGATCCATGGGATCGCCATCTATGTGCTGATCATCGCCGGCATCCCCCTGCTGGCGATTTTCCTGTTTCTGGCGTCACCCGACAAGCCAGCCCTGTTGCGTGTCGATGGGCGCAACATGGGCCCCGTGACCCTGACCGTGACCCTTCACGGTGATGACGCGGCCTGGTCGCGCACCATGTCCGCCGGCCGCCGAACGACCTGGCGGCCCGTTTCGCTCAAGCAATGGAACTCCGTGTCCGTGCGCTGCGGCGGCGATCCGCATGCACAGGTGTTCGATGTCCCGGGTGGGCGCGCGACGCTGCTGACGGTTACGACTGCAGCGTGCGGTTACGTCGCGGTCGAGGCCGAACCCTACTGAGGCGCTGACCCTACGGCCCGACGTCGTTCGCGACCCGCGCGCCGTCATCGACGGCCTTGGGCAGGCTGAGGGCGATGCCGAGGGCTTCGGCCAGTTTGGCGTCCCGCTCGTAGACATCCTCGCGGAAGGCGACGCGGCCCTGGCCGTCGACGAAGGCCGTCCAGTAGAGCAGGCGGACGCTGATTTCGCGGCCGGTGGAGATGCGCTTGGTCTCGCGGGAATCCTGGGCGTTGTCGAACTGCTCCAGCAAGGCGGGGTCGGGCGACAGCAGCAGGCGAGCGAAATCGACCGCGCCCTGGACCCGGACGCAGCCGTGGCTGCGCTGGCGCATGGCGAGGTTGAAGGCCCCCTTGGACGGGGTGTCGTGCAGGAAGATGGCGTAGCTGTCGCGCAGCTCGAACTTCACATAGCCGAGCGCGGCCGTCGGACCCGCGCGCTGGATGACCTGGCCGTTCGACATGTACATGTTCTGGCTGGCCAGATAGCCGGGGCCGCGCGGCAGGATCTCGTTGCGCGCGATCGAGGCGGGGACATACCAGGGCGGGTTGGCCACGACCGAGGCGAACGGCTTCTCGAGGCTGGGCGTCTGGGTCGACGGCGCGCCGCAGACGACGCGGTTGGAGTGAACGGGACGGCCGTCCTTCCAGTAGACCATGATGGCGGCGGCGGTGTTGACCTCGATCCGCTCCGGCGAGACCTCGCGCTTGAGCCAGCGGCGGCGTTCGAGGTTCAGGGCGATCTGGCGGGCGCGGTCCTCGGCCGAGGCCGACAGGGACCGTTGGCTGCCCGTGCCGATGCGGCCGTCCGCAACGAGGCCGTGACGGGCCTGGAAGCCACGCATCGCGGCCTGGAGCTCGGGACCATAGACAATGCCTTGGGCCGTCAGGCGCGCGCCGTCGGCGGCGGACAGGTCGCCCTCGGCAACGAGGCGCCGGATCATCACGGGAACGCGTGCGTCGCTCATGCCCGGTTCGATGGTCGGGCCCTGACGGAAGGCGGGCCAGCCGCCTTCGCGGATCAGGCGGCGGTAACGCACATAGCCGGCGGACAGGTTGGAATAGCCGATATCGGTCGGAGCCAGAGCCTCGAACCAGTCGACGAGACGGTTCTGCGCCAGGGCGTCGTTCAGCCCGACGGGCAGGTCGACGCGGTTCTTCTGCATCTCCCACAGATCCTCGACGGTCTCGGGGCGGACCCGGCCTTCGGCCAGAACGCGGCCGTAGCCGAGGGCGGCGGCGGTGGTGCGCATCTCGGCCGAGTCACGCGACGCCGCGAGGGCCTCGAAATCGAAGAAGTCGTTCTGGGACAGACCGTGGCGCTCGGCGCGGCCGGCGGCGGCCTGGAGGGCGCGGAGACGCTCGGCGGTCCACACGGGACGCCAGCCGTTCAGCTCGTAGAAGGCGCGCACATCGGGCTGGATCGTTGCGGGCAGGCGGGCCAGCTGGTCGTTGAAACTGTCATAGAAGGCGACAGCGCCGGGGTCGCGGGTCTGGGCCCGGGCCGCCAGTCCAATCGTCGACGCGAAAGCCGACACGGCCGCGCCAAGTCCGAGTTGCCGTCGATTCATCGTCACGATCTCTTCGCCCGCTTCGACACGGGACCCCACGTCCACGCCCCCGAAGCCAACGCCGCCATGTTATCGGCGTTCCCGGCAAACAGAAAGGCGCCGGTCCGGAGACCGACGCCTTTGTGATCGTCTTGCCGCAGGGTGTGGCCCGAAAGCCCGACCCGCGCGGAAAGGTCTACTTCTTGATGAAGCCGGCAAACTTGTTGTTGAAGCGCGAAACGCGGCCGCCGCGGTCCATCAGATGGGCGTTGCCGCCCGTCCAGGCCGGGTGGGTCAGCGGATCGATGTCCAGGTTCAGGACGGCGCCTTCCTTCTGGTAGGTCGAGCGCGTCTGGTAGCTCGTACCATCGGTCATCGTCACTGTGATGAAGTGGTAGTCGGGGTGCGTATCCGCCTTCATGGTCCTGGTCCGGTCTCTGCGCGATGACGATGCCGACCGTCGGAGCGCGAAAATGAGAAATCCCGCCATCTGGGGCGGGAATGAGCGGCGGCGTTTACACCGGGGGCCGTTCCGGGGCAAGAGGCGCGCGCCATGACAGATGCAACCGCCAATCCCGACGCCGCCGCCGACATCCGGGGGCGGCCGGGCGCAGGGGCCCAACTGGCCGAACAGATGGGCGAGGCCGGCGAACGCCGGGCCCGCCGTCGGGACGTTCGCCCGCTGGGACGGCTGTTCCCCTACGCCATGCGACACAAGGGCCATGTGGCCATGGCGGCGGTCTGGCTGATCCTGTCCACCTCGGCCTCCCTGGCCCTGACAGCGGCCGCCCGCGGGGCCATCGACAACGGATTCGAGAACGGTGGAGCACAGCTGAACCTGTGGTTCCTGCTCCTCGGTGCCAATGCCCTGTTCCTCGGCTTCGCCACGGCGGTCCGGTATTATTTCGTCACCAAGACCGGCGAGCGGGTCGTCGCCGACCTGCGCAAGGGGCTGTTCGGGCGCATCCTGACGCTCGATCCGGCCTTCTATGCCTCGATGCGAACCGGCGAGGTGCTGTCGCGCCTGACCACCGACATCGCCCTGGTCGAGACCCTGCTGACGACTTCCGTATCGTTCGCCCTGCGGAATTTCCTGACCCTGATCGGCGGGACCATCCTGTTGTTCGTGGTCAGTCCCAAACTGACCGGCCTGGTCCTGCTGGTGGTGCCGCTTCTGCTGGGGCCGATCTTCCTGTTCGGCCGTACGGTGCGAAAGTTGACTGTCGCGTCGCAGGACCGGTTCGCCAACGCCGTGGGCTTTGCCGGCGAAAGCGTGGACGCGATCGAGACGGTGCAGGCCTTCGGGCGCGAGGCGAGCGCCATCGCCCGCTTCGGCGCGGCGGTGGAGGCGGCGTTCACCGTGTCGCTGGTGCGGATGCGGGCACGGGCCTTCATGACCGCCATGATCATCGTCGTCATGTTCGGCGGCGTCAGCCTGGTGCTGTGGCTGGGCGCGCAGGACGTGATCGGCGGGCGGATGACGCCGGGCGCACTGCTGCAGTTCGTGTTGCTCGCCGTATTCGTGGCCGGTGCGGTCGGGGCTCTCGGCGAGAGCTGGGGCGATGTGCAGAAGGCCGCCGGGGCGATGGAGCGGATCGACGAGCTGATGCGGAGCGAGGCCGCGATCCGGCCACCCGAGTCGCCGGTGACCCTGCCCGAGCCGCCGACGGGCGAGGTGTCGATGTCGGCGGTCCAGTTCGCCTATCCGGGCCGGCCCGACCTGCCGGCGCTGAAAGGCTTCTCGCTGACCGTGCGACCGGGCGAGACCGTCGCCCTCGTCGGGCCCTCGGGGGCCGGCAAGAGCACGGTCTTCCGTCTGCTGCTGCGCTTTTATGACCCGCAGGCCGGCGTCGTTTCCGTGGACGGCGTGGACGTGCGCGCCGCCGATCCGGTCGCGGTGCGCGGCCGCTTCGCCTGGGTGTCGCAGGAAGCGCCACTGTTTTCTGGATCCGCGAAGGAAAACATCCGCTTCGGCCGTGAACTGGCCAGCGATGACGAGGTCCGCGCCGCCGCCGAGGAGGCCCAGGCCCTGGGCTTTGTCGAGGCCCTGCCTGAAGGGTTCGACACCCCCTTGGGCGAGCGCGGCAAGAGCCTGTCGGGCGGACAGCGGCAGCGGATGGCCATCGCCCGGGCGCTGGTCCGGGACGCCCCGATACTGCTTCTGGACGAGGCGACCTCGGCGCTGGACGCGGAGAACGAACGGCTGGTGCAGGCGGCGCTGGATCAGGCCATGCAGGGGCGGACGACCATCGTCATCGCCCACCGCCTGGCCACTGTCCTGCGCGCCGACCGGATCGTGGTGATGGAGGACGGCCGGGTGGTGCAGGAAGGCACCCACCAGTCGCTGATGGCCCAGGGCGGCCTGTACGCCCATCTGGCCGAGCTCCAGTTCCGGCCTGACTAGGCGCTCAGCGCGGGGTCCAGATATTTGAGATTGGCCGCACGGATTTCCGCCGCCGCCTCGTCGTAGAGGAAGGGCAGGAAGGCGAACCGCTCGCCCTGTGTGACCGCCGTGGCCTCGTGCAGGATGGAGCAGGAGAAGACCACTGCGCCGCCGGGCGGCGGGCGGTACGTGCGCGGGCCGAACTCGGGGAAGCGCAGGTCACCGCCCTCATAGTCGGCGTTGAGATTGATCGAGACCGCGAACCGCCGGTGCGCCGTGCCCCGGGTGGTGTTGTCGCGATGGGGCCGGAAGAAGCCACCGGTCTCCGCGTCATATCGGGCGATCAGATAGCGTTCGATCCGCGTGGCCCTGAAGTTGAACACCTTCTGGATCTGCGGGACCAGGCGGCGGTTCAGCCGGGCGACAGCCTGCTTCTGCAGCATCTCATCCTCGATGATGACGTCCGATCGTCGCTTGTGGCCCGTGTCGGTCATCAGGGTGGTGACGCCGTCCACCTCGCGCATGAAGCCGGAGGGTTTCCCGCCGGTCTTGCGATAGAGAGCGATCAGTTGCTCGCAGAAGGCGGGTTCGAAGATTCGCGGCGCCAGCAGGACGGGTGCGATCCCCTCGGGGCCGCCGTGGCGCGCGGGCGGGGGCAGGCCAGGCACGCGATCGACGAGGCCACCGGCCTGATCCGCGCCGACGATCGCCATGACATGCAGGGCCGGGTCGACCAGGCACCAGCGTTCGATCCCGGCGGCGTCATAGCGGGCAGCGACCGCGCCGTCCTCGTCGAACAGGAAGCGCAGGCCCGGCAGGCTGTCCTGACGTTTGCCGCGGCTCCTGTCCTTGCCGACGACGACGATGAAGGCGCTGGCGTGGAGGTCGTTGAAGGCCTCGCGTTGCGTCTCGAGGGTGGCGAGGGCGCGGGCGACCGCTGGACCGGCCGGCACGATGGCGAGGAGCAGATACCGGCCCGCCGCCGAGTCGAAGACATAGCGGGGGTTGCTGATCCCCGGGATCGCAAAGGTGGGAGCAGGATCGCCGTACAGAAGGGCCATGGGCCGCACGGTGCACGGGAAACCGCTCCGGGTTCAAGGGTGCGAGCGGGCGGCGCGCCGTTCAGTCAAGCGCGGCGGCGATCCGGTCGGCCAAGGGGCGCAGGGCGGCGGCGTCGGCCATCGGCGCATGGCCATGGCCCTGCATCGGCCGGTCGCTCCAGCGCGGAATGATGTGGAAATGCAGGTGGAAGACGGTCTGGCCGCCGGCCTCGCCATTGAACTGCATGATCTGGAAGCCGTCCGGCCGCAGGGCCTTTTCCACCGCGCGTGCCGTGCGCTGGACGGCAGCGGTCAGGCGGGCGAGGGCGTCGGGCTCGATCTCCAGCAGCGTCCGGGCGGTCGAGGTCTTCGATATGACCAGGACATGGCCTTCGGACTGGGGAAACACATCCATGAAGGCCAGCACATGGTCATCTTCCCAGACCCTGACCGCGGGAATTCCGCCGCGCAGGATCTTTGCGAAGATGTTGTCGGGGTCATAGGGCGCGTGCAGGCTCATCGGGGGCTCCGTGGATCCCGACCACCCTAGCAACCGGCGGCGGACGGGGGGAGCCCGGCGCGCGGTTTCGCGTTATCGTGGACGCGCGAGTCGGGAGAGCGCCATGCTTCGTTTCATCGTCCAGTTTCTGGTCACCTGTTTCGGCCTGTGGCTGTCTTCGCGGGTCGTCAGTGGCGTGGACTTCCTGTCGACCGGATCGCTGCTGGCGGCGGCGCTGCTGCTGGGGATCGCCAACGCCATCGTGCGGCCGATCCTGACCTTCGTGACCTTCCCGCTGACCATTATCACCTTCGGCCTGTTCCTGCTGGTGGTGAACGCGGCCATGATTGGCCTGGTGGCCAGCCTGCTGGGCGGTTTCGTGGTCGCAGGACTGTGGGCCGGCATCGGCGCGGCCATCGTCACCGGCATCGTCAGCTGGATCGCCGGCTGGTTCATCGGCGAGAGCCCGAAGCGCGCCGACTGACGGCTATTCCGACTTCCTGAACGGCGACAGGTCCGCCGTCATGGCCTCGATCTCGGCCGCCACCGCCGGACGCTCGCCGTCGAGATACCGGGCGACCGGTTCGCGCAGCGCCGGGTCGGCGATGAAGTGGGCAGAATAGACGGGCGAGGGCAGGTAGCCGCGGGCGATCTTGTGCTCGCCCTGGGCCCCGGCCTCGACGCGCGACAGGCCGCGGGCGATCGCGAACTCGATGGCCTGGTAGTAGCAGAGCTCGAAATGGAGGAAGGGCACCTCCTCCAGCGCGCCCCACTGGCGGCCGTAGAGGGCGTCGCGGCCGATCAGGTTGAGGGCGCCGGCTATGGCCTCGCCGTCGCGGAACGCCATCACCAGGGCGATGTGGTCGGCCATGGTCGCGCCGAGGCGGGTGAAGAAGTCGCGCGTCAGATAGGGCCGGCCCCACTTCCGCGCGCCGGTGTCCATGTAGAAGGCGAAGAAGGCGTCCCAGTGGGCGTCGGCGATCTCCGCACCGGTCAGGACGCGGATGTCGAGCCCCGCCTGCGCCTCGCGGCGTTCGCGGCGGATGGTCTTTCGCCGGTTCCCAGACAGGGCGGACAGGAAGGCGTCGAAGGTCGCATAGCCGTCGTTGCGCCAGACGTACTGCATGTCCTGACGCTGCAGCAGGCCGGCCCCGCCCATGGCGTCCCAGTCGTCCCGGGTCGGGAAATTGACATGCAGGGAGGAGACGCCGAGGCGTTCGGTCAGGGCGATCGCGCCCTGCAGCAGGGCCTGGCGCACCGTGGCGGCGTCGGCGTCGGGGTGGGCGAGGAAGCGGGGGCCGGTCACCGGCGTGAAGGGCACGGCGGACAGCAGCTTGGGATAGTAGCGCCCGCCGGCGCGCTGATAAGCGTCGGCCCAGCTGTGGTCGAAGACATATTCGCCCTGGCTGTGGCCCTTGAGCCAGAGGGGCATGACGCCGAGAACGCGACTGTCAGCGTCGCGCAGCGACAGGTGGCGGCCGGCCCAGCCTTCGGCCGGGACCGCGCTGCCTGAGGCTTCGCAGGCGTCGAGGAAGTCGAAGGACAGGAAGGGGTCGCCGGAGGAGGACGCGCAGGCGTCCCAGGCCTCGCGGCCTATGTCGGCGACCCGATCATGGACCTGGAGGGTGAAGCTCACCGCACCTCGACGATGGCGTCCACCTCGACGGCGAAGCCGAGGGGCAGTTTGTAGACGCCGACGGCGGAGCGGGCGTGGCGGCCCTTGTCGCCGAAGACCTCGACCATCAGGTCGGAGCAGCCGTTGATGACGGCCGGGATGGCCTCGAAGTCACCGGCGGCCTGGACGAAGCCGCCCAGCTTGACCACGCGGACGACGCGCTCGAGGTCGCCGTCGCAGGCGGCCGACATCTGGGCCAGCAGGTTGACGCCGCACATGCGGGCACCGTCCTTGGCCTGCTCCGGCGAAACGTCGGCGCCGACCGTGCCCTTGATCCCGCCGGCGGCGTCGTTCGACAGCTGGCCCGAGATGTGGACCAGGTTGCCGGTCTGGACGTAGGGCACATAGTTGGCCACCGCCTTGGCGGGTTCCGGCAGGCTGATGCCGAGTTCGGCGAGGCGGGCGGCGACGGTCATGGGCAGGGCTCCTGAAGGTTCGGCGGCGGTTTAGCGCGGGGGAGGGGCCTCGTCATGTCTTCCTTCCGCGCAAACTGCGGGGAGGGGCATCAATTCATGCGGTATTTTAATACCGTTATTAAATAAGGCAGTTATTTCAATAAGATGATGCCAAATCGTGCATCGCAGTCGCCTTGACCCCATCCCCCCTATCCTCTATCAGCGCGCCTTCCGCTCGTCCCCGTCATCGGGAGGGGCACCCGATCGTCTCCCAGGACCCTTGAAATGCTGAAGAGCACCACGGCTTCGCTGAAGCCGGCCGAGGTCACGAAGAAATGGATCCATATCGACGCTGAAGGCGTCGTGGTGGGCCGTCTCGCGACCTTCATCGCCAACCGTCTGCGCGGCAAGCACCGCGGCGACTACACCCCCCACGTCGATTGCGGCGACTATGTCATCGTGACCAACGTCGACAAGGTGGTGTTCACCGGCAAGAAGAACACCGACAAGATCTACTACCGCCACACCGGTCACCCGGGCGGCGTCAAGCAGACGACCCCGGAGAAGGTCCTGAACGGCCGTTTCCCCGAGCGCGTCCTTGAGAAGGCCGTCGAGCGCATGCTGCCCAAGGAGAGCCCGCTGGCTCGCCTTCAGATGACGCACCTGCGCCTGTTCGCCGGCGCGGCGCACACCCATGAAGCCCAACAGCCGGAAACGATCGACTTCAAGTCGGCGTCCGCCAAGAACACCCGGAGCGTCTGAGCATGACCGACGTGACTGCTGAAACCTCCGCCCCGCAGAACGACGCCCCCGCCGCGACCGGCTTCGACGCCCTCAAGGGCCTCGGCACCGTGTCCTCGGACAACGACGCTCCGGTCTATACGCAGAAGCTGGACGCCCAGGGCCGCGCCTATTCGACCGGCAAGCGCAAGAACGCGATCGCCCGCGTGTGGATCAAGCCCGGCTCGGGCAAGATCACCATCAACGGCAAGGATCAGATGCAGTATTTCGCCCGCGAAATCCTGCGCATGATGATCGCCCAGCCGCTGGAAGTGACCGATCGCCTGACCCAGTTCGACGTCGACTGCACCGTGCAGGGCTCGGGCCTGTCGGGCCAGGCCGGCGCTATCCGCCACGGCCTGTCGCACGCCCTGACCCACTATGAGCCGGCGCTGCGCCCGGTCCTGAAGCCGCACGGCTTCCTGACCCGCGACAGCCGCGTCGTCGAGCGCAAGAAGTACGGCCGCGCGAAGGCCCGCAAGTCCTTCCAGTTCTCGAAGCGCTAAGGCGTATCGCGAAAGCGGTTATGGATGGGGGCGCTTCGGGAAACCGGAGCGCCCTTTTTCTTGCCCGATTGCGAAGGCCATATCTGTGGAGACCACGCGTATGCTGAGACTGGATCACCTGACGATCCTGGTCAGTTCGATCGAGGGAAGCCGGAGCTTCTATGAGACCTTGCTTCCGCTTCTGGGATTTTCCCGCACGACCCGTGAAAACTGGACGGACGGAAAGGGCTTCTTCTTCCAGTTCCTGGAAGCCCGGGCGGGTTCGCGCCCTTATGAACGCCATGGCGCGGGGTTGAACCATATGGGCTTCGGAGCGCCTGACATGGCGACCGTCGAGCGCATCCGGGACGAGATGGCGAAGGCCGGACATGAGGCGCAGATCCAGCATCTGGGCGGTGCAGAGTGTCTGTTTCTGAAGGACCCGGACGGCATGCGGGTCGAGATCAGCTGGTATCCGCCCGGCATTGACGTGGTCGACTGAGGACTGAAATGACCCACACCATCTTCATCGACGGCGAGGCCGGGACCACGGGACTGGAGATCCGCGAGCGGCTGGAGGCACGCGGCGATCTCGAGCTGATCCTGCTCGGCGACCGGCGGCGCGAGGTCGAGGCGCGGCGCGAGGCGCTGAACGCCGCCGACGCCGTGATCCTGTGCCTGCCGGATGACGCCGCCAAGGAAGCCGTGGCCATGATCGAGAACCCCGGCGTGCGGGTGATCGACGCCTCGACAGCCTGGCGGGTCGATCCGGCCTGGACCTATGGCTTCGCCGAGATGGCCCATGCGCCGGGCCGGATGACGCAGGGTGAGAAGATCGCGGGCGCGACGCGGGTGTCGAACCCCGGCTGCTATCCGACGGGGTTCATCGGACTGGTGCGGCCGCTGGTCAGCGCGGGGATCATCCCGGCGGGCTGGCCGGTCACGGTCAATGCGGTGTCGGGCTATTCGGGCGGCGGCAAGGCGATGATCGCCGAGTTCGAGGGTGGCGGGGCCGGGGCGTTCCGCGCCTATGGCCTGTCGCTCAAGCACAAACACGTACCGGAGATGACGCTGCACACAGGGCTGGAGCGGCCGGTGCTGTTTGCGCCGGCGGTGGCGGCCTACCGGCAGGGGATGCTGGTCGAGGTGCCGCTGCAACTGGCGGCCCTGCCGTCGTCGCCGTCGGTCGAGGTGGTGCATGGAGCCCTGGCCGAGGCCTATGCCGGCTGCCGCTTCGTCGAGGTGGCCGAGCTGGAGACGACCGAGGCCATGACCGGGATCGACCCCGAGGGGCTGAACGGGACCAACCGGATGCGGCTGCATGTGTTTGGCGACCGGGCAGGGGCGCAGGTGCGGCTGGTGGCCCTGCTGGACAACCTCGGCAAGGGTGCCTCGGGGGCGGCGGTGCAGAACCTGAACCTGATGCTGGGGCTGGACGAGGGGATGGGGCTTTCGTGACGCGGGTTGAGGGGTTGAAACCCTCGCCGTCTTGCCGACGTATATCCAGCCATGACCCAGCTTTCCCGCCGCGCTCTCCTGTCCACCGTCGGTGCCGTCGCCGTCTCGGCCTGTACGCCGAAGGAGGCCACGGCCTCTGAGCGGCAGTACGCCAACTCGCCGTTCCGCCGGATCACCGACGCCCAGTGGCGCGAGCGGCTGCCGCGGGCGGCCTATGACGTGCTGCGCCATGAGGCGACCGAGCGCCCCGGCAGCAGCCCGCTGAACAATGAGCACCGCAGCGGGACCTTCGTCTGCCGCGGTTGCGACCTGCCGCTGTTCCGCTCGCAGTGGAAGTTCGACAGCGGTACCGGCTGGCCCAGCTTCTACGAGGTCATCGCCGCCAACATCGGCACCAAGACCGACTTCGCCATCGGCATTCCGCGCACCGAATATCACTGCGCCCGCTGCCTCGGGCACCAGGGGCATCTGTTCATGGACGGACCCCGGCCGACCGGAAAACGCTACTGCAACAACGGCGTGGCCCTGACCTTCCGTCCGGCCTGACGCCTCAGCGTTGCGGGGCGGCGTCGACGGCGGCGGCCACCTGCTGGAAGAAGGCTTCCCGGGCAACCCTGTGGGTCCGGCCCACCGCGCGGGGCCAGGACGACAGCAGGACGATGACAAGCCGGCGCTCGGGATCGACACGGACAGCCTGCCCGAAGATGCCGTAGGCACCGTAGACGCCGTCGTCCTGGGTCCACCACTGGAAGCCGTAGCCCTCGTTCGGCTCTCCGGTCTCGGCCTGTTTGACGACGGCCTGTGCGAACCAGTCGTCGGGCACGATGCGCTCGCCGCCCAGCTGGCCGTCCTCCAGAGCCATCAGGCCGATACGGCCCCAGTCGCGCAGGGTGGCGGACACGCAGCAGCCGCCCATCTCGCGCCCGCCCTGATCCAGCGCCCAGAAGGCGTCGGCCTCCATGCCCGCGCGGGACCAGATCCGCTCTGACAACAGTTGGGCCAGGGGCCGACCCTCGGCGGCGGCGATCAGCGATCCGACGAGGTTGGTCTCGCCGGTCGAATAGTTCCAGCGCGTTCCGGGCACCGCTGCGCGGGGCAGCCGACCCATATAGGCGACGACGGGGTCCTCTCCGGCGCGGGCGGGCTCCTGCAGGAAGCGGGCGACGTCGGAGTTGGGGTCGAAATAGTCCTCGTTCCAGCGCACGCCGGACGTCATGGTCAGGAGCTGACGCACGGTGACGCCGTCGTAGCCACCTCCGGCGAGGGCCGGCAGATAGCGGGTGACCGGGTCCTCGAGCGACCCGATCGCGCCGCTCTTCAGCGCCGTGCCGACGAGCGTCGAGGTCAGGCTCTTGGTCATGGAAAAGGAGACCCAGTGGTCCCGCTCGCCGAGGCCGAGGCCATAGCGTTCCAGTCGGATGCGCCCGTCATGGATGACCAGCACGCCGGCAACGTTCTCGGCGGCCATATAGGCCGAGGGATCAAGCGAGATCGGCTCGCCCGGCGGCAGGGCCCGCACCGGCGTCTCGCCGCGCGCCACGGACGCGTGCGGTGAGATGGTTTCCATCTGACGGAAGGCGCGCTCACGATCCGCAGGCGACCAGAACAGCACGCCGGCCGGGTTGTTCTCCGGTGTGGGTTGCTGGGCGAGGGCCGGGGCGGCGATGGCACCGGACAGGACGACGATGGCGAGTGTGCGGAGCAGGTTCATGCACCCAGCCTTAGCAGTGGGAGGGCGGGTGTAAATGCCGGCCGGCTAGAGGCTGCGGTCCCTGGCCTTGAGCGCCGACTCGACCGTCACCCCGAACCAGACGGCGGCGATGATGATCAGCAGGCCGTAGTCGGGCCCGGGCCAGAAGACCGGGACGGCGGCGCAAAGGATCACCACCATCGGGAACAGACTGGCCCAGGCGGCCATGCCGCGCTTGTCGGGATGGATCAGCGGCGGTCGCTCCGGGCTCTTCATCGCCCGCATCAGGATCGGGTTGAGCAGGACGAACCCGCCCGAACAGATCACCGCCAGAAGCAGGTTCCGCAGCGGCTCTCCCGCGCCATAGACGCTGGCGGTCAGGGTGACGAGAACCAGGGCGAAGCCGGTGGTGACGGCCAGCAGCAGGTTCGGTTCGAGACGCTTCAACTCTTCACCTTCACATAGGAACCCGGGGCCGGTTCGATCGGCTTGAGCGGGCCGGTCTTCGGATCGCGGGCGGCGATCCAGTCGCCGGACTTCTCATGCAGCCAGTCGGCCCAGTGGTTCCACCAGCTGCCCGGATGTTCGGCGGCCTTCGCCTGCCATTCCCCGAGCGTCGCGGGCAGGGCGGGGTTGGTCCAGTGCTGGTATTTCTTCGCAGACGGAGGATTGACCACCCCGGCGATATGGCCCGACCCCGCGAGCGTCAGGGTCACCTCGGCGTTGGAGAAGGCGCGGGCCGAGCGATAGACCGAATTCATCGGCGCGATGTGATCCTCGCGGCTGGCCTGGAAATACAGGGGGATGGTCACCTTCGACAGGTCGACCTTGATACCGCCGATGGTGAACTCGCCTCGGGCCAGCTTGTTCTGGCCGTACATGGAGCGGAGGTAGTCCATGTGCAGCGTCTTGGGCATGCGGGTCTGGTCGGCGTTCCAGAACAGCAGGTCGAAGGCGGGCGGCGACTTGCCCATCAGGTAGTTCGACACGAAGAACGACCAGATCAGGTCGTTGGCCCGGAGCGCATTGAAGGTCTCGGCCATGGCCGCGCCGGGCAGGACGCCGCCGGCGGCATCCATCTGCTGCTCGACCTCGCCCAGCCAGTGCTCGTCGGTGAACAGCAGCAGGTCGCCGGCCTCGGCGAAGTCATGCTGGGCGGCGAAGAAGGTGTTGGCGGTGACCCGCTTGTCGCCCTTCGCCGCCATATGGGCCAGGGCCGCGCCCATCAGGGTGCCGCCTATGCAGTAACCGACGGTGTTGATGTGCTCGGCCTTCGACTGCTCCAGCGCCTTCTCGATGCAGCGGTAGATGCCCTTCTCCAGATAGTCGTCGAAGCCGAAGCCGGCCTTGTCGACGTCCGGATTGACCCAGGAGCAGACGAAGACGGTGAAGCCCTGGCTGGACAGCCAGCGGATCATCGAGTTCTCGGGCTGCAGGTCCAGGATGTAGAATTTGTTGATCCACGGCGGGAAGATCAGCAGAGGAATGGCGCGCTGTTTGTCGGTGGCGGCGTCGAACTGGATCAGTTCGAACAGCTCGTCACGCCAGACGACCTGGCCGGGCGCGGTGGCGACGTTCTCGCCGACGACGAATTTGCCGTAGTCGGCCTGGCTGATCTTCAGCTTGCCGGCGCCCCGTTCCATGTCGGCGGCGAAATTCTGCATCCCCCTGACCAGCGATTCGCCGTTGCTGTCGGCCAGGGCCTTCAGGGCGACCGGGTTGGAGGCGAGGAAGTTGGAGGGGGAAAAGGCGTCGGTGAGCAGTTTGGTGAAGAACTCGGCGCGCCGCTTGGTCAGGGGGTCGACGTCCTCGACGCTGGAGACGAGGCCGTTCATCCAGTCCGAGGTGACCAGATAGGACTGGCGCATGACGTCGAAGGCGGGGTTCTCGGACCAGGCGGGGTCCTTGAAGCGCTTGTCCTTCGAGGGTGCTGCGGCGGTCTCCTCGCCGGCAGCACGGCGGGTCGTGGACGCCCACAGGTCCATGTAGCGGTTGAACAGGTCGGCCTGGGCGGCGAACAGCTTGTCGGGGCGCGAGGCCAGGCTGGTCATGACCGAATTCATGGCCGGGCCCACGTGGAAGGGATCGGGCGACAGGGCGGCCGGGCGGTCGGCCTGGGACAGGGCGGCCTCGGCGATGGCCGATTGGGCCGTCATGGCGGCCTTGGCCAGGTTCATCGACAGGGTCTCGAGCATCTGCCGCTGGTCCGCGCCGGAGAAGTCGAAGGCCTCGGCGGCGGGGGCTTCGGGTTCGGGCGAAGGGGGCGGCGGAGATGCCGGTTCGGGGGCGGTCGCGGCCTTGGCGGCGCGGGGCCGCGGCGGCTTGGCCGAGGTGGGGCGTCCGGCCTTGCGCGGCGCGCGGGGCGGCGCCTCGGCGGTCGGGGGGCTTGGACGCTTGGCCATGGGAAGCTCCGGATGTCGTCAGGAACGGTCGCAAGCGCCGCGCGCGCCCTTCCGCCTGTCGCGATCATCGCATAAGACAGCCCCTGAAATGAACGCGTCGCGCCGGAAAATTGCAGTCGTCCTGTCCGCCGCCTTCGCGAGCGGGGGTCTGACGGCCTGCGTGGGCTCCTTCGATCCGGCTACAGATGCCACGTCGCCGATCGCCCCGCGGGTGCAGGCCCTGGTCGACGCCAACCGCGAATATCCGCGCTGGGCGGACTTTCCCCGAAGCGTCGAGCCATTGCCCGAACCGGTCGCCATCGCGTCGCAGGTCAACACCCTGCGGGTGACGGGCGGGGCGCTGGCCGGTGAGGTGTCGCGCATCGACTGGCAGACCACCGGGGATCCCGCGGCGTTCGCTGCGGGCGTGCAGGCCCGGATCGATTCGGTCGAGGTCGCTCCCGTGACGGCCGAGACGCTCGCGGAAATCGAAGAGTTCGTGCGTCGCACGCGCGAGCGGGGCCGCGCCCCGCCGCCGGTGGACCGCCGCTGATACCCTCATCATACGCTCGCCCGGACGGTAGACTCCGGGAACCATCGTCTCAGGAGACATCTCATGGCCAATCCGGCTCCCTACGCCTCGACGCTGGCTGCTGACGCCGCGCGGGTCACTGAACTGGCCGCCATCGCCAGCTATGCCGGCATCGGTCGTGGTGACGAGAAGGCGGCGGACCAGCTGGCCGTGGACGCCATGCGGACGGCGCTGAACGCGCTGGATATCGATGGCAAGATCGTCATCGGCGAGGGCGAGCGCGACGAGGCGCCGATGCTCTATATCGGTGAGAAGGTCGGCACCGGCAAAGGCCCGGCCATCGACATCGCGCTCGACCCGCTGGAAGGCACCACCCTGACGGCCAAGGCCATGGCCAACGCCCTGTGCGTGCTGTCGATGTCGCCGGGCGGCGGCATGCTGCACGCGCCCGACACCTATATGGACAAGATCGCCATCGGCCCGGGCTTCGCCCCCGGCACGGTCGATCTGGACATGAAGCCCCAGGATAACGTCCGGTCGCTGGCCTCGGCCAAGGGTGTGAAGCCGTCCGACATCACCGTCTGCGTCATGGACCGGCCCCGTCACGCGGATCTGATCGCCGCCCTGCGCGAGGTCGGGGCCAAGGTGGTGCTGATCACCGACGGCGACGTGGCCGGCGTGATCCATACGGCCGAGCCGGAGACCGGCATCGACCTCTATCTGGGCTCGGGCGGGGCACCGGAAGGCGTGCTGGCGGCTTCGGCGCTGAAATGCGTCGGCGGCCATTTCCAGGGCCGGCTGATCTTCCGCAACGATGACGAGCGGGCGCGGGCGGCCAAGACGGGCGTGACCGATCTGGATCGCAAATACGATCTGCACGAGCTGGTGTCCAAGGACGCCATCTTCGCCGCCACAGGCGTGACCAAGGGGGCCATGCTCGATGGGGTCAAGGTCGCAGACGGCTTCGTCTCGACCCATACGCTGGTGATGGATTCCTCGACCCGCACGGTCCAGCGCATCCGCACGATCCGGCCCCTCTGATGGCGGACGGCGGCGCCGTTCCAGCCTTCCTGGGCGTCTCCCGCTCCCTGTCCGGCCGCGAATGGCGGCAGAGGCCCGCCGAGGCCGGGCTGATCCGGGCCCATATGCAGACGCTGAACCTGGAAGAGCCGCTGGCGCGGGCGCTGGCGGCGCGCGGCGTTCGGGCCGACCAGGGCGCGGACTTCCTGACGCCGACGCTGAAGGCCCTGTTCCCCGACCCGTCCAGCTTCATGGACATGGATGCGGCGGCCGAGGCGATCCTCGACGCCCTCCAGGCGCGGGCCTCGATCCACGTCTTCGCCGACTATGACGTCGACGGGGCCTCCAGCGCGGCCCTGCTGGTGCGGTGGTTCCGGGCGCTGGGCGCCGAGCTGCCGATCTATGTGCCGGACCGCGTGACGGAGGGGTACGGCCCCAGCGCGCGGGCTTTCGATACGTTGAAGGCCTCCGGTGCCGATCTGGTCATTACGGTCGATTGCGGCGCGGCGGCCAATGAAGCCGTGGCCCATGCGGCGGCGATCGGGCTGAAGGTCGTGGTCATCGACCACCACATGATGCGCGAACATCCGCCCGTCTGCGCCGCTGTGGTCAATCCGAACCGGCCCGGCTGCAACTCGGGGCAGGGCAATCTGGCCGCGGCGGGGGTGGTGTTCGTCCTGCTGGCGGCGCTGAACCGCGAGGCGCGGCGGCGCGGGATGTTTGCGGACGTCAAGGAACCGGACATCCGCCAGTGGCTGGATCTGGCCGCCATGGGCGCGATCTGCGACGTCACCGGCCTGACCGGCTTCAACCGGGCCCTGACCAGTCTGGGGCTGCGGGTCATGTCGGACTGGGGCAATCCGGGGCTGAGGGCCCTGCTGGCTGCGGCGGGCGCCGAGCCGGGGCCGGCCAAGTCAAACCATGCGGGCTTCATCCTCGGGCCACGCATCAATGCCGGCGGACGCATCGGCAAGTCGGACCTCGGGGCGCGCCTGCTGTCGACCGACGACCCCGTCGAGGCAGCGTCGCTGGCGCAGGAGCTGGACGCCCTGAACATCGCCCGCCGCGAGGTGGAGAAACAGGTCACCGACCAGGCCACCCGTATGGTCGAGGCGACCGGCGCCCATGCCGACGGCTCGGCTGTCGTGGTGATCGCGGGCGACGAATGGCATCCGGGCGTGGTCGGTATCGTGGCGGGCCGCCTGCGCGAACGCTGGCGCAAACCGGTGGTGGTGATCGGCGTCGATGCGGTGAACGGTCTCGGCAAGGGCTCGGGGCGGTCGCAGCCCGGCATGAACCTCGGCAAGGCGGTGCAGGCGGCCTGGGAAAGCGGCGTGCTGATCGCAGGCGGCGGCCACGCCATGGCCGCGGGGCTGACGGTCCGCGCCGACGACATCGACCGGCTGCGTGACTTTCTCAATGAGCGGATGATCGGCGAGCAGGCGGCCGCCGACGCCCTCGACCACGTCGAGATCGACGCCCTGATCGATCCGGGCGCGGCCACGCGCGCCCTGTTCGAACAGTTCGAGCAACTGGCCCCCTTCGGCCCGGCCAATCCCGAGCCGCTGTTCGCCCTTGAACATGTGCAGGCGCGCGACGCAGTGGCCATGAACGGCGGCCATGTGCGCTGCCGGCTGGTCGGGGCCGACGGTGCTTCGGTCAAGGCCATCGCCTGGCGCTGCGCCGACCTGCCTGGCGGCCAGTCGCTGCTGGCGGGGCAGGGTGGACTGAGCGTGGTCGGGCGGCTGAAGGCCGATGACTGGAACGGTCGCCGCGGCGTCCAATTCGAGATCGAGGACGTGGCCGATCCGCGGATGGCGTAACCGTTCTCCCGGCTGCCCCCTCCGTCTCGTCGGCTGCGCCTCCCGGCCACCTCCCTCTTTGGTTCGCAAATGGGGAGGAGAAGGGGTTGCAAGCCCCGGAATCGGCGGCTATATCGCCCGCTCTCCGCGCAGCGGTCCCTTCGTCTATCGGTTAGGACGTCAGGTTTTCAACCTGAAAAGAGGGGTTCGACTCCCCTAGGGACTGCCAGCGCGGAGCCTCTTCCCCGACATCGCCATTCGGCCTCGCCGCCGCAGCCATTCCTGGCCGGTGGCGTCCGTTCGCCTTTCGCGATGGGAGGTCACGGGCAGGTTCCAGCACCAGGACGCCGCGCATGAGCCGGCCCTGTCCCGAAGATTTTCCGGCGGTCCGACCGGGGCCGAGATGTCGCGCGGTCGAAATCATTTCGCTTTTGCTGCGAAAATCAGCGTTTTTCGCTTTTCCGGCGTTCACAGAACCGTGTTAAATAAACTCCGCTCGCTCTGATTGCGGGCAGGGGGAAGGCTGTGTCGGACTACGAGGGCGTTGAGACAGTCGCGACGGTCCGAATCGCGGGCCGGGTGAAGTGGTTTGATCCCGGCAAGGGATATGGCTTCATCGTGCCTGACGACCCGGCCCTGACCGACATGAAGGACGTGCTGCTGCATATCTCCAGCCTGCGGGATGCGGGCCGGGATGTTGCCGCCGAGGGCGCGCCGATCAGTTGCGAATGCGCCAGACGGCCGAAGGGCTGGCAGGTTACGGAGGTCCATGACCTCGGTGAGGGCGATCCCGAGCTGGTCGCCGCTCCGCGCCGGACCGGCTATGAAGGCCTCAAGCAGACGGCGCGGGCCGCAGGCGAAATCGAGGGCCTGACATCGGGCGAACCGATGGAGGCCGCCGTCGTCAAATGGTTCAATCGCACCAAGGGCTACGGATTCGTGGTGCGCGATGGCGAACCGGGGGATATCTTCGTCCATGTTGAGACGTTGCGCCGCTGCGGGCTGGATGACCTGCTGCCCGGCGAGACGGTAACGGTGCGGTTCGCCGAGGGCCCCAAGGGGCTGGTGGTCGCGGAAATCAGACCGGGCGGATGAACCATCCGCCCCAGTGAGGGTGGATCGGTTATGTTGAACCGTCGTGGACTTCTCGTGTTGTCCGGCCTCGTGCTGCTGTCGGCCTGCGCCGGTGCCGGCGCACCGCGCGACGCCAAGGGTGACCCGCTCGAACCGCTGACCGTCACCACGTCCAGCGGCGAACACCGCTTCATGGTCGAGATCGCCGACGATGACGCGGAACGCCAGCGCGGCCTGATGGAGCGCGAACCCCTGGCCGACGACCGCGGCATGCTGTTCCAGTTCCCCGACGTGGCGGAGCGTGGCTTCTGGATGCGCAATACGCCCAGCCCACTGGACATTATCTACATCGATCCGCGCGGGCGAATCGTCTCGATCGCGAAGAACGCGACGCCCCAGTCCGACGCCGTCATCCCTTCGAATGGACCCGCCAGCGGCGTGCTGGAGCTGCGCGCCGGCCGCGCCGACGAGATCGGGGCCCGGCCCGGCGACAAGGTCAGCCACCCCTTCTTCGCCGAATAGTCACGCGGCGCGTTGCGGCGCAGCGTCGAGTGTGCCAAATCCCGCCGCCGGAGTGTAGCGCAGCCTGGTAGCGCATCTGGTTTGGGACCAGAGGGTCGGAGGTTCGAATCCTCTCACTCCGACCAATTCACCTTCTAGACGACTGTGCCGAACAGGCGGCCGATGCCGGCGGTGGCGGCGAGGGCGACGACGCCCCAGAAGGCCACCCTGAGCACAGAGCGCGGCACACTGGCACCGCCCGCCGCAGCGCCGAGCGCGCCGAGCCCCATCAGGCCGGCGAGGGCGACGGCGCTGACCCAGATCACCAGGCCGTCCAGCGGTGCCAGCAGAGCCACCACCAGAGGCGGTGCGGCCCCGAGGGCGAAGGTCGCCGCCGAGGTCAGGGCGGCCTGGATCGGGCGCGCCGTGGTGAATTCTGAAATGCCCAGTTCATCGCGCGCATGGGCACCGAGGGCGTCCTTCGCCATCAGCTGTTCGGCGACCTGCCGGGAAAGCGCCGGCTCGACGCCCCGGGCGGCATAGATGGCGGCCAGCTCCGTGATCTCCGCTTCGGGGTCGGCCGCCAGCTCGGCGGTTTCCCGGGCTAGGTCGGCTTTCTCCGTGTCCGACTGGGAACTGACCGAGACGTATTCCCCGGCCGCCATCGACATCGCACCCGCCACCAGCCCGGCCACGCCGGCGATCAGCACGCCGCTGCGCGTGGCCTCGGCCGCAGCCACGCCGACCACCAGACTGGCCGTGGACACCAGGCCGTCATTGGCCCCGAGCACGGCGGCACGCAGCCAGCCGATGCGAGCGACCAGATGGCGCTCGGGGTGACGTTCAAGGCGGCTCATGGTCTGTGACTCCCGTCAGCGCCGGCCGGGCAGCATCCGCCGGAGCGTCCCGTCCTTGAGGACGTAATGGTGGAAAACGGCGGCCAGGGCGTGCAGGCCGATCAACCAGTAGCCCGCTTCGCCGATGGTCTTGTGCAGCTCTTCCAGCTGATGGGCGAGATCCTTGTCCTGCCCGATCAGCGGCGGCAGGGACAGGCCGAAGAAGGGTATGGTGTCGCCCTCGGCACTCAGGGTCAGCCAGCCGAGCAGCGGCAGGGCGATCATGCCGCCGTAAAGCGCGACGTGCACTGCCAGGGCCGGCCATCGGGTCCAGCCACCCTCGGCGGCGAGCCAGGGCATCCGGCGCCGCGCAAGCAGCCGGACCCAGACCAGGATGAACACCGACAGGCCCAGCATGAAATGCCAGGTCTTCAGTCCCTCGCGAATGTCGCTGCCCCGCGGGTAGTTCGTCCGCAATTCGATGCAGGCGAAGACGGCGGCCAGCAGGACCAGCATCAGCCAGTGCAGGGCGATAGAGAGCCGGCTGTAGGGCCCGCTGGACGTGGACAGGTCGGCGGTCATCTGAGCCCCTTCCGGAGGAATCGTTCGAAGGATGCAGCTGATCCGCCCATCTGCCCTTGCGTCAAAGCAATTCGCGCGGCGTCAAATCGCCGCCAACGCCTGTTCGAGGTCGGCGTACAGGTCATCGGCGTTCTCGATCCCGACGGAGAGGCGGACCAGATTGTCGCCGATACCGCACCGGGCCTTGGCCTCGGCGCTGTAGTCGGAATGGGTGGTGCTGGAGGGATGGGACACGAGGCTCTCCGTCCCGCCCAGGCTGACAGCCAGTTTGAACAGCTGAAGGGCGTTGAGCATACGGAAGGCTTCGGCCTCGCCGCCCTTGAGGCGCAGGGAGAAGGTCGAGCCCGCGCCGGTGCACTGGCGCGCAAACAGGGCCTGCTGGCTCGGGGAGGACTCGGCACCGCCGGCATCCAGGACGGATTCGATCTTCGGGTGGCCACGCAGGCGGGCGACAAGTGCCATGGCGTTGGCCTGGGAGCGCTCCATGCGGATGTGCAGGGTTTCGAGGCTGCGCATCAAAAGCCAGGCGGTATGGGGGTCGGTGATGGTCCCGCAGATGGTCCGCATCTCGCCCACGCGGGCCATCAGGTCCGCCCGACCGAGGCAGGCACCGGCGATCAGGTCCGAGTGGCCGCCGACATATTTGGTCAGCGAATAGAGCACCAGATCGGCACCGTGCCGCAGCGGCTTCTGCCAGAGCGGGCCAAGGAAGGTGTTGTCCACCACCAGAAGGGGCGGCTCGGTGAGCGCGAGGTCGCGGATGGCGGCGGCGGCGGCTTCCAGGTCGATCAACTGGTTGGTCGGATTGGCGGGGGTCTCCACGTAAACCGCCGCCAGTCGGCCTCCCGTCGACGCGGCGGCCTCGGACGCCGAGCGGACTGCGGCGGCCAGGGCTTCGCCGCCATCGCAGTCGGCGACGCTGATCGTCTGAACCCCCATGCGGGGAAGGATGCGGTCGAAGAGGTATTCGGTGCCGCCGTAGGCCGGCGCGGTATAGACGACGATATCCCCGGGTCGGCTGAGAGCCATCATCGTGGTCGAGATGGCGGCCATGCCGCTGGAGAAGACCAGCGCCTTGTCGGCGGCGTCCCAGACTGCCAGCCGGTCCTCGAGGATCTCGAGGTTCGGATTGTTGATGCGCGAATAGATCAGGCCGAGGGCTTCTTCGGGCTCCTTCTGGCGCAGGCCGTAGGCGACCTCGAAGAAGCGTTTGCCGTCCTCGGCCGATTTGAAAACGAAGGTCGAGGTCTGGAAGATCGGGGCCTTGATGGAGCCTTCCGACAGGGTGGGATCGTAGCCGTAGCCCATCATCAGGGTCTCGGGCGCGAGCGTGCGGTCTCCGAGGGTGCGACTGCGGTGTCGGGTCATACAGGTGTCCTGTTTGTTACAATCTCCATAGGCCGGGTGGGCAGCGAGGCCAAGTCGGGTGCTGGACCCGGCGTCGGCCGCGCGGTATCTGGGCCGCGCGGGTTCGCCCGCCGTCGTCACGAGGACCCTCCATGCTCGCCCGCATCTATCGCCCCGCCAAGACCGCCATGCAGTCCGGCAAGGCCTCGTCGAGAGGCTGGCGGCTGGAGTTCGAGCCGGCGTCGGCGCGTACCATCGATCCGTTGATGGGCTGGACCAGCTCGACCGATATGAACGGCCAGGTGCGGCTGAGCTTCGATTCGGCGGAGGAGGCGGTGGCCTATGCGGAGCGGCACGGCATCCCGTTCCGCCTGCACGAGCCGCAGGAAGCGCCGGTCATCCTCAAGGCCTATGCCGACAATTTCGCCACCGGCCGCAAACAGCCCTGGACGCATTAAAAGCGGGGTGCGTCTACCGCTCGCCGCGCGGCGGCTCGCTGCCTGAGCCGCGTCCTTGTTCGGCTACCGCGCTTCGCGCTACTTGAGCCGCGGGAACTTCATTTCGTCCCTCGGGCGCCCATAGCTCAACCGGATAGAGCACCCGCCTTCTAAGCGGACGGTTGCAGGTTCGAGTCCTGCTGGGCGCGCCATGGTCGGTCAGCCGAGGGCGGTGCGCCAGGCGGCGAGTCCGCCTTCAAGATCAGCAATCAGGTCGGCCGGGTCCTCGAGCCCGACGTGGAGGCGGAGCAACTGCCCCGCCAGGCCGGGCGGCGACCTTCGACCCGACAGCTGGCCCGTCTCATGGGTGATCAGGCTTTCGAACCCGCCCCAGGAAAAGCCGAGGCCGAACAGGTCGAGGGCCGACATGAGGGCGTGGGCGGCGGCTTCGTCACCACCCTTCATCATCACGCCGAACAGGGAGGCGGCCCCGGTGTAGTCACGCGCCCAGAGGGCATGGCCCGCAGCGCCGGGCAGGGGGGGATAGAGGATTTCGGCGACCTCGGGCCGGGCTTGCAGCCAGTGCGCGACGACGAGGGCGGACCGTGCCTGTTCCTTGTAGCGCAGGGGCATTGTGCGCAGCCCGCGCAGGGCCAGCCACGCGTCGTCGGGCGAGACGCGCCAGCCGAGGTCCTCCAGCGTCTCGGCGATCGGCCGGCCGACGGCGGGGTCGGCGACGGCGATGGAGCCCGTGAGCAGGTCCGAGTGGCCCGAGACATATTTGGTCACCGCCTGGACGCTGACGTCGACGCCATACGCCAGCGGGCGGAAGGCGAGGCCCGCGCCCCAGGTGTTGTCCATCACCGTCAGCACGCCGCGTGCGCGGCAGCCGGCGGCGAGGGCGGGGACGTCCAGCATCTCGAATGTCAGGGAGGCGGGCGACTCGATCAGCAGGACGCGCGTGCGGTCGCCAAGGGCGGCGAGGATGTCGCCCGTCGAGGCACCGGCGTCGTGGAAGGCCGTGGTCACCCCGCGCGGGCCCATATGACGCTTCAGGAATCGCCGGCTGGGTCCATAGAGGGCGTCGGTGGTCAGGACCTCATCGCCGGGCCGGAGCAGGGCGGTCAGGGGCACGGTGACGGCAGCGAGGCCCGACGGGACCAGCCAGGCTTCCTTCGCGCCTTCGAGATCGCACAGGAGATCGCGGAGTTCGCGCGCCGCCGAAAGATCCTCGATGCCATAGACCGGACCCCGGCCTTCGTCGCGCATGGCACCGGGCGCGTCGTTGAGCAGGGTCGACGCCCGCTCGATCGGCGGGGCGACCGGACGGCGGCCCCGGCCGCGGCGGGTGGCAGCGGCGATCAGGCGGGTGCGGTCGGTTCGATCGGTCATGCGCGCCGGAACTGAGGGTTGCGGTTCAGCCTCCAAAGGCCTCTAAAGCAGGCGGGGCGCAAGGTCTGACGAAATCGACGAGGCGCGGATGCGGGCACTATCGACGGGGCGAAAGACGGGGGGCGGCGCTGCGTCCGCCCTGGCGATCGTGCTGGCCCTGGCCCTCGCGGGTTGTGGACGCGGCGATACGCCCGTCGACCCCGTAGAGGGGGCTGACCCCGCGGCCCAGAACCAGATCGCCGCCCCGGATTTTGCCAGCCCCACCCTGGCGGCGATCAAACGGCGGGGCCGTCTGAATTGCGGCGTGCATGAGGGGCTGGTCGGTTTCGCCTATACGGACAATCGCGGCGAATGGCGCGGTTTTGACGTCGACTTCTGCCGCGCCCTCGCGGCGGCGGTGCTCGGCAACGCCAACGCCGTCCGGTTCGTGCCCCTGACAAGCCCGCAGCGGTTCGAGGGCCTGCGCAGCGGCCGCATCGATGTGCTGTGGCGTTCGACCTCCTGGACCCTGTCGCGGGAAGCGCGGGAAGGGGTGCGGTTCGCCGGGGTCAACTATTATGACGGTCAGGGCTTTCTGGTGCGCCGGTCGCTGGACCTGGCCACGGCCGCCGAGTTGAACGGCGCGCGGGTTTGCGTACAGCGCGGCTCGACCACGGAATTGAATGTCGCCGACTGGTTCCGCGCGCGCTCGCTGGAATACACGCCGGTGGTGGCCGCAAACGAGGAAGCGGCCCGGGCGGCCTATGCGCGGGAGGATTGCGACGCCCTGAGCGCCGATATTTCCGCCCTGGCGGCGGCGCGGACGACGATGTCGAACCCCGAGCAACACGCCATCCTGCCGGATGTGATCTCGAAGGAGCCGCTGGGGCCAGCGGTGAAGCGGGGCGACGAGGCCTGGACCTCGATCGTGCGCTGGACGCTGAATGCCCTGATCCTCGCCGAGGAGCTGGGCGTGACCAGCGACAACGCCGATGAGATGGCCGAGGAATCGCCAAGCCCCGCCGTTCGCCGCCTGCTCGGCGTCGAGGGCGACGTCGGACCAATGCTGGGGCTGCGCAAGGACTGGGCGAAGGCGGCCATCAAGGCCGAGGGCAACTACGGCGAAATCTTCTCGCGGAACGTCGGGACGGATTCCTCGCTCGACCTGGCCCGTGGGCTTAACGCACAATGGAACGGAAGACCGGCCGGGCTGATCTACGCCCTGCCGATTCGCTAGGACGCCGGGACAGGTGCCAGGGGGAAAAATGGAAACGACGAAACGTGGCGGGATTCCGCTCTATCTCTGGATGCTGCTGGGCTTTGCCGTCGGCATGGGCGGAGGGCTCTATGTCAACCTGATGGGCCTTGAGGTCCTTCCCTGGGTTATGGACATCATCAAGTCCGTCGGCCAGATCTTCCTGCGCCTGCTGTTCATGCTGGTGCTGCCGCTGCTGTTCGCCGCCCTGGCTGTGGGGGTCGCCGAGATGGGCGACCTGAAGTCGCTGGGCCGGGTGGGCTTCAAGACGCTGGTGTTCACGGTCATCGTCTCGGCGATCGCCGTCGGCATCGGTCTCGGCATGGTCAACTATTTCCGTCCCGGAGACGGGGTCGACCCGGTGCTGGCCCAGCAGCTGCTGGCCCAGGGTGCCGAGGGGGCTTCGGCCATCGTCGGCAATGCGCCCAAGAGCATCGAGGCCGGCCAGTTCTTCCTCGACATGATCCCGTCCAACGTCTTCACGGCGGCGGCCGAGAACCAGATCCTGCCGGTGATGATCTTCGCCCTGATCTTCGGCATCGGCATGGTCATGGCCAAGTCGCCCGCCACGGACGCGCTGCAGCAGACGCTGCAGGGGCTGTTCGAGGTGATGATGAAGCTCATCAACCTGGTCATCAAACTGGCCCCGATCGCGATCGCGGCGCTGATGTTCAATCTGTCGGCGGTGTTCGGCTGGGACCTGCTGGTCCGGCTGGGGGCCTATGCGGGCGTGGCCGTGGGCGCGATGGCGATCCACATGTTCATCGTCTATCCGCTGCTGGTCTGGATCTTCGGCGGTATGAACCCGCTGAAATTCGCCAACGGCGTCCGCGAGCCCTTCGTGGTGGCCTTCTCCACCGCCTCGTCCAACGCCACCCTGCCCATCGCCATCAAGGCGGCGGAAGAGAAGCTGAAACTGCCGCGCCGCATCTCGCGCTTCGTGCTCACCGTCGGCGCCACGGCCAACCAGAACGGCACCGCCCTGTTCGAGGGCGTCACGGTTCTGTTCCTTGCGCAGTTCTTCGGCGTCGACCTGAACCTGCAGCAGCAGCTGGTGGTGATGCTGGTCTGCATCCTCGGCGGCATCGGCACGGCCGGGGTTCCCGCCGGTTCGCTGCCGGTCATCGCCCTGATCCTGACCATGGTCGGGGTGCCGGCCGAGGGGATCGGCCTGATCCTCGGCGTCGACCGCTTCCTCGACATGTGCCGCACCACCCTGAACGTCACCGGGGATCTGGTGGCGGCCACGGTGGTGTCGCGCGGTGAGAGCGATGCGATCGTTCCCGATGATCTGAAACTGCCGGACGTCGCGCCGGCGCACTGAGCCTCAGGCGGGCGGCGCTGACACGACGTTGGTGTCCGCCCGTCCGCCCCATTCGGCCCAGCTGCCGTCGTACAGACGCGACGGCCGGCCCAGGACCGCGAGACCCAGGCTGAGAATGGCGGCGGTGACGCCGGAGCCGCAGGTGGTCATGACCGGGTGCTCCAGGTCGATCCCGGCCGAGCGATAGACCTCCGCCAGCGCCTCGCCCTGCTTCATCGTACCGTCGGGGTTCAGGACGGCAGGGAAGGGCAGGTTGAGGGCTCCCGGCATGTGGCCGGACCGGAGACCCGGCCTCGGCTCGGGTGCGCGGCCCGCGAACCGGTCGGCGGCGCGGGCGTCCAGGACCTGATCTCCGGCCTTCAGGGCTGCGCGGACCGCGTCCAGATCGGCGACCCGATCGGCCCGGAGGGAGGGGCTGAAGATCGCGGCCCGGGGCGGAGAGGCCGGCCCGGTTTCGACGGGGTGCCCTTCCGCCAGCCATTTCGGCAGGCCGCCGTCGAGGACGCGGACGTCCCGCGCTCCCATGGTCCGGAGCATCCACCACGCGCGCGCCGATGAGCGGATGCCGACGGTGTCATAGACGACGATGCTGTGATCAGCGGTGATGCCGAGCGCCCCCATCCGCGCCGCGAAAAAATCGGGATGGGGGAGCATGTGCGGCAAGTCGCTCTCTTGCTCCGAAGACGCTTCGAGGTCGAAGAAGACCGCGCCGGGCAGGCGCGCGGTCTCGAAATCCGGTCGCGCGTCGCGGCCATCCAGATGCCAGCTGGCGTCGATGAGTTTGAGGGACGGATCGCTCAATCGGGCGGCGAGATCCTGGGTCGAGATCAAGGGGACGGCGTCGGTCATGGGTCTTTCTAGCACGCCGACGGGCGGAACCCTGAGACTGGTGCTGGGCGACCAGCTGTCCGACGGACTGTCCGCGCTGCGCGGCCTCGATGCCTCGGTCGACGTCGTGCTGATGGCGGAGGTGCGCGACGAGGCGACCTATGTGAAGCACCACAAGCAGAAGATCGCCCTGGTATTCGCCGCCATGCGCAAATTCGCGGCGCGGCTGGAAGAGCGCGGGGTGACTGTCCACCATGTCCGGATCGACGATCCGGCCAACACGGGCTCGATCGCGGGAGAGCTGGACCGTGTCCTCGCCGGGCGGCCGTTCGGCGGCGTGGTGATGACGGCGTGCGGCGAATGGCGGTTGGCCGAGGCCCTCGCGGCCTTCGCCAGATCGACCAAAGTCCCGGTGGAAATTCGCGAGGATGACCGGTTCATCTGTTCGCTGGCACGCTTCAACCGCTGGGCCGCCGACAAGAAGACGCTGACGATGGAGTTCTTCTATCGCGAGATGCGGCGGGAGACCGGTCTGCTGATGGACGGCAAGGATCCGGTCGGCGGACAGTGGAATTTTGACAAGGACAATCGCGCCGGGCTTCCCCGGGGCGTGATGCCGCCGCCGCGATTGCGGACGACCCCCGACGCGGTGACGCGCGGGGCGATGGCGGATGTCGAACGGTTGTTCGGCGACCATTTCGGCGAACTGGAAGGCTTCGGCTGGCCGACGAGCGCGGGCAAGGCGGAAGCGGTGCTGGCCGCCTTCCTGTCCGATGTCCTGCCGTCGTTCGGGGCCTGGCAGGATGCCATGGCGGCCGGGCAGCCGTGGATGTGGCACGGGATGGTGTCGACGTCGCTGAATCTCGGCCTGCTCGACCCGCTGGACGTCTGCCGTCGCGCGGAGGCGGAGTATCGCGCCGGCCGGGCACCGTTGAACGCCGTGGAGGGGTTCATCCGCCAGATCCTCGGATGGCGCGAGTTCGTGCGCGGCCTCTACTGGTCGAAGATGCCCGAGTACGGGGCGCGGAACGCCCTCGACGCGGACCGGAGCCTGCCGTGGTTCTACTGGTCCGGTGAAACGGACATGGCCTGTGTGGCCGATGCGGTGCGGTCGACCCGCGATCACGCCTATGCGCATCACATCCAGAGGCTGATGGTCACCGGCAATCTCGCCATGCTGCTGGGCGTCCATCCCGATGCCGTCGATGACTGGTATATGGTCGCCTATGCCGACGCGTTCGAATGGGTCGAGATGCCGAACACGCGCGGCATGGCCACCTTCGCCGACGGCGGCATCATGGGCACCAAGCCCTATGCGGCCTCCGGGGCCTACATCAACCGGATGGGCAACTACTGCGCCGGCTGCCGGTACGATGTGAAGCTCAAGACCGGCGAAGCGGCCTGTCCGTTCAACCGGCTCTACTGGGGCTTCCTTGAGCGGAACCGGGGGCGGCTGGCCGGCAACCCGCGCCTCGCCATGCCCTACCGGACCCTCGACGGCTGGGACGCGGCGCGGCGGCAGGCGGTGGTCGCGGAGGCCGAGGCCTGTCGCACGGCCCTGGGCGCGGTCAGGCCCGCGTAAGCGCCAGCTGGATCACATCCGTGCGCGCCGACCGGAACCCCGCCTCGCAATAGGCGAGGTAGAACCGCCAGAGCCGACGGAAGCGCTCGTCGAAACTGCCCATGCGCCGGATATCGTCCCAAGCGACCTGGAAGCGCTCATCCCAGAGCTTGAGCGTGTCGGCATAGTCCTGGCCGAACCGTTCCACCTGGCTCCAGCCGAGGCCGGCGCGGTCGATGACCGGCTTCAGTCGCTCCTCGGACGGCAGCATCCCGCCCGGGAAGATGTATTTCTGGATGAAATCAGTCTTGCGATTGTAGTCGTCGAACAGGGCGTCATCGATGGTGATGATCTGCAGGCCGGCGCGGCCGCCCGGCTCCAGCACGTCGCGGATCTTGCCGAAATAGGCGGGCCAGTATTCCTGCCCCACGGCCTCGAACATCTCGATCGAGGCGACGCGGTCGAACCGGCCCTGGACGTCGCGATAGTCGATCAGCTGGATATCGGCCCGCTCGGCCAGACCCGCGTTGAACATGCGCTGGCGGGCGAAGTCGAACTGCTCCCGGGAGATGGTGACAGCGGTGACCTTCGCGCCGACCTCCCGCGCCGCGAACTCGGCGAACCCGCCCCAGCCGCAGCCGATCTCGAGCACGGACTGTCCCGATTCAAGCGCCATCAGCCGGGCGAGGGCGGCGTATTTCTCTTGCTGGGCCGCGTCGAGCGCCATGCCGGCACGGGTGAACCGGGCCGAGGAATAGGTCATCGTCCCGTCCAGCCAGGACGCGTAGAAGGCGTTGCCCAGGTCGTAGTGGGCGTGGATGTTCTTCTTCGACCCCGCGCGGCTGTTCCGCTTGCGCTTGTGCGACAGCCAGTTGATCGCCTGCATCACCGGATTGCCGTCGGCCAGACGCCGGATGTGATCATAGTTGTGGGCGAAGGACTCCAGCAGGGCCGCCAGCTGGGGGCTTTCCCACTCGCCGGCCATATAGCCTTCGGCGAATCCGATATCGCCGGACGCCAGCACGCGCCGGGCGAAGCGATAGTCCTTGATGTCAAAGATGGCGGCGGGACCCGGCTGGGGGCCGTCCAGCTGGTGCGTCTCGCCGTTGGGCAGGATGACGGTCAGGCGGCCGAAGGTCCAGTTGGCGGCCAGCAGGCGCAGCAGCAGCGTAAACCCACGCGGCGTGCGGGCGGCGGTCTGGATGGGATCTGCGGTGACCGACGTCATGGCTGGAAAGGGTGGGTATGGGCCGCCCGCCCGTCAATCCCCTTCCGCGGCGCGGCTCGCCACGACGGTCCCGAGCGCGTCGAGCGCACGCTTGCGGGCGATGTCGTGATCGACGAGCGGGCGTGGGTACTCCGCGCCCAGACGCACGCGGGCGCCCCGGAGGACTTCCGGGGGCGCGGTCCAGGGCGCGTGCAGCCAGCGGTCGGGAACTCCGCGGAGCTCCGGGACCCACCGGCGGACGTATCGGCCGTCTGCATCGAATTTCTGTCCCTGGGTGATCGGGTTGAAGATGCGGAAGTACGGAGAAGCATCCGCTCCGGATCCAGCGACCCACTGCCAATTCTGCACATTCGCCGCGATATCGGCGTCGACGAGGGTGTCGCGGAACCAGGCCTCGCCCTCCCGCCAGTCGATCAGCAGGTGTTTGATCAGGAAGGAGGCGACGATCATGCGCACCCGGTTGTGCATGAATCCGGTCGTCCAGAGCTCGCGCATGCCCGCGTCCACGACGGGATAGCCGGTCAGACCGCGCTTCCAGGCCTCGAGGCCGGCGGGGTCGTTGCGCCAGGGCATGGCGTCATACTCGGGCCGGAAGGCCGTGTCGGTGATCTGCGGGAAGGCGTGCAGCAGATGGGCTGAGAATTCGCGCCAGCCGACCTCGGCCACGAATTTGTCGGCCTCGGCGGCAGGCACCCGGCCGTCGGCGGCGGCGGAACGGGCGGCCTCGACCGCGCGCCAGGGGTTGATCTCGCCGAAATGCAGGTGCGGCGACAAGCGGCTGGTGGCCGGCTCGGCGGGAATGTCCCGGCCCTTGCCGTAGGATTTGAGGCCCCGCGACAGGAAGGCGGCGAGCGCGGCTTCCGCGCCCGCCTCGCCGGGCGTCCAGTCGAATCCACGCGACCAGTCCGGGCGGGTGGGGTGCAGGCCCCAGGCGTCGATATCGTCCGAGGCCGGCCAGGGCGGCGTGCGAATCCCGGCGGGTGCCGGGGCGGGCGACGGGGCGACCGCGGCGGCCAGGAGGGCGCGGTGGAAGGGCGTGAAGACCTTGTAGGGTTGGCCGGAGCCGTTGAGCACGGATCCGGGGCGGGCCAGCAGGGTTCCGTTCCAGCCCTTGCAGGCCACGCCGTCGGCCTGGAGCGCGTGGGCGATGTCCGCGTCGCGGGCGAAGGCGTCGGGCTCGAACCGGCGGTTCAGGAACACGGCGTCGGCGCCGGTCTCGTCGATCAGGCGGCGGAGCTCGGCCTCGCTGTCGCCGCGACGCAGGATCAGGCGGGAGCCGCGCGCCCGCAGCGAGTCGTCGAGGGCGCGCAGGGATTTGTCGAGCCACCACAGGGAGGCGGCGCCGGTCTGCCGCGTCGCGGGGCCCTGGTCGAGGATGTAGAGGGGCAGGATCGGACGGCCGGTCCCGACGGCATGGGTGAGGGCCGGATTGTCCGCCAGACGCAGATCCTGACGGAACCACAGGATGACGGGTTGTGCCTCGGCCTCGGTGGTCATGCGTGTGGGCTCCGTGATAGCTTGCGAACCTCACAGTCCGACGCCACCTGATCGCCGCATGAGTGCGGCATCAGCCGCGCGTCGCCAAGCCGCAAATCCGGGAAATCCGCCTTGTCCAAGCCAAACGCCATTATCGACATCAAGGATGGGCTGAAGCGCCCCGTTTCCATCGGCGGCGGACAGCGGATCGTCTTCATCGCCGGCCCGTGCCAGCTGGAGAGCCGCCAGCACGCGCTGGAGATGGCTCATGCGCTGAAGGAGATCGGCGAGCGCCTGAACGTCGGCATCATCTACAAGACCAGTTTCGACAAGGCGAACCGGACCTCGGCGACCGCCGCGCGCGGTTTCGGCCTGGAAGGCTCGCTGCCGATCTTCGCCGAGATTCGCGAGGTCACGGGCCTGCCGGTGCTGACCGACGTGCATACCGAGGAACATTGCCGTATCGCCGCCGAGGTGGTCGATGTCCTCCAGATCCCGGCCTTCCTGAGTCGCCAGACCGACCTGCTGCTGGCCGCCGCGGCGACGGGCAAGGCGATCAACATCAAGAAGGGCCAGTTCCTCGCGCCCTGGGACATGAAGAACGTCATCGCCAAGGTGGTCGGTGCCGGAAATCCCAACGTCATGGCCTGCGAGCGCGGTGCCAGCTTCGGCTACAACACCCTGGTCAGCGACATGCGGGCCCTGCCTATCCTGCGCGAGATCGGTTGCCCGGTCGTGTTCGATGCGACTCACTCGGTGCAGCAGCCGGGCGGGCAGGGTACGTCCTCGGGCGGACAGCGCGAGTTCGTGCCGGTGCTGGCGCGCGCGGCCGTGGCCGTCGGCGTTGACGCGGTGTTCATGGAAACCCATCAGGACCCCGACAACGCGCCGTCGGACGGGCCGAACATGGTCCCGCTGGACCAGTTCGAGGCGCTGGCCGCCGATCTGATCGCCTATGACGACCTGACCAAGGCGCGGATGGCGAAAGCCGCCTGAATCCGATAGGCCAAGGGGATGGCTGAACGGACGCTCGATCTCGGACAACTGCAGGCGCTGCTGGAGCGGGTGCGCGGACTGAAGGTCGCCTGCGTCGGCGACCTGATGCTGGACCGCTATGTCTACGGGGAGGTCAGCCGGATCTCGCCCGAGGCGCCGATCCCCGTGCTGCGCATGCGCCGGACCACGGCCATGCCGGGCGGGGTCGGCAATGTGGCGCGCAATGTCGCGGCACTGGGCGGCATCGCGCGCCTCGGTGCCGTCGCCGGCAGGGATGCGGCCGGGGACGAGCTTGCGGCCCTGATCGCGGCCGAACCGGGCATCGAGGACGCGCTCGAGCGACGTGCGGGGGTGGCGACCATCGTCAAGACCCGCTTTGTCGCCGCCGGCCAGCAACTGCTGCGGCTGGACGAAGAAGCGGCGGCATTGATGGGCGACGAAAGCGACGCATTTACGGGTGCTTCTGTCTACCTTCTTTCAGATTACGCGAAGGGTGTGGTCAGCGATCTGGTGATCGCCCAGGCGCTGGCGGCGGCCGAGGAGTCGGGCGCGCCGGTGGTGGTCGACCCCAAGGGGCGCGACTTCGCCCGCTATGGCGCGGTCGATCTGATCAAGCCCAACGCCAGCGAACTGGCCGGGGCCACGGGCCTGCCGGTCGAGACCGACGCCGAGGTCGAGGCGGCGCTCAAGGCGCTGCTGCACGAGACGACAGCAAAGGCCGTGGTGGTCACCCGCGCGGGCAAGGGCATGAGCCTGATGCGGCGCGGCGGACCGGTACGGCATTTCCCCGGACGGGCGCGGGAAGTCTTCGACGTCTCGGGCGCCGGCGACACCGGACTGGCGGCCCTGGGACTGGCGCTGGGCGCGGGCACCTCGCTGGAGACGGCGGTCGAGTTCGCCATCCTCGCCTCGGGCGTGGTGGTCGGAAAGGCCGGCACGGCGGTCGTCACGCCGGCCGAACTGATCGACGCCGAGATGAGCCAGCACGCCGCTGGAGCCCACGCCAAGGTCATGCCGCTGGAGGAGCTGGCGCATGTGGTCGAGGGCTGGAAGCGGCAGGGGCTGAAGGTCGGCTTCACCAACGGCTGTTTCGATATCCTGCACCGCGGCCACGTCGCCTATCTGGCCCAGGCGCGAAGCTGGTGCGACCGGCTGGTGGTGGCGCTGAACACGGATGCGTCGGTCCGCCGGCTGAAGGGCGAGGGCCGGCCGATCAATGATCTGGACAGCCGGGCCGTGGTGCTCGGCGGGCTGCAGTCCGTGGACCGCGTCACGGCCTTTGATGATCCGACGCCCATCGCCCTGATCGAGCGGCTGCGTCCCGATGTGCTGATCAAGGGCGCGGACTATACGCGGGAGGGCGTGGTCGGCGGCGACCTGGTCGAGAGCTGGGGCGGGGAGGTCAGACTGGCCACCTTCGAGGACGGCTATTCCACCACGAAGACGATCGAGAAGATGAAGGACGAAGCATGAGCCGGCGCATGATCGTGGTCACGGGCGGCGCGGGCTTCATCGGCTCCAATATCGTCGCGCGGCTGTGCGCCGAGGACCGGCGCGACGTGGTCGTCTGCGACCGTCTGGAAGACGCCGCCCTGGGCAAGTGGAAGAATATCGCCAAACACCCCATCGCCGACTTCTGGCAGCCCGAAGAGCTGTTCGAACAGCTGGAGCGGCATGCCGAGTCGGTCGAGGCCGTGGTGCATATGGGGGCCATCTCCTCCACCACGGAGCCGGATGCCGACCTGATCCTGCGCACCAATTTCAGCCTGTCGCGGGACATCTGGGACTGGTGCGCCCTGCGCGACGCGCGGATGATCTACGCCTCGTCCGCAGCCACCTATGGCGATGGCGAGGCGGGGTTCGAGGATGATGACAGCATTGAGGCATTGGCTTCGCTCAGGCCGCTAAACGCCTATGGTTATTCAAAAATGCTGTTCGATCAGTATGCGGCACGCCAGTCGGACCGCGGTCAGTCGCCGGGCCAGTGGGCCGGGCTGAAATTCTTCAACGTCTATGGCCCGAACGAGGGTCACAAGGGCGGGATGAAGTCGGTCGTGGCCCAGATCTGGCCGAAGGTGCAGGCCGATGAGCCGGTCACCCTGTTCCGCTCGCACAACCCGGCCTACGCCGATGGCGGCCAGATGCGCGACTTCGTCTTCGTCGACGACGTGGTCGACATCATCGAGTGGCTGCTCGACACGCCCGGCGTCTCCGGCGTGTTCAATGCCGGCTCCGGGCAGGCGCGCTCCTTCCTCGACCTGGCCAACGCCACCTTCGCGGCGGCGGGCAAGACGCCCCGGGTCGAATATGTCGACACCCCCGAGAACATCCGGGACAAATACCAGTATTTCACCGAGGCCCGGATGGATCGGGTGCGGGCGGCGGGCTTCCAGGGTCAGTCGACCCCGCTGGAGGAAGGCGTGCGCCGCTACGTCCAGTCCTTCCTGGCGACGGCGGACCCGTATCGATGACGCCCGGCCGGATGAGCCTGCGCCAATGGGCCGGCTGGATCGGCCTGACCTTCGTGCTCGTTCTGGTCACGGCGGTGGCGGTGTGGCGCGGTGACATCCTGAGGGCCAGTCTGGATCCGCAGGTGCCGTTCCAGACCTATACGCCGCCGCCGGCCCCCGACTATGGCGACCCGAGTGCCTGGGCGCTGCGCGACACGACCGGACCGGAGTCAGGGCCTGCGGCCATCTTCTTCGTGCATTCGACCACCTATGACGGTGGTCGCGAGTGGAACGGGCCGATCGGCGATCCGGCGGCGGATGCCTGGCTGAAGCGCGTCGTCCTGCCCAATTATGCCGGACCCTTCGCCCGTGCGGGCGGGATCAGTGCGCCGCGCTATCGGCAGGGCAGCCTCTACACCCGGCTGACCCTGCGCGACGACGCCCGCGAGGCGCGGGCCTTCGCCTGGCGCGACATCGACGCGGCCTTTACTGCGTGGATCGCGCGACACCCTGACGGCCCCATCGTTCTGGCCGGGGTGGAGCAGGGTGGCGATCTGGTCGAGCGGCTGGTGCGCGAGCGGGTGGCGGATGACCCCACCCTGCGCGGCCGGCTGGTGGCGGCCTATCTGATGGATGTCGTGGTGGCGGCCGACGGCCTGTCGCCGCAGGTTCCGGCCTGCGTCAGCCGCGATCAGGCCGGCTGCATCGTCGCCTGGTCGCCGGTCAGCGAGGACAATGACGGTGCCGGGCGCCGGCGATTGCGCCGGGCGCTGGTCTGGGACGGGCGGGGGCGGCTGGTCGACCTCGGAGAGCGGGCGGCCCTCTGCGTCAACCCGGTGACCGGTTCGACCGACACGGCCCTGGTCGAGGCCCGGCTGCATCAGGGCGCGACCAATGCGACGGGGCTCGAATGGGGTGTGCGACCGGCCCTGATGGCCCGAGAGATCGCTACCCAGTGCCGGGGCGGCCTGCTGCGCCACACCGAGCCGCGAACGGAGTCATTCCGCGAGACGGGCGGCTGGGCCGATCGAAGAAAATCACGGCCTTACAATCTGTTCTATGGCGATATTGAAGCTGATGTTCAGGCACGGCTCGCCGTCTGGCAGGCACGCGGGCCGGCCTAGTCGATCCCAGGCCGGTCGTTGCGCCAGTCGAACAGGGCTTCCAGAACCTTGACCGCCTCACCGCGCGGGCTGCTCAGGTCCGGGTCGCGGCCCAGTACCAGACGGGCATCGTCCGCCGCGGTCAGCAGCAGCGACCGGTGCCGTATCGGGTCGGCGAAACGGTAGGCCGGGAAGCCACTCTGTTTGAGACCTAAAGGATCACCGCCGCCGCGCAGGCGGAAGTCCTCCTCGGCGATCTCGAAGCCGTCCTCGGTGCGGCGCAGGGTTTCGAGCCGCAGCCGCGCCGTCTCACCGAGCCCGTCGTCCCCGCCGCCGTACAGCAGGATGCAGGCGCTGGCCTTGGCACCGCGACCGACCCGGCCGCGCAGCTGGTGCAACTGGGCCAGGCCGAAGCGGTCGGCGTGTTCGATGACCATGATGGTGGCGTTGGGCACATCGACCCCGCCCTCGACCACGGTGGTGGCCACCAGCAGCGGGATACGTCCGTCAGCGAAATCGGCCATCACGGCCTCGCGCTCGGCACCCGGCATCTGGCCGTGGGCGAGACCGACCTCGATCCTGAGGATGCGGCGCAGGTCGGCGGCGCGGGCCTCGGCGGCGGCGAGGTCGATGGCCTCGCTCTCGGCCACCAGCGGGCAGATCCAGTAGGCCTGGGCACCGCTGTCGATCGCCGCCTTGAGCCGTTTGGCGACCTCGCTGATGCGGGCCAGCGGCAGGACGGCGGTGGTGATCGGTGTTCGGCCCGGCGGTTTTTCGTTCAGGCGGGAGACCTCGAGCTCGCCGTACTGGGTCAGTTCCAGCGTCCGCGGGATCGGCGTGGCCGACATGGTCAGCAGATGGACGCCGCCGGTGCGGGGATCGCCCTTGGCCTGCAGCCGCTGGCGCTCATTGACGCCGAAGCGGTGCTGTTCGTCGATGACGGCGAGCGCCAGCCGGTCGAAGCGGACGGCGTCCTGGAACAGGGCGTGGGTGCCGATGGCGACCTGGGCCTCGCCCGAGGCTAGGGCCGCCAGTCGGACGCGGCGCTCGGCGGGGGTGTCGCGGCCAGTCAGGAGAATGGTCGATACCCCTGCCGCTTCCAGAAGCGGTGCCAAACGCTGCCAGTGCTGGCGGGCGAGGATTTCGGTCGGGGCCATCAGGGCGGCCTGGAAGCCGGACGCGGCGGCATCCGCCAGGGCCAGGGCCGCGACCGCCGTCTTGCCCGAGCCGACGTCGCCCTGCAGCAGCCGGCCCATCTGTTCGCCCGAGGCGAGGTCGCGGCGGATCTCGGCGACGGCCTGTTGCTGGGCACCCGTCAGGTCGAACCCCAGGGCGGCCTGCAGCTGGGCGGAAGCCTCGCCCGGCGCGATGCGCGGTCCCGGCGTGATCTGGCGCGCGCGGCGACGGCGGGCGAGGGCCAGCTGGTGCGCCAGAAGTTCATCATAGGCGAGCCGCTGCCGGGCCGGGGCGTCGGGCTCCAGCTCGGGTTCGGAAGCGGGGGCGTGCAGGCTCTCGAGCGCGGCGCGCCAGCCGGGCCAGCGGGTCTTCGCCAGCCAGGCCGGGTCCTGCCACTCCGGCAGTTCGGGGGCGTGGGTGAGGGCGGCCTGAACCAGTTTGCGGACCACGCGCGAGGAAAGGCCGGCGGTCGCCGGATAGACCGGCTCGATGGCGGCGATCTCCCCGGCCTGTTCGGGGGTGAAGATGTCCGGATGGACGATCTGGACCTCGGCGTTGAAGCGCTCGACCTTGCCGGAGACCAGCCGCTTCTGACCCTTGGGCAGGAGGCGGTCGATGTGCTGGGCCGAGCCACCGAACCAGATCATGTGGACGAAGCCGGTGTCGTCGGACGCCCGGACCTTGATCGGCGCGCCGGGCTTGCCGGGCACGAACAGCCGATCGATGACGACCTCGAAGATCCCGACCTGCCCCTCGACCGCATTCACCGCTGTCATCGGCTGGCGCACGATCAGGCCCGAGGGCGACAGGAAGGCCACGTCGCGGACCAGCGGCCCGGCCAGTTTCTGGACGAGCGGCAGGATCTTCGGCCCCACGCCCTTCAGGCTGGAAACCTCCGCGAACAGGGGAAAGAGAATCTGCGGCCGCATGCGACGACAGCATAGCTGGCGAAAGCGCGTCTGGAACGCTATCTCCGCAGCGCGATTGAACCTCACCGACCGGGCAAGGAACCTTGTGGCCGATATTGACGCACGTCTGAAGCAACGACTCGGCCGGATCACCTTCCGGGCATGGCGGCGCGGGTTCCGCGAGGCCGACCTGGTGCTGGGCCCCTTTGTCGACCAGGTCGGTCCATCGCTGGACGAGAGCGAGCTGGATTCGCTTGAAGCCCTGCTGGCCGAGGACGACGATCACCGCATCTACGCCTGGATCACCGGGACGGAGCCCACGCCGGCGGTCCACGACACGCCCGTGATGATCAAACTGCGGATCTTCATGCGCGACCATGTCGCCGCGGCTGTGGCGGAGGGGGCCGGCTGATGGACGGCGCGCTTCCCAAACGTAGTGATCAGGACCTGGGCGGCGCGCCGGAGGGGCTGGATGCCCTGGTCGTCGCCGAACGGCTGAAGGCCGACGGCGGTGTGGGTCTGTTCGTCGCGCGGGACTACGCCCGGATGGGCGAGTTCGTACAGGCGTTCGGCTTCTTCGCCGACGATATCGAGATCGTGGAGTTCCCGGCCTGGGATTGTTTGCCCTACGACCGGTTGAGCCCGACCTCGTCGGTCTCGGCCGAGCGGATGGCGGCCCTGACGCGGCTGGCGCAGCGCGCGCCCGGCGACCGCAAGCCGGTGCTGGTCGTCACCACGGTCGGCGCGGCCATGCAGCGGACGCCGCCGCGGGAAGTCACCAACGGCGCCGGGTTCCAGACCACGGTCGGGCTCGACCTCAAGACCGCGGCGCTGGAGCGGTATTTCGCGGCCAACGGCTATATGCGCGCCTCGACCGTGTCGGAGAAGGGCGAGTTCGCCGTGCGCGGCGGGGTGATCGACGTCTATCCGCCGGGCTTTGAGGAGCCGGTGCGGCTGGACATGTTCGGCTCGGAGCTGGAGTCGATCCGGACCTTCGACCCGGCCACCCAGCGGTCGACCGGCCAGTTGCGCGAGGTGCATCTGGCGCCCGTGTCCGAGGCCCTGCTCGACCCCGAAAGTATCTCCCGCTTCCGCACCGGCTACCTCGGTCTGTTCGGCGCGGCGGGAGACGATCCGCTCTACGCCGCCATCAGCGAGGGTGCGCGGCGGCAGGGCATGGAGCACTGGCTACCGCTGCTCTACGACCGGCTCGAGACCCTGTTCGACTATCTGCCCGACGACGCGCGGCTGTTCCTCGACAATCAGGTCGAGGCGGCGCGGGCCGAGCGCTGGACCCTGACCCGCGACGCCTATGAGGCGCGTCGTGATGCGGCGATGGGCAAGGGCGGGGCCGCCTATCGCGCCCTGCCGCCCGAGCGGCTGTATCTGGGCGAGAGCGACTGGCACAGCGCCCTGGCTGGCCGCTGGGTGCGGCGTCTGTCGCCCTTCCACGGCCCGGGCGACGATGCCGGCGGGCGGCTGGGCCGCAGCTTCTCGGCCGAGCGGGCGCAGGACAGCGTCAATCTGTTCGAGGCCGTGGCGCGCCATGCCGAGGCGATCAAGGCGGCCGGCAAGCGGGTGCTGTTCGCCTCCTGGACCGAGGGATCTTCCGAGCGGCTGTCGGCCATGCTGGCAGACCACGGGCTGGAACACGTCGTGGCGGTGCGCAACTGGGCCGATGTCCAGACGGCGCCGAAGGACATCTATCTGCGCGGCGTCCTGCCGGTCGAACATGGCTTCGAGACCGACACGATCGCCGTCATCTCCGAGACCGACATGCTGGGCGACCGGCTGGCGCGGCCGAAGAAGAAGCGCCGGGCGTCGAACTTCCTGGCCGAGGCCTCGGCCCTGACGACCGGCGATCTGGTGGTCCACCTCGATCACGGCATCGGCCGCTATGAGGGGCTGAAGACGCTGGAGATCCAGCAGGCGCCGCACGACTGTCTGGAACTGCTCTATGCCGGCGACAGCAAGCTGTACCTGCCGGTCGAGAACATCGACCTGCTGACCCGCTACGGTTCGGAGACCGACGGGGCGCAACTGGACCGGCTGGGCGGGGCGGGCTGGCAGGCGCGCAAGGCCAAGGCCAAGGCCCGACTGCGCGACATGGCCGAGGGGCTGATCGCCCTGGCCGCCAAGCGGTCGCTGCGGTCGTCCGATCCGATCACGCCGCCGCACGGCCTGTTCGACGAGTTCTGCGCCCGCTTCCCGTACGAGGAGACGGACGACCAGCTGAACGCCATCGGCGACGTTCTGGAGGACCTCGGCAAGGGCACGCCGATGGACCGGCTGATCTGCGGCGACGTCGGCTTCGGCAAGACCGAGGTGGCGCTGCGGGCGGCCTTCGTGGTGGCCATGACCGGCCAGCAGGTGGCCATTGTCTGCCCGACGACCTTGCTGGCGCGGCAGCATTTCAAGACCTTCAGCGAGCGGTTCGCCGGCTGGCCGGTCAAGGTCCGCCACCTGTCCCGGATGGTCACGGCCAAGGACGCGGCCGAAACGCGGGCGGGGCTCAAGGACGGCTCGTTCGAGATCGTCGTCGGCACCCACGCCGTCCTCAGCGAACAGGTCGGGTTCAAGGATCTGGGCCTTGTTATTGTTGATGAAGAGCAGCATTTCGGCGTCAAGCACAAGGAGAAGCTCAAGGGCCTCCGCGCCGACGTTCACCTGCTGACCCTGACGGCCACGCCGATCCCCCGGACGCTGCAGATGGCGCTGTCGGGCATCCGCGAGATGTCGATCATCGCCACCCCACCGGTCGATCGTCTGGCGGTGCGGACCTATGTCACGCCGTGGGACCCGGTGCTGGTCCGCGAGGCCTTGCTGCGCGAGAAATATCGCGGCGGTCAGGCCTATTATGTCGTGCCGCGCCTGTCCGACCTGCCGGACATCGAACAGTTCCTTCGCGAGAAGGTGCCGGAGATCAAATTCGTGGTCGGTCACGGCCAGATGTCGCCGACCCAGCTGGAAGACGTGATGAGCGCCTTCTACGACGGCAGCTACGACCTGCTGCTGTCGACGACGATCGTCGAGAGCGGGCTGGATGTGCCCACGGCCAACACCCTGATCGTGCACAAGGCCGACATGTTCGGCCTGGCCCAGCTGCACCAGATCCGCGGCCGCATCGGCCGGGCCAAGGCGCGCGCCTTCGCCTATCTGACCACGCCGCCCAACAAGCCGATGAGCCTGTCGTCCGAACGGCGGCTGCAGGTGCTGCAGTCGCTGGACAACCTCGGGGCCGGCTTCCAGCTGGCCAGCCACGATCTGGACCAGCGCGGCGGCGGCAACCTGCTGGGCGACGAACAATCGGGCCATATCCGCGAGGTCGGGGTCGAGCTGTACCAGCAGATGCTCGAGGATGCCGTGGCGGAACTCCGCCAGGCGGGTGAGGGCGGCGGGCTGGTCGATCGCGGCTGGTCGCCGGCGATCAATGTCGGCGCAGCTGTATTAATTCCAGAGGATTACGTCCCGGACCTGAATGTTCGCCTGAGCCTGTATCGCCGCCTGTCGGACGCCGAGAATTCGCAGACGCGCGAGGCGCTGGCGGCAGAACTGATCGACCGGTTCGGCCCGCTGCCGGACGAGGCGAAACAGCTGCTGCGCATCGTCGGCATCAAGGCCAACTGCAAGACGGCCTGTATCGAGCGGATCGATATCGGTCCCAAGGGGGCGGTGTTGACCCTGCGCAACAACGCCTTCCCCAATCCGATGGGACTGGTCGGGCTGATCCAGAAGAACCACGCCTTCTGGAAGATCCGGCCGGACCAGAAGATCGTGGTCAAGGGCGAGTGGGACACGGCGGCCGACCGGCTGAAGGTGGCCGAGCGGATCACGGCGGACCTGGCGCGGGTGGCGGCGGCCTGAGCCGGGAACGCATGGCTGTGATCGGCACTTCAGTCGATCTAGGCTGAACCCGCGAGTCGCGGCGGATGGGCCGGGACAGGAGGGGACGGCCATGGCGCGCAAGCCCACGACATCCGCCGGCGCGGGCAAGCGCGCGCCGGCTGTGAAGCGGGTTGCGCCGGGCGTCGCCGTGCCGGAACCGGCCGCGCCCCTGCCGCCGCCCGTTCGCAAGCCGATCTGGAGCCATCTGTATTTCCAGGTGCTGGTCGCCATCAGCCTCGGGGCCCTGATCGGGCATTTCTGGCCGGTCTTCGGCGAGAGCCTGAAGCCGCTGGGCGACGCCTTCATCCGGCTGGTGAAGATGATCATCGCACCGGTGATCTTCCTGACCGTGGCGACGGGGATCGCCCACCTGCGCGACCTCGGAAAGCTGGGCCAGGTGGTGGGCAAGGCCTTTGCCTATTTCCTGACCATCTCGACCCTGGCCCTGATCATCGGCCTGGTCGTCGCCAATGTGGTGAAACCCGGTGCGGGCATGAACGTCGATCCGGCGACGCTCGATCCGGCGGCGGTCGAGACCTATGTCGCCAAGGCCCACGACACCGACATCGTGGCCTTCCTGATGAACATCATCCCCGAGACCGTGGTCGGGGCCTTCGCCGGCGGCGAGATCCTGCAGGTGCTGTTCTTCGCCATCCTGTTCGGCATCTCGCTGGCGATCATCGGCGACCGGGCCCAGCCCGTGATGACCGTGCTGGAGAGCGTATCAGAGGCCTTCTTCAAACTGGTGGCCATCCTGATGAAGGCGGCCCCGATCGGAGCGTTCGGGGCCTTCGCCTTCACCATCGGGCGGTACGGCATCGAGTCGGTGATCAATCTGGCCGCTCTGGTGGCCACCTTCTACCTGACCTCGGCCCTGTTCGTGGTGGTGGTGCTGGGGCTGGTCGCCCGGTTCAACGGCTTCTCGATCTTCAAACTGATGCGCTACCTCAAGGAGGAGCTGCTGCTGGTGCTGGGGACCTCGTCGTCCGAGGCGGCCCTGCCCAGTCTGATCGAGAAGATGGGCCGCGCCGGCTGTGACCGGTCGGTGGTCGGCCTGGTCGTGCCGACGGGCTATTCGTTCAATCTGGACGGCACCAACATCTATATGACGCTGGCGGCCCTGTTCATCGCCCAGGCCTGCGGGGTCGAGCTGTCGCTGGGCGACCAGCTGCTGCTGCTGGCGGTGGCCATGCTCAGCTCCAAGGGCGCGGCGGGCGTGACCGGGGCGGGCTTCATCACCCTGGCCGCGACCCTGGCGGTGGTGCCGAGCGTGCCGGTGGCGGGCATGGCGCTGATCCTCGGGGTCGACCGGTTCATGAGTGAATGCCGCGCCCTGACCAATTTCATCGGCAATGCCGTGGCCACGATCGTGGTGGCAAGGTGGGAGAACGGACTGGATCGCGAGGCCTTGAACACGGCGCTCGCAGGCGGTTCGACGCCGATCGTCGCCGGCAGCCGGGAAGCGGACGACGACTAGACCCGCTCCGCCTTGCCGCCGCCGGACCGTCCGGGCAAAAGGCGCGCATGACCCACACCCTCTACGGCATCCCCAACTGCGACACGGTCAAGAAGGCCCGTGTCTGGCTGGAGCAGCACGGCGTCGCCTTCGCCTTCCATGACTACAAGAAGGTCGGGATCGACCGGCCGCGGCTGGAGGCCTGGGTGGCCGAGCATGGCTGGGAGACGGTGCTCAACCGCGCCGGCACGACGTTCCGGGCGCTACCGGACAGCGACAGGGCCGATCTGGATGCGGGCAAGGCCGTCGATCTGATGCTGGCGCAGCCGTCGATGATCAAAAGGCCGGTGCTGGATCTGGGTGACCGGACCCTGGTCGGGTTCAAGCCGGAGCGGTACGCCGCCGTCCTGATCTAGCCTTCGACGTCGACCTCGGGCCGGTCATGGCCATCGGCGCGTTCGGTGATCCAGTTGCCGGACGGGTCGGCATATTCGATCAGCGTGTTCTCGTCGGGCACCTTCTGCTCGCGCGCAACGGCGATGGCGGCGGCGCGGGCCGTGTCATGGTCCGGGTAGGTCTCCGAATATGTGCCGCCCAGCTGATAGGCCCAGCCGCCGTCGTGTTCGACGATGCGATAGGTGATCTGGACCATGGGGCGAGGCTCCGGCTCGGGTTGGGTGGACGACGCCAGTTCAACGCGGGGCGGGCAGGGGCGTTGCAGGGAAGGCTCGATCCCGCCGGCTTCAAAAATATTGAAGCCTCCGCATCCACTGGCGAGGCCGGCGCCGACTACCCTATGAAAGCGCGGGCGACGGGCCCGGCGCGGTGAGGGGTGAAGACGATGGAAGACCTGTTCCGTTCCTACTGGTGGCTGATCTTTCCGCTCGGCTGGTTCGTGGCGTCCGGCTTTTCGAGCCTGCTCAACTACCGCCGGCAGAAGGATACGCTGAAGCTGATCCAGACCTATGCCGAGAAGGGCCAGGAGCCGCCGGCCGCCCTGCTCAAGGTGCTGGACCGCCCGATCGATGCGGATGATGACTCCTGGCAGACCCGCAACCAGGGCGGCCGCCCCGGTGACGGCTCGTGGTTCTCGGTGGTGCTGTTCGGCGTGATGTCGGCGGGCTTTGGCTACGCCAGCTGGTCCGACATGTATGGCGCGGGCGACGCCTTCCTGATTGTCAGCTTCGTGCTGGGTGCCCTGTGTCTGGCCTCGCTGGTCTCGGCCCTGCGCAGCGGCGGGCGCGGTCCGCGGACCTGATGCCGGCCGGGGGCGCGCGCCATGGGGGGATTGCAGACCGACGCCGAGCTGGTGGGCCGCGCGCTCGCCGGCTCGGACGCCGCCTTTTCGCGGCTGATCGAGCGGCACCAGGCGGCGGTGCGCGGCTTTCTGCGGCGGATGCTGGGCGGCGGCTGGGCCGAGGCGGACGATGTGGCGCAGGAGGCCTTCCTCGCGGCCTGGCGTTCGCTTCGGTCGCTCAAGGAGCCCGCCGGAGTCCGCGCCTGGCTGTGCGGCATCGCCTGGCGCAAGGCGCAGGACCGGATCCGGTCCGCACGGCGCGGCGCGGCGCGCGACAACATCTGGCTCGAAACAGTCGTGACGCCTGCCGGGGTTTCGCCGGAGGACAGGATGTCCGTCGAGGCCGCCATGGCTGAATTGCCGTCCGATGTGCGCGCCTGCGTGGCCCTGTGTCTGGGCGACGGCTGGTCGCATGGCGAGGCGTCGATGGCTCTGGGCTTGCCTCTCGGCACGGTGAAGTCGCATGTTGCCCGCGGACGGGCGCGTTTGCTCAAGGCGCTGGGAGGTCCGGATGACGCCTGAACAGAAACTGGCCGCCCTGTTCGCCGCCGAGGCACCGCCCGCGCGCGACTATGCCTTTCAGGCCCGGATGGCGCAGGCGATCGCCCTGCGCCGGGCGTGGATGACCGTGGCCGCCCTCGTGCCCTGGGCCGTGGCCGCCGTGGCCGTTTTGTGGGCGCTGATCCCGGTGGTTGGGCCGATGAGCGACAGTCTGGGTGCCGCGCTCCAGCCCGCCGCCGCCATGCTGGCCGGAGCGGCGGTCACCGCCGCCGCCGCCCTGTGGCTGTCGCGCCGCTTCGGAAGAGGTTTCCGGGTCCCGTTCAGCGCACGCTGACCGTTGCGGCCACGCCGAAATGGTCGGACGGATATTCGCCGTTCACCGGCTCTGAGCCGATCACCGCGGCACGCGCCGGGGCGAAGCGGGCCGTCTCCGCGAAGATGTGGTCGATCACGCGGTCCGGGTGTCCCCTGGCAGGGTTGAGTGTCGTCTGTGCCGCGCCGCGGGGCAGGGCGCTGAAGAAGCGGGGTCCGGTGAGGGCGGCGAGGCCGGCGTCCGCTTGCACCGCATTGAAGTCCCCCATGACGATCAGGGGCGTTCCGTCCTGCGGCAGCATGGAGATCAGGTCGGCGATCTGGCGCGCCCGGACGGCGGCCGCGTCCTCCTGCCAGGCCAGATGGGTGTTGACGACGTCCACGGACTGTCCGCCCAAGGTGACGCGGACCCTGAGGGCGGTGCGGTAGTCGTCGAGCGGCTGGAGTTTGCGCGACTCGACGTCGGTAACCGGCAAGCGGCTGAGAATGGCGTTGCCGTACCGCCGCGGGGCACCTTCAGGGTCAGTCGAGACGAAATTCACGGAATAGCCGCCCAGGGCGTCGGCGATCGTCCGCGCCTGGTTGGGCAGATCGACAGCGGCGTCCTCGAGCACCTCCTGCAGGCCGATAACGTCGGCGTCCCCGGCCCGGATGGCGGCGACCAGCAGCGGCAGGCGCGCGGCCCAGTCACCCTGGTTATGCCAGATGTTGAAGGTGACCAGCTTCAGGTCGGTCCCGGCGTGACCGGCAGGCATTGAAGCACAGCCGGCCAGCGGGGCGGCGGCCAGTCCGGCCAGCAGGATGCGGCGGTCGATCATGGTGCTTCCCCGGAGTTGCGGCATTTCTGGCGAATTCGCCTGCCTTACGAAAGTTTCACCTGCCGGTTCGCATCCGTACGGCCTCCCCGCCGCCTCTTGTCGTCAGAAGGCCGAAGCATCACGCTCCGGTCGAACACAAAACCAGAGGATTTGCGAGATGAATGAGGTCATGATCCCGATCACGATGTTCGCGATGATCGCCGCCATCGTGATCGTGCCGACCTGGCTGAAGAGCAGGGAACGGCGTGAGATGCAGGCGACGCTGCGGGCGTCGATCGACAAGGGGCAGGCGCTGCCGCCCGAGGTCATTGATGCCCTGACCCGCCAGACCGTCAAACCGCCTGCGACCGCCGGCCGGGACCTGCGCATCGGCGTGATCCTGCTCGCGCTGTCGCTGGGCATTGCCGCGACCTTCTCCTTCATCGGCTTCAAGTTCGGTGAGTCCGAGGCCTGGGGCTTCGGGGCCTTCGCCGCCATCCCGGGCTTCATCGGCCTGGCCTTCATCATTCTGAGCGCCTTCAACAAGAACAAGGGCTGAGTCGGGGCGGGCAGGGGGAACCATCATGACCCAATCCCTGGTCGACCGGCACGACGTCGAGCTCGCCGCCCTTGCGGCGGCGGGCGGACGGCGGGAGTTCGGAGAACTGGTGCGTCGCCACGGTTCGGCGGTGCGCGGCCTGCTGCGGCGAATGGGGGCCCAGCCATCGCTTGCCGACGACATCGCCCAGGACGCCTTCATCCAGGCGTTCGAGCGGTGCGCTGAGTTCCGCGGCGAGGGCACTTTCGCCGCCTGGGTCAAGCGGATCGCGGCCCGGCTGTACATCAAGCGGGTGGCCAAGGAAGCCCGCTACGTCGCCGAGGTCGAGAATGAAGACGCCGCGCCCGCGACCGATCATGCGGGTCTGGTGGATCTCGACGAGGCCCTGAAGGGCCTCAGCGAGGCCGAACGACTGTGTGTCTCCCTTTGTCACGGGGCCGGCATGGCGCATCCAGAGATCGCCGCGGCCCTCAATTTGCCACTCGGCACGGTGAAGTCTCATGTCAAACGTGGTCTGGATAAACTCCGTGCGCGGCTCCAGCCGGCCGGACAGCCCTTGGGGAGCGCGCAGCATGTCGGCTGACGAGTTCGATCCTGACATCGAGCGCCTTTTCGCGCGCGCGCCCCAGATGCCCGACGCCGCCCTGTTCACGGCCCAGATCGAGCAGCGGCTGCAGAAGGGTTCCAACGTTCGGTTCCTCACGCTGGGTCTCGCCGGCCTTGTCGGCGGCGTCGTGGCTATTCGTGAAACCATGACCGTCAACCTCGGGTCCGGAGACGGCGTCGTGGCCGGCAATGCGCTCGGTCAGGGCATCCGCACCGCCTCTCTCAACACCCAGGGCGCGGTGCAGACCGGCCTCGACCAGCTGGGTCTGGCCAATCTGGAGCTGGGCTCCATGGGCGGAATGCACATGTTCTGGATCGTCGCCGGGGCCCTGATCGCCGTGGCCGCCGCCGGGGTGATGAAGCTGTCGCAGGACATCTGATCCGACGCCCCGTCTTACCAAGGGATGACGGGGCGGTCCCCCGGGACTATCAAGAGGTCCAAACAGGAGGACCTCCCCATGTCCAGCCAGAAGCAGGAAGTCGTCAAACGCATCGCGGCACCGGACATCCGGGCCCGCAAGGGCGGCGAGCCGATCGTCTGCCTGACCGCCTATGACGCCCCGACGGCCGCCCTCCTGGACGATCATTGCGACCTGCTGCTGGTCGGCGACAGCGTCGGCATGGTGGTCCACGGCATGCCCAATACCGTCGGCGTCACGCTCGAGATGATGATCCTGCACGGCCAGGCCGTCATGCGCGGCTCGCGCCGGGCCATGGTGGTCATCGACATGCCCTTCGGCAGCTATGAGGGCGGCAAGGAGCAGGCCTACCAGAACTGCGCCCGCGTGATGAAGGAGACCGGTGCCCAGGGGGTGAAGGTCGAAAGCGGACCCACGGTGGCGGAAACCATCGCCTATCTGGTCCAGCGCGGCATTCCGGTCATGGGCCATGTCGGCCTGCGGCCCCAGGCCGTGCTGACCGACGGGGCCTTCAAGGCCAAGGGCAAGACGGACGAGGAACGGCTGCGGGTGATGAGCGAGGCCGAGGCCACCGCCGACGCCGGGGCCTTTGCCGTTGTCGTCGAGGGCGTGGCCGAGGGGCTGGCGCGCGACATCACCCTGGCCATCGACAAGCCCACCATCGGCATCGGCGCCTCGTCCGCCTGTGACGGTCAGATCCTCGTGACGCCCGACATGCTGGGCCTGTTCGACTGGACCCCGAAATTCGTGCGCCGCTACGCCGATATGCGTGGCGACATCGACAAGGCGGTCGCCGCCTATGCCGCTGATGTCAAAGCCCGCCGTTTTCCTGCCGAAGTCGAGACCTACTTCTCGAAAAAGCCCGCCACGCCCTAAGCCGTGCGTTGCGGCGGGGCAGGGGACCCTCTAGGGTCCGGCCGGACTGAAATTCAGCGGCCTTGCAGCCGTTTTCTGGGGGCGACGTATCCGTGGTTGATGTCTTCGAGCAGGTCGAGGAGGAGCTTCGCTCCGACCGCTACAAGCGGCTGGCCCGCACCTGGCTGCCCGTCGCGGGCGGCGTGCTTCTGGTCGCACTGGTCGCGGCTCTCGCCTTCTGGGGCTGGGACAGCTGGCAGACCTCCAAGGCCGACAAGGCCTCGGTCGCCTATGACCGGGGCATGGAATCGCTCGAGGCCAACAACCCGATCGGGGCCGACGCGGCCTTCGTCCAGGCGGCCAAGGAAGGCAACGGGGCCTACAAGGTCCTGGCCCTGAGCCAGCGCGCGGCCATCGCCCTCGCCGCCAACCGCGTTCCCGACGCCATTGCCCTGCTTGACGAGGCCGCCAAGGCCTCCAGCGATCCGCTCATGTCCGATCCCGCCGCGCTCAAGGCCGCCTGGCTGGCAATGGACAGCGAGACCCTGGAACAGGTCCAGGCCCGTCTGGAGCCGCTGGCCAAGGAAGGCCGTCCGTTCAGCGCCTTCGCCCTGGAAGCCCTCGCCATGGCCCGCCTGCAGCATGGTCAGGTCGCCCCGGCCCGTGAGGCACTGGTCCTGCTCAAGAACGGTCTGGACACGCCCGAGATCGTCACCCAGCGCGCCGACCTCGCCATCGCGGCGATCGATGCGGGGGGCGCCGCCGGTCTCGCCGACATCGTTCGCGCCCAGGCTGCCATCCCTGTCGCCCCGCCCGCGCCGGCCGCCCCCGCGGCGCCCGCCGCTGCTCCGGCTCGCCCGTGATCACCGCTTTCAGGACGTACCCCATGAATCGCGTGCTTAAAGTCGCCCTGCTGAGCGGGCTCGCTGTCACCCTCGCCTCGTGCAGCACGGTGCAGGGGATGCTGCCGTTCGGCCTCGGCCAGAACAACGAGCCGCAGGCCACGGCCACGGAAGGCCAGCGGATTTCGGTGCTCGAGTTCGAACAGGCGCTGGTGCCTTCGGCCGCCCTGTCCGGCCGTGACTTCTTCATCCCCGGCCCCCAGGCGGCGATCGCCTGGACCCAGCCGGGCGGCAACGCCGAGAACGCGGTCGAACACGTGATCGCGGGGGCGGAGTTCACCGTCGCCTGGCGTCGCGGCGTCGGTGCCGGCTCTTCGCGCACGCGTCAGGTCATGGCCCCGGTCGTGGCTGACAATGGCCGCATCTTCGTCCTGGACGGCGAATCCACCGTCTCGGCCCTCGACGCCGGAACGGGTGCCCAGGCCTGGCGGGTCAATATCAAGCCGGCCGAGGATTCGCGCCGGACTGGCTTCCTTGGCATGGGCGGCCGTTCGGATGGCGGCGGCTTCGGCGGCGGCGTCGCCGTCGGCGGCGGCAAGGTCTTCGTGGCCTCGGGCTACCGCACCGTCACCGCCATCGACCAGGCGTCCGGCGCAGTCATCTGGACCACCCCGGTTGATGTGCCGATCCATGGCGCGCCCACCGTCTCGGGCGGCCGGGTCTTCGTCGTCGACGTCGAGAACCAGATCCAGGCCTTCGACACCACGACCGGTGCCCAGGACTGGTCCTATCGCGGCATTCCGGAGCCGGCCCGCCTTCTGCGCGCCTCCAGCCCCGCCGTGACCGGCGATACGGTGATCGCACCCTTCTCGTCCGGCGAAGTCGTCGCCCTGCGCGCCTCGACCGGCCAGTCGCTGTGGCAGCAGGTCCTGTCGCGCACCAGCCGCACCAGCGCGCTCTCGGAAATCCGCGACATCGCCGGCCGTCCGGTGATCAGCCGCGGCGTCGTCTACGCCGTGAGCCACTCGGGCGTGCTGTCCGCCATGGACATCCGCTCGGGCCAGCCGAAATGGGCACCGCTGCCGATCGCGGGCGTCAATGCGCCCCTGCCGGTCGGCGACGTGATCTATGTCGTGTCCAAGGAAGGCGAACTGACCGTCATCAACCGCGAGAGCGGTCAGATCTACTGGACCCGCGACCTGAACGAAGGCCGCGTGCGTCAGGAGGGCGGCATGTTCGGCTTCTTCGATCGCACGGTGCGTCCGGTCTGGTCGGGCCCGCTGATGGCTTCGAACCGGCTGGTGCTGACCAACTCGGATGGCGAACTGGTCGCTTTCGATCCCAAGACCGGTGCCCAGACCGCCTCGATCCGCCTGGGCGGACCCGTCTATATCGCCCCGGCCGCCTACAACGGCGCCCTCTATGTTCTCACCGACAAGGGCGATCTCGTCAGCATTCGCTGACCTTTAGCCCCCGAACTGCGTTAGAAGGCCGACATGGCTCTCAAAGTCGCCATCGTTGGCCGCCCGAACGTGGGCAAGTCGACACTATTCAATCGCCTCGTCGGCAAGCGCCTTGCGCTGGTCGATGACCGGCCGGGCGTGACCCGCGACCGCCGGTACGCAGATGGCAACATCGGCGACATGGACCTGACCCTGATCGACACGGCGGGCTATGAGGACGTCACCGACGACAGCCTCGAATCCCGGATGCGCGAGCAGACCGAGGCGGCGCTGGAGGACGGCGATCTGATCCTGTTCATGATGGACGCCCGTGAGGGCGTGACCTCACTGGACCAGATCTTCGCCGAACGACTGCGCCGGCAGCACAAGCCCGTCATCCTGCTGGCCAACAAGTCCGAGAGCCGCGAGAGCGGCGGCGGCATCGGCGAGGCCTATTCCCTGGGCTTCGGCGAGCCGGTCGCCATCTCGGCCGAGCACGGCGAGGGCATGGCCGACCTCTATGCGGCGGTGGTCGCCGCCAGTGCCGACATCTTCGTCGAAGAGGTGGATGAGCCCGACAAGCCGATCCGTATCGCCATTATCGGCCGTCCCAACGCCGGCAAGTCGACCCTGATCAACCGCCTGATCGGCGAGGACCGCATGCTGACCGGCCCCGAGGCCGGCATCACCCGCGACTCCATCTCGGTCGACTGGGAATACGAAGGCCAGAATATCCGCCTGGTCGACACCGCCGGCATGCGCCGCAAGGCCCGGGTGCAGGAGAAGCTGGAGAAGCTGTCGGTCGCCGACACCATCCGCGCCATCACCTTCGCCGAGGTGGTCGTTCTGGTGATGGACAAGGACGACGCCTTCGACACCCAGGACCTGCAGCTGGCCGATCTGGTCGAGCGCGAAGGCCGGGCGCTGGTCTATGTCGCCGCCAAATGGGACCTCGAGGAGAGCCCGCAGGCCAAGCTCGCCAAACTGACCCAGATGGCCGAGGACAAGCTGCCCCAGCTGAAGGGCTCGCCCTTCGTGGCGCTGTCGTCGCACAGCGGCCGCGGCGTCGAGCGTCTGATGCCGGCCGTGCTTCAGGCCCACGCGACCTGGTCGGTCAAGGTCAAGACCAAGGACCTGAACACCTGGCTGTCCATGGCCACCCAGAGGCATCCGCCCCCCGCCGTCGACGGCAAGCGGATCAAGCCCAAATACATGGCCCAGACCAAGGCCCGTCCGCCGACCTTCGTGCTGATGGCAAGCCGCGCCGAGTCCATGCCGGAGCAGTACAAGCGCTATCTGGTCAACAATCTGCGTGAGTCCTTCGACCTGCCGGGCACGCCGATCCGCCTGCTGGTCAAGTCGGGCAGCGAGAACCCCTATGCGCCGGGCGGCTCCAAGTCGGGCCCCGAACGCTACAAGGGCGACGCCAAGACCGCGCCGCGCAAGGTCATCAAGAAGGCTGAACGCGCCGAGATGCTGTCCAACCTGCCCGGCAAGGCGCTGGAGCAGAAGAAGGCCGGCAAGACCAAGCTGAAGCCGCTGGCGGGGCTGAAGGCCAGCGCCAACAAGAAGGCGGGTTCCTCGGTGGCCGTCCAGAAGGGCGCCCGCGGCGGGGCCCGGCAGGTGTCGCGCTCGGGGCGCGTCCGGACGGGCCAGAAGCACGCGCCGAAGAAGTGACGTCCCATTGACGGGCCTGTCCCGGCTCGCCCATCCTCCCGTAAAGGTGGAGGAAGAATCGTGGCGTTTTCGACAGGGCTGATCGCGGCAACAGTGCTTCTGACCGCGGGAGGGGTTGTGCAGGACGGGGCCTGCGTCGCGCCGGTGGTGCCCGCTGTCGAACGGCCGGTGAAGCCGACCCGTCCCGCGACGCCAGGTTGTGTGGATGAGGCGCGCAGCCGGCACAACTGCAGCCGGCGGATCATCAACGCCTACAATGCCGAGATGGAGCAGTACGGCCAGGCGTTCACCGCGCACGTGGCTGAACTGAACGCCTATACTCGGAAGCTGGCGGTCTATGTCGAGGAGGCCGCCGCCTATGCGCAATGCGAACAGCGCGTGGTCATGCCGTCGGTGCTGATCGAGGGCTGACGCGTCAGATCAGGGCCGCCACGCCCGGCCCGTGGCTCCAGTCCTTGAAGCTGACCTGCAGCGGCGGCTCCAGATCGCCCCGCGACAGTTCGACGATCAGCGGACCGATGGCCGAGGGATGGACGACGTCCTGCGGGTCCTCACCCGGGAAGGCCTGGGCCCGCATTGCTGTGCGCATCCGGCCAGGATCGACGATCGAGACCCGGATCGGCATGGACTCGATCTCGTCCGCCCAGCATTTGAGCAGCGCTTCAGCCCCCGCCTTGGTCGCGGCATACATGCCCCAGAAGGCCCTGGGCGCGGCGGCGACGCTGGTGGTCAGATGGACGACCCGACCGGCGTCGGAGGCCTTCAGCAGCGGCTCCAGCGAGCGGATCAGGCGGTAGACGGCGGTGAAATTGGTCTTCTCGACCTTGGCCCAGATACGGGGATCGGCATGGCTGACCGGCGTGAGGCCCGAGGCCCCCATGGTCGCCGCCGCCTGCACCCAGATGTCCAGCCGTCCGAACCGCTCGAAGATGGCCCCGCCCAGACGGTCGATGGCACCGCCGTCCACGAGGTCGAAGGGGATCAGCGTCGCGTGCTTGCCGGTGGCGGCATGGATGGCGTCGTCCAGCTCTTCCAGACCGCCGACGGTGCGTGCGGTGGCGATCACATGCGCGCCGGCTTTCGCCAGGGCGAGGGCGCTCTCGTAGCCGATGCCGCGCGAGGCCCCGACGACGAGGGCAATACGGTCCTTGAGGGGGAGGTCGGTCATGGCGGGCCTGATAGCGCGCCCGTCGGTCCGGAGGAAGTCAGAACCCCGGTGCCGGTTGCCACAGGCTGAAACTGCCGCCCTGGTCGTCGCTGACCACGACCGAACGGCCGGTGGCGCTGTCGGACGGAACGGCGGTCCGGCCGCCCAGTTCGGTCACGCGCTTGCAAAGGGCGTCGACGTCCTCGACCCGGAAATACAGATGCGGCAACTGGCTGGGCCGCTCTGACTTGGTGAAGCCGAAGGGCGGATCGCTGTCGGTGACGTGGGCGTAGGTCGGGCCGGAGGCGTCTTCGTCGAAGGTCCAGCCGAACAGGGCGCTGAAGAAGGCGCGCGCCTTGTCGATGTCGGGCGTGTCGACGGTGAAATAGCCGAGCTGGACCATAAGGCCTCCTGCCGCGCGAAGATCCGGGCCCGGACGCTTTGCGCGTCCGGGCCTATTTCGCTCTTAAGCGCTCACCAACAGCGAAAGTTGCCGAGCGGCGACCTCGCGGCCACCCTCCTCGATCTCGCGGTCGAGCAGGCGGGTGGGGTATTCGCCGGTGAAATAGTGGTCGGTGAACTGCGGATTGTGCGGATCGCGCGGCCCGGCCTCCATGGCGTCATAGAGGCCCTCGACCGACAGGAAGCCGAGGGAGTCGACCTCGAGGTGGGCCCGCATCTCTTCCAGGGTCTTGTTGGCGGCGATCAACTGGTCCCGCTCGGGCATGTCGATGCCGTAGAAGTCCGGCCAAAGGATCGGCGGCGATGCCGAGCGCAGGTGCACCTCGGTCGCGCCCGCGGCGCGGACGGCGCGGACCAGTTTGACCGAGGTCGTGCCGCGCACGATGGAGTCGTCGATCAGGACCACGCGCTTGCCTTCCAGCACCGAGCGGTTGGGGCTGTGCTTCATGCGCACGCCCTTCTGACGGGCCCCCTGGTTCGGCTGGATGAAGGTGCGGCCCAGATAGTGGCTGCGGATGATCCCCATCTCATAGGGAATGCCGCTCTCCTGGGCGTAGCCGAGGGCCGCGGGCACGCCGGAATCCGGCACGGGCACGATCACATCGGCGTCGATGGCATGTTCGCGGGCCAGCTTCATGCCCATACGCTTGCGCACCCCATAGACGGAGCGGCCGTTCACCACGCTGTCGGGGCGGGCGAAATAGACGTATTCGAACAGGCAGGGCCGGGCCCCGCGGGTCGGGAAAGGCTTGAGCGACTTCAGCCCCTCGTGGTCGATGACCACGACCTCGCCGTGCTCCACATCGCGTTCAAAGGTCGCGCCGATGGTGTCCAGCGCGCAGGTCTCGGACGCCAGCACCCAGGCCTCGCCGAGCTTGCCCAGCACCAGCGGGCGGATGCCCAGAGGATCGCGGGCACCGATGAGCTTCGACCGGGTGGCGCAAACCAGGGCGTAACCGCCCTCGATCCGGCCGATGGCGTCAATGAAGCGGTCGACGATCTTGGCCTTACGGCTGCGGGCGATCAGGTGAAGGATGACCTCCGAATCCGAGGTCGACTGGAAGATCGCGCCTTCGCCGACCAGCTGGTTCCGCAGATAGAGGTGGTTGGTCAGGTTGCCGTTGTGGGCGACGGCGATACCGCCCTGGTCCAGATCGGCGAACATCGGCTGGATGTTGCGCAGGAAGCTGCCGCCGGCGGTGGAATAGCGGGTGTGGCCGACCGCCGCCGAGCCAGGCAGGCGCTCCGGCAGGTCCGATCCGCCGAACGCCTCGCCGACGAGGCCCATGTGGCGTTCGGTGTGGAAGCGGGTGTCGTTGACGCTGGCGATGCCGCAGGCTTCCTGGCCGCGATGCTGCAGGGCGTGGAGGCCGAGCGCGACGATGGCCGAGGCCGCGTTCTTGTCCGCGCCCCAGACGCCGCAGACGCCGCACTCCAGCCGCGGCCGATCGTCGTCGGGGTCGCGATGATGCGCCCGGTGGACAACCGGGTCAGCGATGGAATGCACGGGACTGCTCATCGTGGGGCTCCGATGATGCGGGGAACGCTAGTCGGCGGCGGACGCGGGCGGAGTATTGTTTGTTTGGGGCGAGGGCAAGGCTTCTTCGCCGGAAAAGCCCTCGTTCACGGACGAAGTCACGACCGGTGCCAGGGCGTCAGCGCCCCGGCCGATGCCCGGTAGCACGATCTGGATAAGCCGCGCGGCACCGGCGGTGACCGGCCTGAGGGTCGCCTCGCTGAGCCAGCGCGGCGTGCGCTCGCCCGGCATGGCGGCGACGACGACCAGATGGATGGCCCCCAGCAGGACCAGCGACCGCGCCGCGCCGACGAAGACGCCAAGGAAGCGGTCGATCCCGCCCAGCTGCGGATGGGCCTGGGCCCGCTTCGACAGCACCGAGCCGAAGATGCGGATGCCGAAATAGATCAGCAGGAAGGAGGCGACAGCCGCGGCAATGGTGCCCGCCCAGTCCGGATTGACCAGCGCCCGCCCGAGCGGGGCGGTCAGTGGCAAAGCCACCAGGGCGATGAAGGCGGCCAGCACGAAGCTCAGGAGGGTGATGATCTCGCGCGTGCCCCCGCGCACCCAGCCGGCCGCGGCCGAGGCGAGGATGACCAGAATGGCGATAACGTCGAAACCGGTCATGCGCGCCCGAACTGAGATCAGTCCGGTCTCAATAGCGGTTTTGCGAGATTCGTTCGACCGCTTCCGCAAGCCGCGTCACCGATGTGACCCCGACGCCCTTGTGCTTGACCGTCAGGGGTGGGGTCAGGGCCCGGTCGAAGCCCAGTTTCTGCGCCTCCCGCAGCCGCGCCTCGGCCCGACCGACGGCGCGTATCTCGCCCGACAGGCTGATTTCGCCGAACACCACACAGCCCTGGGGCAGGGGGGTATCGGTCGCGGAACTGATCAGGGCGGCCGCCGCCGCGAGATCCGCGGCCGGCTCGTTGATGCGCAAGCCGCCGGCGACGTTCAGATAGACGTCCTGATCCCCGAAACCGAAGCCGCAGCGCGCTTCCAGAACCGCCAGCACCATGGCCAGCCGGCCCGTATCCCAGCCCACGACGGCCCGGCGAGGCGTGCCATAGGCCGATTTCGAGACCAAGGCCTGCATCTCGACCAGCACTGGCCGCGAGCCCTCGATCCCGGCGAAGACCGCCGCGCCCGGTGCCCGGTCCTTGCTCTCGCCGAGGAACAGGGCCGAAGGGTTGGCCACCTCGCGCAGGCCGGCGTCGCCCATTTCGAACACGCCGATCTCGTCGGTGGCGCCGAAACGGTTCTTGCCGGCGCGCAGGATCCGGAATGGATAGCCCCGCTCGCCCTCGAAGCTCAGCACCGCATCCACCATGTGTTCGACCACGCGCGGCCCGGCGACCTGGCCGTCCTTGGTGACGTGGCCAACGAGGACCACGGCGACGCCCTGCGACTTGGCGAGGCGCACCATCTCCCCGGCGCAGGCGCGAACCTGGGTGACGGAGCCGGGGCCGGCCTCATGGGCATCGGACCACAGGGTCTGGATGGAATCGACGATGACGATGTCGAATTTCTCGCGCTTCAGCGTGGCGAGGATTTCGCGCAGGGCGGTGGCCGAGGCCAGTTCGACGGGGGCCTTCTCCAGCCCCATCCGTTTGGCGCGGGCGCGGATCTGTTCGACAGCCTCCTCGCCGGAGATGTAGGCCACGCGCCGCCCGGACAGGGCCGCGCGGCCGGCGACGTCCAGCAGCAGGGTCGACTTGCCGACGCCGGGGTCGCCGCTGAGCAGGATGGCAGAGCCGGGCACCACCCCGCCGCCGCAGACCCGGTCGAACTCGGCCACGCCGGTGATGATGCGCGGCGGCTCGGGCGTGTCGGACTGAAGGGTCTCGAACTGCAGGCCCCGGCCGCGCGCCGCGGCACCGGTGGCGGGCTTCATCGCACCCGGCGGAGCCGAGCGGCTCTCCTCGACGATGGAGTTCCACTGGTTGCAGGCCCCGCACTGGCCCGACCATTTGCCATGGACGGCCCCGCAGGCCTGGCAGACATAGATTGCGCCGTCACGAGCCATGGGACCGGCTTACAGGAGTCGCGCGCCGCGGGGCAGGGGGCGTTCGCGGGCCTGCGTCCGAAACTGACGTAGACCATTCTCCGGCCCGCCCTTTGCGCAACCGGCGGCGCGGTCCATATCTCCGCGCATGGCGATGCGAGGCGAACGGGCAGGGCGGCGGGGGGACTCCGTCGCCAAGGCAGCACAGGCGGGAGCGCCGGCACCGGTCGCGGATGGCCCTCCGGCCTGGCGGGCGCTCGGCGACCTGATCCGGCTCGTCGGCCGGTCCAACGCGCCCCAGCTGCGCCTGCGCCTGACCGGGGCCATCGGTATGACGCTCGGTGGCAAGGGGCTGGGGGTGCTGGCGCCTCTGGTCCTCGGTGCCGCGGTCAACCATCTGGCGGCGGGGCAGGGGGCGGCGGTGGCCGTCGGCATGGGCTTCGCCGGTTTCGCCGTGGGCTGGGCCTTCGTCCGCCTGTTGTCGGCCATCGCGCCCAATGCCTCCGACGTCGTCTTCGCCCCGGTGCGATCGGCCGCCCAGCGGCGCGCGGCGACCGAGACCTTCGGCCATGCGCTGAGCCTGTCGCTGGACTTTCACCAGACCAAGCGGTCCGGCTCCCTGTCGCGGACCATGGATCGTGGCTCGCGGGCCGTGGACTTCCTGTTGCGCATCCTCGCCTTCAACCTGATCCCGACCGGGGTCGAGCTGGTGCTGGCGGCCGGTGTGCTCGGAGGACGCTATGACTGGCGCTTCGGGGCTGTGGCGGTCGGGGTCGTGGCGGTCTACGCCGCCTCGACCTTCGCCCTGGCCAACTGGCGGCTGGAACACCGGCGCGAGATGAACGCCGCCGACACCGAGGCCGCGGGCGTCTCGGTCGACGCCCTGCTGAACTATGAGACGGTCAAATCCTTCGGTGCCGAGGCGCGGGCCGCCGGTGCCTATGACCGGGCGCTGGGCGACTACACGCGGGCCGCCCTGAAGGCCAACAGCTCGCTGGCCATGCTGAATATCATCCAGGCGGTGATCATGAACATCGGCCTCGCTGTCATGGCGGTGATGGCCGGGTTCGAGGCCGCAGCGGGCCGGATGGGGCCGGGCGACGTCATGGCGGCAGTGCTGATCATGATCTCGCTCTACGCCCCGCTGAACATCCTCGGCTTCGCCTACCGCGAAATCCGTCAGTCCTTCATCGACATGGAGGAGATGCTGAAGGTGACCCGCCAGACGCCGCAGGTCGCCGATGCGTCGGATGCTGTCCCGCTGCCGCGGCCCACGGACGCGCGCGGCGCGGCCCTGGCCTTTGAGAACGTCGGCTTCCGCCATGACTCCCGCGCCAACGGCCTTGAGGACGTCAGCTTCATCGCCCCGCCCGGGACCACGACCGCCCTGGTGGGCCCATCAGGCTCCGGCAAGTCGACCATCGTGAAGCTGGCCCTGCGCTTGCTGGACCCGCAGGAAGGGCGGGTGCTGATCGACGGGCTGGACGCGCGGCAGGTGACCCAGGCCTCGCTGCGCGCCGCGGTCGCCCTGGTGCCGCAGGACGTGGCCCTGTTCAACGACAGCCTCCGCGCCAACATCGGCTTCGCCCGGCCCGACGCCGGGGAGGCGGACATCTGGGCGGCGGCCGAGGCGGCGGAACTGGCGAGCTTCATCCGCGAACTGCCCGAAGGCATGGAGACCCGCGTCGGCGAGCGCGGCCTGAAGCTGTCAGGTGGTGAACGCCAGCGCGTCGGCATCGCCCGCGCCCTGCTGGCCGATCCCTGCATCCTGATCCTCGACGAAGCCACCAGCGCACTCGACAGCCGCACCGAGGCCGCGATCCAGAAGACGCTGCGCAAGGCGCGGGCCGGCCGCACGACCCTGGTCGTGGCCCACCGTCTCTCGACGATTGCCGACGCCGACCAGATCCTGGTGCTCAAGGCCGGGCGGATCGTCGAGCGCGGCGCTCACCATGAGCTGGTGGCGCGTCTGGGCGGAGAGTATGCGGCGCTGTGGCGGAAACAGACGCGCGGCGCCCGCACGGAGCGTCAGCCGGGCTGAGTGAGCTTGCGCTCGATAACCTCGTTGAGGCTTTCGAGGATGCGCGCGCGCTCCTGCACGGCTTCCGGCGGCAAGGATTGCAACAACCGCAGCGACCGGGCGTGTACGGTGACGATGCGCCAGTCGAAGGGCTGCTCCGGGTCGGTCGCGCCGATCAGGTCGCAGAGGCCGGCGGCGGCGCGGCACAGGTCGAACAGTTCGAAGGGGCCGGCTGCATCGAGCAGGCTTGTTGCCGCGCGATAGACCTGGTCGAGTCTCCCCGGTGTTTCGGCAAGGGTGGATGGGGCCGGCATGGCCTCAAGGGCTGCAATACCGGCGTCCACAACGGTCATGGCCTGGGCGCGCATCACCTCGATATTGGCGCGGGCCTGTTCGAGAGCCACACCGACGCTGATCCCGCCGGGGGAGTCGATCATGCCCGCGAGCCGGCTTTTGCGACGCGGATGGGTAATGACGGTCAAGAGGCTTCTCCCTCGGCCGAAGAGGCGGCCTGCCTGTCCTCGAATTCCTTCTTCCGGATCAGATCCGCGCGCCGCTCGACCGGCGGCGTGGGGGTGTTGCGGAAGCGGCGGTCCGGTCCGAAATAGTCGCCCACCTCGAGGAAGGGGCGACCGTCCCGGGCCACCCAGACGATCCGTTCCAGCAGGGTGGCCGCGCTGAACGGTTTGGTGATGATGAAGCTGGCACCGCAATCCCGGGCATCGGACACGCGCGCGCGGCGGATGTGGGCCGCGGTCATGATCACGGGCACAAAGGCGTTCGGGTCCAGGCCTGAGCGGCGCAACCAGCGAACCAGTTCAAAGCCGTTGATCCCCGGCATTTCGCAGTCGACCACGAGCAGGTCGACGGTCTGCTCCTTGAGGATATCCATGGCCTCCGCGGCACCCAGGCAGGTGTGTTTGGGGCGGATGCCGAACCCCATCAGGGCCTGACTGGTCAGTTCGATTGCGAAGGGCGAATCGTCCACCACCATGGTGACCGCACCACTGAGGTTGATCACCGCGCTCTTGCGTAGCGCCTCGCCGATGGCACTCATTGCAGACGCCGACGCATGGAGGGAGACCGGAAAGCGAACATCACGCGACGGTCGCAGCTTCCGGTAGATGAGTGATTAACGCGAGGCCCGGCTCGCTCAGCCGGCGCGGCCGATGGCGTAGAAGCGGTCCGCCCGGGCCTTGCGCAGTTGATCCGGGCTCAGACCGGACAGGGCCGCCAGTTCCTCGGCGAGCACATTGCCCACTGTGGCGATGGCGGCCTCACGGTCGGCGTGGGCACCCCCGATGGGCTCCGGAATGATCCGGTCGACGATCTTGAGCTCGACCAGGTCGGGTGCGGTGATCTTCATGGCCATGGCCGCGTCACGCGCGCGCGCGCCGTCGCGCCAAAGGATCCCCGCGGCACCCTCGGGCGAGATCACCGAATAGATCGAATGTTCGAGCATCAGCACCCGGCCCGCCGCCGCGATGGCGATAGCGCCGCCGGAGCCGCCCTCGCCGGTGATGGTGGCGATGGAGGGGACGCCGAGGGTCAGGCAGCGTTCGGTCGAACGGGCGATGGCCTCGGCTTGGCCGCGCTCTTCAGCGCCGAGGCCGGGATAGGCGCCGGCAGTGTCCACGAAGGTCAGGACCGGCAGGCCGTAGCGTTCCGCCAGATCCATCAGGCGAACGGCCTTACGGTAGCCCTCGGGCCGGGCCATGCCGAAATTGTGGACGACACGGGTCTGGGTGTCGTGCCCCTTCTCATGGCCCATCAGGACAACGGGCGCGCCGCGGAACCGCGCGAGGCCGCCGATGATGGCCTGGTCGTCGCCGAACTGCCGGTCGCCCTTCAGCTCGACGAAATCCGTGAACAGGCCCTCGACATAGTCGACGAAATGCGGCCGCTGCGGGTGGCGCGCGACTTGGGTCTTCATCCACGGGTCGAGGCTGGCGTAGGTCTTCTTTCTGAGCTGCTCGGCCTTCTTGCGCAGCTGCTCGACCTCGGCGTCGAACGAGCCGGAGGTCGCGGAGAGCAGGTTCAGCTCCTCGATCTTCGCCTCCAGATCGGCGATCGGCTTTTCAAACTCGAGGTAGTGCACGGCCATAAGGCGTCCGGAACAGGCGCGCCGCGTGGCGCATCGGAAGGCGGCGGAACCTAGTCAGGTCAACGCCGGGGAGCAAGCGCGGGTTCATTCATCCCGCGCCAGGGGGTGTTTGTCACGCACCACCTGGGCCAGACGGTCGGTGGCGACGTGGGTGTAGATCTGGGTGGTGGCGATGTCGGCATGCCCCAGCAGGGTCTGGACCACCCGAAGATCGGCGCCGCCTTCCAGCAGATGGGTGGCGAAGGCGTGGCGCAGCACGTGGGGGCTGATCCGGGCCGGGTCGATGCCGGCGTCGAGAGCGGCCTGATCCAGCAACTGGGCGAAGCGGCGCGGGGTCAGATGACCCCTGGCCGAGGCTGAGGGGAACAGCCACTGGCTGTCGGGGGCCTTTTCCGGGCGGGCGGCGTCACGGGCGATCAGCCAGACCTTCACCGCCTCCCGGGCGGAGGCGTTGAGCGGGGCGAGTCGTTCCTTGCCGCCCTTGCCACGGACGATCAGGAAGGCGGGGTCGCGCCGCACGGCCTCGACCTTCAGCCCCAGCAGTTCGGAAACCCGCAGGCCCGAGGCGTAGGCGAGCTCCACCAGGGCCACCATCCGCAGGCCGGCGGCTCCGTCATGGGTCGCGGCGGCGGCCAGCAGCCGTTCCACCTCGTCGCCGCTGAGCGTCCGGGGCAGGCTGCGGCCCTGTTTCGGGGCGTCCAGCCGCCGGGAGGGGTCGTCGGCGCGCCAGCCCTCGCCGAGCGCGAAGCGATAGAACTGTCGCACCGCCGATCGCCGCCGGGCCTGGGTGGCCGGCGAGAGGCCGCGACGGCCCAGATCGGCATACCAGGCCTCGACGCCGGCCTCGTCGCCGGTCATCAGGCCACCCGCGATTCCCGCCTCGGCGTCGGCCAGATCGCGGCCATAGGCGGACAGGGTGTGGGGCGAGGCGTCGCGTTCGACCGCCATCATTTCCAGAAAGGCCTCGACCTGGGGCGTACTCATGCGCGTCGGCGCTTTGCGAAGTCGGCGCTTGGTGTAGAGGGTGGTGGGGTCATGCCGTGCCTGCCGCCGCCCGCTCTGTCGCCGTCCAGCCGCCTCCCGCGAGGCCGGTCATGAGCCCCGTGGCGATCGATGACGCACCGATTCCCGTTCATGAGCGCACCATAGCCCTCGTCGGCCTGATGGGCGTGGGCAAATCGACGGTGGGGCGCCGGTTGGCCAAACGACTGGGCCTGCCCTTCGCCGACGGCGACATCGAAATCGAGTCGGCGGCGGCCATGACCGTCTCCGAAATCTTTGCCCAGCTCGGCGAGTCGGAATTCCGGGCCGGCGAGGCGCGGGTCCTGAAGCGGCTGCTGCACGCCCCGCGGATGGTCCTGGCGACGGGCGGCGGCGCGGTGCTCAATCCCGAAACCCGGGCCGAGCTGAAGGCGCGCGCCGTCACGGTCTGGATGCGGGCCGATCTCGAAACGGTGGCAAGCCGGGTGCAGCGTCGCGACACCCGGCCCTTGCTGCGGGGCCGCGATCCGCTCGAGGCGCTGAAGGCCATGGCAGAGGTGCGCTACCCCTTCTACGCCTGTGCCGACGTCGTAGTGGACGTGGCCAGCGGGGCCCATGGCGAGGCCGTTGAGGGCATTGTGCGGGCGCTGGAAGCCTACTGGACCGAGGCGGCGGTATGAACACAGTCATTCCGGTCTCGGGCGACGGCTTTCAGCCTTATGACGTCGTTATCGGCCGCGGTCTGCTGCCCGATCTGGGCCGACGGATCGCCGGCCTCGCCAAACATCGGACGGTGGTCGTTACGGACGAGACCGTCGCCGCCCTGCACGGACCGGCGGTCCTGGCGGCGCTGGAGGCCGCGGGAGTTCGCGCCCGGCTGCTGACCGTGCCGCCGGGCGAGGCCTCGAAATCCTTCGGCGAGCTGGAGCGGGTGATCGATCGGCTGCTGGCCTTCGGTCTCGACCGGCGCGACCTGATCGTGGCACTCGGCGGCGGCGTGGTCGGCGACCTGGCGGGTCTGGCCGCGGCCCTGTTCATGCGTGGGATCGATTTCGTGCAGGTGCCCACGACCTTGCTGGCCCAGGTCGATTCTTCGGTCGGCGGCAAGACGGCGATCGATACGCCCCGCGGCAAGAATCTGGTCGGGGCCTTCCACCAGCCGCGGCTGGTGATTGCCGACATCGACCTGCTGGCGACCCTGCCGTCCCGCCAGCTGCGGTCCGGCTGGGCCGAGGTGCTGAAGCACGGCCTGATCTGCGACGCGGCCTTCTTCGACTGGCTGGCAGGCGTGGGGGCCTTGGGCGCGACCGGCGACCAGGCCGCCCTGACTCGCGCGGTCGAACGATCGGTCGAGATCAAGAGCGCCATCGTCGGCGAGGACGAGAAGGAGGCCGGGCGGCGCGCCCTGCTGAACCTCGGCCACACCTTCGGCCACGCCATCGAGGCCGAGCTGGGCTTCGACGAGACCAGGATCACCCACGGCGAGGCGGTGGCGCTGGGTTGCGCGATGGCCTTCCGCTTTTCCGCGGCCACCGGCCTCTGCGAGGGAAGCGTGGCCGACCGGGTGGAACAGGTCACCGCCGCCGCCGGTCTGCCGGCCCGGCTGGCGGATGTCGGAGCCTTTTCCGCCGAGGCGCTGGTCAAGCGTATGGCGGGCGACAAGAAGGCGGAGGGTGGGCGTCTGACCCTGATCCTCGCCCGGTCGGTCGGCGACGCCTTCGTCGACAAGGCCGTCGACCCCGGCACCCTTGCGGGCTTCCTGATAACGGAAGGCGCGACGTGAAGATGCGTCTGGATACGGTCCCGCTCGAGAACCGCTTCGTCCGGCTTGAGCCTCTGACGGCCGCGCTGGAAGACGAGATGCGCGGTGCCCTCGATTGCGACGCGGCGTCCTGGGACGTCATGGTCGCCGCCGCCTACGGTCCGCATTTCGAGGGCTGGTGGCGCTCGGCGCTCAAGGCGATGGAGCAGGGGACCCGTATCGCCTGGGCGGTTCGTCGGCTGAGCGACGGTGCCATCGTCGGGACGACCAGCCTCTATGAGATCAAGCCGGACTATCGTCGCTGCGAGATCGGCTCGACCTTCTATCGGCCCGAGGCGCGTGGCGGAGCGGTCAATCCGTCGTGCAAGCGGCTGCTGCTGGGCCACGCCTTCGAGGGCGGTGCGGTGCGGGTCGAGATTCTCACCGACGCGATCAACCCCGGCAGCCAGGCCGCGATCCGCAAGCTCGGGGCCCGCGACGAGGGCGTGCTGCGCAAGCACAAGATCACCTTCAAGGGCCGGATCCGGGATACCGCCCAGTTCGCGGTCCTCGACGACGACTGGCCCGAGGTCCGTGCGCGGCTGGAGGCGCGACTGGCGGCGTTCGGCTAGTCGACGGCCCGGCAGTCGGTCGGCGGGCGGCCGTCCGAGGTCCAGGTGGCCATCACGCCCTTGCCACGCAGCTCATAGCCCGAGGCCTTGTACCAGATGCCGTCGGCGGCGCGTTCCTGGTAGAGGTCCACGGCCTCGCCGCTGGAGTTGCGGACGGTCGCCATCTGGCGCGGGTTGTCGAAATCCACCGACAGGCGTTCGCTGTTGTTGCACAGATAGACCGTGCGGATGACGCGGTTCAGGGCGCGGTCCTGGGCTTCCGCTCCGGTTCGGCGTCGTGCCGTCTGGGCTTCCTGGGCCCGTTCGCGCACCGAATCACCGTCCGTCGGTGCCTGTGCCGGCTTCTGGCCGCAGGCTGCGGTCGCGAGACCGGTCAGGATGACGATGGCGGTGGCGGTCAGGCGCTTCATGCGGACTCTCGAACAAGCGGTGCCGTAAGGCCCGGCGGACTAACGTGCGTCGGGTGCCGCTGTTCCCTTGCGCCGGGCGCGGAAGAAGGCGCGCAGGATGTCTCCGCCCTCTGCGGCCAGGACCCCGCCTTCGAAGGCGGGCTTCCAGTGGCAGGTCGGCTGATCGAAAAATCGGGGACCGTGCGCCACCGCGCCGCCCTTGGGATCGTCCGCGCCCCAGACCACCCGGCCGATGCGTGCGTGGCTGATGGCCCCGGCGCACATGGCGCAGGGCTCGAGCGTGACATAGAGGGTCAGGCCGGTGAGACGGTAGTTTCCGAGTTTCGCGGCCGCGGCGCGCAGGGCGACGATCTCCGCGTGGGCGGTCGGGTCATGGGCGCCGATGGGGCCGTTCATGCCCTCTGAGACAACCTCACCGGTCGATTCGTCGACGATCACACAGCCCACGGGAGTCTCTCCCGAGTCCGCCGCCGCTTGCGCACACGCCAAGGCCATGTGCATGAACCGCTCATCATGGCCAGCCATCCCCGAGACAACGACAAGAAGCCGCGCCCGCGTCAAGACGACAGCCGCGATGGTCCCCGCAAACCCTACGTCAAGCGCGTCGAGAGCAGCGATGATCGCGGCCCGCCCAAGGGCGGCAAGCCCTTCGGCAAACCGGGCGGCAAGCCCGGTGGAAAGCCGTTCTCCAAGGACGGCAAACCCGGTCCGAAGGCCGACGAAGGTCCGAAGCGCAGCGAGCGGATCGCCAAGGTTATGGCCCGGGCCGGCATCGCCTCGCGTCGCGAGGTCGAACGGCTGATCGGCCTCGGCAAGGTCGCCGTGAACGGCAAGATCCTCGACACGCCCGCCGTGCTGGTGACGCGCGACGACGTCATCACCGTCGATGGCAAGCCGATCGGCTCGGCCGAGGCGACGCGGGTGTGGCGCTATCACAAGCCGGCCGGCCTGCTGACCTCGCACACCGATCCGGCCGGACGGCCGACCGTCTTCGACGCCCTGCCCAGCGGCCTGCCGCGGGTCCTGTCGGTCGGGCGGCTCGACCTCAACACCGAGGGCCTGCTGCTGTTGACCAATGACGGTGAGCTCAGTCGTGCCCTGGAGCTGCCCTCGACCGAACTGGTGCGTCAGTACCGCGCCCGGGCCCGCGGCCGGGTCAGCCAGTTGCAGCTCGATTCGCTCAAGGACGGCGTCACGGTTGACGGCATCCATTACGGGCCGATCGAGGCGACGCTGGACAAGGCCAAGGACAGCGAAGGCAATGCCCCTGCCAACCTGTGGATCAGCGTCTCGATCACCGAGGGCAAGAACCGCGAAGTCCGCAAGGTGCTGGAGCATCTCGGCCTGACGGTGAACCGGCTGATCCGCCTCGCCTATGGTCCGTTCCAGCTGGGCACCCTGCCGGTCGGTTCGGTCGAGGAAGTCGGCCCGCGGGTGATCCGCGAAATGCTGGCGGACCATATCCGGCCCGAGAACCTGCCGACCGGAAACAGCGTGTCGACGCCCGCACCCATCCCCGGTCGCCGGACCTCGGCCCCGATCAGGAAGGGCACCTCGGGCTCGGCCATTTCCGATCCGTCGCGCAAGCCCAGCCGGGTCCGTGCTGCCGGAGCGGCCGCTGACGCCGCCGCTGACCGCGCCGCCCGTCCGCAGAAGAAGGCGGGCTGGGCCAAGGCCGCACCCAAATTCGAGCATCCGAAGAAGAATTTCACCCCGCGCGCCCGGCCGGAAGGTGCTGAGGCGGCGGGTGAGCGGCCCAAGCGCGTGTTCAAGCCGCGGGAGGACCAGTTCATCGACCGCCCCCGCGGCGATGCCCGCACCGGCGCGCGGCCTGCGGCCCGCTCCGACGACCGGCCGGGCGACAAGCGCCCGTTCGACCGGAAGCCCGGCGGCAAGCCGCCGTTCGCGGGCAAGACCGGCGACCGTCCGGGAGGCTTCTCGAAGCCGGGCAGCCCGCGTCCCGGCGCCGGCCCGGCCGGCGGGCGCGGTTCGCCGCGCGGTCCCCGCTCCAAGGGCTGATCCGTGCGGATCGTCGCCGGAAGCCTGAAGGGCCGGACCATCGTCGCGCCGGAGGGGCAGGGCACACGCCCGACCTCCGACCGCGCGCGTCAGGCCGTGTTCAACGTGCTGGAGCATGCCGCCTGGGCCGAGCCGCTGGACGGCATGCGGATCATGGACCTGTACGCCGGCTCGGGTGCCCTCGGGTTCGAGGCCATCAGCCGGGGTGCCGCCTTCGCCCTGTTCGTCGAGACGGATGAGGAGGCGCGCGGGGCCATCCGCGAGAATGCCGACGCCTATCACGTCATGGGCCGGACGCGGGTGCACCGGCGCAGCGCCACGGACCTGGGGCCGCGGCCCGGCTCGGACGGCGAGGCCTTCGACATGGCCTTCCTCGATCCGCCCTATCGCAAGGGGCTGGGCGAACAGACGCTGCTGCGTCTGCTGGAAGGCAACTGGCTGAAGCCCGGCGCCATCGTGGTGTTCGAGCGCGGCTCGGACGAGCCCGAGATCGACACGCCCGGCTATGAGCGGCTGGACGCGCGCGACTATGGCGCCGCGCGCGTCCTTTTCCTCAGGGTTCTACCAGCGGCGGGCTGAGACACGATTGTCGAGCTGGCTGCGCATGCGCGCCAGGCCGTCGCGGTTGACCCGGTAGGGCCCTCCGCCGATCGAGGCGATCAGCCCCTTGGTCTTCAACTTCTTCCAGACCGACAGATTGCAGTCGGTCAGCAGGAAGCCGTCGCGGGTGAAACAGTCGGCGCGCAGGATGCGGCCGTCGACGTCGCGTTCGAGGACGATCGCGCCGCCCTGTGCCAGGGCGTGCAGCGTGCGCTGCTCCGCTCGGGAGATGTTCATTGTGAGATATCCGAAAGGCGTGATGACGCTCGCCGGCGCAGTCACGCCGACGGGTGGATCAGAGGCTCTTCTCAGCGCAGTGAGAGGCCTCAGGCCTTTCGCGCAATCTCGGACATAGGCTTCCTGTCGGGATCATCCCGAGGTTTGGACGTCGCCCTATAGCGTGAAACGGCGTCCGGGGCCAAGCGGCAGGGGCGGCGCCGGCACCTGACTCGCCGCCGCCGGAGGGGCGGTCGAAGCGCGGGTCTCCTGATCGCACGGGTCAGATCAGGTCAGGCCGGGCGGACTTGCAAGCGCCTTACGGCCTGACATACCGTTGGTATCTGCAACGGGGTGGATTTCATGAAGGCGCGCCGGCCCGGTTTGTCACCCACGCTGATCAGTGTCCTCGCCCTGGTCGTCCTCGGCCAGTCCGCGGTGCTCTTTCTGTTGCTCGTCGTGCCACCGGATCAGGATCCCATCCTCGGGCGTCTGCGCGAGTCCCGGATCGTCGGTCAGGTGATCGAGATGTGCCTGCCCGCGGCCGGCTAGGTCACCGCCGCCCGAACAGCTTCTCGAGGTCCGCCAGCTTCAGCTCGACATAGGTCGGGCGGCCGTGGTTGCACTGGCCCGAGTGGGGCGTGGCCTCCATTTCGCGGAGCAGGGCATTCATCTCGGGGGCCGAGAGGACGCGGCCGGCGCGGACGCTGCCGTGGCAGGCCATGGTGCCGCACACCTCGCCCAGCCGCTCTGACAGGGCCAGGGCCGCGCCGTGTTCGGCGAGGTCGTCGGCGATGTCGCGGATCAGGCCCTGGACGTCCGTGTCGCCGAGCAGGGCCGGGGTCTCGCGGACCAGCACGGCGCCGACGCCGAAGGCTTCGACGATCAGCCCCAGCTCTGCCAGTTCTTCGGCACGGGCCGAAACCCGCTCGGCCTCGGCCGGGTCCAGTTCGACCACTTCGGGGGTCAGCAGGGCCTGACGGGTCACCGAACCGCGCGCCATCTGCACCTTCATCCGCTCATAGACGAGGCGTTCATGGGCGGCGTGCTGGTCGACGACGACGAGGCCGTCGCGGGTCTGGGCGACGATATAGGTGCCGTGCAGCTGGGCCCGGGCGGCACCGAGGGGATAGTCGATCAGATCGGCGGCAGCCGGGGCGGCGTCGGCGGGCCAGCCGGCGTTCGGGCCGGGTGCGTAGCCGGGTTCGACACGCGCGGAGCGTTCGCTCAGACCCGGGATGACCTGGGCGTGGGCGCTCGCCGGTGCCGCCCAGCCCTGCCAGCCGCTCCAGCCCTGCGCGGAGGGTGACGAAGGGCTCCAGGCAGGTCCGGAAGCAACCCCTGTATGCGGTGTGAACCCCGCGAGCGCGTCCGCCGCCACGGTCGTCGAGGCCCTGTGCCCGGCCGCGGCGAGGGCGTGGCGCAGGGCACCGACGATCAGGCCGCGCACCAGCGCCGGGTCGCGGAACCGCACCTCGGCCTTGGCCGGATGGACGTTCACATCGACGTAGAGCGGGTCGATCTCGAGGAAGAGCACCGCCGCCGGATGGCGGTCGCGGGCGAGGAAGTCGGCGTAGGCCCCGCGCAACGCGCCTTGCAGCAGCCGGTCCTTCACCGGGCGGCCGTTGACGAACAGATACTGGTGGCCGGCGTTGCCGCGCGAGTAGGTCGGCAGGCCCGCGTAGCCGGTCAGGCGGACGTTGTCCCGCGCCTGGTCGATCAGCAGGGCGTTGGCCTCGAAATCCCGGCCCAGCAGGGCCGCCAGCCGCTTCAGACGTCCCGCGTCGCCCGGATGCTCGGCGGGCAGCCGCAGGGTGGTCTTGCCGTCGAGGTCGAGGGTGAAGGCCACGCCCTCGTGGGCCATGGCCTGGCGTTTGATCTCTTCCGAGATGGCCATGGCCTCGGACCGCTCGGATTTCATGAATTTCAGCCGGGCGGGGGTGGCGTAGAAGAGGTCGCGGACCTCGACCCGGGCTCCGTGGGGACCGGGGAAGCCGGCGGGGGCCACCGGGCGCTGGTCGCCGCCCTCGACGGTGATCTGATGGGCGTCGCCGCCTTCACGCGGCCGGCTGGTGATCGTCAGCCGCGCCACCGAGCCGATCGAGGGCAGGGCCTCGCCGCGGAAGCCGAGGGTCGAGATACGCAGCAGGTCGACGTCGCCGGCGTCGTCGGCCTCCAGCTTGGAGGTGGCGTGGCGTTCGACGGCGAGGGCCAGCTGGTCCGCTGCCATGCCGTGCCCGTCGTCGGCGATCAGGATGCGTGTCAGCCCGCCGCCGTCAGCCTGGACCTCGATCCGGGTCGCCCCGGCGTCGAGTGCGTTCTCGACCAGCTCCTTGATGGCGCTGGCCGGGCGTTCGACCACCTCGCCGGCGGCGATGCGGTTGACGGTTTCAGGGGGGAGGCGGCGGATGGGCATGGATTCGCAAGTATGCCGCTTTCCGGCATCCGGAAGTAGCGAAGTGTGACGCAGACCTAGCTGCGTTCCAGACCCGCGAGGGCTTCGTTGATGTCCTCAGCCTTCTTCGCCACCACCGCTTGGGCGTCATAGACGGCGCGGTTGTAGAAGAACGGTCCGATCTCCCGGCCCAGGAAATCGAGCAGCAGCTCCGCAGGCAGGGCGGCGAGGTCCATGTCCAGCTCGTCGCGGAAATAAGCCCGCAGCTTCGCGGTGATGTCAGCGGTCTCCTCGCGGCTGAACTGGATCGGCTTCATCTCAGCTGACCTCCGCCAGGGCTTCCTCCGCCGCAACCCAGGCCGCTTCCGCTGCGTCGAGGTCGGACTGGGTCTTGGCGCGGGCACGCGTCAGGCCTTCCAGCGCCTTGGGGTTGCTGACCGAGGCATTGGCCATGTCGTCGTCGATGCGGGCGATCTCGGCGGTCAGCTGGGCCATACGTTCTTCGGCCTTCTTGACCGCATGGCGCAGGGTCGAGGGCGAAGGGCCTGACTTCTTTTCGTTCTTCTTGCCCTTGTTGTTCGATGCGGGCGCGGCCGCGGCGACCGTCTCGTCCTTGATCTGGCTCGGCTTGACCGCCGCCGCCTTGGCGCGGTCGAGGACGAATTTGGCATAGTCGTCCATGTCGCCCTCGAAGGGCTTCACCGTGCCGTCGGCGGCCAGCCACAGGCGGTCGGCGACCATCTCCATCAGCGAGCGGTCGTGGGTGATCAGGATGACGGCACCCGAATATTCGTTGAGGGCGTCGAGCAGGGCGCGGCGGCTGTCGATGTCGAGGTGGTTGGTCGGTTCGTCGAGGATCAGGACATGGGGCGCGTCCATGGCCACCTGGTTGAGCAGGAGGCGGGCGCGCTCGCCGCCGGACAGGCTGGCGACCGTGGTTTCCTGCTTCTCATAGCCCAGACCCCATTGGGCCAGTTTCGAGCGGCGGCTGCTCTCGGAGGCCTCGGGCATGGCGCGGCGGATGATCTCCAGCGGCGTGTCCGTCGGGTCCATGGCCTCGATCTGGTGCTGGTGGAACCAGCCCACCCGCATCTTGCGGTCGCGGTGCAGTTCGCCGTCCGAGACGTTCAGGGCACCGGCGATCATCTTGGCGAAGGTCGACTTGCCGGCGCCGTTGACGCCCAGCAGGCCGATGCGGTCGTCCAGGTCCATGCGCAGGTTGAGATTGCGCAGGATCGGCCTGCCGGTCTCATAACCGACATTGGCCCGTTCCAGCCGGATCAGCGGCGGGGCCAGCGGACGGGGCGGCGACGGCAGGATGAAGGGGGCGACGCGCTCCTCGATGGTCGTGGCCACCGGCTGCATCTTGGCCAGACGCTTCATACGCGACTGGGCCTGGGCGGCCTTGGAGGCCTTGGCCTTGAAGCGGTCGACGAAGGCCTGCAGGTGGGCGCGCTCGGCGTCCTGTTTGGCCTTGGCCGACAGCTGCAGGCGTGCCTTTTCGGCGCGGGCCTTTTCGAACTGGTCGTAGTTGCCCGTGTAGAGGGTCAAATTGCGGTTCGCGAGGTGCAGGATGTGGGTGCAGACCTCGTTTAGCATCTCGCGGTCGTGGGAGATGATCAGGGCCGTGTGCGGGTATTTCTTGAGGCGGGCCTCAAGCCACAGGGCACCCTCGAGGTCGAGGTAGTTGGTCGGTTCGTCGAGCAGCAGCATGTCCGGCTCGGCGAACAGGGCCGCCGCCAGGGCCACGCGCATCCGCCAGCCGCCGGAGAATTCCGACATCGGCCGCTGCTGGTTGTCATGGTCGAAGCCCAGGCCGACGAGGATTTCGGCGGCGCGGGCCGGAGCGGCGTCGGCGTCGATCTCGATCAGACGGGTCCAGATCTCGCCCATCTCCTCCGGTTCGGCGGTCTCGAGCCGGCCCAGCAGGCTGTGGCGCTCCTCGTCGGCCTCGAGGATGGTCTCCAGCACGCTGACCGAGGTGGCCGGGTGTTCCTGGTCGACCGAGCCGATGCGGGCCGTCTTGGGCAGGCTGATCTCGTCACCGCCGGCCGCCAGTTCGCCGAGGATCAGCTTGAACAGGGTCGATTTGCCGATGCCGTTGCGGCCCACCAGGCCGACCTTGGCACCGGGCGGCAGGGAGACGGAGGCGTCCTCGAGGAATTTGCGGCCCCAGGCGTTGAAGGTCAGGTCGGTGATCTGGAGCATGGTCGGTCGTAATCTCGGGCGGCCACTGACGCATCGAACCGCCTTGCGGCGCGCGAAAGAGGCAAAATTGTGTGGCGGTTGGAAACCGGGGAGGGCGCCGCTATAAGCCCGCGACCTTCAATCTCCCAACAAGAAGTCACTCCCATGACCGAACGCACCTTCTCGATCATCAAGCCCGACGCCACGCGCCGCAACCTGACCGGCGCGATCAACGCCGTGATCGAGGGCGCCGGCCTGCGCATCGTGGCCCAGCGCCGCGTGCATCTGACCGACGCGCAAGCCAAGAAATTCTACGAAGTCCACGCCGAGCGCCCGTTCTACGGCGAGCTGGTCGGCCAGATGACTGCCGAGCCGGTCGTCGTTCAGGTGCTGGAAGGCCCGAACGCCGTCGCCGCCTATCGCGAAGTCATGGGCGCCACCAACCCGAAGGACGCCGCTGACGGCACGATCCGCAAGCTGTTCGCCCTGTCGATCGGCGAGAACTCGGTCCACGGCTCGGACAGCCTCGAGAACGCCGGCATCGAGATCGCCCAGTTCTTCACGGACGACCAGATCGTCGGCTAAGGCCTCTGGCCAAATCGACTGACGGCGGCCGGATCGGTGACGATCCGGCCGTTTTCGTGTCAGGCTGGGACTTCATCGGGGAATCGCCGTGAAGGACTACAGCCGCAAGGGCGTGATGCTGGCCGCGACCCTGTCGGCCCTCGCCGGCTATGTCGACGCCGTGGGGTTCATGACCCTGGGCGGCTTCTTCGTCTCCTTCATGAGCGGCAACTCCACCCGGCTGGGCGTCGGCCTGGCGCTGGGGGAATGGGACCAGGCGGCGATCGCCTTCGGGCTGATCGCCCTGTTCGTGGTCGGGGTGGTCGCGGGCGCGACCGTTGCGCGGCGCTTCGGCGAGGAACGGCGCTCGGCCGTGCTGGCGGTTGAGGCGGTCCTGCTGCTGACCGGCGCGGGCCTGTGCACCGCCGGCTGGCGCGAGCTGGGCATGCTGGCCGTGGTCATGGCCATGGGCGTCGAGAATGCCGTGTTCCAGCGTCAGGGCGATGTCGGTGTCGGCCTGACCTATATGACCGGCACCCTGGTCCGCATGGGCCAGCGGATCGCCACCGCCCTGCACGGCGGCGCACGCTGGGACTGGGTCCCGTTCCTGATGCTGTGGCTGGGGCTGGCGACAGGCGGGGCGATCGGGGCGGTCAGCTTCCTGCGCTTCGACGTCCTGGCGTTGTGGCCGGCCTTCGGGGTCGTGGCGGCTCTCGCCCTGCTGGTGGCCGGGGCGGAAGCGAGGGCCCGGCGTCCCTGAACGAAAACGGCCCCGGCGATCGCTCGCCGGGGCCGTCGTCGTTTGTGCAGGGCTTCGTCTACCAGATACGGGCGCGGGCCTCGGGCGCGAGGTATTGTTCGTCGCCCGGCTGGACGCCGAAGGCGGCGTACCAGGCGTCGATATTGCGCGGCGGCACCGCGGCCCGGTACTGGGCCGGCGCGTGCGGGTCGACGGTGACCTGCTGGCGCAGGGCCTCGTCACGCGAGTTCTCACGCCAGACCTGGGCCCAGCCGAGGAAGACGCGCTGATCGCCGGTCAGGCCGTTGATCACCGGGGCCTCAGCCCCGTTCAGCGACAGGTGATAGGCGTCCAGCGCCAGCAGCAGGCCGCCCAGGTCGGCGATGTTCTCGCCCATGGTCAGGTCGCCGTTGACATTGGTCCCGTCGAACGGGCTGAGGGCCGAGTACTGGGCCCCCAGCACGCGGGCGCGTTCCTCGAACTTGGCCGCGTCCTCGGCGGTCCACCAGTCGCGCAGCACGCCGTCGCCGTCGACCTTGCGGCCCTGGTCGTCGAAGCCGTGGGTGATCTCGTGGCCGATGACCGCGCCGATGCCGCCGTAGTTGATGGCCGGGTCGGCATTGGGATCGAAGAAGGGCGCCTGCAGGATGGCGGCCGGGAAGACGATCTCATTGCGCGGCGGGTTGTAGTAGGCGTTCACGGTCTGGGGCGTCATGGCCCATTCCAGCGGATCGACCGGCTCGTTGACCTTGGCGACGCTGTAAGCCCATTCGAAGGCCGACGAGCGCTCGACATTGCCATACAGGTCGCCCTCGACCAGCTGCAGGCCGTCGTAGCTGCGCCACTGGTCGGGATAGCCGATCTTCACCCCGAAGCGGCTCATCTTGTAGAGCGCCTGCTGGCGCGTTTCCGGGCTCATCCAGTCGAGCGCCTCGATGCGGGCAGTCATGGCGCGGCGGAGGTTGGCGACGAGGGCCTCCATCTGGGCCTTGGACTCGGCGGGGAAGTGGCGCGCGACGTATTCACGGCCGAGCACTTCGCCCAGCGAGCCGTCGACCAGCGAGACACCGCGTTTCCAGCGGGGCCGGTTCTCCGGCTGGCCGTTCAGCGCCTTGCCGTAAAAGTCGAAGCGCGCGTCGACGAAGGCCTGGGACAGATAGGGCGAGGCCTGGTCGATGATGTGGAAGGCCTGCCACGACTGCAGCGTCTCAACCGGGGTCTCAGAGAAGACCCGTGCCATGCCCGGGAAGGCGGTGTCGTTGGAGCTGACGAGGCGGTTCGCGCCGGCGATGCCCGCGGCCCCGGCCCAGGTGGCCCAGTCGAAACCGGGGGCCTGGGTGCTCAGGTCGGCGATGGTGGTCGGTTTGTAGCCGGCCTCGATGTCGCGGTTCTGGACCTGGGTCCAATGCTGTTCAGCGATCCGCGTCTCGAAGGCGATGATGTCGGCGGCGGCCTGTTCAGGCGCGGGCCAGCCGGCCAGTTGCAGCGCCTTGACCACATAGACGCGGTAGGCCTCCCGCTGGGCGGTGAAGGACTCTTCCAGATAGTAGTCGCGATCGGGCAGGCCGAGGCCGCCCTGGACGATAAAGGCGCTGTGCAGATCCGGCTGCTTCAGGTCCTCGGCGATATAGACGCCGAAAAGGCTGGAGCCGAAGCCACCCTGGGTACGGCCCATCAGGGCGGCGATTTCCTCGCGGGTGTCGGCGGCGCGAACCTCGGCCAGATCGGCCTGCAGCGGGCTGGCACCCAGCCGCTCGACCGTCGCCTCGTCCATGAAGCTGCCGTAGAAGGCGCCGATCCGGGCGGCGTCGGGGCTGGCGCCCGGATTTGCGGCGCTCTCCTCGATCAGGGCTTTCAGATTGTCCTGCGAGCCCTCGTAGAGCATGTCGAACACGCCGAACGACGCCTTGTCGGCGGGGATCGGGGTGTTGGCCAGATAGACGCCGCTGGCGTAGCGGTTGAAGTCGGCACCGGGACGGATCGAGGTGTCCATGCCGTCGGTGTCGAGGCCGAAGGCACCGATCCGGGCCTGGTCGGTCGCCGGAATCTCCACGATCGGCGGGGCCGTCTGGGCGGCGACCTCGCCGGCGGCGAACAGGAGGGCGACGCCGGCGGCGCAGGCCAGGAGTTTGGATTTGAGCATGGATGCCCCCATTTGAATTTCGGCGGCACGCTGCCTCAGGCTTCCGCGGTTGTCGCCGGAAATTGCGTGAGATTACGAACTTCTAATCTGGTGCCCGGCAGAAGGCGGCGAGGGCCTGCGGATAGAGGGTGTGCTCGGCGGCCAGCACGCGCTGCGCCAGCGAGGCGGGTGTATCGTCTGCGAGTACGGGCACGGCGGCCTGCCCCAGTACCGGGCCCTCGTCGACGCCCTCGGTGACGAGATGCACGGTGCAGCCGGCCTCGGCGTCGCCGGCGGCGATGGCGCGCGCGTGGGTGTCCAGTCCCGGGTATTTCGGCAGCAGGCTGGGATGAATGTTCAGCATCCGGCCTGTCCAGCGGCCGACGAGGAAGGGCGTCAGCAGCCGCATATAGCCGGCGAGCGCCACGACCTCGACGCCGTGGGCTTCCAGCACGGTCTGGATGGCCTGTTCGTGCGCGGCACGGTCCTTGCCGAAGGCGGCGTGGTCGACCACTGCCGTGGCCACGCCCTTGGCCTGCGCCACAGCCAGGCCGCCGGCGTCCGCCTTGTTCGACAGGACAATGACCACCTCGAACGGCGCATCGGACGGCCCGGCCGCGTCGATCAGGGCGGCCATGTTCGAGCCGGCACCGGAAATCAGGACGGCGATCCGTCGGCGGGCGCTCATTGCGCCGGGCGAGGGGCCGGGTCGCCGACCGAGACGAAGGATCCTGCCGGTCCGGGGAAGACGACCGGGCTCTCATAGCCGTCGTCCGACACGGCCGAGACCCCGAAGAAGTAGTCGTCGATGACGATCCCCGGCAGCACCAGTTCGGTCGCCGGTCCCGCCCAGCGGCTGTGGGTCCATTGCGGCGCGGTGGTGGAGCGCCACCAGACGCGATAGCCGGCGGCACCGGGCACGGCCCGCCATTTCACGGTGGTGTCGGGCTTGACCGCGCCCTCGATGGTCACGCCCAGCGGGCTGGCGGGCGCGTTGGCGAGGGCGGCCATGGCGACGATGTTCAGCCGCGCGACCTGGCCCAGATAGTCGAAGTCCACGCCCTCGACGGTGTCGCCGTATTCCACGCCGTTCTCGGTGCGCAGGTCCTGATGCTGGCGGTCATAGTTCTCGGCGCCTTCGGAGATGCGGACAGCGGGGAAGCCGTGGCGCAGCATCTCGACCTGGTCGCCGCCGCGGCCGTAACGGTCGGTGCGATAGATCATCTCGACGTCGAAATTGGCCAGATAGCGGTCGGCCAGTCCGTCCACGAACCGGGCCAGATTGCGGGACGAGGAATCGACCTCGCCGCCGTTGTAGCGCCGGCGCTCTTCCTGGGCCTCGGTCTCGACGGTCTTGGTGCCCTCCGAAAAGACGCGGACGCGGGTGGTGTCCCGGACGCCCGACTGGCCTTCGGAATTGCCGACGATGTCGTTGTTCAGATTGGCCTCGACCCGCCAGCCCTGGGCCTGGGCGTAGTCGGCCAGGATCTTGCCGCCCAGCAGGCCCTGTTCCTCGCCGGACAGGGCGGCGAAGACCAGGGTGGCGTCGAACCTGTGTTTCGAGAGAACCCGCGCGGCCTCGAGCACGGCGGCCACACCCGAGGCGTCGTCATTGGCGCCGGGGGCGTCGGCGGTGAAATTCATCACGTCGGTGACACGGCTGTCGATGTGGCCGGAAATGATGATGACCCGGTTGGGATCGCCCGTACCCCGCTGGATGGCGACGATGTTCACCACCTCGGTCGGTGTCGGCACCCGGGCCGCGGTGACGGTGTCAGACGGCGTCACGATCGTCAGGCAGCCGCCGCAGTCGCGGCTGATCGCCTCGAACTCGCGTTGGGCCCAACGCCGCGCGGCCCCGATGCCGCGGGTGTCGGACAGCGTGTCGGACATGGTGTGACGGGTGCCGAAACCGACAAGGGCCTCGATGTCGGCGCGCATCCGCTCGGGTCTGACCTCTCCCGTCAGCTGGTGCAGAAGGGCCTGTTCCTCGACGGTCTGGGCCGCGGCAGGGGCCGAAGCCAGGATCGCTCCGACCAGGGCGATAGACAGCGCACGCATCGGCGACCTCTCGAACTACGGAAGGCGCGGACCTTGCCGGGCGGGTCGGGCCGGGTCAACGGCCGCGGGCGCGGGGGATGCTTGCGCTTGGCGACGGCCTCGGAAACAGTGCGGCCGCCGCTCCGGAGTTCGCCCATGCTTGCCCTTGCACTCGCCGCCGCGCTGTTCACGACCGCTGCGCCGCCCCCTGACGTCACACGCAGCATCCTGACCGACGTCTGCCTGCCCTATGTGACCGGCGAGACCAGCGATACCGCCGCGCTTGAGTTCCTCGGCTTTGTCGAGACACCCGCGCCGGAAGCCGACACCCGCACCTTCCAGAGCGAGGACCAGGCCCATCTGCTGCGTCTGACGACCGAGGGCAGCGTCGCCGACGGCAATCTCAACCGGGTCTGTGTGATCCAGGCGCGACGCGGCGGTTTCGACGCCGCGAAGGCGTCCATACTACCGGTCATGCGTGACCAAGGCTTTGCACCGGAGGCGGGGCTGCCCGCCAACCGTCCCATCTGGACCAAGGCGGGCATCACGGTCTCGCTGCGGCAGAATCCCGGCGCGGCGGCCCTTGTCCGGGTGACGTTCAGCAGCCTGGACGCCGAAGGCTCCTAGGCGGCTTCCAGCTGGCCGCACACGAAGGCGGCCTCGCCGGCGTTGAGCAGGCCTTCCAGCACGGGCTCGGCGTTCTCGGGCGAGACGATCAGGATGAAGCCGACGCCGCAGTTGAAGGTGCGCCGCAGTTCGTGATCCGAAATTCCGCCGACCTCGCCCAGCCACTGGAACACATGCGGCACCGGCCAGGCGTTCCAGTCGAATGACGCCTGAAGACCCTCGGCGATGCAGCGAGGCGGGTTCTCGATCAGGCCGCCACCGGTGATGTGCGCCGCACCCTTGATCAGGCCGGCCTTCATCAGGGGCAGGACCGGCTTCACATAGATTCGGGTCGGCTCCATCAGCGCCTGGGCCAGGGTGCGGTCGCGGGCGAAGGGGGCGTCGTCGCCCCACGCCAGACCGGACTTCTCCACCACCTTGCGGATCAGCGAATAGCCGTTTGAGTGCGGGCCCGAGGAGGCGAGGCCGATGATGATGTCGCCTGCGGCCTGACGGTCGAGGTAGGGCAGGGCGTGTCCACGCTCGACCGCGCCGAGCGAGAAGCCGGCCAGGTCATAGTCGCCGCCGGCATACATGCCGGGCATCTCGGCCGTCTCGCCGCCGACGAGGGCGCAGCCGGCCTGACGGCAGCTCTCGGCGATTCCCGCCACGACCCGTTTGGCGGCATCGATCTCGAGCTTGCCGGTGGCGTAGTAGTCGAGGAACAGCAGCGGCTCGGCACCCTGGGCCAGCAGGTCGTTGACGCACATGGCGACCAGGTCGATTCCGACCCCGTCATGCCGTCCGGTCTCGATTGCGATCTTCAGCTTGGTGCCGACGCCGTCAGTGGTGGCGACGATCAGCGGGTCCTCGAATCCCGCCGCCTTGAGGTCGAACAGGGCCCCGAATCCTCCCAGCGAGGCCTCCGCGCCGGGCCGCCGGGTCGACTTCGCCAGCGGCTTGATCGCGTCCACCAGCATCTCGCCGGCGTCGATATCCACGCCGGCATCGGCATAGGTCAGGCCGTTACGCAGGCTCTCGGGGGTGTCGCTCATCGGTCACGGGCCTGAATCAGTGGGCGGATTTCTGCGGCGGCTCTTGCCACAACCACATCGCGCGGGGCTATAGCATCCGAATGACGCCGATCACCACCACCGAGGCGCTTCGCGCATTCTGCGAACGCCTGGCCGACCAGCCCTTCATCACCGTCGACACCGAGTTCATGCGGGAGACGACCTATTGGCCGCGCCTGTGCCTGATCCAGGCCGCGTCGGCCACGGACGCCGCCATCATTGACCCGATGGCCGAGGGACTGGACCTCGAGCCCTTCCTCGACCTGCTGCGCGATCCGAAGATCATCAAGGTCTTCCATGCGGCGCGTCAGGACACCGAAATCTTCGTCAAGCTCGGGGCCATGCCCAAGCCGATGTTCGACACCCAGGTCGCCGCCATGGCCGCGGGTTTCGGCGACCAGGTGTCCTATGAGGCGCTGGTCCGCCAGATGCTGCGCCAGGAAGTCGACAAGGGCAGCCGGTTCACCGACTGGGCCCGCCGCCCGCTGTCGGAGGCCCAGCTGGTCTATGCGCTGGGCGACGTGACCCATCTGGCCGCCCTGTATCCCAAGCTGCGCGACCGGCTGCAGAAGGAAGGCCGTCTGGACTGGGTCATGGCCGAGATGGAGGATCTGACCGATCCGGCCCTCTATGACACCGAGCCGGAAAAGGCCTGGAAGCGCCTGAAGCCCAAGAAATGGTCGGCCAAATACCTCGCCGCCTTCGTCGCCACCGCCGTCTGGCGCGAACGGACGGCGCAGGATCGCGACCAGCCGCGCGGGCGAATCCTCAAGGACGAGGCCATCGACGAGATCGCGGCCCAGGCCCCGACCGATCCGGATGCCTTCAACCGCCTGCGCTCCGTGCCCAAGGGCTTCGGTGCCTCGCGCCTCGGGCTGGAGCTGTCGGCCGAGCTGAAGCGGGTGCTGGCCGATCCGGAGGCCCATGCGCCCAAGCTGGACCGTCCGGCCCACAACCAGCCGGCCCCGCCGTCTGTGGTGGAGCTGCTGAAGGTGCTGCTGAAGGCCAAGAGCGACAACGCGGGCGTGGCCACCAAGCTGATCGCCAATGTCGCCGACCTCGAGAAGATCGCGCTCGACGACGCCGCCGACATCGACGCCCTCAAGGGCTGGCGGCGTCAGCTGTTCGGCGAGGATGCGCTGAAGCTCAAACGCGGCGAGATCGCCCTGGTGCTGAACGGCGCCCGCGTCGAGGTCGTCGAGATCGAATAGCCGGTCACGCGGTCAGGGCGGCGATCTCGCGGGCCAGGTTCGCCCGGGCCTGCGATTCGAATCGTTCGGCCCAGACCGGGTCGGCGAACAGGCTCCCGCCTTCGAGAAATCGACCGAGAATGGCGGCGCGCCCGGCCCGGTAGAGGGGCTCGGGGACGTGGCCATACTCGAACCGGATGGCGGCGGCGTAGACGTCATATCGGTCCGCATCCGCGCCCAGGATCGAAAGATCGATCGACACCAGGCGCGCGCCGATGAGGTCGCCGGCCTCTACCGAATGGCCAGAGGTCAGCAGAATCAGCCGGACGACCTCGTCGATGAACGCCTGCGGTGCGCCCTCGGCAGCGAGCCGCTCCGCAGCCAGCTTCGCGCTCTCGGCTTCGTTGTCGTTCCGGGTCGCGTCGTAGATCGCGTCGTGAAACCAGATCGCGGCCTCCATCAAAGCCCGCTGGTCTTCGTCCATGTCCGTCGAGGTCGCGACCTGCGCCAGACAGTCCTCGATATGGACCATGGTGTGATAGCGCCGGTGCGGCTCGCTGTAGCGCGCGATCAGCTCATCGCGAACCGCACCGGAGATCGCGAACCGCACCGGAGATCATGGCCTCAGTTCACCGTCGCCTTGACGATCTTGCCCGGCGACCGCGGCGGCTCGCCCTTGGGCAGGGCGTCGACGTGGTCCATGCCTTCGATCACCTCGCCCCAGACAGTGTACTGGCCGTCGAGGAAGGAGGCGTCGTCCAGGCAGATGAAGAACTGGCTGTTGGCGCTGTTGGGATCCGAGGTGCGGGCCATGGAGCAGACGCCGCGGGCGTGGCGCTCTTTCGAGAACTCGGCCTTCAGGTTCGGCTTCTTGGAGCCCGAGGTGCCGGTGCCGGTCGGATCGCCGCCCTGGGCCATGAAGCCGGCGATGACGCGGTGGAAGACCACGCCGTCATAGAAGCCTTCGCTCGCCAGCTCGGTGATGCGGGCGACGTGGCCGGGGGCCAGGTCAGGGCGAAGCTTGATCACGACGTCGCCGGTGTCGAGGGTGAAGGTCAGGGTCTGGTCGGCCATCGGCGCGCTCCTTGTGAATTGTCGCGGGTCCATAGCCCGCAAACCCGCTGACGGCTATGTGGATGCGATGACTGACGAAGAAAAGCCCGCTGAGCGCAGACGGATGGTGCGCCCGCCCTCGGGCGGCACCGCCGCCGGCCGTGGCATGGGCACCAAGATGAAGACCGCGGACACCAAGTCGATGTCCAGCCAGCAGTGGATCAAGCGGCAGCTGTCCGACAAATGGTCCGAGCGCGCCCGCGCCGAGGGCTGGCGCAGCCGCGCGGCCTTCAAACTGCTGGAGATCGACGACCGGTTTCACCTGATCAAACACGGCAGCCGGGTCATCGACCTGGGCGCCGCGCCGGGCGGCTGGGCCCAGGTAGCGGTCAAGCGCGGGGCCATCGCGGTGGTGGGCGTCGACCTTTTGCCGGTCGAACCGGTCCCGGGCGCGATCATGATCCAGGCGGACTTCACCCATCCGGGAGTCGATCAGCAGATGATGGACCTGCTGGGCGGAGCGCCCGACCTGGTCCTCTCCGACATGGCCCACAACACCGTCGGCCACCGCCAGACCGACCACCTGAAGATCATCGCCCTGATCGAGATCGCGGCCGATTTCGCCATCCGCACGCTCAAGCCGGGCGGGCATTTCGTGTCGAAGAATTTCCAGGGCGGCGACGCCGGCGGGGTACTGGCGCGGTTGCGTGCCGAGTTCGAGACGGTGAAATACGTCAAACCGGAATCGAGCCGTAAGGACAGCGCCGAGGTGTTTCTTGTGGCGATGAACCGGCGATGAGCCTGGTTGCATTGCTCGCCGGGCTGGCAGTCGCCCAGGAGCCGGGCGTCGTGACCGCCGCGCCGGTGGCCGAGCTGATCGGGCAGACTGTGGCCCAGGCGGCGTCCCGGATGGGGGCCACACGCGATCCTGCTCCGGCCATCACTATTGTGGAAGACGGAAGCCGGCTGGACATCTATCCCGCCGCCGAACTGGTTCCGCCCGCGCCTCATCCGCTGAGGTGCGACGTCGCCCTTGTGCCGGCCGAGGTGCTGACCGAATTGCGGGAAAGCCGCATCCCACTGTTCGCCGGTGGCCGAAGCGCAGCGCGGTATCGCCGGGTCGCCGCTGTCTATGTGGCGGCTCGCGATGGCGTCGTGGTCTCGGTGCTCAATCCCCCCTTGACCGAAGTCGCTCCGGCGCGGTCCGGCGAGAGTTCCCGTGATCAGGTGCGACGGGTCCTGCAGGAGAACCGGGATCCGTGGCTGTCCGTGGCTCCGGGACGGCTGCCCCTCTCAGACGGCGGCGGGTTTCTGGAACGGCGGCGGGACCTGGCGGCTCCGGACGGCGCGGTTCTGGCGCACCTGTGCGAGCCGGCCGTGATCATCGCGTTGCCCGTCCCGCCCGCACGGGACGACGCCGGACTGCTTCAGGGCCTGTCCCTGCTGCCGTTCGCCTGGCAACTGAAGGGGCTTAACGCGGAACGGGAAACGAGTCGTCTTGAGGGCGCGGCCCTGTTCGCGACCCTGAAGCCCGGCGATCCGCTCCCGGGCGGGCTGAACGCCTTCCTGTCGAGCCATCCGGCGGTGCGCCGCTACATCGATGAGCAGGATCCGGGCTACGCCGTGCTGGTCGTCAATCTGGGCGCAGCGGCGAGTCAGAACCTCGCGCGAATGAACGGGGCCGCCCTGGTCGGGGTCCGCGGCGACCGGATCGTCTGGACCGCCGACGGAGACGCGGCGGCCGGGCTGGGTCTGACCGCGGCCCTGTGCGTCGACGAGCGGGCGACGGCCGGAGCAGTGCGGCCGGGTTGCTCGACGACCGGCTATTTCAGCCCCTAGACGGCGGCTATCTCCGCCGCCCGTGCGGCCTTGCGCGCCTCGATCCGGCTCCAGATGCGGTCGTGGATGGTGAAGAAGACCGTCTGCACCAGCGGCTCGATGATGCCGATGGCCAGCGACACCCGCCAGTCGCGGGTCAGGGCGAAGGCGACGGTTACGGCGACGACGAAATGCATCACGCCATAGGTGACGGACTTGGCGGCAATCTGCTTCAGCGAGCGGGGCAGGGCGTGGCTGTGGCCGTCGTGGCCATGGGCGCGCGTCTGCTCCTCGGGGGCCATGATCTGCAGGCGGGCGGTGAAGGCTTCCGACGCCTCTTCCAGCCCTGACAACATCCGCCGCCGCTCGATCCGGTGCCAGACCCGGTCGTGGATGGAATAGGCGATGGTCTGGAAGAAGGGCTCGACGACGCCGACCGCCAGGGCCACCCGCCAGTCGCGCGTGATGGCGAAGGCCACCAGGATGGCGACCACCAGGTGCATCACGCCATAGCTTGCGATCTTGAGCGCGAGGCGGCGGGCGGTGCTGATGAGCATACGGACCATGAGAGACCCAGATGTGGGGCGGGCGCCGCATACGGCAAGCCAATTGTTCTTATCGTCACGATAAGGGCGGGCGGCCCTTGCGGTTCCATACCGCTCACCGCTATACGCGGCCCGCAAAACGGAGACTCCTCATGGAGATACGCGAAGGGCTCACCTTCGACGATGTTTTGCTGGAACCCGGCCCGTCAGAGATCATGCCCGCTGAGGCGGACGTCTCGACGAAGCTCACCCGCGACATCAGGCTGAACATCCCGCTGACCTCGTCCGCCATGGACACGGTCACCGAAAGCCGGCTGGCCATCGCCATGGCCCAGGCCGGCGGTCTGGGCATCCTTCACCGCAATATGACGGTCGAGGAACAGGCGGACATGGTCCGCGAAGTCAAACGCTACGAAAGCGGCATGGTCATCAACCCGGTGACCATCACGCCGCAGACCACGCTCGGCGAAATCCGCGCCATCGTGGCCAAGCGGAAGATCTCGGGCTTCCCGGTCGTGGATCCGGTGACCGGCAAGCTGGTCGGCATCCTGACCAACCGCGACATGCGGTTCGACACCGACCCGAATCGCAAGGCCATCGAACTGATGACCACGGGCGATCTGGTCACCGTGCGCGAGGGCGCGGGACGCGATGAGGCGCGGGCCCTGCTGCGGGACCGCAAGATCGAACGCGTCATCGTCGTGGACGAGGACTATCGCGCCACCGGCCTGATCACGATGAAGGACATCGAGAAGGCCCAGGCCCATCCCCACGCCGCCAAGGACGATCAGGGCCGGCTGCTGGTCGGTGCCGCCTCGACCGTGGGCGACGCGGGCTATGAGCGGGCCATGGCGCTGGCCGAGGCGGGCGTGGACGTGGTCGTGATCGACACCGCCCACGGCCATTCGATCCAGGTCTCGCGCGTCGTCGAGCGCATCAAACGCGAATCCAACCGCATCCAGATCATCGCCGGCAATGTCGCCACCTATGATGCGGCGAGAGCCCTGATCGATGCGGGTGCCGACGCCGTCAAGGTCGGTATCGGCCCGGGCAGCATCTGCACCACCCGTATCGTTGCGGGCGTCGGGGTGCCGCAGCTGACGGCCATCATGGAGGCCGCGCGCGCGGCGAAGGCGTCGGGCGCACCGGTCATCGCCGACGGCGGCATCAAGTATTCGGGCGATCTGGCCAAGGCCATCGCGGCCGGGGCCTCGGTGGCCATGATGGGGTCGATGTTCGCCGGCACCGACGAGAGCCCGGGCGAGGTCTTCCTGTACCAGGGCCGGTCCTACAAGTCGTACCGCGGCATGGGTTCGGTCGGGGCCATGGGCGCCGGTTCGGCTGACCGCTATTTCCAGAAGGAAGTCGAGGACACCCAGAAGCTGGTGCCCGAGGGCATCGAGGGCCAGACGCCGTACAAGGGGCCGATCGCCCCCGTGCTGCACCAGATGGTCGGCGGCCTGCGGGCGGCCATGGGCTATGTCGGCGCGGCGACCATCGCCGACCTGCAGGAGCGCGCACGCTTCGTGCGCATCACCGGTGCCGGGCTGCGTGAGAGTCACGTCCATGACGTGATGATCACGCGCGAGGCGCCCAACTATCGTCAGGGATGAGCGGGGAGGCTCAAGCCATGGATATGACGCCTGAATTCATCGTGTTGGCCTTCGTGCTGATCCTGGCCATCGTCCAGATCGGCTGGGCCGCCAGCGCCCGGACCGCCGAACTGGGCCTGAAATGGAACGCCGGCGCCCGCGACGGTGACACACCGCCGCCCGGGAAACTGGCCGGCCGGCTGATCCGCGCCCAGGCCAATCTGTTCGAAACCCTGCCGATCTTCGCCGCCGCCGTGATTATGGCGCATGTCGCAGGCAAGGACGGCGGCCCCCTGACGCTCTGGGGCACGCATCTCTATCTTTTCGGGCGGCTGATCTATCTGCCGCTCTACGCCCTCGGCACGCCCTATGTTCGCACCCTGGCCTGGCTCGCCGCCTTCGCCGGGCTGATCATGGTGCTCGTCGCCCTTTTCGTCTGAAAGCCCGCATTGACCCCAGCCGCCCGTCTCGCCGCCGCCGCCTCCGTCCTGGACAGCATCGCCCAGGGCCGCGCCCCCGCCGAGGTGGTGATCAAGGCCTGGGGTGCCGCCAACCGCTATGCGGGGTCCGGTGACCGCCGCGCCGTTGCCGAGCGCGTCTATCAGGTGCTGCGCGCGCGCGGCCGTCTGGTCGCCGCCATGGGTGGCCGTGAAGACGGCCGGGCGCTGGTCGTCGGGGCCCTCGCCTTCCTCGACAATCTGTCGCTGGAAGAGATCGAGGCCCTGCACTCGGGCGAGGGCTATGGCCCGCGGCCGCTGTCAAAGCAGGAGCGCGCCCGGATCGCGGCGGGGGAGGGCGACCTGCCCGAAACCGCGACGGACCTGCCGGCCTTCGTCATCGAGGACCTGAAGGCGACCTTCGGCGACCGCTGGAGCGAGGAGGCGGCCGGCCTGATGGCGCGCGCCCCGGTCGATCTGCGCGTCAACACCGCCAGGACCACAGTCGAGGCCGCCCGGGCCGAGTTGAAGGCCACAGGCCTCACACCCCAGCCGACGCCCTGGTCCGCCGTCGGCCTGCGTCTGCCGTCCGAGCCTGCACCGAACGTCCAGGCGCTGGATGCCTTCAACGCCGGCCGGATCGAAATTCAGGACGAGGGCAGCCAGCTGACGGCCTGGGTGGCCGGGGCCGGCCTGTCGTTCACACCGGACAGCATCGTCGTCGACTATTGCGCGGGCGGCGGCGGCAAGACGCTGGCGCTGGCGGTGCAGGGTCTGCCTGCCGCCGACCCGACGCGGGTCGCCGCACCCACCCCCGCAGGCTGGTCGCCGACCGGCGCTGACGAACTGGCGGCAGCGAAGTCCGCACCGGCGGCTGCGCCCATGCGGCTGATCGCCTGCGACGTGGTGCAGAAGCGGCTCGACAACATCAAGCCGCGCCTCGCCCGGGCGGGTGTCGCCGCCGACCTGCGGCTGATCGGCCAGAACGGCGGCGGGGTCGAGGAATCCAACGGCAAGGCCGATCTGGTCTTCGTCGACGCGCCCTGCAGCGGCTCCGGTGCCTGGCGTCGTCGTCCCGAGGACGCCTGGCGGCTGAAGGCCGACGAGATCGAGCGGCTGCACGCCCTGCAACTGCGCATCCTCGGTCAGGCCGCCGCGCTGGTGAAGCCGGGCGGGCGACTGGTCTATGTCACCTGTTCGGTGCTGGCGCGCGAGAACGAGGCCGTCGCCGACGCCTTCGAGGCGGCCCACAAGGGTTTCCAGCCTCTGCCGGTCGCCGACGTTCTGGCGACCCCGACGCTCACCGACGCGGCGCGCACCCGCCTTGCCGGAGCCGCAGCGGGCGGACGGCTGCGGCTGTCGCCCGCCTCGACCGGGACCGACGGCTTCTTCGTGGCCCTCTACGAGCGGCGGGCGTGAGCCGGGACTGGAACCTTTCCCGATTCGGTCCGAAGACCGTTCTCTGCGTCATGGCCGCCGAGCCTGAATACGGCCCGGCCCTGCGCAGCCACATCCGTCCGCTGATCACCGGCGTCGGTCCCGTCGAGGCCGCCGCCGCGGTGGCCGCGGCGCTTGCGACATTGCAGGCCGAGAACACCCTGCCGGACCTGATCGTTTCGCTCGGCTCGGCGGGCTCGCGCACGCTCGATCACGCCAGGGTCTATCGGGTGACCGAGGTCAGCTACCGCGACATGGACGCCAGCGTGCTCGGTTTTCCGAAGGGCGAGACACCCTATCCGCGCCTGCCCGCCGTCTTGCCCTTGTCGGGCGGCCCCGCGGGCCTCCCGACCGCCCGGCTGGCCACCGGCGGGAGCGTCGTCTCCGGCGCCGGCTATGACGCCGTCGACGCTGACATGGTCGATATGGAGACCTTCGCCGTCGTCCGCGCCGCCGCCCGCTTCGGCGTGCCGGTGATCGGCCTGCGCGGCGTCTCGGACGGCCGCACCGACCTGTCCCGCCTCGAACACTGGACCGACGCCCTGGCCGAGATCGATCTCCGGCTGGCCGAGGCCCTCGACCTGCTGCATGACCATTTCACGCCTGTTCTCACGGAGCCCGCATGACCGCCCCCGCTGATCACCAGAAGGTCCTGATCGTCGACTTCGGCAGCCAGGTCACCCAGTTGATCGCCCGGCGCCTGCGCGAGGCGAGCGTCTATTGCGAGATCCATCCCTACGCCAAGGCGGAGGCTGCGCTGGCGTCGATGAAGCCGCAGGCGATCATCCTGTCGGGCGGACCCGAGAGCGTGCACGAGGAAGGCAGCCCGCGCGCGCCGCAGGGCGTGTTTGAGGCCGGCGTCCCCGTTCTGGGCATCTGCTACGGCGAGATGACCATGTGCGAACAACTCGGCGGCAAGGTCGAGGGCGGCCACACCCGCGAGTTCGGCCGCGCCGAGATCACCGTCGAGAAGGCTTCGCCCCTGCTGGCCGGTCTGGCTCCGGTCGGCGAGGACGAGACGGTCTGGATGAGCCATGGCGACAAGATCGTCGCCATCCCGTCCGGGTTCGAGGTGGTCGCCAGCTCGGCCGGCTCTCCCTATGCCGTCATCGCCGACGAGACCCGCCGCTTCTACGGCGTCCAGTTCCACCCGGAGGTGATGCACACCCCGCGCGGCGCGACGATGCTGAAGAATTTCACCCATGGCATCGCCGGTCTGAAGGGCGACTGGACCATGGCCGCCTATCGCGACGAGCAGATCGCGAAGATCCGCGAACAGGTGGGGTCAGCGAAAGTCGTCTGCGGTCTGTCAGGCGGCGTCGACAGTTCGGTGGCCGCGGTCCTGATCCATGAGGCGATCGGCGATCAGCTGACCTGCGTGTTCGTGGACACCGGCCTGCTGCGCAAGGACGAGGCGACCCAGGTCACGACGCTGTTCCGCGAGCACTACAACATCCCGCTGATCCACGTTGATGCATCGAAGGAATTCCTTGGTGCCCTGGCCGGCCAGTCGGACCCCGAGACCAAGCGCAAGACCATCGGCCGGGTCTTCATCGAGATCTTCGACCGCGAGGCCGGCAAGATCGACGGTGCCGAATTCCTCGCCCAAGGCACCCTCTATCCCGACGTGATCGAGAGCGTCTCGTCCTCGAGCGGCAAGGCTCACGTCATCAAGAGCCACCACAATGTGGGCGGCCTGCCGGACTTCATGAAGCTGAAGCTGGTCGAGCCGCTGCGCGAACTGTTCAAGGACGAGGTCCGCGCCCTTGGCCGCGAGCTCGGCCTGACCGACGCCTTCGTCGGCCGCCACCCGTTCCCCGGGCCGGGTCTGGCCATCCGCATCCCCGGCGAGATCACGCCGGAGGCCGTCGAGACCCTGCAGCAGGCCGACGCCATCTATCTCGACGAAATCCGCAAGGCGGGCCTCTACGACAGCATCTGGCAGGCCTTTGCGGTCCTGCTGCCGGTCAAGACCGTCGGCGTCATGGGCGACGCCCGCACCTATGAGAAGGTGCTGGCCCTGCGTGCGGTGACCTCGACCGACGGCATGACCGCCGACTTCTTTGAGTTCCCGTGGGACGTTCTCGCGCGCTGCGCCACGCGCATCGTCAATGAGGTCCGGGGCGTGAACCGCGTCGTCTATGACGTGACGTCCAAGCCGCCGGGGACGATCGAGTGGGAATGATTCAGGGCTTTCGGAATCTTTCGACGGCGCTTCGGAGTGTCGAGCTAAATCACTGACTTACAAGATAATTGATTTCGCAGCCTCTCGATACCTTTCGAGGGGCTGCTTTCGTCTGCGTCGGTCGCTCCGACGGTCCCGCCGCCATTGCTCGCGAAGACTCCGCTCCATACCGTCATAGGGCCGAGGGCGCCCTGACGGTCTTTTTCCTGAGCCAAACTGTGGATTTGGCTCAGGAAAATGGTCCCGAAAGGCCGCGAAAGCGCCTGACGGTCTTTTGGAGTGAAAACAGCATGCTCACCGACGCAGAATTGCGAAATACACGAGGAAAATCCAAGCCTTATAAAAAGACCGACAGGGACGGTTTGTACGTCCTCGTGACACCGACAGGCGGCATCGCTTTCAAGTACGACTACCGCTTCAACGGGCGGCGGGAGACGGTCACCTTCGGCTCCTATGGCCCGACAGGGCTGTCGCTCGCCAGGGCGCGGGAGAAGCTGATCGAGGCGAAGCGCCAGATCGCCGAAGGCGTTTCCCCGGCCTTGGACAAGCAGCGCGTCAAGCGCCGGCTGAAGGAGGCCCAGAGATTCGAACAAGTGGCGATCCGATGGATGGAACACGCCCCGATGGCGGACAGCACCCGCAACATGCGGCGGTCCATCTTCAACCGGGAAATCCTGCCGCAATGGCGCACACGGCTGCTGAACGAGATCACGCCCAACGACCTGCGCGCCCACTGCAAGACCATCGTCGAGCGGGGCGCGCCGGCGACGGCCGTCCACGTCCGCGACATCGTCAAACAGATCTACGCCTACGCCATCCTGCACGGCGAGACGATCGACAATCCCGCGGACGGGGTGGGGCCGGCGTCCATCGCCACCTTCCGGCCGCGGGACCGGTCGCTGTCGCCGACCGAGATCCGGATCGCGCTGAACCTGCTGGGGGAGGTCGCCACTCTGCCGACCATCCGCCTCGGCCTGAAGTTCATCCTGCTGAGCATGGTCCGGAAGAGCGAGCTCCAAGACGGGGTCTGGAACGAGGTGGATTTCGCCAACGCGGTCTGGTCCATCCCCAAGGAGCGGATGAAGCGGTCGCGGCCGCACAACGTCTACCTCTCGACCCAGATGCTCGACATCCTGATCGCGCTGAAGACCTGCGCCGGGAACTCCCGCTACATCCTCCCGTCGCGTTATGACGCCGACGCGCCGATGTCGCGAGCGACCTTCAACCGCGTGACGAGCGCCATCGCCGACCGGGCGCGCGAGCGGGATCTGCCTTTGGAGCCTTTCACCGTCCACGACTTGCGGCGGACGGCTTCCACACTGTTGCACGAGATGGGCTTCAACTCGGACTGGATCGAGAAATGCCTCGCTCACGAGGAGCGGTCTTCTCGCGGCGTGTACAACAAGGCCGAATTCGAAGCCCAGCGGCGCCACATGGCCCAGCAATGGTCCGACGCGGTGGACGCCTGGGAGGCGGGGCGCGCGTTCACGCCCGTGCTCGTCATCCCGGAAACGGCCGGCCCTCGCTTCGATCCGCGTCTCTGACCGGTCGGGTGATCCGCTTGCGGACATCGGGCGGGGGCGCGCGACGGATGGGCTTGGCCCGGCGAAGCGCCAGCCAGGCCTCGACTTCGGCGAGATCCCAGACGACGCAGCGCGGCGTCAGTAGAAACCGCCGGGGAAACTGGCCGCGCTGCTCCATCTCCCAGATGGTGCTGTCGGCCAAGGGCACCATCTGACGCAACTGCGGCTTCTTGATCGTGCGCCTCAGCGGCGGGTCGGCTTGGGCCATGGGGAATCTCCACACTGTCGTGGGAATCGAAGGCGAAAGGCCGCGTCAGGTCCAGCCGCCAGCTTCTCCACCGCAGGCTTACGGGGCCAGGTCCAGTGGAGGGCTTGCAGATATCGATATTTCGACTAATGCAGAACTATGGAAACCGAACCCGCAATCCTCGCACTGTCGGCGCTGGCCCAGTCGACACGGCTGGAGGCGTTCCGCCTTCTCGTGCGCCATGAACCGGCCGGCCTGCCGGCCGGCGAGGTCGCCAACCATCTGGCGATCCCGGCCAACACCCTGTCGTCGCATCTCGGCGTGCTCTCGCGCGCAGGATTGATCAGATCGGAGCGGCGCAGTCGGTCGATCATCTACCGCGCCGACCTAGACCGGCTTCGCGACTTGGTCCTGTTCCTGCTCAAGGACTGCTGCGGGGGCCGGGCGGACCTGTGCGAGCCCCTGCTGGCCGAACTCGCGCCCTGCTGCCCCTGAGGATCCCGTGGACATCGTCATCTATCACAACCCTGCCTGCGGGACGTCGCGCAACGCGCTCGAGCTGATCCGCCACGTCGGCATCGAGCCGCATGTCGTCGAGTATCTGAAGACGCCGCCGTCGCGGACCATGGTCGCCTGGCTGGCCGAACGGACGGGCAAGCCCCTGCGCGACCTGTTGCGCGAGAAGGGCACGCCCTTCGCCGCACTGGGCCTCGGCGATGCGGACCTGACGGACGACCGGTTGCTAGACGCCATCGAGGCCCACCCGATCCTGCTCAATCGGCCGATCGTCGTCAGCCCCAAGGGCGTGCGGCTCTGCCGGCCGTCGGAGGTCGTGCTCGACCTTCTGCCCGCCGACGATCTCAAGCCGTTCACCAAGGAGGACGGCGAGATCGTCATCGACGCCACCGGACAGCGGGTGACGCGATGATCGACACCCCCGTGGCGGACGCGTCGCCGCGCCGCTTGTCCTTCCTCGACCGCTGGCTGACGCTTTGGATCTTCGTGGCCATGGGCCTGGGCGTGGCTCTGGGGACGCTCGCGCCCGGCCTGCCCGCCTGGGTCGACGGCCTCTCGATCGGCACGACCAACATCCCGATCGCCATCGGTCTGATCCTGATGATGTACCCGCCGCTGGCCAGGGTCCGGTATGAGGAACTGCCGCGCGTCTTCGCCGACAAGCGGGTGCTGACTCTGTCCCTGTTCCAGAACTGGGTGCTGGGCCCGGTGCTGATGTTCGCGTTGGCGGTCATCTTCCTGCGCGATCAGCCGGAATACATGACTGGGGTGATCTTGATCGGCCTGGCGCGCTGCATCGCCATGGTGCTGGTGTGGAACCAGCTGGCGCGGGGCGACAACCAGTATGTGGCCGGCCTCGTCGCCTTCAACTCGATCTTCCAGATTCTGTTCTTCAGCCTCTACGCCTGGATATTCCTGACGGTCCTGCCGCCGCTGTTCGGCCTGCAGGGCAGTGTGGTGGACGTCAGCGTCTGGACCATCGCCGGCGCGGTGCTCGTCTATCTCGGCCTTCCGTTCCTGGCCGGCTTCCTGACCCGGCGCAGCCTGATCGCCCGCCGGGGAGCGGACTGGTACGAGCAGTGCTTCCTGCCGCGCATCGGGCCGATCACCCTGATCGCCCTGCTGTTCACCATCGTGGTGATGTTCAGCCTCAAGGGCGGCGAGGTGGTCGCCCTGCCGCTGGACGCCCTGCGCATCGCCATTCCGCTGACGATCTACTTCCTCGTCATGTTCGTGGTCAGCTTCCTCATGGGTAAGCTGATCGAGGCTGACTATCCGCGCACCACCGCCCTGGCCTTCACCGCGGCCTCGAACAATTTCGAACTGGCCTTCGCGGTGGCGATCGCGGCCTTCGGGCTGACTTCGCCGGTCGCCTTCGCGGCCGTCATCGGCCCGCTGGTCGAGGTGCCGGTGCTGATCCTGCTGGTGTCGGTGGCGCTGTGGATGGGCCGACGCTGGTTCCCGGATACGGCTCCGCCTGCGGACGCCATCTGATGGTCGTCCTGCATCTTCTGGACGCGGATGACGCCGGCCTGATCGCGGCCCTGCGCGGCGAAGGCCTGCCGGACGCCGGCGACGGCCGCTACTTCACCGCCCACGAACACGGCGACCTCGTCGGCTACGTCGGCCTGGAAGGGGAGGGGCGGGATCTCTTGCTGCGCTCCCTGGTCGTGCATGCCGACCGGAAGGCCCAAGGGATCGGGAGCCGCATCCTGACCGCCGCCGAGGCCGTGGCGAGCGATCTGGGCGGGGAACGGCTTCACCTGCTCACCACGACGGCCGAGCCCTTCTTCGTCCGGCGCGGCTTCGTCGCCGCCGATCGGGCGACCGCGCCCGCCGAGGTCCGGCGAACCCGCGAGTTCGCGGACGTCTGCCCGGCGTCGGCGGCCTATCTGACCAAGGACCTCTGATGAGCTTCGCCCGACTGCGATCGCTGCCGGATCCGGATCATCTGCCAGCCCTGGACGCGGCCTATCTGGCCGTCGATCCGGCCCGCGGCCTGGGTCCGCACAACCACCCGCCGCGCGTCCTCCTTCTGTACGGGTCGCTGCGCGAACGGTCCTATTCGCGCCTCTGCGTCGAGGAGGCGGCCCGCCTGCTGAAACGAATGGGCTGCGAGACGCGCATCTTCGATCCTTCCGACCTGCCCCTGCCAGGCGCGCCCGGCGACGACGACCATCCGGCGGTGCGCGATCTGCGCGAGCACGCCTTTTGGTCGGAGGGCATGGTCTGGTGCAGTCCGGAACGGCACGGCCAGGTGTCCGGGCTGATGAAGCTGCAGATCGATCACCTGCCGTTGAGCCTGGGCGGCATGCGCCCGACACAGGGCCGGACGCTGGCCGTCATGCAGGTGTCGGGCGGGTCCCAGAGCTTCAACGCAGTCAACACCCTGCGCCTGCTCGGACGCTGGATGCGGATGATCACCATCCCCAACCAGTCGAGCGTGGCCAAGGCCTTCCAGGAGTTCGACGAGGCCGGCCGCATGAAGCCCTCGGCCTACTATGAGCGCATCGTCGATGTGATGGAGGAACTGGTGCGCTTCACCATTCTGGTCCGACCCCACGCCGTCCAGCTTGTGGACCGCTACTCCGAACGCAAGGCGGCGGGCGTTCCGGTCGACGCCGCCGCCGATCTCTCGGCCATCGCCATCGCCGCCCAGTAGGAGCGCCGGTCTAGAAGGCTGTTCTGAGCGACGGATCGATGGATCGGCGCCAGCCCTCGTCGACCTCCGCGGCCTCGGCGAACTCGGGCCAGCGTGCGACGGCCTCGCGGACTTCCTGGACAATGGCGCGGGCGCGACGGGCGTTGATCGCGGCCGTCCGGGCGCAGGCGTCGAAGTCGTCCAGGGTGAAACCGTCGCGCTTGCCGTTCATCGACATCTGGTGCCGCGCGGTCCAGTCGCCGTCGGGATTATAGCTCCAGGTGATGTCGAAGGCCGGTGACAGGCTCCAGGCGCCGGTCCGGTTCATCAGGAAGGCGATATTCTTGACGTGGTCGTCCTGGTTGCGGGCGACGATGTTGAAGGCCATGCGCCGGAACTGCTCCTCCAGCGCCTCCATCGGCAGGCCGAGGCGGCGCATGACGAACAGGGCCTGTTCGTAGGACCAGGCGTTCTGGTCGTTGAAATCGTAATGGGCCAGCGCGGCCAGGGACTGCATGTGCAGCTTGCCGCCGCCGGGGAGGCGGTCGAACCGCTTGGTCATGAAGTGCCGCCGGCCGCCTTCTTCCAGGAGGCGGCATTCGGCGACGTGGACGCCGGCGGCGGCCGCCATCCGGGCGTAGGCGTATTCGACCGCGCCATAGCCCTGCGGATCGGTCAGTTCCTTGTCCTTGTTGCCCTTCACGCCGTCGAACTTGAGCAGCCAGTACTCGAAACCGTCGCCGGCCTCGACCTGGCCCGAGCGGACCTCGTTGGTTTTGGCGTTCCAGGCGATCACCGCCTTGGCGCGCGCGCCGCCGGCGGAGGTGCCGACCCGAAGGATGTCGCGGAGAGCCTCGGCCTTGGTCTCGTCGGCGAAGGAGGAGCGCAGATCGTTGCGGTGGGTCAGGACTTCCGACGCCAGTTCGACCAGGGCATCGAGCTTGATCTTCGTCGCCGCCTTGCGGCGCGGCCCCTTGGCCGGGGCGAACTCCAGCGCGCCCATGCCGCGCGCGCCGGTGTAGCAGAGGCGCTCGACGGCGTTGAAACTCTCCGGCGTGCGGCCCTGAGTGGCCAGCCAGGCGTCGATCAGGGTGTTGCCGTACTTGTCGGGCAGGGCGTCGGCCAGCAGGCCGGGCAGGCCGTGGAAGCTGCGCGGGTTGAGGTCGGGGAAGGTGTAGATGTCCGGGCCCAGCGGCATCATCAACGGCGCCACCTGGATACCGCTGGTGATGAAGGCGGGATCATAGGCGAAGGCGGCGACGTCGGCGCCGTCTCCCAGAGACACGGCGCCGATGCGGCTCCCCCAGAGCCGAACCTCGGCGACGGTGGTCATTGGTCGTCGCCCCAGGTCCACGGCGTCGCGGCCTCGGGGGCCTCGACCGGGCGGGCGCGTTGGCGCGTCTTGCCGTGGCGTTCGAGCAGGGCGAGGGGATTGGGCGGGGTTTCGGGCAGAAGTCGGTCGAGACCGTCCAGCCTATCCAAGGCTCTGAGGCAACGGATCAGATTGCCGAACTGGGTCGAGGCCCCGTCCTCGAGGCGCTCGATCGTTCGCTTCGACACGCCTGCCGCTTCGGCGAACTGGGCCTGGGTCATCTGCCGCGTGAGCCGCGCGTCGGCGATCCTGCGGCCAAACTCGACCAAGGCGGCGTCATCGGTGGTAAGATTGGTGATCTTCATAATTCGCCACTTTCGACGAGTTATATGCCCTACGTAGATTAAGTCGTCAATAATGGCGACTTATAAATATCATTCTAGGCCCTGCATAATTCGCCAGCTATGACGATTTATCTCCCGGACTTCGCCATAAATCGCCAAAAATGACGACTTATAGTAGGGTGGACTGTCAGGCTCGCGCCCTCAAGCCGTAGCCTTACGAACCGTAGACCCGCGCTTAAGAGGACGACCCAGCGGTCTTCGGCGCGGAGGTCCGGGCGAAGCCGACCACGAGGACCACGATCGTAAGGAACTGAACGGCGACCACTTCGAGGGTCGGATACAGGCCGAGGATCTCAATGCGGGCAATCCAGGCCAGCGGATGGACATCGAGCCACCCCGCCTCCTGCAGCGCCGCCACTCCCTTGCCGACGAGGATGACGGACAAAACGGCCATGAGGATCGAACTCAGGGAGAAGAAGCGGCCGATCGGCAGGCGCTTGCTGTAGGCCAGCAAGGCCCAGGCCACGACGGCCAGGATCCCCACGGCCGTCAGGGCGCCCGCCAGCATGCCGAGATGGCCGCCCTGGCTCCAGATCGCCGCATAGAAGAGAATGGTCTCGAAGACCTCCCGGTAGACGACCACGAAGGCCAGCAGGAACAGGAACCAGGCCGATCGCTTGGATAGCGCATGGGAGAGCTTGTCACGGATATAGGTCCGCCAGGCGTCGGCCTGCGACTTGCCATGCATCCAGATGCCGACTGAGACGAGCACGACCGCCGCCAGAAGCGAGCCGAATCCTTCTGTGAGTTCCCGGCTGGCCCCGCTGATGGAGATGAAGAAAGTCGCGGCCGCCCAGGTGGCGCCGCCGGCGACCAGCGCGGCCACCCAGCCGCCGTGGACGTAGCGCAGCACTTCGGGCCGTTCGGCCTTCCGGAGGAAGGCGATCATCGCCACCACGATGAGCAAGGCTTCCAGCCCTTCGCGTAGCAGGATGGTGAAGGCGCCGAGGAAACTGGCGACATTGTCTGCCTCCTGGGGCGCGAGCGCTCGCTCGGCCGTGTCCAGCAGGGCGTTGAGACGGGCGACCCGATCCGACACCTCCTGGGCGGGCGCGCCCTTGCTGATCGAGGCGCGCAGGTCGGTCATGGCGGTTTCGACCCGACGCAGAAGCGCACCGTCGCGGGCGCCGAGCGCGGGCTCCACCGGTTCGAAGCCGTCAAGATAGGCCGAGAGCGCCAGGTCGGTGGCGACCTTGCGGTCGCCCCGGCGATAGGCGGCCTCGCTTTCGGCCAACCGCGTCCGCGCCAGCGTCAGGGTCGATCCCTTGACCTGCCCCGTCGCTTCCGGATGGCGACGCAGATAGGCCGTTACGGCCCGCGCCTTCGTCTCGCCGATCCGGCTTGCCAGTTCCGCCGGCGTGGCTTGGGTGACGGCGGCCAGATCGGGGAAGGCGGAGCGGATCGCCGGATCGGCCTTCCAGAGGCGCTCGCCATCGGCGGCTTCGGCGTCGGTGAAGGCGAACCTGCCCACATAGAAGGCCAAGGCCCAGCGATCCTCGGCCGGCAGATGCGAGAAGCTGGCCATCGCCGTGCCGTCCAGCCCTTGGTCGATCACCTGATAGAGGCCGAACACGCTGCGCTGACGGGCGCGTTCCACGTCGGCGAAGGCGATCGGCGGGGGATCGAGTCCCTCGGCGCCCGGCCCGTCGGCGCGGCCCGTCGCGCCGTGGCAGGCCGAGCACTGTTCCGCATAGAGAGCCGCGCCCCGGGCGAGGTCAGGCGGAAAGGACGGCGCCAGCGGGCTCGGATAGGCCGCCAGAACCGCACCGGCGAGAGCTTTGGCCTGATCGCCGACAGTGCGTGGCTCGGCCTTGCCCCGGATCGCCGCCTGCAGCGCGACGGCGTTCCGCAGCAGGCCAGCCTTGGCCGGATTCGACGGAAGGGCCTGCAGGCGGGTCAGGATCTGGCCGCTGAACTCGACCATTTCGCCGTATTCGGCCGGATTGGTCACCTGACCGTCGGCCACCGCGCCGGCGTAGTCGACGGCCACATAGTCCAGCAACCGCCAGGCCACCTGGGCCTCAGAAGCGGACGGCGACTGGGCGAGGGCGGGGGAGGTCACGCCCATTGCGAACAGCACGGCGAGCAGGCGGAGCAAAGGACGCATGAAAGATCCAGTTGTGAACGGCTCGCATTAGCATTTATGCCGAACGGCTGTCGCGCTTAAAGCGACGCCGATGGGTCGTGCAACGCCTCGATCACCTTGCAGGCCGATACGCGGCCGCCGGCGCATTCCGCCGACATTCGCGACAGTTCGGTCTGCAGCGCCTGGAGTTGCGCGATCTTGTCCGTGACGTCGGAGAGATGCCGTTCGGCGATCGCATTGGCCTCGCCGCAGGGCCGGTCGGGATGGTCTGACAGATCGAGCAGGGAGCGGATGGCGTCGAGGTCGAACCCCAGCTGACGCGCATGGCGGATGAAGGACAGCCGGCGCAGGGCGGCATCGTCATAGAGGCGTCGGTCGCTGGCCGTGCGAGGCGGCGGCGCCAGAAGGCCGATCTGCTCATAGAAGCGGATGGTCGGGACCTTCACGCCCGTGGCCGCGGCCAACTTGCCGATGGATCGAAGAGGCGAGGGGACGGAAGAAGCCATGGTGTGAGAATAGGTGCTTGATCCTCTAGCCGCTAGAGGATGCATAGGTCGTCCGACGCGTAGCCGGAGCCTCCGATGACCGAGCCCCTGATCCAGGACAGACCCGCAGCCGCCTGTTGCGGCGCGACCGTCAAATTCGACGGCGCCTCGCCCGCCTACCGCCGCATCCTGCTGGCCGTGATCGCCATCAACGCGGTGGCCTTCGTGGCCGTGGCGGGCGGCGCGCTCGCCCAAGGCTCGGCGTCGCTCGGCGCCAATGCGCTGGACTTCCTCGCCGACAGCGCGACCTACGCCATCAGCCTGTGGGCGATCGGCAAGTCCGTGCGGGTCCGTTCCGGCGCCGCCCTGCTCAAGGGCGCGAGCCTGGGGCTGCTGGCCGTGTTCATCCTCGGCTTCGCCATCTGGCGGGCCGTGTCGGGCGCGCCGCCCGAAGGGACGGTGATCACCGGCCTTGGCCTGTTCGGTTTCCTCGCCAACGCCGTCGCCGCCCTGCTGCTCGTGCGTCACCGCGATGGCGACGCCAACGTCCGCTCCGTCTGGCTCTGCACCCGCAACGACCTGATCGAGAGCCTGGTCGTCGCCGCCGCTGGGGGGCTGGTCTGGCTGACCGCCTCGCGCTGGCCCGATCTGATCGCCGGCGGCATCCTTGCCGCAGTGTTCCTGCAGTCGGCCTGGTCGATCGTCAGCCAGTCGCGGGCGGAACTGAAGGCGGCGCTGTGACCGCCGTCGCTGCGGTGCGACGACGGTGGCGGTTGATGTCACGGACCCGCGTGGTATGGGACGGCATGGGATTCCCCTCGGTCAGACATGGACTGATGACGGCGCTGCTCGCGGCGTTCGTGTCCCTGTTCGTCCTGGTCTCCGCCGTCGATGCTGCGACCTGCAGCCCCGAAGCGATGGCATCCCCCGCCTCCAGCGCCCTGGCCGACATCCCCGTCGATCAGGACGACGGCGGCCCGGCGGACAACCACGCCATCTGTTCGCACGGCCACTGCCACCACGGCGGCGTCGCCGTGCCCCAGACGCCTGACGCCCCGGTCGTGACCCATGCCGGGGCTGACCTGAACGCCCGCCTGCTGGCGGACGGCTTGCCGTCCCGCATGCCGGCCGGACCGGAACGACCGCCCCGAGGCTGACGGGACCGCGCGCGACCGCGCGCCTTCCACGTCAACCATCCGGGAAACAGGACCTATGCCATCCCCTAAACGCCGTCTGCCGCACCCCGCGGCCGGCGGAGCCGCGATCGCCCTCGCGGCGATCCTGGCCATGCTGGCCCCAGGGTCAGCCTTCGCCGAACCCGTCACCCTGGCCGAGGCGCTTTCGCGCGCCGCGGCCTCCTCGCCAACCTTGGCGGCCGCAGAAGCCGACGTGGCCGCCGCCGTCGGCCGCGCGCAACAGGCCGGGTTCCGACCCAATCCCGAACTCGGGCTCGAGGTCGAGAATTTCGCCGGCACCGGCGGCTTCTCCGGCGTCGATGACGCCGAAAGCACCCTGAGCGTCGGCCAGCGGTTCGAACTCGGCGGCAAGCGGCCCGCACGCGAGCGCGCCGCCCAGGCCGAGGTGGACGCCGCCCGGCTGCGCCTCGCGGTCGCGCGGGCGGACCTGCAACAGCAGGTGCGTGACGCCTACGCCGAGGCCTATGCGGACAGCCGCCGGGTCGAACTGGCCCGCGATCAGTTCATGCGCGCCGATAACCTTCAGACCATCGCCACCGAACTGGTGGACGCCGGTCGCGAACCGCCGTTGCGGGCTCTGCGAGCTCGCACCGCCGCCCTGGAAGCGGTCGGACGGGTTCGCGCGGCTGAAGCCGAGTATGCTGAAGCCCAGCGGGCGCTCGCCGCCCTGTGGGGCGGCGGCGAAGACCTGCCCGAACCGACCGCCGCTGAAACCTTGGCGGCGCCTAGCGCGGTCATCGACCCGGCCAGCGCGCTGGACGTGCGCCTCGCCGAGGCCGAGGTGGCGACCTCCATCGCCGTCGTCGAGCGTGAACGGACCCTGTCCCGCCCCGATGTGACCGTCAGCGTCGGCGCCCGCCAGTTCCGGGGCACGGACGACACGGCTCTGGTGTTCGGCGCTTCCATGCCGATCGGTCTGTTTGACCGGAACCAGGGCAATATCGCCGCCGCCAACGCGGAGCGCACCGGAGCCGAGGCCCGCCGCAACGCCGCTCTCGCCGGCGCGATCCGGCGGACGCGCGACGCCCAGGCCGCCCTCCGGACGGCCGAGGCCCAGTTGGCCTTCCTCGAAACCCAGGCCGAACCGGAAGCGATCGAGGCCGTGCGCATCGCGCGTGAAGGCTTCTCGGCCGGCCGCTTCACCCTGCTGGACGTGCTGGACGCCGAAGAGGCGCTCAACACCGTTCAGGCCGACATGATCACCGCCGAGATGGAGCGGGCGCAAGCCGTCGCCGCCCTGACTCGCGCCACCGAAACCGAAGGATCCGCCCAATGAAGAGACTCACAAACCAGCAACGCCTCCTCGGCGGCGCGGCGGCGGCCGTGATCGTCTTCGGCGGCGGGTTCGCCGTCTGGAGCATGACGCGTGGTCCGGAAGCGCCGGCGGAAGCCGCTGCGGAAGCCGAAGAAGAACACGGCGCCGGCGAGGCCCTCGAGATGGACGCCGCCCGTATCCAGGCGGCCGGCATCATCCTCGCGCCCGTGGGCAGCGGCTCTCTCAGCGCCGAGATCGTGGCCCAGGGCACCGTCGTGGGCACGCCCCAGGGCGAGGCCGTGCTCGCGGCCCGCGCCGACGGCGTCATCACCGGCGTTTCGCTGCGCCTTGGCGACAGCGTGCGCGCCGGCCAGACCGTGGCCCTGATCGAAAGCCGCGAGGCGTCCTCCATCGCCGCCGAACGGGCGACCGCCCAGGCCCGGTTGACCGCGGCCCGACAGGCGCTCGCCCGCGAGCAGCGGCTGTTCGACTCGCAGATCACCGCGCGACAGGATCTCGAAGCCGCCCAGACCGTCATGGCGGAAGCGGAGGCGGAAGCGCGACGGACCTCTGCCGCCGCCGCCGCCGCCCGGGTCTCCGGGGACGGCCGCAGCACGGGCGTCGTCAGCCCGATCAGCGGGCGGGTGACGGAATCCAACGCCACGCTCGGCGCCTTCGTGACGGCGGGAACTGAACTGTTCCACGTCGCCAACGCCAGCCAGATCGAAATCCAGGCCTCGGTCTCCGCCGAAGACGCGGCGCGGATCGCCCCGGGCGACCGGGCCAGCATCACCCTGCCGGAAGGCGAGGTGCAGGCCACCGTGCGATCGATCACGCCGGGGGTGAATGCGGAAAGCCGCGCCGCCACCGTGCTGCTCAACATCAGTGGGGTCGGGGGCCTGCGTCCCGGCCAGGCGATCGCGGTGCGCATCTACACCCGCGACGCCCAGACTACGGGCGGCGTTTCCGTCCCTGAGGAGGCCATCCAGACGGTCGAAGGCCGCGAAGTGGTGTTCGTCCGGACCGCCGAGGGCTTCACCGCTGCGCCGGTGATCGTCGGCCAGCGCAGCGCCGGCCGGGCCCAGATCACCTCCGGCCTGACCGCGGGCCAGATCGTCGCCACCCGCAACGCCTTCCTGCTGAAGGCCGCGCTCGGCGCCGGCGAAGTGGAGCACTAGCCCATGATCGCCAATCTCATGGCCCTGTCGGTGCGGGCGCGATGGATGATCATCGCCCTCGTGCTGGTTGTCTCCACCTACGGCGCGTGGCAGCTGACCCAACTGCCCATCGACGCCGTGCCCGACATCACCAACAACCAGGTGCAGATCAACACTTCCGACGCCTCGCTCTCGCCCGTCGAGATCGAGAAACGCGTCACCTTCCCGGTCGAGACCGCGATGGCCGGCATCCCCGGCCTGCAGTCGACCCGCTCCCTGTCGCGTAACGGCTTCTCGCAGGTGACTGTGATCTTCGAGGAGAACGTCGACCTGTATTTCGCGCGCCAGCAGGTCAGCGAGCGGCTCGTCCAGGCCCAGGAAAGCCTGCCCGAAGGCGTCCAGCCCCAGATCGGCCCCGTCACCACGGGCCTGGGCGAGGTGTTCATGTACGCCATCGACTACACCCATCCGGGCGGACGAGGCGCCACCCTGCGCAACGGCCAGCCGGGCTGGCAGTCCGATGGATCGTTCCTGACCCCGGAAGGCGATCGCCTGACGGACGACATCTCCCGGGCCGCCTATCTCAGGACGGTGCAGGACTGGATCATCGCGCCGCAGCTGCGGTCGGTGAACGGCGTCGCTGGCGTCGACACCATTGGCGGCTTCGAGAAGCAGTATGTCGTCGAGCCCGACCCGATCCGGCTGGCCCAGTATGGCGTCTCGTTCGGCGAGCTGGCCGAGGGTCTGGAGGCCGCCAACCTCTCCGTCGGCGCCAACTTCGTCGAGCGCGGCGGCGAGGCCTATCTGGTGCGGGCCGACGCCCGCATCCGCAGCCTGAGCCAGATCGAGGAAGCCATCGTCGCCACGCGCGGCGGTGTGCCCGTCGCCGTTCGCGACGTCGCCGCCGTCCGCCTCGGCGGGGACCTGCGCACCGGCGGGGCGACCATGAACGGCCACGAGGTGGTCATCGGCACCACCCTGATGCTGATCGGCGAGAACAGCCGCACCGTCGCCCGCGCGGTCGGCGAACAGCTGGAGACGACCGTTCGGTCGCTGCCGCCGGGGATCAAGGTCACCCCCGTCCTCGACCGCTCCAAACTCGTCAACGCCACCATCTCGACCGTTCAGCGCAACCTGATCGAAGGCGCCATCCTGGTCGCCATCGCCCTGTTCCTGCTGCTCGGCAACGTCCGCGCCGCCCTGATCGCGGTGGCGATCATCCCGATCTCCTTCTTCATGACCGCCATCGGCATGAATTTCATGGGGGTGTCGGGCAATCTGATGAGCCTGGGGGCGCTCGACTTCGGCCTCATCGTCGACGGCTCGGTGATCATCATCGAAAACTGTCTGAGACGGCTGGCCGAGCGACAACACCACGAGGGCCGGCTGCTGAGCCTGCGCGAGCGGCTCGAGGAAACCACCATCGCCACCCAGGAAATGATCAAGCCGACCGTCTACGGCCAGGCCATCATCCTGCTGGTCTTCGCCCCGCTGCTGACCTTCCAGGGCGTGGAGGGCAAGACCTTCTCGCCCATGGCCATCACTCTGATGCTGGCCCTCGTCGCGGCCTTCATCCTGTCCATCACCTTCATCCCGGCGATGGTGGCCCTGGTGATGCGCAACAAGGTCTCCGAGAAGGACGTCTTCGTCATTCGCTGGATCAAGGCGAGGTACGAGCCGGTGCTGCGTCAGGCCGTGGCCCGACCCTGGCCCTTCGTTGGCGGCGGTCTGGCCCTTTTCGCCGTGGCTGGCGTGATCTTCACCATGCTCGGTCAGGAGTTCATTCCGACCCTGGACGAACGCAACCTCGCCATGGCGTCCCAACGGGTGCCGTCCACGGCGGTGGAGCAGTCGATCCGCATGCAGCGGGGCGTGGAGAGCGCGATCATCGCCTTGCCCGAGGTCGAGCTGATGTTCTCCAAGACCGGCACCGCCGAGGTGGCCACCGATCCGATGCCGCCCAACATCTCCGACGGCTTCATCATCCTCAAGCCGCAGGATCAGTGGCCTGACGGTGTGAACACCAAGGCCGATGTGATCGAACGGATCGAGGCCGTGGCCAACGCCCAGGTTGGTCAGGGCTATGAGCTCAGCCAGCCGATCGAACTGCGGTTCAACGAACTGATCGCCGGCGTGCGCGGCGACGTGGCGATCAAGATCTATGGCGATGATCTCGACAAGCTGACGGCCACGGCCAACCGGATCGCGGCGCAGCTGAACGCCACCCCGGGCGCGGCCGACGTCAAGGTTGAACAGACCGACGGCGCGCCGTCTCTGGACGTGACCTTCGACCGGGCCGCCATCGCGCGGTTCGGCCTGACGGTGGAGGAGGTGGCCGACACGGTCGCCGCCGCCATGGGCGGGCGCGAGGCCGGGCAATTGTTTGAAGGCGACCGCCGCTTCGACGTGGTGGTCCGCGTGCCCAACGCCAGCCGACACGACCTCGACGCCCTCGGCGCCATCCCTGTGATGTTGCCGGAAGCGGAGGGCCGCACCCGGGCGTCCGTCCCGTTGCGGCAGGTGGCGTCGTTCCGCTTCGCCGAGGGGCTGAACCAGATCAGCCGCGAGAACGGCAAGCGTCGCGTCGTGGTCCAGGCCAACGTCCGAGGCCGCGACGTCGGGTCGTTCGTCCGGGAGGCCATGCCCAAGGTGGAGACGGTCGCCTTGCCGGCCGGCTCCTGGATCGAGTGGGGCGGCCAGTTCCAGAACCTCAAGGCGGCCTCCGACCGCCTGTCGCTGGTCGTGCCGATCTGCTTCCTGGCCATCTTCGCGGTGCTCTTCCTCGCCGTGGGGACGTTCGGGCGGGCGGTCGCGGTCTTCCTGACCGTGCCGCTCGGTCTGGCGGGCGGCGTCTTCGCCCTGGCCCTGACCGGCATCTCCTTCTCGGTGTCGGCGGCGGTGGGCTTTATCTGCCTCGCCGGGGTCGCGGTGCTGAACGGCCTGGTGGTGATGTCGTCGATCCGGCAACGGCTCGACGACGGCATGGAGCTTTCCCGCTCCATCATCGAGGGCTGCATGGAGCGGGTTCGTCCGGTCATCATGACCGGTCTGGTCCCGGCCATCGGCTTCGTGCCCATGGCCCTGGCCCACGGCACCGGCGCCGAGGTGCAGAAGCCCCTGGCCATGGTCGTCATCGGCGGCCTGGTCACCGCCACCCTGCTGACGCTGCTGGTCCTGCCGGCGATGAGCCGGCTGGTCCTCGGCCTGACCGAGGGACGGCGTCCCAAGCCCACCGACGCGCCGGCCGGCGAGCCGGTTCCGGCGGAATAGTCCCGGTCCCCGCCGTCGCGTTGGCGGCGGGGATCTCCCTTTTCTGGAGGCGATCATGTCCGACCCCATCAAACTGATGCGCATCTACACCGACGAGGCCGCCTATTTCGGCGACCGCAAGGTCTTCGAAATCGTGGCCGAACGCGCCCGCGCCGCCGGCCTGGCCGGGGCCACGGTCCTTCAGGCTCTCGTCGGCTTCGGCCACACCCCCCACCTGCATCGCCGCCATGTGCTGGACGACGACCAATCTCTCATCGTCGAACTGCTCGACCACGAATCCAAGCTTCGGGCGTTCCTGGAGACCCTCGCCGATCTCGAACACCTGGGTCCGGTCACCCTGGAGGCGGTCGAGGTGTTGCGCTGGCCCCAGCCGGGCGCGGCGGGCGCCCGCTAGGGATCAGGGATCGATGGCCTCAGATCAGGAAGACCGACGCCAGCGTCGCACGCTGCTCACCGTCCTTGGGCTCAACGCCGGGCTGGCGGCGGCGCTCGGGGTGGGCGGCGTCTCTGCCGATTCCAGCGCCTTGCTCGCCAACGCCGTGGACAACGCCTCGGACGCGGCGGTCTATCTGATCAGCTTCCTGGCCATCGGTCGCCCCGGGTCGTGGAAACGGGGCGCCGCCCGTTTGTCCGGGATCATGCTGCTGATCTTCGCCGCCGGCGTTCTGCTCGACGCCGGGCGCCGGTTCCTCGTCGGCACCGAGCCGATCGGCCCGACCATGATGGGGCTGGCCGTGGTCGCCGCCGTCGTCAACCTCATCTGCCTGCAACTGATCCGGCGCCAGCAGAGCCGCGACGTCAACATGAAGGCGGCCGAGACCTTCAGCTTCAACGACTTCGCCTCGAACGGCGGCATTCTCGTCGCCGGAGGACTGGTGATGTGGCTGGACCAGGCCTGGCCCGACCTCGTCGTCGGGGTGCTGGTCGCCGCCATCGCCGCCAAGGGCGGCGTCGAAATCCTGCGCGACGCCGCTCGCGCCAAATCCGACAAGGAGAGCGGCGTATGACGTCGACACATTCGTCCGAAGAGCAGCCCAAGGCGGCAGACCACGGTCCTGGTGACGGCCACGATCACGGCCATGGCGGCATCCTCGGTCCCAACACCGAGGTGATCTTCGCGCTCTCGTCGGGCGCAGCCTTGGGTGTGGGGTTCGCGCTGGAGAAGCTCGCGCCGGGCGCCCCGACCTGGATCCCGCTCGCGCTCTACCTTGTCGCCTACGCGTTCGGCGGCTTCTTCACCGTCCGCGAGGCGGTCCAGAACCTCCTGCAGAAGCGGTTCGAGATCGACACCCTGATGCTCGTCGCCGCAGCAGGCGCGGCGGCGCTCGGCGCCTGGGCCGAGGGCGCGCTCTTGCTGTTCCTGTTCAGCATCGGCCATGCCCTTGAGCACTACGCCATGGGGCGCGCCAAACGGGCGATCGAGGCCCTGGCGGATCTGGCGCCCCGGACCGCCCATGTACGGCGTGACGGGCAGGTCGTCGAACTGCCGGTCGAAGAACTGGTGGTCGGCGACACCGTGGTGGTGCGTCCGAACGAGCGCCTTCCGGCCGACGGCTTCGTCGTGGTGGGAACGACAAGCATCAATCAGGCCCCGGTGACTGGCGAGAGCATGCCGGTGGACAAGCAGCCGGTCCCGGACGCGGCTGCGGCCCGCGAGCGGCCGGCCCAGGTCGGATCTGCGTCCCTCGTCTTCGCGGGCACCATCAACGGCGCCGGTGCGATCGAGATCGAGACCACCCGCAAATCGAGCGACACCACCCTGGCCAAGGTGGTCCGGATGGTGAGCGAGGCCGAGACCCAGAAGTCGCCGACCCAGCGCTTCACGGACAGGTTCGAGCGCATCTTCGTGCCTGTCGTCCTGGGCTTGGCCTTCGTGTTGTTGTTCGCCTGGGTGGTGGTCGATGAGCCGTTCCGCGACAGCTTCTATCGCGCCATGGCCGTCTTGGTCGCCGCCAGCCCTTGCGCGCTCGCCATAGCCACCCCGAGCGCGGTCCTGTCGGGCGTCGCCCGTGCGGCGCGCGCGGGCGTTCTGATCAAGGGCGGCGCGCCGTTGGAGAATCTCGGCTCGCTCAACGCCATCGCCTTCGACAAGACCGGGACCCTGACCGAGGGTCGGCCCCG